>Ga0247727_10020655_pt1 | contig 10042 bp, 4 predicted proteins | sample WisWelCaveWW1625_FD_202498 | JGI IMG/M metagenome (GOLD analysis project Ga0247727, IMG submission 202498) | Biofilm microbial communities from Wishing Well Cave, Virginia, United States - WW16-25 | ecosystem: Environmental > Aquatic > Deep subsurface > Groundwater > Cave microbial mat | place...
GACGATCGCCCGGCGGGCCCGCGCCACCTCGTCGTCGGTTAGCGTGTGGTCGGTCGATTGGTAGCTGACTGAGAGCGCGATCGACTTCTTGTTCGCCGGGATGCGCTCGCCCTCGTACACGTCGAAAACGCGCGCGCGCCGTACCAGATCGTGCGCTTCGATGATCTCGCGCAGCCGGCCGGCCGTCACCTGCTTGTCGACGAGGAGCGCCAGGTCTTCCTCGACAGATGGGAAGCGCGACACCGGTTCGACGCGCCGGACGCCGCCGGCGGACGGCAGCAGCTCGTCCAGCACCAGCTCAAACAGGAAGACGTCCTGCTCGATGTCGAACCCCGCGGCGACGGACGGGTGCACCTGGCCGATGGTTCCGACGTGGCGCCCCTCGACGCGTAGCTCCGCCGTCCGGCCCGGCAGCAGCCCGAACGTCGTCGCCTCTTCGTACGAGGCGCTGACGCCGAGCGCGCCCAGCGCGGCATCGACGTAGCCCTTCGCGTCGTAGAAGTCGATGGGTTCGTTCGCCGGACGGCCCCAGCGGTCCTCTCGCTGTCCCGTGACGACGCCCACGATGTGCTCCTGCTCGCTGGGCGCACCCTCCGGCTCGGACAGGTAGACGCGCGCCGCTTCGAAGAGGGCGACTTCGCCCGCTCGCTGGCGAAGGTTCGCCGCCAGCGTCTTGAGGACGCTGGCGCGCAACACCGGGCGCAGGTACTCGTGCTCGCTGCTCATCGCGTGGGCGACGCGCGCCGGCGGCCGGCTATCGAATTCCTCCGGCGGCAGCACGCGCCTCAGCGCCTCCAGCGACGTGAGCGAGTAGGTGATGACCTCCTGCATGCCGGCCGCCGCGAACGCCGTCCGCAGCCGCTCGCGCAGCTCCAGGCGCGGCTGCGGCTCGGCGGGCGGCACCTCGCCGCCCAGGCCCTTTGTCGGGATCTGGTCGTAGCCGACGATGCGCGCGACCTCCTCGGCGATGTCGTCCGGGATGCCGATGTCGGTGCGCCAGTAGGGGACTCGCACGACATAACGATCAGGCGGTAGCCAGCGGCAGGAGAACCCCAGCGACATCAGCGCGTGCCGCACCTGCGAGGTCGGCAGGTCGACGCCGAGCACCTGTTCCAGGCGGCGTCGCGTCACTTCGATTCGCCCCTCCGGCGCCAGCTTCGGGTAGACGTCGACCCAGCCGTGGAGCGCGCGGCCGCCGGCGACCTCGACCAGCAGCTTCGTCGCCCGCAACGAGGCGACGGCCACCAGCTCCGGGCTCAGGCCCTTCTCGAACCGCGTCGACGCCTCGCTGCGCGCCTTCAGGCGCTGGGCGGTGCGGCGGATGCTGGGCGCGTGGAAGCTGGCGCATTCGAGCAGAACGGTCGTCGTCGCCTCCGTCACCTCGCTTTCGAGGCCGCCCATGACGCCGGCCAGCGCCACCGGCGCCTCGGCATCGGCGATGACCAGCATGTCATCGGTCAGCGGCCGCTCGACCTCGTCCAGCGTCACCAGCGTCTCGCCCGGTCGCGCACGCCGAACGACGATGCGCCCGCCGCGCAGCTTGGCGAAGTCGAAGACGTGGAGCGGCTGGCCCAGCTCCAGCATCACGTAGTTCGTGATATCGACCACGTTGTTGATCGGCCGCATGCCGCCCGCGATCAGCCGCTCCTGGAGCCAGCGCGGCGACGGTCCCAGCCGGATGTCCTCGATCACCGTGGCGATGTAGCGGAAGCAGAGGTCGGGGTCGGCGATCTCGACGGATGTCTTCTCGCTCGCGGGCTCGTCCGATTCCTGGTACGTGTGCTCGGGCTCGCGAACGGTCGCGCCGGTGAGGGCGGCGGCCTCGCGCGCGACGCCCACCATCGACAGGCAGTCAGGCCGGTTCGGCGTAACGTCGATGTGGAGGATGGTGTCGCCCAGGTAGCGGGCCAGCGGCTCGCCCACCGGCGCGTCGTTGGGCAGCTCGATCGTCCCCTCGTGCTCCTCCGAGAGGCCCAGCTCCTTCTCCGAGAGCACCATCCCGGCCGACTCGACGCCGCGGATCGTCGCCGGCTTTAGCTCCGCCGGCTGTCCCGTCCGGCCGTCGATCAGCGTCGCGCCGGCACGGGCGAAGGCGACCTTCTGCCCGGCCGCGACGTTGGGCGCGCCGCAGACGACGGTCAGCCGCTCGCCGCCGCCGAGATCGACGGTGGCGAGGCGCAGGCGGTCGGCGTTCGGGTGCGGCTCGACGGCGACGACCTCCGCCACGGTGACCAGCGCCTCGTCCCAGTCTCCGCCCGCGCGCTCGACGCGCTCGACCTCGAGGCCGGCCATCGTCAGGCGATGGGCCAGCTCCTTAGGCGGCACGTCGACGTGGACGTACTCAGCGAGCCACTTGAGGGAGACGCGCACGGCCGCTCAGAATTGCTCCAGAAAACGCAGGTCGTTCTGGTAGAAGAGGCGGATGTCCTCGACGCCGTGGCGGAGCAGGCAGATGCGCTCCACGCCCATGCCGGCGGCAAAGCCGGTGTAGCGGCCGGCGTCGTAGCCCATGTTGGTGAGAATCTGCGGGTGCACCATGCCCGCGCCCATGATCTCGATCCAGCCCTCCTGGTGACAGGTGCGGCAGCCCGCGCCGCCGCAGATGAAGCAATCGATCGCCATGTCGACGCCGGGCTCGACGTAGGGGAAGTAGTCGCAGCGGAAGCGCGCCCGGCGCTCCTGCCCGAAGAGGCGCTTGGCGAACTCGAAGAGCGTCCCCTTCAGGTCGGCCAGGCTCAGCCCTTCGTCGACCGCCAGCAGCTCGACTTGGGTGAGCATCCACTCGTGCGTCGGATCGGTCGCCTCGTTCCGGTAGACGCGGCCGGGCACGGCGACGCGGATCGGCGGCCGGTGGCGCTCCATGAAGCGCACCTGGTTCGGCGAGGTGTGCGTGCGCATCATGTAGGGGTACTCGCCGTCCTTGGGCAGGTCGACGTAGAGCGTGTCCTGCATATCGCGCGCCGGGTGGTCCTTCGGGATCAGGAGCGCCTCGAAGTTATAGTAGTCGGACTCCACCTCCGGCCCCTCGGCGACGGAGAAGCCCAGCGAGACGAAGACGTCGAGGATTTCGCGCAGCGTCTGCGTCACCGGATGCAGCCGCCCGATGCGCTTCGGCCGGCCGGGCAGCGTCACGTCCAGCCAGCCCGACTCGACGGTCTCCGCCAGGCGCTGCTGCTGGAGCTGCTCGCGCTTCGCCTCGAACGCGGCCTCCAGCTCGTCCCGCAGGCGGTTCGCCTCCGCGCCGACGCGCCGCCGCTCCTCGACAGGCAACTCGCCCAGCCCGCGCAGCGCCAGCGTCAGGCGTCCCTTGCGCCCGAGGTAGGCGAGACGCCAGGCGTCGAGCGCCGGCTCGTCGCCGGCGGCGGCCAGCTCGTCGCGGGCGCCCGCCGCCAGCGCGGCGAGGTCGATCGTCTCGGCCGTCATGGTACGGACAGTATGTTCGAGGCGCCGGGGTGGGGTCAACCGGGGGCTGGCGTGCGGAGCCGGCGGCGCTACTCCATCAGCTTCAGGCTGCGGAGGAGCAGCTCCATGCCCGCCTCGGAGTTGTACGGGCTCTCCAGATGCTCCGTCCCGGTGCTGATGCCTGGCGCCTCGACGTAAATCGCAGCGTCACGAATGAACACGATCGCCGTGAACGTTCCGTTTGGAGGACATTCAGCGCCTGCGGAGACGCCATCACGCATCTGGAAGATCGTTGCGCCGCGGTCGGGCAGAGCGATTTCGCGTTGCTCCGCGCATCGCTCGCTGGGGGGAGTAAGGCTGTTCCGCCACGAGTTCGCAGGAAACAATTGAAAGCTGACCACCGCCCAGTGCGAATCCTCATCGGCACGCCGGTACAAGACGTGATTGCCATAGCCGTCTTCTAACACAAGTGCGGGCAACCCCCCGCTGGGTGTGAACTCTCTGCCCAGCCAGTACGCTCGACCGCCGAATCGGTCAAGGCTCTCCGTCAGCTCATCGAGGCTCGGCTCCACGTAGCCGATCCCGGCCGGATCGAAGAAGTCGTCCGGCAGCGAGTCGAGCGGGACGAAGTCCCATTCGATCGGGAGGCTGGAGTTTACCGGCACAGCGTCGTTCAGCGTCCCCTCCGAAGTGGCGCCGAGCGGCAGGAACGTGACGGCGTCGACAAAGTAGTGGTTCGTCAGGGCATACGTCTCGTCGGAGCCGCGAGAGGTGCCGGTGCTTACGATCGCGACGGCTTGGCGGTCTCGGTACGTCGCGTTGGCTTCAACGCGGTACTCGAATTCATCAAGCGGGCCGTCGCAGTCTGCCACCGAGGCGCCCTCGGAGATATAGAACCCGAAGCATGGGGAAGGCGCGCGCTTGTCGACCCTCCGTGGGTCCGCGTCAGGCGAGCTGGAATCGCTCCGCGTGTAGGTGGCGTCCGGGAGGGCGATACTGACACTGTGCAGCTCGGGCAGCTCCTCGCCCTCCGCCAACTCCCGCCGAGCCTCCTCCGACGTGAACTGGCTTCGCCCTTCTTGCCGGCTCCGGTTGTGCGCGCTGTCGACCCAGGATTCGCCCTCGGAGTAGCTCGATAAGGGGCCGGCGTCTACCTCGCCCGCCGAGAGCATGTGGAAGGCGTAGCCCGGACACGACACCGCCTGCGCTCCTCGGCGCGCGACCTCCTCCGGCGTGAGGTTGCTGTTGTTACCGAACGTCAGCGGCGGCCGCGAGGGGCAGGTCGCCGACGCGAGCGACGCCTCGTCTCCGTTCGAGCGCATGAGGAGGAAGGCGATCAGCCCCAGGCCCGCGAGCACGACGACGACTAGCCCCACCGCCAACCCCAGGCCGAGCCGGCTGAGCGCCGAGGGCACGCGAGTCCCGCGCCGAAGGCCAGCGAGAGGCAGGACGACGCTCGCCCACCACGGCGGACGCTCCGGCCAGTAGGCTGCCTCGCGCCGGTTGCGCACACCCAGCTTGCCGCTGATCTCCGCGACATGGTACTTCGCGCCGTCCAGGCTGATGTCCAGTCGCTGCGCGATCTGAGCGTTCGTCAGGCCGAGGCGCAGCAGGTCCAGGACCTCACGCTCGCGGTCGGTGAGGAGCTCGATCAGCCCTGGTTCGATGTGTTCTCGCCATCTCACCAGTAGTGTAAGGCCTGGTGCTGCCGCCCTACACTACCCGAAATGCGGGCAAAGCTACCCCAACTCCCGCACCAGCCACGCCGCCGGCGGGCGAGCGGGGCGGGCGGGCCACTCGACCTGGGTGAGCGGCCGGTAGCCTAAGCGAAGCCAGAAGTACAACGCCAGGCCCGCCTGCGCAGGCACCGAGACGTACACCCGCGCCGCCGAGCCGCCCAGGCGCTCCTCCAGCGCCAGCGCCGCCCGCCCGCCGATGCCGAGGCGTCGCCGGTCCGGGGCGACGGCGAGGAACGAGACCTCCGCCGCGTCCGGCTGTGGCGTCCCGAGGCGGTACGACACCACCCCCGCCGCGTCGCCCTCGACGATCGCCAGCGCTCCGTCCCGCCCGACAGCGCTGCGCAGCGCGGCATCGTCCGGCCAGCGTTCGCAGCCGAGCGCGGCGGCGGCCTGCGGCAGCCACGTCGATAGCGCGGCGAGGTCGCTCTCGCGCAGCGGGCGGAGCTCGGTCACGCTTCGACGTTGCTCAGCCAGGCCGAGACGATACCCGCCAGGTCGCGCAGCGGCGCCTGCCGAACGTTGCACGCGGGCAGCGAGCGGACGAAGGCGCCCCCGTACGCCTTGCTGTGCAGCCGCCCGTCGAGGACGACCATCGCCCCGCGGTCGGTCTTGCGCCGGATCAGCCGGCCGAAGCCCTGCTTGAAGCGCAGGACGGCCTGGGGGACGGCGTACTGGTTGAACGGGTCATCGTATAGCTCCGAACGCGCCTGGAAGACCGGGTCGCTCGGCACCGAGAACGGCAGCCGCGCGATCACCAGCAGCGACAGCGCCTCGCCGACGACGTCGACGCCCTCCCAGAAGCTCGCCGCGCCGAGCACGATGGTGCGCGGCTGCTCACGCAGCGCCCCGATGAGCTGCTTCGGCGAGCCGTCCAGGTTGTGGCCCAGCACGAGGATCTGCTCCTCCTCCAGTGGCCGCTTGATGCCGTGGTACGCCGCTCGCAGGCTAGCGTGGGAGGTGAACAGCGCCAGCGCCCGCCCCTCGCTCGCTTTCGCGAGATCGATTAGCGCCTGCTGGAGGGCGGCCATGTAGCCCGGCTGGTTCGGCTCCGGCACGTCCTGGGGCACCAGCACGACGGTCGATCGCGCATAGTCGAACGGCGAGCCGAGCATCAGCTCGTTCGCCTCGGTCAGGCCGGTGGCGCCGCGCAGGTACTCGAAGCTGCCCTCGCTGGTCAGTGTCGCGCTGGTCAGCACCGCCGATTCCTTCTGCGCGAAGAGGCGCTCTTCCAGCAGCTCGCCTACGCGCAGCGGCGCGCTCGCCAGGCCGATGCCCTCGCCGGAGCGCTGCTGCTGCGTCAGCCAGGACACCGTGTCCGCGTCGTCGCGCAGCACCACCTCGCCGATGCCGCGCCGGAGCGAATCGCCGGTCAGCAGCAGGTCGGCCGCCTCGGTCACCAGCGTCTCGTAGTCGAGCAGGCCGGACACGCTGGGCGACTGGAGCCGCGCGTGCAGGACTTCCAGCGCCGACAGCGCGTCGGTCAGGCAGGCGCTCACGTTCTCCCACGTCAGCTCGACGTCCGCCCAGTCGGGCTGGACGCGCATCGCCCGGCTCAGGAGCAGACGCTCCTCGTGGTCGCCCGCTGCCTCGTTCTGCTGGCGGAGGAAGCCGGCCAGGCGCAGGAAGAAGTCGGGCAGACGCTGTCGCGCGCTCTCCACCTCGTCCTCCACCCGCGTTGCTAGGTCGAGCAGGTCGCCTGTCTCCGCGAGCTGCGAGATGAGGCCGCGGGCGGCGTGGCGCAGGCTGGTGACGAGCCCGGCGTTGCGGCCGGCGATCCGGTCGAGCAGGGCCGTCACGTCGCCTTCGCGCGCGAAGAAGCCGAACTGCTCCGTCGCCTGGTCCTCCAGATGCTGCGCCTCGTCGACCACCAGGTGGTCGTACTGCGGGATGACGCCGCCGCCGACCGCAACGTCGGAGAGCAGCAGCGCGTGGTTCACGACGAGCACGTGCGCCGCCTCGGCGCGGCGACGAGCACGCAGCAGGAAGCACGAGCCGTCCTTGACGAACACGCACGGTGTCGCCAGACACGCCTCGTTCTGGGCGCTGAGGCGGCCCCAGACCGACTCCTCGCCCTGCGAGAGGCGCATCTCGCTGCGGTCGCCGGTTTCGGTGTGCGGCAGCCAGAGCAGCAGCCGCACCAGCAGCTTCGTCTCCTCTGCGGAGAGGCCCGTCGAGTGCCGCAGCGTCGACCATCGCAGCAGACACAGGTAGTTGCGCCGTCCCTTGAGCACCGCCGTGCGCAGCCCTTCGCCTTCGCTGCCCAGCAGCCGGCGCGCGGTCGGGATGTCCTGTCCCACGAGCTGCTCCTGCAGGTTGATCGTGTTCGTCGAGACGACCACCCGCGTGCCGTTCTGAAGCGCGTACCGCGCCGCCGGCACCAGGTAGGCGAGCGACTTGCCGATGCCGGTGCCCGCCTCGACGAGCAGATGCTCACCGTGGTTCAGGGCGCCGGCGACCGCGCGCGCCATCGCCACCTGCTGCGGACGCTCCTCGAACTCCTCGATCACCTGGCTGCCGTTCGACGTGAGCAGCCGTGCGATCTCGTCGGGATCGACCTCAGCGGGCTCGCCGCCGGTGGACGCTGGTGGCCGGCCGGTGTCCTCCGGGGGACGCACCGCGCCGTGGAGCAGGCCGGCGGTCTCATCGCCGGGGCCGGCCGGGCGCTCGTCCGAGACTTCGCGCAGCAGGTGGCGCAGCGGCCAGTCGGTGACCGAGGCGATGCGCTCCGCCTCCGCCACCAGCGCCGGCGGCAGCGCGGCCAGCCGCTCCCGCAGCGCCAGGAAGACGAGGCGCGCCGCGTCGGCGTCGGCCAGCGCGCGGTGCCGCACCGGAAACTCGATCTCCAGGTGGCGGGCGATGGCGCGCAGGTTGTGCTCTAGCAGGTCGGGCAGAAGCAGGCTCGCCAGCTCCTGGGTATCGTAAGCGGGCCCGGCAGGCCGCAAGCGCCCGCGTTCGAGGAAGCCGAGGTCGAAGGCGATGTTCTGCCCGACGACCGGCGCAGCGCCGATGAACGTTTCGAGCTGCCCCGCCACCTCCGCAAAGAGGGGCGCTCCAACGATGTCCCGGTCGCTGATGCCGGTCAGCCGCTCGATGCGATAGGGGATCGACCGCCCGGGGTCGCAGAACGTTCGGAACGTCTCGCGCGTGCCGTTGGCGTCGAAGCGGACGGCGCCGACCTCGATGATGGCGTCACGTTCCGGGTCGAGGCCCGTCGTCTCGAGGTCGAGGGCCACGTAGGTGCGGGGCATGGGGCTCCTCGTGGTGAAGTTGGCGCTATTCTACCACGGTGGCCGCCAACAGAACAGATGCGCGAACTAGTCGCGCGAGACATCGTCGGCCAGGCGCAGGACGAGGACCGTCGTGAACCCGGAGCGGTCGGTTGCCTCCTCGACCTCGCGGCCCGCCGCCTCCGCGAGCGCCTCGACTCGCAGGATCACTGGCTCTGCCGCAGGGTCGTCCGGCGAGGCCACTAGGACGCAGCTGGTGCGGTCGCTGGCGAGGGCGGTTTCGAAGTCGGACGGCGGCGCGTCGAAGCGGTACATCAGCGGCTGGCGCGCCAGCTCCCAGCCGTAGAAATCGAACACGAACGGCACCGACGGCACCGGCGATGATGCGAAGACCACACCCCGGTACCCCGGGATGTCGCAGGACGGGCTGCTCACCTCGCGGTAGATGACGCCTTCGCCGGAGGCCTGGATCACCTTCGGCGTGTCTTCGTAAAAGCGGTCCAGGTTGAGGACGACCATCGCCGGCAGCACCGCCGCCGCGCAGAGCGCCCCGGCCGCGAAATCGAGCCGCCGCCCCGGCGCGAGCTGCGACAACGCCGCCGCGATGCGGTCCAGCGCCAGCCCGGCGAAGGCGGCCATCGGCGGCAGGACGTAGTGGAGCCGGCTGTTGATCTCGTTCGGGCGGGGATGGAAGAGGCCCGTCGCGATGATCGCCACCACGTACCACAGGAGCAGAAAGCGCGGCCCTTCGTCGCGCGTCCGTGAGACGGCATACCCCAGGCCGAGCAGCGCCAGCACCGCCGACACATCGTCGAGCAGCGGCCCCGACGTGAAGTGCTTCGGATACGGGTTGTAGTTGAACGCCAGGACGACCCTCGGCATGCTCTGGAGCAGCCACGACATCAGTTCGCCCCTCGACCGCTGCTCCGAGGCCGATTGGCTCAGGGTGGCATCGATCACGGCCCAGCGGTCGACGGCGAACATCGGCCCGACCGAGAGGGCGAAGCCGGCGGCGAGGGGGATCAGCAGCTCCCAACGCCAGCGTTTCGGGCCCATCGCCAGCACGGCCAGCGCCAGCACAAAGATCACCAGCCGGCCCGAGTAGAACGTGTAGAACCCCAGCCCGGCCACCGCGCCCGCTGCCAGCATGAGCGCCATGCTGGACCGGCGCTGCCCGGCGAAGAAGAGCGCGAAGCTCAACACCGTCGGCAGCAGCGCCTGGATGTTCGGGTAGCCGGTGTGCGCGTAGCCGAACAGGTAGTGCGAGAACGTCAGGAACACCGCGCCAAACACGGCTGCGCGGGCGCCGGCGATCTCCTTGAGCAGCCAGTAGAACGCCGGGATCGTCGCGGCGACGATGATCACCGAGGCCAGCTTCCAGCCGAATATCTCCTCGCCGGCCACCTTCATCACCGCGCCCTGGTACGCCGTGCTCAGCACCGGGATGTAGCCGTAGCCGCCGCTGTGGCTGAACAAGTTACGGGCGTCGGAGCCACGGGCGATCGCCCGCGCGATGTCGAAGAACTCGCCTTCGTCGCCGATCCAGGCGAATCGATAGTCGGTCAGGTCCTGCACCATCAGCCCGACGAAGACGCCCACCAGCGCGACGATCAGCCCTACCTCCCACCAGCGCGGCCGGCCTCCCAGCGCCCGCGCGCCGCGCTGCCGGTCGAG
>Ga0247727_10020656_pt1 | contig 10042 bp, 9 predicted proteins | sample WisWelCaveWW1625_FD_202498 | JGI IMG/M metagenome (GOLD analysis project Ga0247727, IMG submission 202498) | Biofilm microbial communities from Wishing Well Cave, Virginia, United States - WW16-25 | ecosystem: Environmental > Aquatic > Deep subsurface > Groundwater > Cave microbial mat | place...
TGGCTACGGGTGGAGGACGGCAGGGTCGCGAGCGCCGGGTTCCGGGCCTTCGGCTGTCCCTACACCGTCGCGCTCGCCGATGCCGCCTGCGAGGCGCTCAGCGGCCTGCCGCTGGCCGCGGTCGCGGCGTTCGACGCCAGCCCCCTGGTCGAGGCCCTGGCCGTGCCGCCCGACCGGTTCGCGGTCCGAATCTGGATCGAAGACGCGGTGCGGGCCGCAGCGGCCTGAAACGCCGCGGCGGCGGACCCTGTATCCTTGGCCCCATGGCAGCGCCCCAACCAGTCCCCAGCATCCACCTGACCGCCTCAGCCGCGGCCCAGGTCCAGCGCCAGCTCGCCCAGCGCGGGCGCGGTGTCGGCCTGCGGCTCGGGGTCAAGGCGGCCGGCTGCTCCGGCTACGCCTACCAGGTCGAGTTTGCGGAGGAGGTGGGTGGCGACGACCTGGTGTTCCAGAGCGAAGGCGTGCAGGTGGTGGTGGCGCGCGAGGACCTGCCGCTGCTGGCCGGGCTCGAGCTCGACTTCGTGCGCCAGGGGCTCAACGAGAGCTTCAAGTTCCGCAACCCGAACGCTGCGGGCGAGTGCGGCTGCGGCGAATCGTTCACGGTCTGACCCGCCAGCCCTGGCCCGGGACCGCCCGCGCCGGGTAGACTTAACCCTTTGAATCGCTTCGCAAACCCGCGGGCCCCGCGGGTTTGTGCCGTATGGCTCCCTAGTGAGGACCTCGACCGATGGCCTTGGAACGGACCCTTTCCATCATCAAACCCGACGGCGTGGCCAAGGACCTCATCGGCGCGGTCTACGCGCGCTTCGAGAAGGCCGGCCTCAAGGTCGTCGCCGCCAAGATGAAGCACCTGTCGCGCGCCGACGCGGAGGCGTTCTACGGCGTCCACCGCGAGCGCCCGTTCTTCAAGCCGCTGGTCGAGTTCATGATCTCGGGCCCGGTGATGATCCAGGTGCTGGAGGGCGCGGGCGCGATCGCCAAGAACCGCGAGGTGATGGGCGCCACCGACCCCAAGCAGGCCGACCCTGGCACCATCCGCCGCGACTTCGCGACCTCGGTCGACGAGAACATGGTCCACGGCTCGGACGCCCCGGCGACCGCGGCCCAAGAGATCTCGTTCTTCTTCGCCCAGACCGAGCTCTGCCCGCGCAGCCGCTGACGCCGTGGACGCCCCCATCGCCAAGGTCAATCTGCTCGGCCTCGACCGCGAAGGCCTGCAACGGTTCATCGCCGGGCTCGGCGAGAAGCCGTTCCGCGCCACGCAGCTGATGCAGTGGATATACCAGCGCGGCGTTGCCGACTTCGCGCTGATGTCCGACCTGTCGAAGGGGCTGCGTGCCAAGCTCGAGGACCGCGCCGAAGTGCGGGCGCCCGAGGTGATGAGCGACGCACCGTCCGCCGATGGCACCCGCAAGTGGCTGCTGCGGATGGATGCCAGCCAAGGCATCGAGTCGGTGTTCATCCCCTCCGACGACCGCGGCACGCTCTGCATCTCGACCCAGGTCGGTTGCGCGCTCGACTGCGCGTTCTGCTCGACCGGCAAGCAGGGCTTCAACCGCGACCTCACGACCGCCGAGATCGTCGGCCAGGTCTGGTTGGTGGCCAAGGCGCTCGGCCAGTTCGGGCCGGACGCGCTCGCCACCGAGCATCGCAAGGTCACCAACGTCGTGCTGATGGGCATGGGCGAGCCGCTCATGAACTACGACCGGGTGCTGCCGGCGCTGCGGTTGTTCATGGACGACTTCGCCTTCGGCCTGTCCAAGCGCAAGGTCACGCTCTCGACCTCGGGCGTGGTGCCGGGCATCGACCGCCTGACCGCCGACGTCGACGTGGCGCTCGCCCTGTCGCTGCACGCGACCAACGACGAACTGCGCGACAAGCTGGTGCCGGTCAACCGCAAGTGGCCGATCAAGGAGGTCATCGCGGCCTGCCGGCGCTACGTCGACGCGCGACCGCACCGCCACGTGCTGATCGAATACGTGATGCTGGCCGGGGTCAACGACAGCGACCAGCACGCCCGCGAGCTGGTGCGGATCTGCTCGCAGCTGCCGGTCAAGGTCAACCTGATCCCGTTCAACCCGTTCCCCGGCACCGAGTTCAGCTGCTCGAGCGACGAGCGCATCGCTGCGTTCCGCGCGCTGCTCCAGGCCAAGGACATCATCACCACCACCCGCCGCACCCGTGGCGAGGACATCGACGCGGCTTGCGGCCAGCTCGCCGGCCAGGTGCAGGACCGAGGCACCAAGCAAGCGCGCTACGCCAAGCTGCGGGCCGCAGGAGTCGAACGATGAGGATCGCGATCGCGCTGAGCTTCTCGCTGCTGTTGGCGGCCTGCGTCACCGAGCGCAGCCCGGGCCTGACCCGCCAGGAGTCCAAACCGCTGGCGGCGGCCGAGCTCAACGTCCGGCTCGGGTTCGAGTACCTCCAGAAAGGGCGACGCGCCGATGCGGTCATCAAGTTCGAGCGCGCGCTCGAGCAGGACCCGGACAACGCCCAGGCGCGCTACGGACTGGCGCTGGTCCACGAGCAGGTCAACGACATCAAGGAGGCGCGCCGCTGGTACACCGCGGCGATCGACAAGGCGCCGAAGGACCCGGGGATCCGCAACGCCTACGGCACGTTCCTGTGCCGTCACGACGAGTACCAGGCGGCCGAGGTCGCGTTCCTCGAGGCGGCGCGCAACCTCAACTACCGTACCCCGGAGTTCGCCTACGCCAACGCCGGGCTGTGCGCGCGCCGCGCCAAGGACGAGGTCAAGGCCGAGGGCTACCTGCGCGCCGCGCTCGAGTCGAACCCGACCTACGCGCCGGCGCTGTTCGAGCTCGCCGAGCTCAAGCTCGCGCAGGGCGACGCGTTGCGCAGCCGGGCGTTCCTGCAGCGTCTGCGCGAAGTGGCGCGCCCCGACGCCCGGATGCTGCTGCTCTCCTACCGGACCGAGCTCGCGCTCGGCGACACGCGCTCCGCGCAGCGCTTCGCCGACCAGCTGAAGCGGGAGTTCCCGGGCTCGACCGAGGCCGGCGAGCTCTCCAAGCGATGAGCACCGAGCGTCCCGGCGACGGCCAGCCCGCGCGGGCCGCGGCCGGCGAACGGCCGGGCGCGCGGCTGAGCGCGGCCCGCGAGAAGCGGGGCCTGTCGCAGTCGCAGGCCGCGCACGAGATGCGCATCGACCTCGCCACGCTGCGTGCCCTCGAGGCCGACGATTACGGGCGCCTCGGCGCGCCGATCTTCGTCAAGGGCCACCTGCGCAACTACGCCAAGCAGCTCGACCTCGCCGCCGAACCCTTGCTCGCGGCCTACGAGGCCGAGGTCGCGCCAGCGCCACCGGCGCTGGTGGGCTACCGCAACGAAGGCGCCGAGATGGAGGGCAATCTCGAGCTCAAGCGCTGGCTGCCGTTGGTGTTGGGCGGCGTGGCGCTGGTGCTGGCGGTGCTGTTCGCGCTCTACCTGCTCGGCCAGCCGGTGGCGCCGCCGTCGCCGGCGAGAGCGGTGCCGACCATCGCCAGCGTCGCCGCGACGCCGGCGACGCAGCCCGCGGCAGCGGGAGCGGGCTCGCTCGCCAGCGCGCTGCCGGCCGCGACCAACGCGGCCGCCGCTTCCACCACGATCGCCGCCGGCCAGCTGCCGCACCCCAAGCCCGCGGCCGCGCCGGCCACCGCCGCTACCAGCCCGACGGTGGCCGAACCGGTCCGCGCCGCCGCGGGCGCTGCGGTGCGCCTGGGGCTGCGCTTCAGCGCCGAATCGTGGGTCGAGGTCTACGACGCCGCCGGCAACCCGCTGCTCTACCAGCTGTTCGACGCCGGTCAGGCGCGCGAGGTCACGGCGCCGCCACCGCTGCGCGTGTTCATCGGGCAGGCACCGGCGGTCGCGGTCACCGTCGATGGCAAGCGGCTCGACCTCGCGCCGTTCACCAAGCGCGACGCCACGGCGCGCTTCAGCGTCGCCGCCGCGGGCTCGGTCCGCTGAGCCGCCGATGAGCAAGACGATCCCGGCCGTGCGCGGCATGAACGACCTCACGCCCGACGCCAGCGCGACCTGGCAGCAGGTCGAGGCCGAGCTGCGCGCGACGATCGAGGGCTACGGCTACCGCGAGCTGCGCTTCCCGATCCTCGAGCGTACCGAGCTGTTCGCGCGTTCGATCGGCGACGCGACCGACATCGTCGAGAAGGAGATGTACAGCTTCGAGGACCGCAACGGCGAGTCCCTGACGCTGCGCCCGGAAGGCACCGCGAGCTGCGTGCGTGCCGGATTGGCCAACGGCCTGCTGCACAACCAGACCCCACGCCTCTGGTACCACGGCCCGATGTTCCGCCACGAGCGGCCGCAGCAGGGCCGCTACCGCCAGTTCCACCAGTTCGGGGTCGAAGCGTTCGGCATGCCCGGGCCCGACGTCGATGCCGAGGTCATCCTGCTCGCGGCACGGCTCTGGCGGCGGCTCGGCCTCGACGGCATCGCGCTCGAGATCAACACGCTCGGCACACCGGCGGCGCGCGCCGCATACCGAGCGCGCCTGGTCAAGTACTTCGAGGTGCACCGCGGCTCGTTGGACGAGGGTGCGCAGCGCCGGCTGGCGACGAACCCGTTGCGTCTGCTCGATTCCAAGGACCCGGCGCTGGCGCCGCTGATCGCCGCCGCGCCCGACCTGCACGCCGACCTCGATGCCGAGTCGCGTGCCCACTTCGACGGCTTGCGCGCGCTGCTCGACGCCGCGGGGGCCGCCTACCGCGTCGAACCGCGGCTGGTGCGGGGCCTCGACTACTACACCCACACCGTCTTCGAGTTCGTCACCGACCGGCTCGGCGCGCAGGACGCAATCTGCTCCGGCGGCCGCTACGACGGCCTGGTCGAGCAGCTCGGTGGCTCGCCGACCCCGGCGGTGGGCTGGGCGCTCGGGCTGGAACGGGTGGTCGCGCTGGTCGAGGCGCAGGGACGGGTCCGACCGCCGCCGCCCGTCGACCTGTTCGTCGCGACCCTCGGCGAACGCGCCGAGCTCGCGGCAGCGGGGTTGATCGAACGCCTGCGCGACGCGCTGCCGCAGGCGCGCATCGTCGTCAACCGTGGCGGTGGCGGGATGAAGGCGCAGCTCAAGCGCGCCGACCGCAGCGGCGCGCGCTTCGCGCTGCTGCTCGGCGACGACGAGCTCGACGCCGGCAGCGCGGCGCTCAAGCCATTGCGTTCCGACGCCGCGCAGCTCCCGATCCCGTTCGCGGAGCTGGCGACGGCGCTCGCCGCTCGGCTCGCGAACCGAACCTGAACGTCGGGAGCGCGACCGCTCTCTCATCATGGAGGACTGAAGTGTCCGAGCATCACGAGGAACAAGAGCAGATCGACGCGCTCAAGCGCTGGTGGCACGAGAACGGGACCTTCGTCACCGTCGGAGTGTTCATCGGCGTCGCCGCGATCGCCGGCTGGCGGACCTGGCAGAGCTGGGAGCAGCGCGCGGCCGAGGATGCCTCGGCGGTCTACTCGGCGCTGGCCCGCGCGGTTGAATCCCACGACGCCGCGACCTACGAGGCGCTGGCCGACGGGCTGGTGCGCGACCACGCCCGCACGCCCTACGCCGCGAACGGTGCGTTGCTCGCCGCCAAGGCTGCGGTCGATGCCGGCGACCTCGCCAAGGCCGAGCTGCGGCTCGCCTGGGTCGTGACCAACGGCCGCGACGCGGAGCTCGTGGCGTTGGCGCGGGTCCGGTTGGCGCGCGTCCAGCTCGCGCTCGACCAAGCCGAACGAGCGCTCGCGACGGTTGGCGTCACGCCCGCAGGCGCGTTCGGCCCCCTGACCGACGAGGCGCGCGGCGACGCGCTGACCGCGCTCGGCCGCCACGACGAGGCGCGCGTCGCCTACCGCGCGGCCTTGGCCGGGGCCGCGGACAACCAGGTCGATCGCGGCACGCTCGAGCTCAAGCTCGGCGACCTCGGCCCGGCGTCGGTCGCGGCGCCGGCGGCGCCTGCCACCGGAGCCAAGCCGTGAGCCGCGCCGCGCTCGGCGCGTTGCTGCTCGCGGGCCTCACGGTCGGCTGCGCGCCGGTCTCCACCGTCGAAGCGCCTGCCGAGCTCAAGGAGCTCAGCGCGAGCCAAGGGTTGGAACGCCTGTGGCGCGAGGGGCTGGCGGGAGAAGATGCCGAGGGCCTGCAGCTCGCGCTCGCACCGGTCACCGACGGCGAGCGCGTCTATGCCGCCGGGCGCGATGGCGCCGTCGCGGCCTATGCGCTCGCCGATGGCAAGCGCGCTTGGCGCACCGAGGTCGCGCGGCTGACGCGCGGCAGCGGCGAGAACCTCGGGCTGTGGAGCCGCCTGTGGCGGCCGCTTGAGGGCGCGACCGGACAACGCTTCTCCGCCGGCCCCGGGCTCGGGCGCGGTCTGGTGCTGGTCGGGTCCAGCGATGGCGAGGTCGCTGCGCTCGCCGCCGACGACGGCCATCTGCTGTGGTCGGTGGTGCTGGCGAGCGAACTGGTCGCGACGCCCGCCACCGATGGCGCGCTGGTCGTGGTCCGTCTCGGCAGCGGCCAGCTCCAGGCCCTGGACGTCCAGGACGGGCGGGTGCGCTGGACCGCCGAGCAGCCGGTGCCGGTGCTGTCGCTGCGCGGCGCAGCGCCGCCGGTCATCGAGCAGGGCGTGGTCTACGCGGGGTTCGACAACGGCAAGCTCGCCGCCTACGACCTGGCGCGCGGCCAGCTGCTGTGGGAGACGCCGCTCGCGACGCCGACGGGGCGCAGCGACATCGAGCGCCTGGTCGACGCCGACGGCACGCTAGCGTTCGGGCCCGAGGTGGTGTTCGGCGCCGCCTACCACGGCCGCGCCGCGGCGCTCGACCGCGGCACCGGTCGGCTGGTCTGGCAGCGCGACCTCGCCAGCATCAAGGGCGTCGCGGCAAGCGGCGATGCGGTGTTCGTCACCGATTCCGACAGCCAGGTCTGGGCGCTGGCGGCGAGCGACGGCGCGCCGGTCTGGACCCAGCCCGACCTGCGCGCCCGCGGCGCCACCTCGCCGGCGGTGGTCGGCGACCTGCTGGTGGTCGGCGACCAGGAGGGCTACCTGCACCTGATGGACCGCGCCACCGGTCGCATGGTCGGACGCGCGCGCCATGGCAAGGCGCCAATCGTGGTCCGGCCGGCCGTGTTCGGCGACCTGGTGCTGGTCCAGGACGCGGCCGGTCGGCTCGCGGTCTACCGCCTCGTCGCGCGCAGCTGAACTAAGGACGCCGCCGCGTGCTGCCGGTCGTCGCGCTGCTGGGCCGCCCCAACGTCGGCAAGTCGACGCTCTTCAATCGGCTGACCCGCACCCGCGACGCGCTGGTCGCCGACCTGCCGGGCCTGACCCGCGACCGCCAGTACGGTTACGGCGTGCTGGGCCCGGTGCCGTACATCGTGGTCGATACCGGCGGTCTGACCGACGCCCGGGTCGGCGTCGAGGCGCTGGCCGCGGGCCAGAGCCTGCGGGCGCTCGACGAGGCCGACGCGGTGATCCTGGTGTGCGACGCGCAAGCCGGCCTGACTCACGCCGACCGCGCGGTGGCCGAGCGGCTCCGCGCCAAGGGCAAGCGGATCCTGCTCGCCGCCAACAAGGCCGAGGGGATGGACGCCGGGTCGGCGGTCGCCGACTTCCACGCGCTCGGATTCGGCGAGCCGCAGGCGATCTCGGCGCTGCACGGCGACGGGCTCGCGGTGCTGATGGACGAGGCCCTGGCCGGGTTCGAGGCCGAGCCGCCGCCGCCCGAGATGGACCAGGAGGTCCGGGTTGCGATCGTCGGCCGGCCCAACGTCGGCAAGTCGACGCTGGTCAACCGCTTGCTTGGCGAGGAGCGGGTGGTGGCGAGCGAGCTGCCCGGCACCACCCGCGACAGCATCGCGGTGCCGTTCGCCCGCGGCGACCGTCGCTACGTGCTGATCGACACCGCCGGCATCCGACGCCGGGCGCGGATCGAGGAGGAGGTCGAGCACGACAGCGTGGTGCGCACGCTGCGGGCCATCGACGGCTCCAACGTCGTGGTCGCGGTGCTCGACGCGCGCGAGGGCGTCACCGAGCATGACTCGGCGCTGCTCGGGATCGCGGTCGAGCGCGGCCGTGCGCTGGTGATCGCGCTCAACAAGTGGGACGGGCTCACCCAGGACCAGCGCGACCAGGCGCACCGCAGCATGGACCTGCGCCTGCCGTTCGTCGCCTACGCCGCCGTCCACCAGATCTCGGCGCTCCACGGCACCGGCGTCGGCGAGCTGCTGCGAGCGGTCGATCGTTGCTGGGCGGCCGCGACCCGCGAGCTGCAGACCACCGAGCTGACCAAGGTCCTGGAGCGCGCGCTGGTCCAGCACCAGCCGCCGCTGGTGCGCGGCCGTCGCATCAAGCTGCGCTACGCCCACCAGGGCGGGCGCAACCCGCCGGTGATCGTGATCCACGGCAACCAGACCGAGGACGTGCCGGGAGCGTACCGGCGCTACCTCGAGAACGTGTACCGTGAGGCCTTCGACCTCCACGGCACGCCGGTGCGCATCGAGTTCCGCACCGGGCGCAACCCGTTCAAAGGACGGCGGAACCCGTTGACCGCCCGCCAGGTCAAGAGCCGCCAGCGCCTGAAACGCCACGGCCGCTGACCACCACCGCACCGCAGAGGAGAGGACCGATGAAGAAGCTGATCCTGCTCGCCGCCTTCGCGACCGTCGCCGGCGTCAATGCGGCGCCCGCAGCTCCGGCCAAGGCCGACCTGCCGGTCGCGATCCCCTACACGGCCTATACCCTCGCCAACGGCCTGCGGCTGGTGGTGCACGAGGACCACAAGGCGCCGATCGTCGCGGTCAACGTCTGGTACCACGTCGGCTCGAAGAACGAGAAGGTCGGGCGCACCGGCTTCGCCCACCTCTTCGAGCACCTGATGTTCAACGGCTCGGAGCACTTCGACGACGACTGGTTCAAGGCGATGGACAAGGTCGGCGCCACCAACCTCAACGGCACCACCAACTTCGACCGCACCAACTACTTCCAGAACGTGCCGCGCTCCGCGCTCGATTCGGTGCTGTGGCTCGAGTCCGATCGGATGGGTCACCTGCTCGGCGCCATCGACCAGGCCAAGCTCGACGAGCAGCGCGGCGTGGTCCAGAACGAGAAGCGCCAGGGCGAGAACCAGCCCTACGGCCAGGTCTGGAACCTGGTGTTCGAGAACCTGTTCCCGGCCGGCCACCCGTACTCCTGGTCGGTGATCGGCCGGATGGAGGACCTCCAGGCCGCTAAGCTAGAGGACGTCCAGGAGTGGTTCAAGGCCTACTACGGCGCCGCCAACGCGGTGTTGGTGGTCGCCGGCGACGTCGATCCGGCCGAGGTCAAGGCCAAGGTCGAGCGCTACTTCGGCCACATCCCCTCGGGCCCGCCGATCGCGCGCCAGCGGACCTTCATCCCCACGCTGGTCGGCGAGCACCGCCAGCTGCTCCAGGACCGCGTGCCCCAGGCGCGCGTCTACAAGGTGTGGGTCGCGCCCCAGTACGGGGCGGGCGACGTCGAGCCGCTCGACCTCGCCGCGAACCTGCTCGGCGGCGGCAAGAACTCGCGCCTCTACGAGCGCCTCGTGTACCGAGACAAGATCGCGACCGACGTCGCGGCGTTCAACTACACGCTCGAGGCGGCCGGCGTGTTCGTGATCCAGGCTACCGCCCAGCCGGGCGGCGACCTCGCGGCCGTAGAACGCGCCATCGACGAGGAGCTGGCGCGCTTCCTGGCCAAGGGCCCGGCCAAGCCGGAGCTCGAGCGGGTCCGCACCGAGATCCGCGCCGGCTTCATCCGCGGCGTCGAGCGCATCGGCGGCTTCGGCGGCAAGTCCGACGTGCTGGCCGAGGCCCTGGTCTACGGCGGTAGCCCCGGCGATTGGCAGCGCGGGTTGCGCCGCTATCAGTCCGCGACCGCGGCCGAGGTCCACGGCGCGGCGCGGCGTTGGCTCGGCCCGGACCGCTACGTGCTCGCGGTCGAGCCGTTCGCGCAGTTCACGACCACGCCCAGCAGCGTCGATCGCAGCGCGCTGCCGCTCCCGACCGAGTTCCCGAGCGGCGCGTTCCCGGGCCGCG
>Ga0247727_10020657_pt1 | contig 10041 bp, 5 predicted proteins | sample WisWelCaveWW1625_FD_202498 | JGI IMG/M metagenome (GOLD analysis project Ga0247727, IMG submission 202498) | Biofilm microbial communities from Wishing Well Cave, Virginia, United States - WW16-25 | ecosystem: Environmental > Aquatic > Deep subsurface > Groundwater > Cave microbial mat | place...
GTCCTCGGCCACCGGACGCGCGCCGCGGAACGTCACCTGCCATCCGTTTTCCTCGTCGAACACGACGGCGTACTCTTCCTCCTTGCCGAAAGACTGACGTTCGCGAACGTAGAGCTTCCCCGGCTCGGGCGCCACCGGCGGAGTGAGGTAGCGTGTGTAGATGGTGGCGCGCGCCAGTCCGGCGAGCTGTTCGCGGTAGAAGGAATAGACGCGGCCGCTCTCGACGCGGTCCTTCATCGCCAGAAAACGCTCGCCGCCCAGGGCCTTGAGGGCCTCGTCCACCACGCGCTTGCCCCGCTCCTGGCGGGTCTCGGCCGCTGGCAGCGCGATCGACGCCAGAATGAGCGCCAGCCGCCTCATGGGCGTTTCTTGAGCTCCTCGATTTTCATGCCCGAGTTGAACTTACATTCTTGCATGACCACTTCGGCAAAGGGCCGCCCCCCGTGATCGACCCGGGTCCGCCACGGCGTCTTGAGTCCGTCGATCTCTTTCCATTCCAGGAAACTTTCCTCGACCACCATCGGCGCTCCGCCGCCGCCGAAAGAACCGAAGATCTGCCGGCGCGGCAGTCCGGTGGCTTCGTCGATGTGCAGCTCGACCGTGTTCCCCTTCTTGTCGGAGATCTCGACAATGCCGTCGCCGAGGTAATTCATCGTGCGATCCGGATCGCGGTCGCTGAGCAGAAGGCGGAAGAAAAAGCGGAAGACTTCGCCCGAAGCCTGCTTGCCGATCTGGGGGGGGACGGGGAAGACGCCGCCTTGCGGGGGCGCTATCCAGCCGCTTTTCTCGTCCCAGTAGACGGTGATTTTCCCAAACGGCATCTGCTGGTCCTGGCGATACGTTCCCGGCGATACCCAGCGGTCCACCACCTGGGCACGGTATCCGTTGGCTCCCGCGAGCGACAGTTCGGTTCGCGCCAGGTAGTCCTGAATCGCCTCGAGTTTTTGAGCGCCACCGACCGCGTCGCGGGCCTTGGCGACGAGCTCGCGGGCGCGCGCCTGGCTGGCCGGATCCGTTTTGGCCGCGCGGGGAGCCGCCGCTATGGTCAGATCGATCTCTTCCACTTTCCGCTCGAGCGCATCGAGCGCCCGGCCGAAAGTCTTCGAGTCGCCGGCGATCACGATGGTCAGTTCCTTCGGTTTCAGATGCGTCTGGGCGACGCGCAGGACGTCGGCGGCGGTCACCGAGGCGATCGCCTTTTGCATCCGGGTGATGAAATCCGGCGGATATCCGTAGTACTCATAGGTGACCAGCCGGTGGAGCGTTTTGCGCGGGGTGTCGAAGTAAAACACGAAGCGGTTCAACGCCGAATCGCGGGCGCGCTCCAGCTCCGCCGGCGACACCTCCGCCGACCGCATCTTCTCGATCTCCTCGAGAATCGCGCGCAACGACTGCACCGTCGAGCTCGCCTTGGTGCTGCCGGCGACGTCAAAGTAGCCGGGCTGGTCATAGTCGGCGGCCCAGTTCGCCGAAACATCGTAGGCCCAACCCATCTGGGTTCGGATGCGCACGAACAATCGGCTGGCGAAGCTGCCGCCGAGAATGTCGCTCATCACCGCCAGGGCGGCGTAGTCCTTATCGGCGAGCCGGCCGCCGAGGTGTCCCAGATGGAAAAAGCTCTGCGGGATCTCCGGTCTCGGCGCCACAAAAATTCCGGGCGCGGCGCTTCGTCGAACTTCCGGAAAAGGCGGGACCGGCGCTTGGCCGGCCGTCCAGCCGCCGAACAGCTTCTCGACCTTGGTTTTCATCTCGGCGGCGGAGAAATCTCCCTCGACCGCCAGCAGGATGTTGGCCGGGAAAAAGTAGCGATCGTGGAACGCCACCAGGTCGGCGCGATCGATGCGGTTGAGGTGCTCGTACTCGATCCGCCGGCCGTGGGGCGTGTCACGGCCATAGAGGCGCTCGAGGAACTCGCGGGCGGCGACCCCGGAGGCTTCGTCGTTGCGACGCGCAATCGAGCTGCGAAGTCTCGTCTTGGCCAGGTCGAGCTTGTCCTGGCGAAACGCAGGCTCGGTCAGGACATCGTGAAACACGGCGAGCACCTGGTCGGCGTTCTCGGCCAGACACGAGAAACTGACTTGGCCGCTGGTTTCGCCGATCGCGCTCTCGACCGAGGCGGCGATGCTCTCGAGCTGTTCGTCCAGCTCGTCGCCGGCGCGGCTGCTGGTTCCACCGCTGCGCATGACCGTCCCGGTCAGCTCGGCGAGCCCGATCTTCTCGCGCGGGTCGAACAGGTTGCCGGTGCGGACCACCGCCGTGCCGCGAATCAGCGGCAGCTCGCGGTTCTCCAGCAGGTAGAGCTTCAGGCCGTTGGCCAGCGTGGCCGTCTCGACCGGCGGCGTCTTGAAGGCTTCGAGTCGAGGAAAGTTCAGCGAGAGAGGCCCGGGAGCGGCTGTCGCCGCCTTCGTTGCCGCCGGCTTGACGACAGGCTTTGACGAAGACGGGGGCCGGGCCGCCGGCGCGGTCTTGGCGGCCGGACGCGGATCGGGAAGCGGATTCTGCGGCAGCGACGGAATCTGGATCGGCTTGGGCTGCTGCGTCTGCGCCGCGAGCGTTGCCGCCAGGAGCAGGAACACCATCATCCGCATCGCTACCGCCTCCTCCGGCGCCTTGTGGGCGCCGGCTTCGGTTTTGTCTTCGGCGGTGGGCCGGCTTTGGCCGTCCTTTTGGCCTGGGCGGCCGGCTTCACCTCTGCCGCCGCGGGCTTCACCTGGGCCGGCGATGGCGGCGCCGCCGCCACCGATGGATCCCCGGGCGGCGCGGTATGCGCCACCGTGCGGCTTCGGGCGCCCAGGTACCGACTCGCCACGCGCTCGACATCCTCGGCGCTCACCTGGTTGATCCGATTCAGCCCGGTGAACAGGATTCTCCAATTCCCGTAGTGAACATGGTAGAAAGCGAGTTGAGCCGCCAGACCGGCGTTGCCGTCCAACTGGTGGATCACCGACGCGCGAACTTTGGTCTTCACCCGGGCCAGGGCGGCGTCATCCACTTTTTCGTTTCGGATGACTTCGATGCGCTCGAGGAGCGCTTTTTCGTTCTCCTCGATACGGTGCCCGACCGCGGGAACCACGGTCACCTGGAACAGGCAGGGATACTTGCAACCCGGGAAGGCCGGATCGACGTCGACGTCGACGGCAAGCTTTTGATCGCGCACCAGATCCTTGTAGAGGAGGCCGGTGCGGCCTCCGGCCAGCAACACGGCGAGCACGTCGAATACCGGGTCGTCGGCGTGGCGTTGATCCGGCCGCTTGTAAGACACCGTCAGGATCGGCTGGCTCGTCGAAGCGATTGCCACCCGGCGCTCGCCCTCCTGCTCCGGCTCGGTGGTGGCCGGAGCTTTTGGCAGCGGGCCCGCCGGGATCGCGGCGAAGTACTTGTCGGCGAGGCGTTTTGCGTCGGCCAGCCGAATGTCCCCAGCGATCGCGATCGTGATGTTGCCCGGTGCGTAGTAGGTCCGGTGGAACTGCTCGGCGCCCGGGACGCGCAGCCCGCCGATATCGCTGGCCCATCCGGTGACGGCGCGGTAGGGATGCGCCGAAAACGCCGTTGCCAGCAGCGTCTCCTCGAGCCGCCCGGCGGGACTGGAGTCGATATTGCTTCGCCGCTCCTCCAGCACGACGTCCCGCTCTTTGTAGAACTCGCGGAATACGGGCCGCCGGAACCATTCCGATTGCAGCAGGAACCACAACTCGATCCGGTTCGACGGCAGGCTGTAGTGATACGTGGTGAAGTCCGGCGCAGTCGAGGCATTGAAGCCCACGCCGCCGTTCAATTCGATGAGGGCGGGGTATTGGTTGGGGACCACCCAGATGCCGGCGGCTCGCACTGCTAGCTCGTACTGGGCCTCGAGTTTGGCCGCCACCTTGGGCAGCGCCTGGTCCCCTTTTCTTTTTTCAGCCTCCCATGCGTCGAGCGCGTCCTCGACCTCCGCCAGCGCCTTCCGCTCGGCTTCCGGATTGTGCCCGCCGATGACTTCGGTTCCTTTGCCGATCATATGCTCGAACATGTGCGCCAGGCCGGTTTGACCGGCCGGATCGTTCACCGAGCCGGCGTTGACATGCGCATGAAAGGAGACCACCGGCGCCTGATGGCGCTCGATAACGATGAAATGCATCCCGTTGGCGAGCGTGAATTCGCCGACTTTCTTCTCGAACTCGGCCAGGTTCTGGGCGGCCAGAAACGGGGCGAGTAAGGCCAGCGCCCAGCCGGGCCGCACGCGCGGGAAACCAAAGTCCATGCTCACTTTCCAGTGTAATCGACAGGCGGGGGCCTCGCCGTGAGTATTAGCCAACGTGTTTCTGTTACGGTAACGGTGTGAAACCGCTGGAGGGCGCCGTCGTCGTCGACCTCACCCGGCTGCTGCCCGGAGCCGTCGCGACCAGCACGCTGGTCGAACAAGGCGCCGAAGTGATCAAGATCGAGGAGCCCGGGCGAGGCGATTATGCGCGATCCATGCCGCCGCTGCTGGACGGGATGGGCGCCGTGTTCCGGCTGACCAACGGCGGCAAAAAAAGCCTCGCCATCAACCTCAAGGACCCGCGCGGGCGGGATGCCTTGATCCGGCTCGCCGCCCGCGCCGACGTGCTGGTCGAGGGCTTCCGCCCCGGCGTCATGGACCGGCTCGGGCTCGGCTGGGACGCGCTCCGGACGCACAACGCGCGCCTGATCTACGCGACGTTGACCGGCTACGGGTCGTCGGGCGAACATGCGCTTCGCGCCGGTCACGACATCAATTACCTTGCCATGGCCGGCGTTCTGGACCTGATCGGCCGGCACCAGGGGCCGCCGGTGATCCCCGGCGTGCAGTTGGCCGACCTGGCCGGAGGCTCGCTGCAACTGGTGAACGGCATCCTGCTGGCGTTGCTCGAGCGCGCCAGGACCGGCGTCGGCCGCCGCGTCGATGTTTCCATGACCGACGGCCTGCGCGCTCTGCTCCACGTTCCGCTGTCGCGCTGGGCGGCCACCGGGCGCGTGCCGGAGCGCGGCCATGACGTGCTGTCGGGCCGATATGCCTGCTACAACCTCTACCAGGCGCGCGATGGGCGCTGGCTGGCCGTCGGCGCGCTCGAGCCGAAGTTCTGGCGGACGCTCTGCCGCTCGCTCGGCTGCGAGGATCTGATCGGCGACCAGTTCGCCGAAGGCCCGCGCCGACTCCAGGTGATTGCCCGCCTCACCGACATCTTCGGCGAACGCGACGCCTCCGAATGGTTCACTCTCCTCGGAGACCAGGAGTGCTGCCTGACGCCGGTCCTCCGCCTCGATGAAGCCCAGCCGCGGCCCGCGCCCGAGCTGAGGCCGCCGGCGCTCGGCGAGCACACACGCGAGCTGCTCGAGCGTGCCGGCTATGGCGCGGCGGCGATCGAGGAAATGTTGTCCGCGGGGCTGGTGGGAGTCGGGGGCCGGTAAAGTTCAGCCGGGCGCGGCGATACGCAGGCCGGTGGCGGCGCCGAGCCGGCCGCCGGAGTGGGGATTCGCGTGTATTCGCGTGCATTCGCGGCTTCCGAATGCTCGCCTGTGAGGCCGCGAATGGACGCGAATGAACGCGAATTTAGACCGGTCAAAACAGTGCCGGGTCAGCCGCCGGCTGACGGTGGTCCGATCGAAGGTGAAGGTCACCTTCGCCATGGCTCAATCGCTCATCAGAAACACCAGCGGCCGCACGTCCTCCTCCGGGGTCAATTCCCAGTAGCGCACCAGGATGGTGTACACCATCATGCCGGTCTCGCCTTCGCCGAGCAGCAGGTAGCGCAGCGCCTGGCTGACCAGGTTGCGGCGCGACAGCCCGAGGAATATCCGGAGGGGGTCGATCCGCTCGCTGATATAGGCGATCGTGTTGGCGATCGCATTCGCCTGCGACACATGGACGACAAAACCGTAATCGTCCTGGCGGACGCCGACCAGCAGGTTGGCGAGGAATTCGCTGCGATTATCGAGCAGGTCGACGTGGATGAAAGCCAGCGGCCCGCCGATCTGGTAGTGGCTCCGGATCTCGGCCGCCTTGCGGGCTCTGACGCCGAGGTTGGCGCCTCGCACCGGCACCAGGTTCACCTTCTTGCCCACGACCTGCTTCCAGAGCCGGGCCGACTCCTCATCGGCGAACGTCAGGCCGGCGACGCGGAGCTCCGTCGAGCGCCACGACCGGCTGACGGCGCTCACCAGCATGACGACCAGGATAAAGATCGAGGCGATCACCAGGCCGTCGGACCGCGTCAGCACGTTGTCGACCAGTGTGTAGGCGAACACCAGGGTGATCACCGCGCAGTAGACGCTCAGCGCCCGCGAGCCCTCCCGCCAGCCGGCCAGCGCCGCCGCCGCCGAAGCCGACAGCATTAGAACCAGAACGCCGGTGGCATAGGCGCCGCTCTGCGCCTCGACGTCGGCGTCGAAGGCGATCGTCACCACAACGTTGGCCGTCAGCAGCACCAGCACGAGGGGACGCGAAAAGGCCACCCACGAGGGCGCCATTCCGAAGCGCGGCAGATAGCGCGGAATCAGGTGCAACAGGCCGGCCATCGCCGAGGCGCCGGCGAACCAGAGAATCAGGATGGTCGAGATATCATACACGGTGCCGAACAGGTTCCCCAGGTAATGATGGGCCAGGAAGGCGATCGCGCGGCCGCTGGCGGGTCCGCCCGCCCGGTAGGCTTCCGGAGGAACCAGCAGCGTGGTCACAAAGCTGGACGCGACCAGGAAAACGCTCATGATCAGCGCCGCCGCCAGCAACAGCTTCCGGGTATTGCGAATCCGGCCTTGCGGAATCGAGCCGCCGCCGTTGGTCCCGTCCACCAGCGGCATCACCGAGACGCCGGTCTCGAACCCGCTCAGTCCCAGCGCCAGCCGGGGGAAGATCAACGCGCCCGCCACCATCATGGCCGTCCAGTCGCCTTTTGCATCCAAAGCGCCGCGCCAGCCGGCCAGCAGCTCGGGGCGGCGAAGAATCTCGAGAAACCCTCGTCCCAGCACGACGCCATTCAACGCCAGGTACGGGACGGCCACCAGCGACGCGAGCCCGATGGCTTCGTGGAATCCCTTGAGAAAAACCACGGCGAGCAGCACCAGCAGGCCGAGCGTCAGCGGAACGCGCGCGTCCCCGAGGAGCGGATGGAGGTACGGATTCTCGATCGCGTGCTGGGCGGCGTCGGCCGCCGACAGCGTCATGGTGATCACGAAATCGGTGGCCGCAAAACCGATCAGCGCCAGCACCAGCAGCTTTCCCTGCCAGCCCGACAGCAGATTTTCCAGCAGCGCGATCGAGCCCTGGCCGGCGTAGGAACGACGCGCCACCTGCGCGTACACCGGCAGGGCGCCGGCCAGCGTCAATACCACCAGGAACGCCGTGGCCACCGGAGCCAGCGCGCCGGCCGCCAGCAGCGCGATTCCCGGCTGGTAGCCGAGCGTCGAGAAGTAATCCACGCCGGTGAGCCACAGCACCATGTACCAGGGATGCCGGCCGCCGTGATCGTGCCCGTCTTCCCGGTCCAGGCGCGCGCCCGACTCGAGCCATGCCGCCACGCCGGTCTTCGGCGGGTGCGGATTGCAATGGCCGGGTTCAGACATCGCAGATGCGAAGCGCTTCGTCGAGCGACCGCAACGGGTCGCCGAGCGGGGAGTATTCGTGCGCCACGAAGCCGGTGAACTTCAGGTCGGCGATCGCCCGCGCAATCCCGCGGTAGTTCATCTCCTGCGTGTCGTCGAACTCGTGCCGGCCGGGATTGCCGGCGGTGTGAAAGTGGGCGATGTGCTGAATATTGGCGCGGATGGTCCGGATGACGTCGCCCTCCATGATTTGCATGTGATAGATGTCGTAGAGCAGCTTGACGCGGGGAGAATTCACGCGCTTCATGATCTCGACGCCGAACGAGGTTCGGTCGCACTGGTAGTCGGGATGGTTCACCTTGCTGTTGAGCAGCTCCATCGCGATGGTCACGCCGAGGTCCTCGGCCTCGGCCTTCACGTTGTTCAGGAACGCGACCGAGTGGTCGATCGCCTGCTCGTCGCTCATCCCGCCCCGGTTCCCCGAGAAAGTGATCACGTTGGGGACGCCGTTGGCGGCGGCTTTCTTGAGGTTCTCGCGGATCTGCATCTCGATGCGCGGATGGTTCTCCTTCCGGTTGAGAGCGTCGCGAATGGTGCCGCCGCCGGGCGCCATCGAAGGCACCAGCCCGTGCTTCTTCAGGATGGGCCAGCCGTCTTCGCCGATCAGGTCGAAGCCTTTGACGCCGAGACGGGCGGCGTGGCGCGCCATATCCTCGAGCGCCATCCCTCGGCCGAAGCAGCCGCGCGTGACCGCCTGTTTCAGGCGGCCCTGGCGGACAATCGACTGTTCCTGGGCGGAGAGTGTGGCGGTCCCGGCGGCAAGAAACGTTCTTCGGAGCATGGTGCTATGGTAGCCGGTTTCCGGTCACAAGCAAATCCGAAGTGGCGGCGGTCGCGCCGATCCCATTGCCTGACGGCAGCTTAGGACCGAATGGGCGCTCGGGCGCCGCTCGCCGAAACCGCCGGTTTTCGCCAACCGCCTGTATAATCAAGCGGCTCGATGCAGAACATGCAAGCGATCGATCCGGTGCTCCAACCGGCGCCGCCGATGGTGAGCGAGACCGTTAGCCAGGAGATGGCCTGGCAAGCCACGACGAGGCTCGTCTACGATTTTCACTGGCTGCACGAGGGCGCCGCCCGTGCCCTGGCGGGTGACTGGGGCGTTCCGCTGGACCCTGGGCTGGATGTCGAGCTCCGCTGTTCGCTCGCGGGTCGATTCCGGCGATCGATCGGGATCGATGAGCATGGCTGGTTGCGCGTGAAGATCGAGCTGGCGTCGCCGGAACCGCCGGATGCGCGCGCCGAGGTCGTCGCCGTCCGCCATCGCCTGCCGTCGACGACACTGGCCCAGCTAGGTCGGTTGCGGTCCCAGATCGACGAGCGGGCCGTCGAGGCTGCCGAGCGCGACTCGACGAGGCGGCTGGCCGGTTCGGCCGAAGGCGTGCTTTTCGATGGCGCATTTGCGTTCAGCGATCGCGGCCTTCGGCTCTATTACCGCACGCGAGCCGGCGATCTCGGGTGGCTCGCCGGCCGGCATCCGTCGAGCTTCCGTCCGCTTGTGTTGAGCCGTGCGCTGCGCATCCCGCGCCGCACGCCCATCGAGGTCCACCTGCCGTTTCTCGACCACAAGCAATGGCAGACGCGCGAAGCATGGATGGACGCGGTGCGGATTTGCCGGGAGGGGAGCCGTGTGGTCGGGGTGTTGAAGCCGGCCGACGTCGATCGCACGGCGTACAGCCATGCCGTGCTGGTGGCCGGCGCGATCCACCTGCGGCGGACCGGCGGGCCGGCGCGGTTTACGATCGGCGTCGAAGTGTCGCGCCGGGCCCGGCCGGCGGAAATTCCGCCGATTTTCGGATCGGCGCTCGACGCCTGCGGCTTCGCGATCGAAACCGCCGAAATGGCCGCGCGGCACGGGGCGCAGTCGAGCGATGCGGTGGACCTCGAGCTGAGCCTGGGAATCCGGGGTGACGCCGTTTCCGCCTGGCTTGAGACACCTCCCGAGTCCAGCGCCGCGTTTCACCGCGCCTTCTCGAAAGTGTCGCTGGCCGTCCAAGGCGGGCTGCGGCGCTGGCTGCCGGTGATGTTCTTTGACGATCCGGGCCGCCTCGAGAACATCGAGATCGCCTGGCCGCTGTTGGTCTACCATGCTTCGCGGCCGCAGATCGGAACTTGCCGCGCCGACCTCACCCAGGACCCGCTGAGCCGGGAGACCGTCGAACTGGTTGTCCGGTCGGCCCGTGCCGCCCTGCCCGGCGCGCTGGGACGTCTTCAGCATCTGGCGCTCGTCTCCGGCAAACACGACATGATGGCCGCCTACGACCCGGAACGGTTTCACAAGGTGCAGGCGGCGGCGTTGCGCGACTTGCAAATGTTGCGCCGGCTGCTGGCCACCGAGACCTCCGTCGTCGACGAGCTGATCCGCTTCGCCGGCGTGAGCCGTGAGCTCGGCCGCCGTCTCGACGAGGACGCTTCCGTCAACCCGCGTGGCCTTCGCCGGCA
>Ga0247727_10020658_pt1 | contig 10041 bp, 10 predicted proteins | sample WisWelCaveWW1625_FD_202498 | JGI IMG/M metagenome (GOLD analysis project Ga0247727, IMG submission 202498) | Biofilm microbial communities from Wishing Well Cave, Virginia, United States - WW16-25 | ecosystem: Environmental > Aquatic > Deep subsurface > Groundwater > Cave microbial mat | place...
AGGAGCGGTGGCGTCCTTGCAGCCCGTTCATCTCCTGGACGATGCGGCGTGGGTTCTGGATCGGCTGGGTCCCCGGCGAGCCCGCCGATCGTACCCGTGGCGCTCGCTGCTCCGGGAGGGAGTTCCGATCGCGATGGGGACCGACTGGCCCATCGCGCCCCTGGATCCGCTCCTCGGGCTCGCCGCCGCGACGTCGTTCCGCAGCGGAAGCGTGGAGCTGGATCCGGGCGAGGCGCTCCCGATCGAGGAGGCGATCCGCGCGTACACGGCCGGCTCCGCCCTCGCCCGCGGGGCGAGCGCGTCCCTCGGTCGAATCGCGCCCGGGTTCCTCGCCGATTTCGTGGTCCTCTCGGACGACCCGACCGCGATCCCCCCGGAGGAGATCACCCAGCGCGTGAGCGTGGTAGCCACCTACGTCGGCGCCTGTCCCGTTTTCTCCGCGCGCGTTTGACACCCCTTCCGCGGCACGGCTACACTCTGGGGTCGCGAGGACATCTTCTTGGACCGGGTCTTCATCGAGGGGATCAAGTTCCACGGCTACCACGGTTTGACACGCCTCGAGCGCCAGATCGGGGTGCGCCTCGCCGTGGACGTGATCCTCGAGGCGGACCTGGAGCGCTCGGGCCGATCGGACCGTGTCGCCGACACGCTGGACTACCGGAAAGTTCACCAGAAGGTGCTGGAGATCGGGCGGGGTCCTTCTCACAAGCTCCTGGAGTCCTTTGCCCGGGCTCTTCTCGCGGAGCTTCTCGCCGGATTCGCCGCGGAGCGGGTCACCGTCCGCGTGCGCAAGGAGACCCCGGTTCTCGACGGCATCGTCGAGGCTGTGGGTGTCGAGATGAGCCGCTCCCGACAAGAGGCGATCCCGTGAGGATAAGGCGTCGGTTTCTGTTCGAAGCGGCCCACCGGCTCCCTCACCATCCGGGAAAATGCAGGAGCCTCCACGGACACACGTACTGCCTGGTCGTGACCGTGGATCGGCCGGTGGATCCCGTCACGGGACTGGCCATGGACTTCGCCGACCTCAAGGAGATCGTCCGGCGCGACGTCGTCGACGGGCTGGACCATCGGCTGCTCAACGAGATCGTCGAGAACCCGACGGCGGAGGTGATGGCGGTGTGGATCTGGAAGAGGCTCGCCAGCTCCCTGCCGGGCCTCACGGAAGTCGAGCTCCACGAGACCCGCGACTCCTCGGTCGTCTACGGGGGAGAGTGACGTGGACGCGGGCAAGATGGAGAGAGCGATCCGGGAGTTCCTCGACGGGGTGGGAGAGTCGTTCCCCGGCGACGATCTGGGCGCGACGCCGGCGCGCGTGGCGCGTGCCTGGGCGGAGGATCTTCTCGCGGGGTATCGGGTCGATGCGGACTCCGAGCTGACGTGGACGGAGGTCCCCCGAGGCTCGGGCGTGGTCGCGGTGCGCGACGTGAGCTTCGCGTCCGTATGCGTGCACCACCTCCTGCCGTTCATGGGAAGGGCGCAGGTCGCCTACCTGCCGGCGTCGCGCCTCGCCGGGCTGAGCAAGATCGGTCGCGTCGTCGAGGCCCACGCGCGCAGGCTTCAGATCCAGGAGCGCCTGAACGCGGAGATCCTCGGCACTCTGGTGCGGATCCTCGAGCCGCGGGGGGCGATCGTTCTCCTCGACGCCGAGCACACCTGCATGACCCTTCGCGGAGCCAGGAAAGAATCGAGCCGCCTCACGACCATGGCGGCCTCCGGCATCTACGAGACGGACCCGTCGGCGAGGGGGGAGGTCCTCCGACTCCTGAGCCGGGGGGACGTCCCGCCGAGATAGAGGTGGGCCTCGACTCCGTCCGTCGGAGCGCGGTGTGTGCGGCTCTTCTCGCGGTGAGCTTGGTCCGCGGTGCGCCGCAGGATGCCGACGATGCCTTGAGGTCGCTCGCCGGGGCACGAGGCGGCGAGCGGGGAGCGGTGCTGCGCATCGGGCTCGACGCCGGCCACGTCCTTCGCGTGAGCTCGGACCGGCCGTTCCGGATCCTGGACACCGCGCGAGGCGCGGCCATCTGGAAGGAAGAGTACTCGGGCGAGGTCGCGATCGTCGCGGAGGGGGGGCCCGAGTCCGCCGTTCCCTCGATCTTCCGCGTCCAGGTGGCGGCGTTCTCGACGCAAGAGGCCGCGGAGGCGGAGAGGATCCGGCTGGAGAAGGCGTACGGTGTCCCCTCTGTGGTGTACCACGTGGTGGATCGCGGCTCCTGGCGGGTGCGGCTGGGCGGGGCATCGAGCCGCGAGGCGCTCGGCCCTCTCCTGGAGCGCCTGCGGACCGCGGGGGTCCTGGGCGCGTGGATCACGGAAGAGCCGGCGCAGGTTCGGGAGGGGGTTCGACTGCGCCTCGTGGACGCCTCCTACCAGAGCCAGCCGACCGAAACGAGGCGCCTTGCCGTCGTGCCGGCACGGGGGGGCACGGTCCGTCTGGAGGGGAAGCCCTATCGCGGGATCCTCGAGATGCGGCTGTCTCGATCTGGAACCGTGCGCGGCGTCAACTGGGTGGACCTGGAAAGCTACCTCCTGGGAGTCGTGCCGGCGGAGCTCGGGCCGGAGATCTGGCCGCAGCTCGAGGCTCTCAAGGCGCAGGCGGTGGCCGCGAGGACCTACACGCTGCGCAACCTCGGGATGTTCGAAGACGACGGATACGACCTCTGCGCGACGCCGAGATGCCAGGTCTACTCCGGCGTGTCGGCGGAGCACCCGATGTCCGATCGGGCGGTCGCAGAGACTCGTGGAGAGATCCTCACCTGGGAGGGACGGCCGATCTCCGCGCTGTACACCGCGACGTGTGGCGGCCACACGGAGAGCGCGGAGGAGATCTTCCCCGAGGAGCGGGCTCCGTACCTTCGGGCCGTGCCCTGTCGAGCCGAGGCGGACGCCCTGGCCACGCTTCACGCGGTCCTCCGGGGGAGGGAGGTCGCCCCCGTCCTCTCGGAGGCCGGTGTCGACGTGACCCGCGACTGGGCCCTGCTCTCCGCCGCGGGCGTCGTGGACGAGAGGCAGGACCCGGCGCAGCCGCTCACGTCGTCGGACCTGCGCGCGTGGACGACGGCGCTGGCGCGCCTGGCGGGCCGGCCGGTCCCGAGCGGGACCCCCGGCGACGTCTCGGATCTGGGAAAGGCGGCGGCGGCTCTCGTGGCCGAGACCGGATGGGCCGAGCGCGCCGAGGTGCTTCTGAGCGAGGAGGACCTGGACGCCCTGCTTCGCGACGAGGCGGCGCGAGCGCGCCCCGCCGGCGAGCGTCGGGCGCTCGCCTACCTGGCGCTCAGCGAGGCGATTCAACCCTTCGGCGGAGGGGCGCTCGGCGTTGATCGCGCGCCGTCCCGTGCCCGGATGCTCCCCGCGCTCGCGCGGATCGGAGAGGCGTACGAAGGGTTTGACCTGAAGGAGGCCACGGTCAGGAGGCCGAGCGCGCGGCACATCGACCTCGCCGTGGGAAAGGGATCCCTGCGCCTGCCCGTGGCGGCGCACCCGTTCCTGTTCGCGATCGTGGGGGGGAAGGTCGTACCCGCCGCGCGCCTTGTGCTCTGGCCGGGCGACCGTGTGCGCTACCGCGTGAAGGGGGACAGCACCATCGATTTCCTCGAGGTCCGCCCGCCCGTCAAGGGGATCTCCGACGACCGCTCCGCGAAGGTCTACTCGTGGGAGGTACGCCAGACCAGGACCGAGATCGAAGAGGCGATCGATCGTCGGCTCGATCTCGGGGGGCTCAGCGACCTGCAGGTTGCGCGCCGCGGCTCCTCCGGCCGGATCGTCGAGCTGCGGGTGGTGGGGAAGAAAGGCTCGACGATCGTGCGGGGGTTCGACGTCCGCACCTTGCTCGGCCTGCGCGAAAGCCTGGCGGTCATCGAGATCGAGCGGAGCCCGGACGGCGAGATCGAGGCCGTGGTCTTCGCCGGAAAGGGCTGGGGCCACGGGGTCGGCCTTTGCCAGGTCGGGGCATACGGCATGGCGCTTCGGGGTGTCGGCCACCGCGAGATCCTGGCCCACTACTACCCGGGGACGGTCCTCCACAAGATCGGCGCGGAGGGCCGGTGAGGTCCCCGGGTGGCGGGAGAGCCTTCTCCACCTATATTCGAAAACATGGCTCGAACCCTGCGGCTCCTGGGAGCGTTGTTGCTGGCCGCGGCCGTCTGGCTCTTCCTGGCCGGCGAGACGGGCTGGGTGCAAGAGACGGCGTCGAACTCCCTCGGGAGGGACGCGGCCCTGGCGGGCCTCCTGTGCCTGGCGGCCGGCTTCGTCGCGGGGATGTTCGGCCGCGCGGGTCGCGTGCTCCGACGGGGGCACTGCGTGCGCTGCGGAGCACCCACGGAGCGGGGCCAGACGTACTGTCTCGACCACCTTCTTGCCACGGTGGAGGAGTACAAGATGCGGGCCTCGGAGGGACCACGCTCCCCGAAGGAACGCTCCGGACCCAGATCCACCAGGGGCTAGGGCTCCTCGTCGTCCTCGGTCCCACGGGGACCGGGAAGACGGCGACCTCCCTCATCCTCGCCGAGCGCCTGGGCGGGGAGATCGTCGGGTGCGACGCCCTGCAGGTGTACCGAGGGTTCGATGTCGCGACGGCGAAACCCTCGGTGGAGGACATGCGAAGAATCCCGCACCACGGCGTGGACGTGGCGGATCCCCGGCAGGACTGGAGCGTCGCCGACCACGTCCGGATGGCGGACGAGGCGATCGGCGCGATCACGGCCCGGAACCGCGTCCCGATCGTCGTCGGTGGAACGGGGCTGTACCTGAGAGGGCTCCTCAAGGGACTCGTTGCCGCTCCCGAGCGGCGGCCGTTTCTGAGGGAGCGCCTCAGACGCCTCGGGGCGCGCCACGGCGCGCCGCGGCTGCACCGGTGGCTCGGGACCCTGGACCCCGGCTCGGCGGCACGAGTATCGCCGGGGGATTCCCAGCGGGTCGTGCGGGCGCTCGAGGTGGCTCTCCTGGGAGAAGCGACGTGGAGCGAGATCCTCGAGCGCGACGGCACATGGTCGGGGTCCCACGAGCGGTACCGGTGTGTCAAGGTCGGCCTGGACGTGGACCGTGCGTTGCTCGCCGGGCGGCTCGACGAACGTGTGGACGCCTATTTCGACGCGGGACTCGTCGACGAGGTGCGAGGCTTGCTGGCGCAGGGAGTCCCGCGCGCGGCCAACGCCTTCAAGGCGATCGGCTACCGGGAGGTTCTCGCCGCCCTCGCCTCCGGCGACGATCCCGACGCGGTGCGCTCGGAGGCCAAGCGGAGCACCCGGCGTCTTGCGAAGCGGCAGCGCACCTGGTTCCGGAAGGAGCCCTCTGTGCACTGGCTCGACGCATCGGAGCCGCCGGCAAGCCTCGCGGCGCGGATCGACGCTCTGTGGCGGGGACAGCGCTCTGGAAGGTGATATACTCGCGCGGGCCGGAAAAGTGGGGTGGAGGGAGAAATGGACGAAGATTCCGGCAACCTTCAGAACGAGTTCTTCAATGCCGTGCGCAGGGACCGCACTGCGGTGGCGGTTTTCCTGTCCAACGGAAAGCGTCTCGTGGGGCGGGTGAAGGGATTCGACCGGTTCACGATCCTGCTCGAGGGGCCGAGCGGCGAGCACATGGTCTTCAAGCACGCCATCTCCACGGTGAGCCCGGCTTCCCACGAGGCGAAGCGATGGGAAGGGGAGGGTGCGGCTCCGGAGCGGGAGGCGTCGGCACGCGGCGGGGTACGCTCGGGCGCCTGAGGAAGAGGCGTCCCGGCGCTAGCGGCGGAAGAACCCCTTCTTGTCGGAGTCGGCGGGTGCGCCCGCGCTCGTTCCCGAGATCTCCTTGATGCGGGTGTTGAGCCGCTCGATGCGCGCCTCGTACTCGTCGCGGACCAGCTGGATCTGCTGCTCGAGACGCTCTTTCTCGCTCCTCAGCAGATCCACCGCGCTCGACTCCGACACCGTCGAGGAGTGGTTCCGTTGCAGCTCGCTGCGCAGAGCCTCGATCTCGGCGTCCCGCTCCATGAGCTCGGCGCGGTGCTTCTCCTGAAGCTCATCGTAGAGCTTCCGGATCTCCTGGAGCTCGAGGATCTTGGCGAAATCGCTCACAGAGTCGGCCATGGAGTCTTCCTCCGCCTCGGTTCGGTTCTCGATGGAGTAGAGAAACTTCCTCAGCATGAGGTCCAGATCGCCGGCATTGCCGCTGGCGCGAATCGCGGTCTCTTTCTTGATCGCGCCGTTGAGCACGAGCGCGGCCAAGGACTGATTCATGGACTGCATGCGATGGTAGGTGACCGAGCTCTCGATCTCCTCCTGGAGCGCCTCGAGGTTCCCGTCGAAGATGAGCTTGGAAACGCGCGGCGTCTGGCGCAGCACCTCCACCGCGGCGATCAACCCGCGCTCGTCGGCGCGGTCGACGAGGCGGAGCGACACCACGGCCTGGAGCACCGAGGAGAGCTGCTGACGGATCTGGCGGTGGTTCCCCTCGGGGAAGATGTCGACGATCCGATCGATGGTCTGGACGGCGCTGTTCGTGTGAAGGGTGGAGAACACGAGGTGGCCGGTCTCCGCCGCGGTGAGAACGGTCTGGATCGTCTCCAGGTCCCGCATCTCTCCCACCATGATCACGTCCGGGTCCTGGCGCAGCGTGTTGCGGAGCGCCTCGACGAACCCGGGCGTGTCGGTTCCGACCTCGCGCTGGGTCACGGAGGCGAGGTTGTCCCTCAGGAGAAACTCGATGGGGTCCTCGATCGTGACGATGTGGGCCAGACGGGTGTTCGAGATCAGTCGCATGGTGGCCGCGAGGGTCGAGGACTTGCCGGATCCCGCGGGGCCGGTGATCAGAACGAGGCCCTGCGTGAGCTGGGAGAGATCGGAGAGGACCGGGGGAAGGCCCCAGTCCTCGAGCGACGGGAAGTCGATGGGAACCCGCCGGAAGACCGCGGAGAGCGTGCCTCTCTGATAGTAGACGGCCGCCCGGAAGCGAGAGACGCCGTGGATGCTGTAGCCGAAATCCGCCGAGAAACGCTCCTCGAGGGCTCGCCGCTGACGGTCGGTGAGGATGGTCTCGAGCATCTCCCGGATCTGCTCCGGAACCAAGGGATCGGTGCGCAGCGGAAGGAGCTTCCCCTGCATGCGGACGAGAGGAGGGCGCATGGGCTTGAGGTGAAGATCGGAGGCCCCTTGCTGGACCATGAAGCGCAGCAGGTCGTCGAGCGCGATGGCACTCGGGGTTTCTCGAGGGGCCTTGTCGATCACGGTTTGAGACATATGTGGGCCCGGGGGAATATGGGGGCCCGGGGAGGGGGAGTCAACCGCGCCGGGCGGTTTGACTTGATCGCGGCGCTTGGGCTATAAACCCGCTCTCCTTTCTTCCACCATGGGCTTCAAGCGCGTTCTCGGCAACGTCACGCTCGCGAACCAGCTCACGTTCCTGAGGCTGGTGGCGGCGCCGTTCCTGATCCTGGCGATCCTCAGGGCGCGGTTCGACGTGGCCTTGGTCCTGTTCGGCGTGGCGGCCGTGACCGACCTCCTGGACGGCCTGACGGCGCGCCTCTTCCGCCAGGAGACCTCCCTCGGCGCCTATCTGGATCCCGCGGCCGACAAGATCCTCTCGACCGTGACGTTCCTGCTCCTCACGGATTATCCGAGCTTGTTCCAGAGCATCCCGATGACGGTTCGGATTCCGGTGTGGCTGACCGTTCTCACGATCTCCCGCGACGTGTTCATCGTCGCCGTGGCCCTGATGCTCTACCTCGCCTACGGGACGGCCGTGCGCCCCACGATGTGGGGGAAGATCACGGCGGCCGGCGAGTGCCTCTGTCTCGGGCTGTTCCTCCTCTTCAACGCCCTGCGGCGGGACCACATCATCCTGGACATCGCGGTCTGGATCACGCTGGCGCTGATCCTGATCTCGGGGTTCGACTATCTGCGGCGTACCGTCCGGAAGGTGGGCGCCGAGGAGCCCCGGGCCCGGCCGCCGGCGTGAGGGCCCCCCGCCTCGATCTCGATCCCACGTCGCGCGGCGCGCTCGAGTTCGATCTGGTCCTCGATCTCGTCGCGGGACATGCCGCAACCGCTCTCGGCGCTGCCCGGGTGCGCTCCCTCGAGCCGCTGACCGACGAGCGAGCGATCGAGGAAGAGCACGGGCGGGTGGAGGAGGCCGGACGAGTCCTGGGAGAGTCGGGGAGGCTCGTTGGGGGCGGTCTTCCCGACCCGACTCCCGCTCTGACGGCACTTTCCGTGGAGGGTGCGCGGATTCCGCCCGTCGAGATCCGGGATCTCGCCGTGGTCGCCCTCTCCGCTTCCGATCTACGGGTGAGGCTTCTGAGCCTGGACGGCGAAGCGTTCCCGCTCCTCGCGGGCCTGGGACAGGGGCTCCCGGACCTCCAGACCCTGGCGAGACCCGTGGTGCGGAGCGTGTCGCCCGAGGGGCGGATCGCCGACGAAGCGAGCGAGGAGCTTCGTCGGATCCGGGCGGCCCTGGGGCGGGCGGGCGAGCGTCTCCGGAGGATGCTCTCCTCCCTCGTCCGTGAGCCGGGCGGGGATACGGGGATCCGGGACGAGTTCGTCACAAAGCGCAACGGGCGATTCGTGATCCCCGTGCGGTCCGACTCCCCCCGGCATGTCCTGGGAGTCGTGCACGCGGCGTCCTCCTCGGGCGCGACCTTGTTCGTCGAGCCGCTGGAGGCCGTGGAGCTCAACAACGAGCTCGTCTCCCTGGCGGAAGCGGAGATCGAGGAGCAGGAGCGGATCGTCGCCGGGTGGGCGGACCGGTTCCGGCAACGATTGCCGGAGGTCATGCACGCCGTCGAGCGGCTGGCCGAAGCGGACGCGCTCCAGTCGCGCGCACTCTTCGCGGAGGTCTCCCGGGCGATCCGGCCTCGGGTCCAAGAAGGCGGACCCCTTTCCCTCGTGGACGCGCGGCATCCGGTCCTGGATCGAAGGCTGCGCGATCGGGGGGACGGAGCGGTGCCGGCCACGATCGAGCTCTCGGCCCGAGACCGCGTTCTGGTCCTGTCGGGGCCGAACACCGGGGGCAAGACGGTCGCCCTGAAGACGCTCGGCCTCGCGACCCTGATGGCGCAGAGCGGGATTCCCGTGTGCGCCGCGCGGGCCGAGCTCCCTCTTTTCGTCCAGGTTCGGGCGGACATCGGGGACCACCAGTCGATCGAGGCGGACCTCTCCACCTTCTCCGCGCACGTGCGGGCGCTCGCGAGGTTCCTCGGCGAGTCGCGCCCTCCGGTCCTCTTCCTGTTCGACGAGATCGGAACCGGAACCGATCCGGCCGAAGGTGCGGCGCTCGCGCGCGCCGTTCTGGAGCGGCTCCTTCGCCCCGGCTGCACGACCGTCGCCACGACCCACCAGGGCTCGCTCAAGGCCTGGGCATACACGACGCCGGGCGCCGTGAGCGCCGCGCTCGAGTTCGACTCCGACACGCTTCGGCCGACCTATCGCATCCTCATGGGCGCGGCGGGGGCTTCGGCGGGGATCGAGGTCGCGGCACGGCTCGGCGTCGAGGAGGAGGTGGTCGCAAGGGCCCGGGAGTACCTGGGAGGGGCCGCAGAAGCGGAGACCCTGATGGGGCGGCTCCGGGATCTCACCTCGGACCTGGAGCGCCGGCGGCAGGAGCTGGTCGACCTGGAGGCTGACCTCTCCATCGAGCGGGAGCGCCTCCAGAGCAAGACCGCCACGGCAACGGAGCGGATTCGACGCGAGGCGGCGGAGGCACTGGAGCAGGTCCTCCGGGAGTTCCGGGAGGACGGGCGTCGCGAGCTCCAGGAGATCCGCGATCTGAAGGAGCGGGCAAGGCTCGAGCGAGCGCGAGCTCGGGGCGAGCGGCGCATCGTCGCGCTGGCGGAGCAGAGGAAGACGGAGATCGCCGCGACTCTCTCGGGAAAGGCACCGGTCGTTCCGGCCGTGGACCAGGCGAGCGCGGGGATGAGAGTTGTCGTTCGGTCCCTCGGCAGGGAAGGGGAGATCGTGTCCTCACGCGGGGATCGGGTGGACGTTCGGCTCGGCCAGGCGGTGTTCACGGTCCACAAGTCGGACCTTGGCGCCGCCGGCCCGGCCGCCACTCGCAGGACAGGCCCCAAGAAGG
>Ga0247727_10020659_pt1 | contig 10041 bp, 8 predicted proteins | sample WisWelCaveWW1625_FD_202498 | JGI IMG/M metagenome (GOLD analysis project Ga0247727, IMG submission 202498) | Biofilm microbial communities from Wishing Well Cave, Virginia, United States - WW16-25 | ecosystem: Environmental > Aquatic > Deep subsurface > Groundwater > Cave microbial mat | place...
GCTCATCAAACAAGCTGTGGCAATCGCAAAATCAGAATTGCCTTATGATGAAAAATATTTGTCTAAAAACCCTTGCTTTTAACCACAGTTCTTGTTATGCGTTCGCCATGCTGCTCGTTCAAGGCACAACTGTTTGAAGTTCGCACCACTGCTTGTTAGAAGTTCGTTACTGTGTCGTGTCATGTTCTTATAGGATTTACTTGTGCTGCAAGTTTTTCAGCGTTAATAATTGCAGGATTGTCTTGGCGTAAAACAACAAGAGTTGCAATGTCCCAAACTCCAAGGTCATCCTTATTTGCATTTGTCATTTTTGAACTTCTCCGTTCACCGAAAAGAAAAAATCCACGCTTCTCTAATTCTTCAATGTCTTTGTTTAGGTCAAAGCCAAGTTGAACTTGATTGCCTATTTCAAAATCACCGAAGCCAGATACTTCTCCCCAGTCCTGAAGGTTTTGAAGGAAGCCAGAAATATAGTCCGCTTCGTCTTTTGAATTGAATTCGCAATGGTCAAATTGATAAGCATGTGCTTCTCGTATTATATCCACTATTTGTTTTCCGCTTGTAAGTCGGGGTAAAAGTTTCGGTGCATTTGCTTTCGCTTTGTTCTTCGCATTATCAATTACAGTTTTAATCCAATTCTCATGGTTTGTCTTAAACGCTTTAAGCAAATCAACTGTGTAGGTTTCCCAAAGTTCGTCAACTGTCTTGTGATGATTTTTGCAAAGCAGAATTAGATTAGCGTAATCGTCAAAATCTTTTCCATAGTCCGAAACATGTCTTGGTCCATTTGGTCGTTCGCTAATTATGTGGCACTCGTCACCAATGTTGAGATTTCTATCATGCTCGTTTCGTTCAGCTACCAATTCAGTCCGACACATAGCACATCGGTTTCCCGAACGAGCCCAAAGTGTTTTTCTTGATTTATCTGTAATTGCCATGTTTGTTTTTTGTCTGTTCGTTTTATGCAGAATGTTTCAAGTTAGCAGGGTGCCAAATGGTGACGCATAACGAAGAAGGGATTAAAGAAGTAAAAAAAAGAAGGGTTTAGAAACACAACTGTTCGTTTACCTACACTGTTTATTAGAAGCATAACTCTTCGTTTACCTCTCAAAGCCCTTCTTTTTTTTATTTCTTTTAATCTGAATGTTATCGGATGTGCTACTTATGCTATGAAACTGCCTCCACAAAATACATATCAATCTCTCCTTTATTCTTTGCTTCAATTTTACCTCTGTGAACACAGGTGAATTTATCTTTCACTAATTCATACGTGCTGCCGCTGATGTTTATTTTTCCTGCATCTGAATTTTGTTCTATGCGTGCAGCAAGGTTCACGGTGTCACCCCAAATATCGTAAGAATATTTTTTCACTCCAACAATTCCTGCCACAACAGGTCCGGTATGAATACCTATTCTTAATTCAAACGGTATTTCACCCCTTGCTTCTTTTTCTTTCTTTCTCAGCAGCATATAATCCCTGATTTCAAAAGCGGCATGGAGCATGTCAACTGCATGCGTGTAATTGCTTATGGGTAGTCCACTTGCGCAGAGATAAGCATCACCTATGGTTTTTATTTTTTCAATTTTATATTTCTGCACAATGTTATCGAAGGCGCTGAAACAAATATGTATTTCTTCCACCAATAATTCAGCACTTACTTTTTCGCTTATGGTGGTGAAGTCCTTGAAATCGGTAAACATAACTGTGACCAGAGTAAATGCTTTCGCTTTAGCTGTGCCTGTTGTTTTTATTTCTTCGGCTACTTCTGCAGGAAGAATGTTGAGCAGCAATTCTTCACTCTGTTTTTTTGCAGCCTCGCTTTTAGACCTTTCCTGTTCACTTATTTTTTTCTCTTTGGTTATCTTATTTCGCTGCTTATAAAACACAAACGCAACGGAAATTATACCCAGCAAAGCACCTCCCATTCCGAATGTAATCCCAAGTGTGAGGGATGCATTTGATTTTTCATTTACCTGTTCATCCTGCTTTAAAGCTTTTAAAACAGTTTCGAGAGAATCAATTATGTGTTGGTCGTTCGCAAATGAGAGATACTGAAAAGAAAACAACAAAGTAAAAAGTAGAATTATTTTTTTCATATTTTGTTTATTTCTTACACTCACTCCTAAGTTAGCACTGCCGCCCAAGCATATCCGATAACGGATTCGGGATTAACGAAGTTTTGAAAAGCAAGATTCATTGATGCAAAGGTTCGGAAAAAAATTGCAACAAATAAGAAAAGAGTTTACTCCGCTTTCCTCTGTTGCAATTTTTTTCTCTTGCACGGAGTTTATTTCTTGCACACATTTTCATTAACCGATGCTGTCTTGCTTTTTAAAATTTCGTTTAATCTTTTTGTTAGCGGAATACCCATACCGATAGAGTTCGTCTGCTTGGTGTTCGCGATGTACTGTGCGGTGGGTTGCGCTCTCTTTTTGTTTTGATGCCTTTGAAAGCTAACAGATGCAAAACAAAATGTGAGCGCATTGGGCGGGTGTGAGTGCTATAAGGGTCGCAACTTATTTCATTTGATGAGTGACGGGATTCATTTGGAAACGGGTGCAGTTGATAAGGATAAAAGCGACATTAATTTTGAAAGCAATTGCATCAAAAAGGAAGCGGACTACATTGATAAGGAACGAATCTATATCAATAAGGACGCTGACAATGTTCAAAAGGACGACAACTTATGTCATAAGGACATAAACAAATGTCATAAGGGCGTTGACAACATTCATTTTGAAGCTGACAACATCAATAAGGAAGCAATCTATATTCATTTGGACGCTGACAATGTCAATAAGGAAGCCGACAATGTGAATAAGGACGCTGTCGTATTCAATAAGGACACTGGCGAAATGGTTAAATCTTTATTTTCTATTGATTTTAGCGGATTGAAGATAAAATTGGCTACTGAGCTGGAATTATTGCTGCCATACTCTGACATAATCAATCTCAAAGGCACTTGGGAATGGAGTTGTTCCATTGGGACTACCATCACCTGACTGAAGTGCCAAATTTAAAATAACAGCCATAGGGTCGCGCGGGTATATTGACTTTACAACATATTGTTGCCATATCTGCAAGCTATTGCAATCCATTGCTTGTCCAAGCATGGAATAGAATTTTGTTATTCTTCGTTTCAGTTCTCCATCTACATACCATTCAAGTTTGTAATTGTCATAAAGAAAAGTGAAGGTGTGAAAATCTTTTGAGAAGTCGGTGCCAACAAAATTTGACTGGCACATATCATCGCCCGTAGGGTAATGAACATTCATGTGAACAACGCGAGAAAATAAACTGTAATTATCTTCATTCCAAAATTCGAATATATCAACCTCATTGTATTTTCCATAGGGAGCACCGAACAACCAGAAGGCAGGCCAAAATCCTTTGCCCTTTGGAATCTTGCATCGTATCTCGAATTTACTGTACCCGAATTTTTCTATTGTCCAGATATTCGATGAGGTGTAATAATAAGTTCGCAGATTAGGCAGTCCATCACTTAATATAATAGTGTCATTCATATAAGACACAGCCCGCCTGACAACTGTTTCCTTTCTCGCTATTATTTTACAGATGCCATTTTCTATGCTTACATTATCCAAAGAATAATATTGATAGGAATGCTTGTCTCCCTGAAGTGAGCCCTGTCCCCATGGTTGAATTTCCCATTTCGTGGTATCTAAAGAAGCGCCATCAAAGTTGTCTTCAAAAACTAATTGCCATGGATTGTAATTACATACCGCATCTTCTATGAGAAAAGCTGCCTGACCTCCCTGGCAAGGATATAATGCCTTCTGCCCTGATGCAATTATTATTGCAAAGCATGCAAGGAGCAAAAAGAATAATTGCTTCATGATTAATAATTCAGATGTTACTTGAAGTGATTAAGTGCTCGAAGACAATTCCTTTTATTGAAGAAATATCTTTCGGAATATTTCCATCGTCATTAATAATTACTGTAAATCCTTTTTGAAGCAATTGAATAATTATTTCTTTATCGGGAATGTTTTGGTAAACGGTCAGGTTACTATAAAACATTGCTTCAATAGGTTTATTGTAATTGAACATTACAGCATTTGAATATTTTTTGTCATTAATTTTTTTCAAGTCCGTAACCCATGCAGGATTTCTTTCCATCTTCTCAAATGGTTTTATTCTTTCACTGCAATATCTTACGGGCAAAGCAATGAGCAGAAGCAATGTTAAATAAACGAGCCATTTGAGTTTAGCATTATTTTTTCTTCTCTCGTAAAGCATGTACCAAAATTCGGAGGTCATCATAAATAATGCAGGGGATGTAAATAGAATATATGCCTGCATTTTAGTTTGTGCCATGGAGAAAAAAAAGAATGGGACTAAAAACCAAATGCAAAGTGCTAACCGTTTATAATCTTTCAGATGTGTAAATGCTTTCCATAAAAACCAAAGCAGAGGAATATAAATTAACTCTCCGTAATTTATTCTAATCCTGTCTATGAAATAATAAAAAGGACCTGTTCTCCCTTCAAGAACTTCTGTAATATGCTTTACATTAAAACCTGCTTCCCAATTTGCTTCGGCAGGGAATGTTTTATAAATATAAAGTTGCCATGGAAGAAAAACTACAATGCAACTTGTGAGCAATATAATAAGCGGATGAATAATGGATTTTACTTTCAATCCATCTTTATCAATCAGGATTAAAAACCAAATTGGAATTACGATTAAAGCAGGTAGCCACTTGCATAAAATTGCAGCGCCCATACTCATGCCTGCAAGAATATTGTAAATCATTTTTCTTTTCAGCGTGTAAATAATACTCAGCATAACAGCTAACTGTATAAAAAATAAAAAGAAAATATCAATATGGTCTGTTGCAACTCTGCCGCCTGTCAATTCTATTATCAATCCATTAATTGAAAACAGTAATGCTGATAAGTAGCCGATTTTTTTATTGAAAAAATAACTGCCGATATAAAAGGTCAGCCATATACCTATTGTTGAAAACAGGATGGATGGTAATCGCAAAGCAATTTCATTAACTCCGAATAACCACATGCTGAATGCCATTGTCCATAAAGGAAGCGGTTGCTTGTGCAACCAAACATGACTGCCAACCCAGCTTTTAAAATCATAGGGAAGAACAGGATTATCATAAAGTGTTGGAGTCAACGGATGGCTGATAATATTTTTTGCAACGAGTGCATGATACCTTTCGTCCCATGAGTGAAGAAAAAAATCAGCAGATACAAAAATGCGAAGTGCAAGTCCGCAGATTAAAAGAAGAAGAACTGCAACTTGATAATTTTCCTTCGCTTGATATTTCCATGAATAGAAATAACCTACAAGACAGATTATTACAGTCAGTATTCCAAATGTCAGATTATCCATTGTTGTAGGTTACTGAAGCAAATGTATTAAAATAGGAATGGAACGAAACAGGTTTAAAGACGCAAGGTGAGATTTATAAAGCGAAAAATTAATACCGATTATCTTTCGTGTTCAGGATTGCGATGAAGTTTATTCTTTGCTGTGGGGCGGGAGATTGCAAGCTCTTTTGCAAGCTTTGGTTTGTGGGATAGCCATGCGCGGCTTGCAAATGTGCTTACAATGTGCGGTTGGTGGTGGTCTTATTTCCTGCCGTTGTTCGGAGCGAAAATGTTCGTTGATGGGTTGCCGCTAACGAAGAAGGGATTAAAGAAGTTTTAAAAAGAAGGGATAGAAACCGGGACGCTTGCTGCAAAAAAATGCAACAAATAAATAAAGAGTTTACACTGCTTTGTTCTGTTGCAATTTTTTTCTCTTGCACGGAGTTTATTTCTTGCACGAACTTTCACTGACCGATGCTGTCTTGCTTTTTAAAATTTCATTTAATCTTTTTGTTATCAGAATACCCATGCCGATAGAGGAATAAATCTTTGTGTTTGCGATGTGCTGCGCGTGGGGTTGCGCTCTCTTTTTGTTTTGATGCCTTTGAAAACTGACAGATACAAAACAAAATGTGAGCGCATTGGGTGGGCGTGAGTGAAATAAATCTTGTCTTTGTTTTTATTTTTAATCCGACATGATGAATGTTGAAGCTGTTGATGTTGGAAATGAAAGTTGCAGTGATGTTAATGGTCTCAATGCCGTAAATAAATTTTATGGCGTGGTTGATGTTGAACAGATTGATGAAAGAAAATATTCTGACGATGTAAATAAATTTTTGATTGATGTGAGTAATGGAAGGATTGATGTTCATCTTGGTCGCAGCGATGGTCGTAAATCTCCTGATGACATTAATAAATGAGCACACGATGCACATAAATATGTTTGAAGCGGTAATAAATTTACGCGCAATGTGAATACTGATTCAAGTAACGGTGTGAAATTTTGTTGCAATGTGATTAATGAAGCTGATAATGGAGTTAAATTATCTATTAGCGCGAATAAATGAACTGATAATATGAATAAATTTGTTTGAAACGGAGTTATATTTTCTCATTACGTACATATTATATTATGAAATGTACATAAATTAATGCGCAATGTTCATAAACGAACTTGAAATGTTCATAATGAATGAAGTTGTGAACATAAATTCTGGATTGAGGCGATTATTTTAAGTTTTTTAAGGGTGGGGGTCATTGTTAGTATTAATGTCTTGCGGATGGTGGTGGGTGGTGCTTCTTTTGCCGATGAATTTTTAAACCAAAATATTTTTAAATCCTAAAAACAAAAAACAATGAACGATACTCAAAGCAGAAAACTGAATGCGGCTGTGGCTGCTCAGTCAATTATGGACGATGCTGCGAACCAAACGATTTGGAACGGGCAGGCGGCTGTGGCTTCCAAGAAAGCTGAGATGGACGGGAGTGTGATTAAGATTGGAAAAATTGATGACAAGATTAATGACACGACTGGAAATGCTGATGCGAAAAGCATTGCTAAAGAAAAGGCGGCTAAGACGGCTTACATAATCGGGCAGGCACTTGTTGCTTTTGCCGAAGATAATGATGATGATGTGTTGCTCGGTGAAATTGATTTTCCATTTTCGGAATTGCGAAACAAGAAAGACCAAACGGTGATTGACCGCTGGCAGTTGATTCATGACCGCGCGAATGCGAATGCTCCTGCGTTGGACACGGGCGGCTACGGTGTGAACCCTCCTATGATTGCACAGTTTCAACTGGCGATTGATGATTTTAAAAACAAGAAGGGCAAGCCGAAAGCGGCTAAGGCAAATACGAAGGCGTTGAATGAGGAGTTGAAAGATGAGTTTAAAGAGCTTGACAAGATTACGGATAGCTTGCAAACGCGGCTTGTTCAGTTTGCTGAAGCGAACGGGGAGTTTTATCACACGGTGATTAATGCTTTTGCGATTGATGACATTGGTGTTCGTCATAATGCAATTCGCTTGGTGTATGTGGATGCGGTTACGGGTGTGCGGCTGAGGGGTGTGAATGCGAAGCTGGTTGAGAAAGCATTGGAGAAGTTCAGTAGCAAGCGCGGGGTTTCTACTTTCACGCAGCAGGAAACGCCTGAGGGAAATTATACGGTTGATTCTTCGCTGCCGGGTTACACGAATGTGCGCAGTGCTAACATTGGTGTGCAGGCGGGGAAGGTGATTAAGATGGTGGTGCAGATGGTGAAGCAATAAAACAGAATTGAAATTAAAAAAGAAAGCCCTCCGATTTTTTTCGAAGGGCTTTTTTATTTTTTCAGTTCAGAATTTTTTCGCCTTTCAACCATTCGGGTATATTCCCATTATCATATACAGCAATCTTATATCCTTCTCGCTTTATTTGTTCGACTTGTAGTTTATTAGGAAGAAAATCGTATGCAGCTGTTATATCAGTGAAAAACATTGCAGGAATATTCATGAATTGAGGGCAATTAACTAAAACATAATTTTTTTCTGAAACTTGTGAAGAAATTCTTTTTATCATTTGATATTCTTTCAACCATTTTTCCCGCTGATGATTATCGAGTGGTTTTTTCATCGTATGGCTTCGTTCGATTTTACTTATTCGGATAAGCAAAATTGAGATTGTAATTAAAATACCCAAGGTCAAAAAATGAAAGATTAGCTTCTGTGCACTTTTGAAAAAATGAATAAGATTTTTTTTTACATATTCCAGGAATAAATCAGTTAGTGCTCCAATGCCAAGTGAAATTATAGGGTAAACAATAATGGTATAAGAGGTCATTTTAGTTGATGCTAGCGTAAAATATATGTAAACAAAAATGATAAAACTTAAAAAGAAAACTCGGTGCGTAAATTCAATGCGCTTGAAGAAAACAAATAATGATGCAACAAGCATCACAGGGATAAAAGTTCCCGATCCATAAAGTTGTTTCACAGCATCGAAATGAAATAACCATGTACCGTTATGTCCCTCTATTGATTCAAAAAAATGTTTCGCACTAAGTGTCATCTCATAAAGGTATTCCTTGGGAAACATAAAATATCCATACAATTGCCATGGTAAGAATAAGAGTATTGCCGTAGTAATACTTATCAGAAACAAATAATATTCTTGGATATTATTTCTTTTCTCTTTATGCAGCAGAATAACAATCATCCAACAAATAAATACTAGTAGACCAGTAAGCCATTTTACCAGAACAGCTGCGCCAGCAAAAATACCTATGAGTATTAACCATATCATTTTCTTATTTCTTGAATACTCTATCCATGCCCAGATTGATGCTGTAACATAAAATAAAAAAGCAACATCATTATGGTCAGTTGCATATCGTCCGCTAACAAGTTCAAGCGGATAATATGCTACTGCAAAAAATAATGCTGAATAAAACCCTACCCGGGAGTTAATCAGGAGTTTCCCGATACGAAAAACTATAAGTGAAATTAACGCATGTAATAATACGCTTGCAAAGCGGGCACCAAAAGCATTAACTCCAAAGATTTTAATACTTAAAGCCATCAACCATAGAAAGAGTGGCTGTTTATGAAGCCAAATGTTATTTGCCGTCCAATTTCTGTAATCATAATCTAACACAGGATTTGAATAAAGCATCGGTGAAAATGGATGTTCAATCATGTTCTTTGCAACTAGCGCGTGAAATTGTTCGTCCCATAAAACTAGAAAAGGATCAAGTAGGGACATAAATATTCCAAGCATCATGCTTCCAGAAAATAATAGTATTAAGGCCATCCTTTCTTTTCCGCGCAGAAAAATAATTATACTGAAAACGAAAAGTAAGGCAGCAGGATATAATGGAAGCAATTGTTCTCCAGAAAAAAAGGTATTCATCCTGATTATGAGAAATAGAAATAAATTACTTATTTCTATTTATTTCGTTTTGATAATTTTCATATTCTCATTTTTGTCATTAATATTTACACTGACAAAATAAATACCAGGATTTAATGAGCTACCAAAAATTATTTCTTTCTTTTTAAAATTATTATCAGAAATTTCTTCAACTGTTTTTCCCAGTACGTCAATTATTTTTAATGATGAACTTCTTACATCATCATTATTTAATTTGAATGTAAACGAATTATTGGATGGATTAGGATAGATAATAAATGAATTGTCTTTAGATTGTAAAGTATCTTCTGCTAAACGCCATAAACATCCGGCTTGCACAGGACCTACATGAATTGTCTGAGTTCTGATGGGAGAATATCCTCTGCAATTTAATGCCTTAACTTTTAATGTAACATCTGAATTTGGCATTAATTCGACATTAAAATAATTAACACTTCCAGATATTGTACCAGCCCACCAAGTCGATCCATTATCATCGCTCCAGTAATATTGATCAACATTTGGTTGCATGGTGACTTTAGCACGATAATAACAACTGCTGCCCCACCTTTCTCTTGAAATAGATGATGGTGCTGAAAGAATCACATCAACCATATATGTTTTTGTGCTGCTTGAATGTCTTATTGGAATATAATAACTGGTATTTATGCTGTTTTCATTTGCAGTTACCGTGATGGACAAAGTTGTTGAATTTGTTACAGTAATTTGAACCTGACTATGAGAAGCGTTTAAATAAGCAGCGATAAAACCTCCTGTAACATTCCATGAATAATTATCAGA
>Ga0247727_10020660_pt1 | contig 10041 bp, 12 predicted proteins | sample WisWelCaveWW1625_FD_202498 | JGI IMG/M metagenome (GOLD analysis project Ga0247727, IMG submission 202498) | Biofilm microbial communities from Wishing Well Cave, Virginia, United States - WW16-25 | ecosystem: Environmental > Aquatic > Deep subsurface > Groundwater > Cave microbial mat | place...
GGTTCAGGCGCGAAAAATCCAGCCGCAGTCGCTGGGGAGTGACGGCAAAGCCGGTTTGCACCAAGTGCATCACAAGCGAGGACAACAACAACGCAGCCCCCAGAGAGCCGGCCACCGCCAAGGGCCCCTGGGCCAGCTCCGAGGCCAGCCCCCGGAGTCGCTCCCAGTCCAGCTCCGCGCGCAGAGCCTCTTGAAACAGACCGCGGTAGCATTGCTTGAACCCTTCCAGCAACGGATGAGACAACCAACCCAGAACCGCCACTGCCAGCGCGAACTGCACGGCCTGGGTGAGGTCGCGACTGGAGGCGATCTGGCCCTCCTGGCGGGCCTGCTGCAACCGCCGCGGGGTGGGTTGTTCGGTTCGCTGCCCCTGGTCCGCCATCGCGCATCGCTCACCGACCGGCCAACTGGTAAATCACGGCCAAGCTCTGCCGCGCCAGCGACTGGTAGAGCCGCGGCACGGCTCCCAGGATCAGGGTGAGGCCGAAAATGGTGACCACCATCTTGATCGGGAATGCCAGCGTCAGCAGTTGCATCCGCGAATTGACGTAACTCAACAGGGCCAGGGAGAGATCCAACAACAACAGAACTGCAACCACCGGAAACGCCAGTCGAAAGGCCGTTTCAAACACCGCAGCGCCCAACTTAACCAGCCGCCAGGCAGTGGCCGGCTCCACGACAAACTCCCCCAGCGGTGTCGCCTCCAGACTCATCGCCAGCGCCCGGACAACGTGCAACTGCATATCGAAGGCGAAAAACAACAGGCCCCCCATCATCGCCAGCAGGACATTCAAAATCGTTGCATCCACCTGGGTCGCAGGGTCGATCGTGTTGATATAGGAGTACCCGGCTTGGAATCCGATCAACTGGGCCGCCATCCCCAGCATTTCGCTCAACAGGTGCAGGCTCAGACCCACCGCCAGGCCGAAACCGGCTTCCCCCATGATCCACACAGTCAAGGTCCCTAGTCCGCCAGGGGTCGGAATCCGCACCCCGGCCAAGGGGGCCAGCGCCGCAGCCAGCAACACGGCCAGCGCCAATTTGGCTGGGGTCGGAAACAGCCGCGCTCCAGGCAGGGGGGCCAACGCCAGCACCCCGCCTACCCGAGCCAGCACAAGCAGAAAGCCGATCAGAAGTGGGGGCATAAAAAAATAGGAAGTAGGGGATAGGGGGTGGGCAGCCTGGCCTTTCACTCCATCTCCCCCTCACCAAATCCTCCTGCTACCTGGAGAAGCGGGCGAGGTTCGAGTATAGGGCCGTCGTATAGGCGACCAATCGCTCGGTCATCCAGGGCAGCAGCACCAGGATGCCCGCCAGAAATGCGGCCAGGCGGGGAATCGTGTTGAAAGCCGGATCCTGCATCGAGGTCAGAATTTGCACGATGCTGACGATCACCCCGGCCACAAATCCAACCAGCAGAATCGGCGCGCTGACCCAAAAGGTGGTCACCAGCGCCTGTCGCGCGATCTCCACGACTGCATCCGCATTCATCTGCCCCCCCCGCGCCGGTCTGCGGCGTCTAAAAGCTTCTTATCAACGACCCGACGACCAGGTTCCAGCCGTCCACTAGCACAAAAAGCAGGATCTTGAACGGCGCCGAGATCATGATCGGCGGCAGTTGCAACATGCCCAGCGAAAGCGTGATCGAGGCCACCAGCAGGTCGATGATCAGAAAAGGCAAGAACAGCACGGCCCCGATCTGAAATCCCGTTTTCAGCTCGGAAAGAACGTAAGCGGGCATCAGCACCCGCAGATCCAGGTCCCCCAAGTTGTGCGGCCGGGGGACGTTGGTGATGTCCACGAACAGCGCCACGTCCTTTTCCCTCACGTACTTGCTCAGAAATTGTTTCAGCGGGCCGGCGGCCCGCTCCAGCGCCTGCTTCTGGCTGATCTCGCCCCTTTCCAGCGGCGCCACCGACTGCTCGTAGATCCGGGTTCCGGTCGGCTGCATCAACACCAGGGTGAGAAACAGGGACAGGCCGATCAAGATCTGATTGCTGGGGGTCGATTGCGTGCCCAACGCCTGGCGTAGAAAATGCAGCACGACCAAAAGCCGCAAGAACGGGGTCAGCGAAACGATCGCTGCCGGCAGCAATACCAGCAGGGTCAGCCACAACAGGAGCTGCAGCGGGATCGTCCACTCGCCGCTGCCCGGCTTCTGTGTCAGGTCCAGGCCCGGCCAAGCGGCCTGTTGCGCGGCCAGCGACCCGACCCCCAGGAAAAACATTCCCAGCAGGGCCGTTTTGTTTCCGCGCCGGGTCATCTCAAATTCTTCCCAGTCGCTGGCGAAAAATCTCGATCCATCCGGTCCCCGCGGCCGGGCCGGCCTGGGGAACCGTCTCCAGCTCGCAAATCAACTCGCAGCGCTGCGGGCCGCAAGCCAGCAGCAATCCCCGATCGCCCAGCCGAACCAGGTGCAGACATTTCCCCGGGCCCAGCGCCACGGTCTCCAGCACCTGGATGTGCCGGCCCGGAATCGGGCCTCGAGCGGCCAGCCGCCGAAACCACCACATCAGTCCGGCCAGCCCCGCCAGCACCAGCGTCATGGAAACGATGGATGCCACTCCGCCCCCTCGCCAGCCGCTATTCCTTGAACAAATCCGTGATCCGAATGCCGATGGTGTTCTCGATCACCACGATCTCGCCGTAGCCCACCAGCAGGCCGTGAAACAGCAGGCTCATGTTGTCCCCTGCCGAGCGGTTCATCTGGAGAATGGAGCCCACCTGCATGCTGAGAATTTCGCGAACTTTTATGGTTTTGCGGTCCAGTTCTACGCTCAGGTCGATGGGAATATCATGCAAGCGCGCCAGTTTGTTTTCCCAATCGCCCATGAATGCCCTCGGCCGGCTACCGTTTCAGATTGATCGCCTCCTGATTCAACTCATCGGCGGTCGTAATCACCCTCGAGTTCGCCTGAAAGCCCCGCTGGGCCGTCATCAGGGAGGTAAATTCCTTGGCGATGTCGACATTGGAAAACTCCAGCGAGGCGCCGACCACCGAGCCGCGCCCGCCAGTATCAGGAGTACCCACAGCGGCCGTACCCGAGGCCGACGAGACAATGAACGCGTTGCTGCCCACGGCGGCCAGCGTCAGCGGGCTGATGAAGGTGGCCAGGGCCAGCCGGGCCAGCACCTGGGTCTGGCCGTCGCTGAAGATCCCCACCAGGTTTCCGCCGTCGGCGATCGACACAGTGGTCAACTGGGCGCTGGCCGTGCCGTTCTGGCTGCTGCTGGAAACCGCTGAGGCTTGGGCGAACTGGGTGATGGTGGGCACACCCTGAGGATCGAGCAAGCTCCAGGATATGTTTAGAGGCGCGGCGCCGTTGACGAAAGTGAACGCGCTGCTGTCGATGGTCACATTGTAGGGCGGAGGAATGGGGGGCGGCACCCCGGGATTGACCAGCACGCCGTTGGAATCAAAAGTGATGTTCACCGGCGCCCCGCTGAGAACGCTCTCGGTTGGGTTGGCGGTCCCCACCTCGGCCCCAGGAATCCTCACCTCCAGATCCCAGCCCACAGCCGCTTTGGTGAAACTGAAAGTCAGAATGTGAGCGGCTCCCAGCGTGTCAAAAATTTGCAGGGGGGTAGAGAATTTGTCCCCCAGAAGGCTGTTGGCGTTCAGGTTGAGCCCGATCCGAGTCAGGTTGGTGGCCCGAGGCGCCAGCGCTTTGCCGACTGGGATGATGATGTCGGTGACCGGCAGGCTGGTGTTCAAGACCCCGGTGGCTGCATCCTGCACCCAACCTTGCACCCGGTCCGAAAAGCCGGTGATCAGTTGCCCTCCCGCATTGAGCTGAAAATTTCCCGCCCGCGTGTACAGCACCGCATCGCCCCGCTTCAGGATAAAGAATCCGGCCCCCTGCACGGCGGTATCCAGCAGCCCGCTGGTGTTTTGAATGGTTCCCTGATCGAACTGCCGGATGACGCTGATTGGCGCCGTCCCCAGTCCGATCTGGAAAGGCACCCCGGACCTGTTCTGCCCCACTTGCTGGTAGATCAGGTCGCTGAACTGAGCGGCGCTGGTCTTGTAGGCGATCGTGTTCATGTTGGCCAGGTTGTTGGCAATCACGTCGACGGCGGAGGCGCTGCCGCGAAGTCCGGAAAGGGCGGTCGAAAATGAAGAGGGCATTTTTCTTCTCCTAAGATTTTGCAGCCGGGCCCGGCGTTATCGCCTCCCGCAGGGCCTTCAATTCGGCCCGGATGGCGATCAACTGTTCCAGGGTGTTGAACTGCGCCAGTTGGGTTACAAACTCGGTGCCTTTTTGCGGCTCCAGCGGATTTTGCGTGCGCATCTGCGCCACCAGGATTTGCAAGAACAGGTTGGTGGGGTTCTCCCTGGTCTCCGCGGAAGAGGAAGGCTGCCGGTTCAGCCCCAGATCCGGAGACGGCGCCGGCAACGTATTGTTCAAGGGCGTCAAAGCGTTCATGGGAATAAACTCCTAACCGCGCCGGCTCAGGCGGCCTCCAGCGGCAATGAAAAAACAACGTCGGGCTGGCCGGACCGCGCCTGCCGCCGGGCCTGCTCCTGGTGCTGCTGGCGCTCGGATTGCCGCTGCTCCTGCTGCTGCCCGGACCACCAACCCAGCGGGCCCTCCTCGCTTCGCTGGGCGCGAGCCACATCCCAGCCTTTTTCGCTCAAGTTTTCCACCAGCGCCGGCAGCCCGTCGCTCAGCAGGGCTCGCAAGTGCTGGCTGTCGCTCCGCACGGCCACCTCCACCACGCCGCTGCGTTCCACCAGGCGAAGCGCCACCCGCCCGAGGTGCTCGGGATGCACCAGCAGTTGCAGCTCGGAAGAGCGTGGGGTGGTGCGCAGGGCTGCCATCTCCACCAAGCCCTCCGCCTGGGGTGCGGTCAGCCGATTCCCGGTTATTTTTTGCGACTCGGCTCCCTCGACCCCCCTGCGGCCCACCGGGAGGACAGCAGAGGCAAAACCCAGGTCCTTCGTTTCGGCGCGGGAATCCGAAGGCGTGCGCTGCGGCTCAGCGTGGTGCTCCGGCTCGGCGGCCAAGGTTGCGGCCGGGCGATCCGGCCGCGGCATCGACTTGATGGGAGCATCCCTCGTGGGGGCCTCGTCCGGATCAGGCGAGGGCTTGGAGGCGGCCGGCTGCGGCTCCCGTGCCTCGGCCAGGAGTCCGGCTGGCGTTCCCTGCTTTGCTCGCAGCGATCCGCCCGGCACAGGAGGGGAGACATCCGGTTGGCCGGCCTCGCTGCCCTCGGCTTCTCCCTCCGGCAGCAACATCAGGTCCGGCAGTGGAATCGGGCGCGGGGCGTAAACGGCTGCTGCGGCGCTTTTCCCATATCCGGATGGTGTCACCAGCAACGGCGGCCGCAGAGTGGAACCAGGCGCGGCCGGCCGGAGAGCCCGCCCGGCGCGCCGCTCGGCAAAGGAGTATTCGCGGGCCGCATCCGTAAGAAGGATGCCGGAGCGCTCCATCGGCTGATCCGTTGGCACGATGTCGCTCCAGGGAGTCTCCGCGGCGAACCTGTTATTCTGCGTCGAGATGGGCAGATCAGGTCTCACCTTCCCGCTCCAGGCGGATCGCCCCTCCAACCAAGCGCTGCCTGGGGCGTCGTGAGGCAGCACCCCGGCCCGGGGGCTCTCCACCCGCGCCGTTTGCTTCGCCTGGGGAGCCGAGGTCAGGACCCGCTGCGGATGCTGCCCCAGGGTTTCTCCCTGCCCGGCCGCTGATCGCAACTCGGCTTCGAGCTGGAACACAGGCAGAGAAACCGCAGCCGGAATCCGCATCTCCGCTGCCGGTAGTCCGCGGGCGTCCTCGGTTATATTCACCTTCCCCGAGGGCGCCGCTGTGTGCGGGGAATCGGCAGTTGCTCCGCCGCCTGGATTTGAGATGGTGGCATCTGAAACAGGAATAATCGGAGCGGCAAGGCAGTGTCCTCTATCTTCTGCCGCTGGCATGACAGCCAACTCATTCCAACCCCCGGAGGCTTGCATCCAATTTAAACTTTGGGCTGCTGATGCCTGCCCCCGGCGGTCGTCGGCAACGTCGGCGTCTTCCACTCCGGCCAAGGGGAGCAAAGGGATTTCCAGCCACATCGTCAGGCCCGCACTCTGCGGGGTCTCCGGCGGGCGCGCCGAAAGTTGACCGGCCAACAAGGCGGAAAATTCGGCGGCGAAGTCACCTTCCGCCAGCTCCTCGCCACCGGGAACGCCCTCGGGCGGCGCCTCGACCGCCGAGCCGTCCAGTTCCGCCAGACTGCCAGGGAGCTGGATCGGCTCAGCCGTCCCGATCCTGGCGGTCATCTCGCTGCATGGTCCCGGCGCAATCGCCGCGGGCGTTTTCCAGCCGCAACCGCCCAAGCATGGAGCTGCAATCTGCATGTGATTTTCGGGAAGCAAGCCAGGGGCCGCAGCGGCCCGGCGCCAGTTTTAAACGCCTTGATCGCGCCGGCGGGCGACAAAATCTTGTCATTCGGCAAGAAACTTTCACTGCACGCGATCCACTTTCTCCCCTCCACACACCTATTGAAAGCAATGCCGGCGAGCGGCACTGGCACCCGAATTGCTCAGTCCCGCAGCGTGGATCAAACACTGCTGACCGCCGCGGCTGGAATGCGCTCCCGGCTGGAATCGCTGGAACTGTTGGGCAACAACATCGCAAACGCCGCCACGGCGGGGTTCAAAAGGGATCACGAGTTTTACAACCTGTTCCTGGGCGTGGAGGCCGAGGAGAACCGGAGCGGAGAGTTTACCTGGATGCCGGTGGTGGAAGGTTCGGCCATCGACTTCAGCCAGGCGGCGGTGGCGCCCACCTCCGGGCCCCTCGATTTGGCCTTGAGCGGACCGGGCTTTTTTGTGGTGGAAGGACCGCAGGGCCGGCTCTACACCCGCAACGGCAGCTTCCTTCGATCCCCCGGCGGCCGGTTGGAAACCGTCGAAGGGTTCCCGGTGGAGGGCGAGGCAGGCCCGCTCACCTTGCCGCCCGGGGAAGTGAAAATCAGCCAGGACGGCTCGGTTTCCGTGGGTGAACAACCCCTCGGACGGTTGCGAGTGGCCGAGTTCGCCGCTGCGCCCCGACTGGCGAAAGTGGGGAGGAATTATTTTCGGCCGCTCGATACCTCCGCGCCGGAGCCGGCCTCTCGCACGCTGGTGCGGCAGGGACATCTGGAGGGCTCCAACGTCAACGCCGTTGAAGCCGCCGTGCGCCTGGTCTCGGTGACGCGCCAGTTTGAGATGCTGGGTCGCGCGGTGACCCTGGTGGCCAACGAGATGAACCGCCGGGCGATCGAGGAACTGCCCCGCAGCGGGGGATGATACCAGGAATACCCGGAGACAAAAATGATTCGCGCCCTCTTCAGCGCCGCCAGCGGAATGAACGCCCAGCAGTTGAACATCGACAACATCGCCAACAATCTGGCCAACGCCAACACCACCGGGTTCAAGCACCGGCGGGCGCAGTTCCAGGATCTGCTCTACCAAAACCTGCTGGCGCCGGGCACCGCCGCCGGCCAGCAGACCGTCGTGCCCTCGGGGCTGCAATTGGGCCTGGGCACCCGTCCGGTGGCCAACGAGATCATCTTCTCGCAAGGGGATTTTGTCAGCACCGGCAATCCGCTGGACTTGGTGATCGAGGGACAGGGGTTTTTCCAGATCCGCCTGCCCAGCGGCGAGCTGGCCTATACGCGCGCAGGCGCTTTCCACGTGGACCGCGACGGGAACCTCGTCACCGCCGACGGGGATCCCCTGGAGCCGCAGATCACCCTGCCCCGCGACGCGCTGAGCGTGACCATCGCCTCCGATGGAACGGTGAGCTTCACCCAGCCGGGCCAGATACAGGCCCAGCAGGGAGGCAATATCCAACTGGCGATGTTCCAAAACCCGGCCGGTTTGAACGCCTTGGGCCGCAACCTGTTCCAGCCGACCCAGGCCTCCGGGGATCCGATCCTGGGAACCCCAGGCGGCCAGGAAGGATTGGGAAGACTGCTGCAGGGTAACCTCGAAGGATCTAACGTCAGCGTGGTCGAGGAATTCATCAACATGATCGTCAGCCAGCGCGCTTATGAAGCCAGTTCCAAGGTCGTGCGCGCGGCCGACGAGATGTATCAGCAGGCCAATAACATTGCCCGGTAAAAGAAAAACACGATGCGGAAACTTCCCCTCCTGGCGGCCATGGCCGCGCTCAGCCTGGCCGGATGGGGGCAAAACATCCTGACCCTGGAGGTGGAGAACGAGCGGGTCACGGCGTCCGATTTGGCCCGCGTGATTCCGCCCTGGGGCCAGGTTCCTGCGGCCACCGAGGTGCTCTGTTCGCCGCTGCCCGGCTGGAGTCGCGACCTGGGCCGGGCGGAGCTGGAGAGACTGGCCTGGCGAAATGGGCTGGTGGACCCGGGCGGAGAGGGCCAGCCCGAGCGCTTGAGAATCCGGCGACGCCAGCGGCCACTGGAAAGGCAGGAGGCCGAGGCGGCGATGGCCGTCTCTGTAGCCCGGCGGTACCGGTTGCCGCCCGAAGACGTGGCCGTCGAGCTCCTCCAGTATGCCGCTCCGATGGTGCCGACTGGAGCGCTGGAATTTGGCGCCCTCGGCGCGCTTCCCCACCCCTCGCAAGCCACCCCCCTCCCTCTCACCTGGAGGACGCGCGAAAAACGCTCGGGTACCGTGTGGCTCCGCGCCCGCCTGCAGGTGCGCGGAACCATGGCCGTCGCCGCCCGTGCGCTCGAGGCGCAAAGTCTGCTGGCCGAGGGAGACATAGTATTTGAAGAGGGCATCTTTCCGTTCCCCCCAGACCGCTGGGGGCTGGCGCCGGCCGATGTGGCCGGTAAACGGCTCAGCCGCCCGGTGGCGGCCCGCGAAAAAATCTCGCGATCCCTGCTGGTCTCCTTCCCTGCCATCGAGCGCGGTGCTTTGGTCCAGTTGCGCCTGTCCAGCGGCGCGATTCAGTTGCAGGCCCCGGGGCGAGCCGAGCAAGCCGGCTCGATAGGTGAACGATTGCCTTTCCGGAATCTGGAGACCGGCCGGAGAGTCTTCGCCCGCTTGCTAGACCCTCAGCGCGCTGAGGTGGTCGAGGATCTGCTAGTGCGCGCACCCAATTCAAGGGAAAGGGGAAGGCCATGACGCTTCGTTCAGCAGGCCTCGCCGCCTCGGCGATTCTCGCCTGCATCGCCGTTCTTTGGGGCGCAGGGAATCAGAAGCAGCCCACGCCGCTCGATCGATACATCGAGGAGGCGCAGCGGGGCACGGCCGCGGTCAACGGCCCGCGCCGGGGGTCGCTTTTCTCCTCCGATGGACCGCTGGCTTCTCTGGGGCGAGATCCCCGCGCCTCCCAAGTTCATGATCTGGTCACCATCCTGGTCATCGAGCAGGCCGCGGCGGTGAGCAAGGGCGCTACCTCCACCTCCCGCAAGTCGAGCGCCAAGAGTGGGATCTCGGCCTTCCATGGAAGGGTCGGCGCCCGCTTCGGGGATCTGGTGGGCGCCTCCGGCTCCAGCCAACTGGAAGGGGAGGGAACCACGAGCCGCGAAAGCACGATTTCGACTCGCCTGAGCGCGCGGGTGACTCACGTGCTCCCCAACGGCTACCTGGTTGTCGAAGGCAACAAGGAAGTGGTCGTCAATTCGGAGCGGCAACTGGTGACCGTGCGCGGGGTGGTGCGCCCAGCCGACCTGCGCCAGGACAACAGCGTCCGCTCGGACCGGCTGGCCCAGTCCGAGATTCGCATCAACGGGAAAGGGGTGGTGGAAGACGCCATCCGGCGGCCCTTCTTCCTCTACCGATTGCTGATGGGCATTTTGCCGTTTTAGAACTCAACGAGGCGGCGGGGACCACGGATGAAGAGCCATCGGATAGTGGCGGCGGCGATAGCCCTGATCGGAGCGCTTCTTTGCCCGGCGGCGCGCCTGAAGGAATTGGTCACCATTGAGGGCGTGCGCGACAATCTGCTGGTCGGCTATGGGCTGGTGATAGGCCTCAAGGGCACCGGCGACCGCCAGCAGACTGTCTTCTCAACACAAACCCTGTCCAACGTGCTCGAGAAGATGGGGGTCAATGTGTCCCCTACCGCCCTTCGGGTCAACAACGTCGCCGCG
>Ga0247727_10020661_pt1 | contig 10041 bp, 10 predicted proteins | sample WisWelCaveWW1625_FD_202498 | JGI IMG/M metagenome (GOLD analysis project Ga0247727, IMG submission 202498) | Biofilm microbial communities from Wishing Well Cave, Virginia, United States - WW16-25 | ecosystem: Environmental > Aquatic > Deep subsurface > Groundwater > Cave microbial mat | place...
GGCAAGTCGGGCCACGGGGCGATGCCACACCAGACCGTGGACGCAGTAGTTGTCGCATCGCAGATCGTAACGGCGCTCCAGACCGTCGTTAGCCGAACCCGGGCACCGTTCGCGCCCGCCGTGCTCACGATCGGCAGCATCCACGGCGGTACTGCGTGGAACATCATCGCGGACCGCGTCGAGATGCGAGGGACACTCCGTACCTTCGATCGGGCCGTTCGAGAACGGCTGCTCGACCAGCTCACGAGAATCGCTCAGGGGATCGCTGCGTCGATGGAGGCGAGCTGCGAAGTAGAGGACCGCTACGGCGCCCCTCCGGTCGTAAACGACCCTGATCTGGCAGTCCTCACGCGGGATGCGATTCTCGCCGTCATGAGCGAAGAGCACGTCGTCGTGAGCGAGCCATCGGCAGGCGGCGACGACTTCGCGTATTTCGCCCAGAGCAACCCAGGCTGCTTGTTCGTCGTCGGCTCGGCCAACCCGCCGCGCGGTTTGGACAAGGGACACCACAACCCGGCCTTCGACATCGATGAGGCATGCCTCCCGATCGCGGCAGCCTCGCTCGATGCAGTGCTCAGACGCTTTACGGAGGAAGCCTAAGGGTATAATCCGGCTCTCGCGCGGTCGTGGTGTAACGGCAACACGCCAGCTTCCCAAGCTGGATAGTGCGGGTTCGAATCCCGTCGACCGCTCCAATAACCGTTAAAAGCCCGCCGGAGGACTATCCCGCCCCAGGAACGAGTCGCCGTGGTGGGTCGAATCGTGCAGCACGTTGCGGCCCATCTCCCCGTGTTGGCGATCTACTACAACGCAGCGCGTGACGGCTAATGGCTGCCCAAGCCGATGCGTAGGATGAAGATGATCGGGTGTGGATCGCCCTGTTTCCCGACGTAGGCATCGTTGTACTGGAAGTCGATACGTCCCGCGCCCGAGATCTCGTAGTGGACAGTGCGGCTGAATCCCTCTGAAATTGGAGCGCCCAGTGACCCCTTCAGGATGGTCGAGGTTCCCACCGGAGGGATTCGACCGGGGCTGTTCGCAACATGGTCGTAGAACTGCTGAGCGGCAGCCAATCCAACGCGGTCGGGCAACTGATCCCAGAGATGGGCGAACTGGCGGTGCACCAGCACCCGATACCTGGGTCTGGCCGAGGGCCTACCGCCCGGCCGGCGGGCGGGGCGGTACGGGGGGTAACTACTCAGCGCCGCTCTCGGCGACGGGGTGTCCGTGCTGGGCACCCATCGAGTCGGGCGCCTCGGGGCGGCGGACCTCGACGAAGTCTGCCTCGTCGGCCCCACTCAGGAGGATCGCGCGGAACAGGGGATCGCCGGCCTGCTCGGCAGTGACGCGCCACGCGCCTAGCTGCTCGTCCAGCAAGGCGGTCGAGCCCTCACGCACGCTGATCACGATCGCTTCCCGGATATCATGGATAAACCCGCGCAGGTCGTCTGCGTCGAACACCCGGAGCCAGCTCCAATCGCCGTACTCCGCTACAGTCGGGCGGCGTGCGGCCATGACTTCCAGCGCCTCCTCGACGGCGGCCAGATTGGCGGCCGCGGTGCTCACTTGCCTCAGCATCTGTACCTTCGATTCGAGGAGCAGCAAGATATTGGTGCCGTCCAAGTCGCGCACGCGCGCTTCGCCCGCCCTCGCTTCATCGAGAATGGCACGATAGCGCCGCTGTAGATCAGTCGGTAAGTAGGTCGCCGCGCCCATTGGCCCCACGCACTGCTATATGGAATATTACATTGTATCTGCCGTTTATGGCGTTTATCGCGCCGGCCAACAACCGGCGTCTGACTCAACTCCATCCTCGGCTTCGCGCGAACCCATACACCCTGTTGATCGCTCGAAAGCTTCAATGTATGCTCAGCTACGCGGATTGACGCGGTCAGCCAAGCCGTGGCCGCGACGAGGAGGAAGGCGTTGCTACATGAAGACATCGTCGTCGGCGGCAAGTTCCCGGACATCGCGCTTCCCGACCACACCGGCGCCATCGTGCGCCTGTCGGAGATCAACCGCCTCAAGGATCCGCTGGCGGTGATCTTCTACCGAGGCTGGTACTGAGCGAAATGTGTGGTGCAGTTGCGCCGCTTGACCGAGTTCGAGAAAGAGCTCGCGATTTCCTACTGCAAAGTCGTCGCCATTAGCGTCGACCCACCCAAAGAAAACGCCGCGCTTCGCGTCGGCCTGGGCTGCAACTTCCCGATCCTGTCGGACGTCGAGCACACGGTCCAGGCCCAACTCGGCCTCCACGACCCCACCTCGCCCAACAAACGCCCGATTTTGCCCTGCGACTTCGTGCTGTACCCGGACCTGACGATCTACAAGATCTACAACGGCTACTGGTACGTGGGGCGCTCAACGCCCGAGGACTTGCGGCTGGACTTCCGCGCGATCAGCAGTCAGATTCGGGACGACTGGGACCCGATCGGGATAGGGGACGGAAGCAGGCAGCCTCGACCCAGCACCGTATAGCCTGCGTAGGCGCGGCTCACACTTCCACTCTGAGCGCAGCGAACGCGTCTCCCGTGAGACGCTTCGCTTCGGCTCAGCAGGACGGTCGTTTGGTGCCCCGCTAAGCACGCCAGATTCGGTCCGATTGGGACCCCGACCAGCATGACGGACGAAAGACGGCAGTCAATGGCGCGGCCGACCTTTACCTGAGCTGTCGGCAGACCTAGTCCTCGTCCTCGTCCTCGTCCTTGTCGTGAGCGTCTTCGTGCGCCCCGTCGATGGCGATCTCGTCCGTGTCCCCCACGGCATCAGGCTCGTGATCCGACCCCGGCTCTCCGCCCTCCACGTCGTCTTCTTCCTCTTCGTCGTCCAGGTCGTAGCGCAGCAACGAGTCCCGTACGTAGCCGCGGAACGCGTCGCCGGTGGTCGGGAACGACGGCCGGTTGCCCATCGACGGGTCGCGGTGCGTCTCCCGGATGATGACACGGAGCGCCGACTCGTCGACGGCGGTGACGATTGCCGAATACTGATTGCCCATGCCGATGAGGCGGATCAGCCGCTGCCGGATTTTGGGTTCGAGCTTGCCCAGTATTTCGCCCGCCACGTTGAGCACGGTCACCCTCTTGTCCTGAATGTCAAGAGTGAGCACATCGCCGGCGTTCATCTTCGCGAGCATATCCGGCGGGGCCAGCTCGACAAGTGACGTAATCGTCGCACGCCCCGTCTCGGCGATGAACAAGCTGGGATCGACGGGCCCGCTCGGCAGGTCAATCGGCGTTGCTTCCTCGGCAAGCTTGTCGAGCCGCTGCAGGTTCTTCTGGGCGATGGTGTTGGTCGGGTCCAGGCGCAACGTATGGTTGTATGCCTCGCGCGCCTCGTCGAATTTGCCGAGCTCCATCAGCGCCTTGCCCAGACGGTTGTGCGCCTCGACATCCTTCGGCGACCCTTCGATGATCTGTCGATTGAGATCGGCAGCTTCAGCCCACCGGCTCTGCATCGCCAGGCTCACCGCCTGTTCGGCCTTCAAGCGACGGATGCGGGCCCGCTCCTCAGTCTGGAAGATTGCCATTGCTTCTACCTTTCGCCGCGAGGAATCTGTGGACTTGGGGCAAACCAACCCACAAATCGACACCGTAATTCTACAGCGGCCAGCCGTGCGCCCAGCGCGCTAGATGCGCGCGGCACCGACGACAATCGCCGCGAGCCCCACCCCAGTGACCAGAGCAAGTTCGGCGTAGACGTGCCGCGGAGCACCCTCTAGCGCCGCGTGACTCGCGCCCGAGGACGCATACAGCGCCAGAACGAGCAACGCAGCGCACGCCCAGGCAGGCGCGGAGCCCCCAGCGAGGACGAAGGCGAGCTCGGTCACTACGAAGGCGATGACGGCAGCCACGAGGGCCGCTCGCCGCCGGCTCGTCCGAATGTCACGTAGCAGGATCAGCGCCGCGAACGCGGTAGCGGCCAGCACGACCGCCAGCGTCCAAGGAGCCCTCAAATGCGCCGAGGTGGCGTACACGACGAATGCAACCGCGAAGGCGAGCCCGATGCTAATCGCGTGAGCGCCAGCACGCAGGGATTGCGGACCTGCAACCTCAACACGCTGCACGAGCATCGTGCCGAGCACGGCGATCACGACGAGGGGCGCCAGGTTCCGCGGTCGATCTGGAAGGACAGAGAACCAGACCACAGCCAGGAGAGCTGCCCCCGCGGGCACGAACCAGAAGGTGCCCCACCCGCGCCGCCAGGCCGCTTCGGGTGCGACGAGGCGCGCGGAGAGCTCGCCGCCGACGCCCACGAGCGCCGCGAGGGCCAGCCACGCGGGCAGCTTCAAGGACGAGTGCACATCGGGAAGCAGTGCAACGCCGAGCCACACCATTGGCGCGGTCGCGAGGAGGGTTGCGCGGCCGTCGGCGAGCAAGGGCGTCATCCAGCGCCACGGCATCGGCGGTATGGAATGCAGAAACCCCCTCCCCCTCGACGGGGGAGGGTGGGGGAGGGGGTGACCGCCTAAGGCAACATCCGTGACCTCTGGACCCACTAAGACGCTCGAGCTGTCTGCCGTGGAGGCTCTATCGGGATGACGGTGGGCGGCTGCACACAGCCGCACGATCGGCAGGTCCGAAGCTCCACGTTGGCATCGAAGCTTTCGATCGCGGCTTTCAGCTCTCTCTCGATGTCCGCGACGTGCATCGTCACTTCGTGCAGGCGCGCATCGCACCGCTCGCACAGCCACAGCAGTGATTCAGTCTGATCCGGCCGACGCTTGATTTCGACCACGAGGCCCCAACTGTCGGCTGGACGATGGGGTGAGTGCGGTACCAGTGATGGCAGCAAGAATATCTCGCCCTCACCCACAACCGTGCTCTGGCGCCGACCCTGCCCGTCGAGATGCTCCACGATGATGTCGCCCTTGAGCTGGAAGAAGATCTCGTCGGACGGATCGATGTGGAAATCGCGACGGGCATTCGGCCCGCGTACCACCATCGCCGTGTACTGAGAGTCCTCCCACACAACCTTGTTGCCGACAGGCGGCTCGAAGGCGGCGCGGTTCTCTTCGATCCACTGCCAGAGGTTTTTCGGAATGAGCGGCAGCATGCCGAGCCTCCGACCGAATGGCCCTACCCGCGCCAGTATAAGAGACCGCCCAGCTTGCCCTCGCGCCGCTACCCCAACGCCCTAAGCTGCTCGTCCAGTTTGGCGAGACGGTCGCGCAGCCCTGCTAGCTTGGCTCGTTCACGATCGACGACGTCCGGACGCGCTTTCTCCGCAAACCCTGGGCGCGAGAGCAGGGTCTCGGCGCGCTCGATTTCGGCCTGGGTGCTCGCGCGCTCACGATCGAGGCGCGCGCGCTCCTGATTGACGTCCACCATGCCCGCGAATGGGATGTACAGGGTCGCACCGCCGGCGACGATCGCCGCCGCGCCCTCCATGGGTCGATCGAGTCGCTCGACGACTTCCACGGGGCGGAGCCGACTGCCGGGAAGCTCGCCGATGAGTGCTGCAGCGCGCCGATAAAAGTCAGCGTCGGTCCCCGCCACAATAGTAGCCCGCGCCCAGCGGCCGGGATCGACGCGGTACTCTGCACGCACGTTGCGCACGCCCCGGACGAGCTCGACGACGGCATCCATTCGCTTTTGGGCCTCGACATCGCTTGCACCCGAGGCAGCGGGCCAGGGAGCGACGACGATAGAGGGGACCCCTGACCCCTGACCCCCAACCAGTGCCTGCCAGATCTCTTCGGTCACGAACGGCATCATTGGATGCAACAGGCGGAGCGTGTGCTCAAACACCCAGGCCAGGTTCGCCCGAATACCGTCGCGCTCGGCGTCGGTCTGCGCCTCACGCAGCTCGATCTTGGCGATCTCAACGTACCAGTCGCAGAACTCGTTCCACAGGAAGTCGTGCGCCGTCCGTACCGCTTCACCGAGCTGAAATTCCTCCAGCAGGCGCGTGACGTGGGCCGTCACCTCATCGGCCCGGCTCACGATCCAGCGATCCGCCTCGGAATTCGCACCGGGAGCTACCCGGAGCGGCTCCGAGATGTCGCGCTCGGGCCAGGTCCCCACGTTCGCGATCACGAAGCGGCCGGCGTTCCACAGCTTGTTGACAAAGTTGCGATTCGACTCCAGCTTCTCGTTGGTGATCTGCGTGTCGTTGCCGGGCGTGGTGCCACTCACCAGGGAGACGCGCAGGGCATCGGTGCCGAACTCGTCGATCAGCTCGAGGGGGTTCAGCACGTTGCCCTTTGACTTGCTCATCTTTTCGCGGCCAACGCGGATCAAGCCGTGCAGGTAAACGTCGCGGAACGGGACGTCGCCGGTCATCTCGAGGCCCATCATGATCATGCGGGCCACCCAGAAGAACAGGATGTCGTAGCCGGTCTCCATGACGGACGTGGGATAGAAGCGGCGGAAGTCCTCGGTGTCCGCCGGCCAACCGAGCGTGGAGAACGGCCAGAGGGCCGAGGAGAACCACGTGTCGAGCACGTCGGGATCCTGGGCCAGCTCCTGCGAGCCGCACTCCGGGCACGCAGAGGGATCGTAAACAGCCGCGAAGCGGTGCTCGTTGCCGCACGTCCAGACGGGGATGCGATGTCCCCACCAGAGCTGGCGCGAGATGCACCAGTCGCGGATGTTTTCGAGCCAGTTGTAGTAGACCTTCGCGAAGCGGTCCGGGATGATGCGGATCCGACCGTCGCGCACCGCTCCGAGGGCCGCCTCGGCGAGCGGAGCGATGCGCACGTACCACTGCTCGGTGACGAGCGGCTCCACCACCGTCCGACACCGGTCGCAGTGCCCGACCTGGTGCGGGTGCGGGTCCTCCTTGACGAGCAGCCCACGTTCGCGTAGTTCATCGACGAACGCGCGCCGCGCCTCCGCGACAGGCATTCCGGCGTAGCGGGGGCCCGCGCTTTCGTTCATTTTCCCGTCGAGGCCGATGACGAGAATCATCGGCAGGCTGTGGCGCTGGCCGATCTCGAAGTCCGTCGGATCGTGGCCCGGCGTGACCTTGACCGCCCCGGTCCCGAACTCGCGCTCGACGACCTCGTCCGCGACGATGGGCACCGGGCGTTCGACCGATGGGACGAGTGCCTGCCGGCCCACGATGCGCGCGAAGCGTTGGTCGTCGGGATGCACGGCGATGGCCGTATCCGCGAGGATCGTCTCCGGCCGCGTCGTCGCAATCTGGATGTACTGCGTCTCCGTTTCGCCCTCGATTGGGACGAGCGGGTAACGCACGTAGGTCAGCGTGCCGGGCTCTTCCTCGTGGACCACCTCGAGGTCGGAGAGCGCGGTTGCGCAGCGCGGGCACCAGTTGGTGATGCGTGCGCCCTTGTAGATCAGGCCCCTGTCAAAGAGGCGGACGAACGCGGTCCGCACCGCCCGCGAGGGCCCGGGGTCCATCGTGAAGCGCTCACGCTCCCAGTCTACGGACACACCGAGACGCCGATGCTGGAGCGTTATGGCCTCGCCGTAGCGCTCCATCCACTCCCACATGCGCTGAAGGAACGCTTCGCGGCCGAGGTCGTGCCGCGTCTTTCCCTCGGTCGCCAGCTCGCGCTCGACCACGAGCTGGCCGGCGATGCCTGCGTGATCTCTGCCGGGGAGCCAGAGGGTTGCGTCGCCCCGCATCCGGTGCCAGCGCGTCAGGAGGTCTTCGATCGCGGCTGTGAGCGCATGGCCGACATGTAGCTCGCCCGTCACGCTGGTCGGGGGCATGATGATGCAGAACGTGGGCTTCAACGGGTCGGGGTCGGGCTTGAAGACACCCAACTCGAGCCAGCGGTCGTAGCAGCGAGCCTCGACCTCTTTCGGATCGTAGGCTTTCGCCATCTCCACGCGCTCAGCCACAGTCCCTCCCCCCTTGCGGGGGAGGGATAGGGAGAGGGGGAGACTTGGTCACTCGCCTCATGTGCGCCCGGGCAGGAGCAAACCCACGTGCTTCACAACCTCGTCGAGGGTTTCGCCGACATACACGCCAGCCTTCCCGAACGCCTTAACCTTACTCTGGGGCGTGCCCGTATTGCCCGAGATGATGGCCCCCGCATGGCCCATCCGCTTCCCTGGAGGCGCAGAGCGCCCCGAGATGAAGGCGACGACCGGCTTCGGATAGCCCTGCGCGATGAGGTCCGCCGCCATCTCTTCGTCTGAGCCGCCGATCTCCCCGATGAGGATCACCGCGTGCGTCGCGGGATCATCGCGGAACAGCTTGAGCACGTCCGTGAACGTCGTGCCGATGACCGGGTCGCCGCCGATTCCGACGCACGTCGACACGCCGAGGCCGGCCTCGGACAGCACGTTCACAACCTCATAGGTCAGCGTGCCACTGCGCGACACGACCCCGACATCGCCTTCGCGGAAGATGTTCGCCGGCATGATGCCGACCTTTGCCGCGCCGGGCGTCATCACGCCAGGACAGTTGGGGCCGATCAGGCGGACACCGCGCTCCTGTGCGAAGCGCACGGCGCGGACCACATCCAGGGTCGGAATCCCCTCCGTGATGCAGATGACCAGGTCGAGGCCGGCCGCGGCGCCCTCGAGAATGGCGTCCGCCGCGAAGGCCGGCGGGACGAAGATGATGGACGTGTTAGCATGCGTCTCGTCGACCGCCTGCTGCACCGAGTCGAATACCGGCACGCCGGTCATATTGCTGCCACCGCGCCCGGGTGTCACGCCGGCCACCACCGGCGTCCCATACTCGACCATCTGCCCGGCGTGAAAAGCGCCCTCGCGGCCCGTGATGCCCTGCACGACGACGCGGGTGTCGCGCCCGACGAGCACGCTCATCGCCTTGCCAACTCAATGATTTTTTCCGCGGCCTCGATCGGCCCCGCCGCAGGCACGAGGTTCGTGCCTTCCAGTAGCTTGCGGCCCTCCTCGGCGTTGGTCCCGGCCATGCGCACGACGATGGGGACCTTGATATCAAGACTCTGGGTGCCGGCAAGAATGCCCTTCGCCACCTCGTCACCTCGCGTGATCCCGCCGAAGATGTTGAAGAGAATCCCCTTCACCTTCGGGTCCAGCAGAACGATCTCGATCGCTGCGCGCACGCTGTCCGCCTGCGCGCCGCCACCGATATCCAGGAAATTGGCGGGGCGTCCGCCAGCCCGCGTCACCAGGTCGAGCGTCGTCATGACCAGCCCTGCGCCATTACCGATGATGCCGATATCGCCGTCCAGCCGAACGTAGGTCGCCCCGCGACGGTGAGCCTCAGCCTCAATCGGGTCCTCTTCAGACTCCTCGCGGAACGCCGCCAGTGCCTGCTGTCGAAACAGCGCATTGTCGTCGACGTCGAACTTCGCATCCGCGGCGATGACGGCGCCCGCGCCCGTCACCACAAGCGGGTTGACTTCGACGAGCGAGGCGTCGGAGTCCAGCATCACCTGGTAGACCTGCCGGGCGATCGTCCCGATCGCCCGGGTCGCCTTGGGGTCGAAGCCCGCCCGAGCCATCACGTCGCGGATCTCGAAGTCCATCGGGCCGTAGGCTGGATCCATGGGATGTTTGATGATGCTATCGGGCTCCGTATCGGCGATCTCTTCGATATCCATCCCGCCTTTGGAGCTCGCGATCAGAACCACCCTCTTACTGGTGCGATCGATCGTGGCCGACAGGTAGTACTCCTTGTCGATGTCGAGGGCCTCCTCGACCAGCACCCGCTTGACCATCAAGCCGCGGAGCGGCGTACCGAGCATTCCCCTGGCGTAATCGCGCGCCTCGTCGGGACTGTTCGCGAGCTTGATGCCACCCGCCTTCCCGCGACCGCCGATGTGGACCTGCGCCTTGACGACACAGCGCCCGAGGCGCTGGGCGACCGCCCGCGCCTCCTCTGGGCTCGAGGCAACCTCGCCCCTGGGCACGGGAATTCCCTTGGAGGCGAATAGCTGCTTCGCCTGAAACTCATAGAGCTTCACGCCTGCTCCTTCTCACTCGTGAAGAATGCGCGCCCGCAGTCACACGGCGCGCAACAATTTTTCATGGGCTGTTCGCGTGGGGATAGAAGGGGGGCCGAGGCAAATCCTAACACAGGGGGGTGGTTCTCATACCAGGGGCGCGGGCAGCATCCGCCCGCCGAGCATGTGCA
>Ga0247727_10020662_pt1 | contig 10040 bp, 8 predicted proteins | sample WisWelCaveWW1625_FD_202498 | JGI IMG/M metagenome (GOLD analysis project Ga0247727, IMG submission 202498) | Biofilm microbial communities from Wishing Well Cave, Virginia, United States - WW16-25 | ecosystem: Environmental > Aquatic > Deep subsurface > Groundwater > Cave microbial mat | place...
AACTCGACTATGCGTTGAACGTGGTATTCGAGAGTACCTGGCGCCGCCATCCCCTCATCTCAACCGGCATCGCCGTCGCTTCGCTCGCTGTGACCGGATTCGTGCTGCTGCTCTCCTACGGCGCGACTCAAATCGTCAACTTCTTAACGGGGTATGCGCCAAGGCTCTGGGGGCTCGATCTCCTGGCCCTCGCAGCCCATGATCTGTTTCTCACCTATACGCTCCCCTTCGCGCTGGCTTTCCTCACGGTCACGGGATTATATCGGCTCGTTCCACGGCGGCGGCCGCAATGGCGTGAGGCGATGATCGGGGCTCTGACGTTCAGTCTGCTCTGGGTCGCGGCCAAACTCTTATTCGTGACCTATAGCACCTACGCGACCGTGTACGCCAACCTCTATGGATCTCTCTTGGAAGTCATTCTGCTGCTCCTATGGGTCTACTACTCCGCAGCTCTCCTGCTGATCGGCGCCGAGGTTGCCCACCACCTCCAACAACAGGCGCAGGTGCTGTCCGCCGCAGTCACGAGAGCCGCTCAGTCAGACCCAGCGTTGACGAATGGTCCGCCAGCATAAAAAGACTGGTCTGTCTGGTTCATCTGGTCTGTCTGGTCTGTTTAGTTGAACAAGACCAACGAGATAAACCAAACAAACCAGATAGACCGGATAGACCAGATGAACCAGATAGACCAATTCAGACTGTCGGCTTCTGGACTTTTACTGGCGGGGATATCCCTTCGTAGCTAGAATGGCTACCTGTACTATCCGGCACAATAAGGGAACCGCTTTATGTTCGAAGACTACGGCAAAGACATGCTCATGCTCGGTGGCACCGTGGTTGGCTTCATCGCCGCGATGTTGAGCATCATGGAGAAATTGCTGGATATCAAGAACCGGCTGACATCGAAGAAGGAACGAAAATCGCCCTCCCCAACCGAACGTTCAACCTCTGACCCGTTCCCCACGATCGATTTCTTTTCGTCGAAGCCCTTCCGTGGTATCTCCTATCTCCTCTTGTACGAGACCAGCGTGATCGTCGCAGCAGGCCTGCTTCTCAACTATATTGGGCTCACGTTGAGTCGGCATCTGGAGAGCATTCTGTTCCTCGACATGACTGGAACGGCCCTGGTCGCCTTCCTCTTGGGCCCCTGGTGGGGAGCCATCGTGGCCCTCCTCTCGAATTCCGTCGTGAACTGGTTGTTGTACCCGGAAGCCGGCGGGGATGTGGTGATTTTCCCCTGGTCGCTGGTGAGTATGGCCGGCGCCTGTTATTGGGGTTGGATGGCCAAACAAACGGGCTTTCAAAAGTATCTCCGCACAGGCCGCAGTTCCGCCCTGTCCCATGCCTGGTTCCTCTATATCTTTGGGGTCGGCAGCGCGATCGTCATGAGCCTGCCGGGAACTTTTGTCCAGGCTGCACTGCATGAGCAAACGACCTTTGCCTTGAACCCCGACGTCGCCGAGTCGGTGAGCCTGCGCGTACTCCAATGGGAACACACCGCGCATCTCTACCTCGAATCCTTATTCGGATTTACCTGGGGGGAAAGTCTGAGTTGGTGGATTGTAAACTGGTTCCAGAACTGGATCCGCTATATTCCTGACAAAACCATGAGCGCCGCCATCGCGCTCGTGGTCCTCAAGTACGGCTACCCCTTATTTGAACGGGAGCTGATTCATGGCGGACCGGAGGGCGAACGTCCGCATGATGAGCGCATCCTGCCGCTGGTGTTGGGATTGCTCTATGCCCCCTCCTTTGCCGCCTTGCTCAGCAGCGAGACCTACGGAGGAGCGACCTACTGGCCTTTGTGGGCATTGCCGTGGTTGCTGATTCTGGGTGGCTATTTCTACTTGCGCTACTGGGGCACAGGGGAGGCCGCTCTGCAGGCAGCCAGAATTCAACGAGCCGAGCGCTATGCCCGCGCGCTGAAACAGATCGGACGGGAAGCCCCCCATGAGTTCTGCAAGCGGTTGACCTTCATGACGCTGATCGCAAGCCTGCTCTTTGCCCTCTGTCTTCCCATCCTTTTGACAGACTTTTACCGCGCTACCTTCAAGTTCTTCTGCGTCGTCTACGGATTCCTGCTCGTGGTCCACCTCGTGCGTATTGCCATTGCGCAAAACATTTCCATCGCCCGGGCGAATGACTGAGCGTAAAACGTGAAAGGTGAAACGTGAAACGTTAGAGGTGAAAGGACAAACCCTTTCAACCTCCTGATGCGTCCCTCCACCTTTCACGTTTCACGTCCTACGTTTCACGCTGATGCAACTGTACGAAATGAGCGATGCCCGATCGGGTGACGAGCCCTACGATCTCTTCGTTCTCCATCACCACGAGACGATCCCACCCGCCTTGGACCATGCGTTCCATCGCCTGCATGACAGACCAGTCCGGAGAGATACAGAAGGCCGGCGACGCCGGGCACATGATCTCGCGAATGCGACGACAAGGCCAGAGTGCCGTGGGAAGCGCTTGCACGTCTCGCACTGTGACCACCCCGAGAACTTGCCCCTCTTCGCACACGGGAAATCCACCAAATCCATGCGCGACAAAGTATTGATCGACCGCGTCCTGCACGCTCATATCCGGCAGCAAAGTCACGACGCGGTGGACCATGACCCGGCGAACCGTCACCGATGCAAGCGAAATCCGCGGGACTGCTTGCCGTCTGCTTGCCAGGGCCGTCGAAAAAAGGAATGCGCCGATAAAGATGAGCCAGCCCCCGTTCGTCGCGATGGAATGTCCCAGAGCGCCGGACCAGGCCCCCACCATCAAGACCGCACCGATCAACCCAAGAGCAACACCGAATCCTATTCCCACGAGCGCAGCCTGGCTGGTCGCTCGATTGAAATCCTTGCTCCAGGCCCACAGCCCGGCCCGTAAGACACGTCCGCCATCTAACGGAAACCCCGGGATCAGGTTAAATAGTCCGAGCTGCACGTTCACCGTACCGAGCAAGCTCCCGAGGACGACGAGTCCTTGAACCCCTGATCGCGCGAACAATGATTCCACTGCCATGGCTCCGCCGAGACAACCAGCCCCCAGGATTAAACCCACAAGCGGTCCAGCCATCGCGATCAAAAACTCGGCCCGCGGACTGGGTGGTTCCTTTCCCATGTGCGCCATCCCCCCGAAAATGAACAACGTTATCTGCCTGATAGGGATCTTGTAGCGCAGCGCCACATAGGAATGTCCCAATTCATGGAGCAGGACGGAAAGGAACAACAACAGGGCGGCAATGCCACCCATCCCCCAATAGCGTGGAGCCGACAGACCGGGCAACGTCTCCGGCAAATAGCCCGACGCCATTGACCAAGTCACAAAGAAGAACACCACGAACCAGGAGGCATGCACGTAAATCGGGATGCCGAGCGCACGGCCGATTCTCCAATTGGGCAAAGACATGCGTTCACCGTAACAGTGCGGGAATTCAAGCGTCAACGGCAGGCTGCTGAAAAAGTCGCTCTTCTCACCCGCCCAGCCCAGGCGCGCCGAGACGCGCCTTATCCCATGTGTCGTTCTCGCATCGTTCAGATCCTCAACGGGGACCCGGCCGCCTCACCACTCGGCGGCGCGCACAGACTTGGTGCTCCTTATTCGTCGCACCGTGCGCCCCAGAGGGTACGCCTCCGGTCTTCACTCGCTGTGGCCTTGCTGGACGGCCATTTTGAGCAGCCTGCGGGATCAGGTATACTTGCCACCATGCCGCGTTACTGCCCACACATGTTGTGCCTTATCCTCGCAGTGCTGCTTATCCCAGCAATGCCTCCCTTCACGCAGGCCCAAGTGATCAAGTCAGGCTCACCCTCGTGTCCCGGAGTCGCATTGACGTTCGACCTCTGCCCGGTGCGGAAAGGAGCGGGCTACGATCAGGCACTGATCGACTATTTGATTGAGCAGAAGGTCCCCGCCACCTTCTTCATGTCCGGAAACTGGATGACGAAACACGATCAACAAATACGGGCTCTCCTCCAGATCCCGTTCTTTGAAGTTGGCACCCATGGGGAGGTCCACACCCATCTGCCGCTCCATTCAGCGGACGAGCAGAAACAAGAAATTCTCGGACCAGTTCGTCTACTCAAAACCAAGTACGGTCATGACGCGACGTTGTTTCGCCCTCCCTATGGGGAGTTCAACGACGACACTGTCAACGTGGCCCGCGTCCTCGGTCTCCAGTTCATTCTCTGGAATGTCGAGTCCGGCGATCCCGACCCGACACTCACGGCGATGCGCATCGAAGACCGACTCAAGCAGTTAGTCCGGAAGGGTAGTGTCATCGTGATGCACGCCAACGGGAAAGGCAAACATACGCACGAGGTGGTGCAAGACCTCCATCAACATCTCTTGCCGGAGCGAAACCTCACCCCCATGACCATAAGTGATCTCCTAATCTGTAATGGCCAGGCAGCCCCATGACCGACCCGGTCGTTCGGCCCTTGACGGTGGAGGATCGGGCAGCCGTCATTGAGTTGCTCGCTGACTCCGACCCGTGGAAACGGCTGGGCTACCAGGCCAGTGACTGGGACAGCTATTTCACACCGCTCCCACAGGGACGTGACAGCTACATCGTGGACCAGAATGGCAGAGTGGCCGGTATCGCGGTCCTTCGTCAGAAATTCTTGCTCGGCGACTATATAGAACTGCTTGGGGTGGCGGACTGGGCGAGGGGCAAGGGGCTAGGGAGACTGTTACTCGCCCACGTCGAAGCGGCTGTCTTCGCGAGGGCGAGGAATCTGTTCGCCTGCGTATCGGATTTCAACGACCACGCCCGGCGCTTTTACAAGAAGCAGGGCTACCAGGAGATCGGCCCCCTGCCGAATTTTCTGATCCCAGGCAGTGCCGAAATTCTGCTGCGCAAGACGGCGGGGCCGGCGAGGGAGAAGAGTCAATAGTCATTGGCCGCAGCGATTCGGTCAATGGTCAACGGTCAATGGTAAAGAGACTGAGGCGTAGGTGGCCTTCTTTCGAACTGAGTCCTCCCATTGACCAGTGACTGTTGACCTTTGACCTTCTTCACCATTGACCATTGACTGAGAGCCACACCATGAAGGTCAAAAAGCTCCTCCACACCCGCATGCGCGTCAGCGACATGGACCAGACGATCAACTTCTACACCAACATACTCGGGCTAGAGGTCTTGGAGCGGAAAGTATCGCCGCGCGGCTCGCACTTGGCCTTTCTCAAAGTGCCCAACAGCGAGGAATTGATCGAACTCTGTAGCTTCCCGTCTAGTGGCCCAGTGACAGTGCAAGAAGACCTTATCCACCTGGCCTTCCAAGTCGAGAACCTTGACGACACCATTGAACAACTCGGCGCCAAACAGATTCGAATTACGGACGGGCCGACCACAACCTCTTCCGGCAGCCGCTTCATTTTCATCGATGCCCCAGACGGTTACGAAGTCGAACTCATTGAACGCCCGCCGGGGACGGCGCTTGTGTAGCCTGCCCTCCCAATCCCTACACCCCCTTCCCCTTCTGTGCGCCCCCATGTTAGGAAGAGGGTCATTGGTCAGCGGTCAATAGTCAATGGGAAGACGCTATGAAGAAGGCTGCCCAATCTCCTTACCATTGACCAATGACAATTGACCAGTGACCACTGACCAAGTACCCTCTGCCCTGTTTGACCATTGACCTTTGACGATAGACGAAGCTGGAGGTTTCGAGGATGAAGAACGGATTCTTCCGCGGGCATGGGCTGGGCAATGACTATGTGGTGATGGATCCAAAAGAACTGTCGTTCTCGCTCACCCCATCAAGGATCACATCCATCTGTAATCGCAACTGGGGCCTCGGCAGCGATGGGATTCTTGCGCTAGTCCCGTCAAGGAAAGCGGACTTCGGCCTGCGCATCTTCAACCCTGACGGCAGCGAGGCGGAAAAATCCGGCAACGGCCTGCGCATCTTCGCCCGCTATCTTCACGCCACTGGCAAGACGAAAAAGACGCACTTCACCGTCGAGACCAAAGGCGGGTTGGTAACCATTGCGCTGCATGTGGACCGGCATGGGGATGCGACCGCCGTCACCGTCGAAATGGGCCGCGCCACGTTCCAGCCAGCTTCACTCCCCTGTACCCTCACGACCAACGAACTGATCGAACAGCCCATCAACGCCGCCGGCCAATCCCTCACCTTCACCGGGGTGAGTGTGGGGAATCCCCACTGTGTCGTCTTCAGACCAGCCGGGCAGTCCTGGTCGCGAGAGGATCTCCTAAAATTGGGACCGGCATTAGAGAACCATTTCCTGTTCCCGAAGCGAGCAAACGTTCAACTCGCCGTGCCGACCGGCCCAAAAGAGCTCTTCATCCTGATCTGGGAGCGCGGGGCCGGTGAAACCCAGGCCTCCGGGTCCTCCTCCTGCGCCGCTGCGAGTGCGGCCGTCCGGCTCGGGCTGGTGAAAAGCCCTGTCACAGTGAAAATGCCCGGAGGTCAGCTCAACATCGCGGTGGCCGAGGATTTCAGTCTTACGATGAAGGGTCCGGTCGCGGAAGTCGCGCGGGGAAGCCTTAGTCCCTCCTTTGTCCGGTCGTTGCGCTGAGAAGTCAATGGTCATCAGTCACTGGTCATTGATGTAGACGAATGGCTGCAGTCAAATCATTCCAAGATCTGGAAGTGTGGAAACTCGGCAGAGATCTTCGCAGGAGACTCTATGACATAGCCAAAGGTTTACCAGCGCATGAGCGGTACAATCTCGCCGCTCAGATCAAAGCAGCAGCCATTTCCCTCACGTCCAACATTGCCGAAGGATTTGGGAGGTATAATTACAAGGAGAATGTACAATTCTGCCGCATCGCCAGAGGCTCCGGCTGCGAACTCATGGACCACCTAACGACATGCCCGGATGAGGGTTATATACCTACGGCTCAACATGAGAAGCTGGGCCAAGAGCTGGAAACTTTCCTGCGAGTACTCAATGCCTACATCAAGGCGATTGGGCCCACCGAGACCTCATTCAACCGTTAATAGCCTCTTCATCCATCTGGCGATACAATGGTGAGGTCGTTGAACGACCGGGGACCAGCGGCTGATGCCCTTTCCTCTCTTGACCAATGACTATTGACCAATGTCCAATGACCTTCTCCTTTCCAATGACTGCAGACCATTGACCGTTGACTATTGACCAATGACCAGTAACCTCGAATCCAAACTCGCTCATCTGCCAGACCAACCTGGGGTGTATCTCTTTAAAGACCAGGCCGGCGAACTATTGTACGTCGGGAAAGCCGCAGTCCTGTCCAACCGCGTGCGGTCCTACTTTCAAAAAGGGAACGACCACTCTCCGAAAACCGCTGTCCTGGTCAGCCACATCACAGACCTTGAAATGATCGTCACCCGCTCAGAACTCGAAGCGCTCATCCTTGAAAGCAATCTGATCAAACAGCATCGGCCCCGTTTCAACGTGGTTTTGCGCGACGACAAGCAATACCCTTACCTTAGGCTACCGATCAAAGAGGACTTCCCGCGCCTTTCCATCGTCCGCCGCGTGCAACAAGACGGCGCACTTTACTATGGCCCCTACACGCCGGCAGGAGCCCTGCGGGAGACGTTGAAGGTCATCAAGAAAGCCTTCCCTTTGGCCACTTGCACGATCGAGATCGACGGCAAGGCGGAGCGAGCCTGTATCGAATTCGAAATCAAACGGTGTATGGCGCCCTGCACCGGCAATCAATCGAAAGAGGACTACCAGCACATCGTTTCGCAGGTCCGCCAGTTTCTCGAAGGGCGCGACCATGAATTGCTGGACGACTTGCGCGCCCAGATGGAAATGGCGGCTGAGCGTCAGGAATTCGAGGAGGCGGCGCGCTTGCGCGATCGACTCTTTAACATCGAACGCACACTTGAAAAGCAACGCATCACCCAAACGACGACGACCGACCAAGACGTGATCGGTCTGGCGCGGCAAGGCTCGGCAGTCGATCTTCAGATCCTCTTCGTGCGCGGCGGCCTGCTGATTGGACGCAAAGACTTCTTTTGGCCTCATTCTGCCGACGCCGGCGACGAGGAACTCGTTCGATCCGCCATTGAACAGTTCTACAACAAAGACGGTCAGCCGCCCAAAGAGCTGCTCATCCCCACCGACCTCGACGACGCCACGGTGATCGAAGAGTGGCTCTCGGGCAAGCGCGGAAACGCCGTTTGCGTCGTGGCGCCGGAGCGGGGAGTAAAACACCAATTGCTCCTCCTGGCAGAAGAGAACGCCGGCGCCGCCGTCGCCAACCACCTCCGAGACGAAGAAATCGGACGGCAGGCGGTTGAAGAACTCAAGCGGCTCGTACGGCTGGACATCGCGCCTCGGCGCATCGAAGGATTTGATATTTCGAACACCATGGGCAACCAATCCGTCGCGTCCATGGTCGTATGGGAAGACGGCCAGATGAAGAAAGCTGACTACCGCCGCTTCAAGATTCAAACCGTGACCGGCGCCAACGATTTCGCCAGCATGCAGGAAGTCGTCACACGCCGTTATAGAGAGAGCGACGATCTTGCGCGCCCGGATCTCATCCTCATCGACGGAGGATTAGGCCAGCTCGCCGCAGCCATGCAAGGGCTGAAACAGGTCGGCCATCAGGATCTGGCAATTATTGGTTTGGCCAAAGCACGGGGCGAGAAAGACGAGCGGATTTTCCTGCCCGGTCGAAAGAATCCCATTGTGCTTCGCGCGAACTCCCCGGCCACCCATCTCGTGCAACGCATTCGTGACGAGGCCCATCGATTTGCGATCACCTTCCATCGCAAACTGCGCGGCAAAGCCTTGATGGCCTCTTCACTCGATCAGGTGATCGGCATCGGCGAAATCAAACGAGCCCGCCTGCTCAAGCAATATGGAAGCCTGGCGAACATCGCTGCCGCCACAGATAACGAATTGACGGCAGCCGGCCTCGATGCCAAGACCGTCGCGGAGATGCGGAAAGCACTCGCGAAAACCACTCCCTCGCACAGTTGAACACGGTCATCCGGCGCAATTTGGGCGAGAGGCGCGGGGCCAGAGGCTAGTGGCGAAGACTTCCGGTCTGAAACACGGCTCTTTCCTCTAGCCCCTAGCCTCGCGCCCCTCGCCTGGCCCGTTGGCACGGTTTCGCGACGAACCGTCATGAATAATGCGGGGTAAGTGCAGATTATCTGAATCGGCGAGCGATGTCCTAGCAGCCTGCGGGAAAACCATGTAGGTACGCCAGAACGTCGATGGTCCGCACGTGTGCCTGCGACGAGCTCAGTCGAGCGGCACAACCAGAAGAATATTTCCGCAGGATAGCCGCGCGAGACACGCGAGACTGGCGAGAGAGGCGAGACACTCGGAGTCAGGGCTTGCGAGTCGCGCTAGGCGTGCCCGTCGCGCGATTGAGAGGCTGGCGGACTTTTTCAGCATCCTGCTAAAACATGAATTTGAAGCTGACAGTCCCCAGATGGATATAGGCATGGTATGTTCCATTAACAGTGGAGTTGAGATTACCGGTAATCGTCCTCGGCTCATAAAACCATTCCTGAAATGCCACATCCAGTCCAATCGCCTTCGGCCATAGGGCGGAGGCTCCTCCGCAAGGCACCATTCCCAGAAACCGGCCCTGGTCCTTGCACAAGAATCCAGCCCCGACGGACAGCGTGTTGGCAGATAAAGAAATGATCGCCGGGCTGAACGTCCTATCAGGAACGGGATTCTCAGTCCGCGTGTACCCTGATCGCATCGCCACATCCCAATGAGGCAACCAGTCGGGGTTGAGCCACTTATATTCAGTGCCAATCGCCACGACCGGCACCGTCTTCCATTCCTGTGGTTGCGGGATAACCCCGCCGGAGGAGAGATGGACGTCGAGGTCACGATTCGACTTCCACCCGACATATTCCACATCTAGCTCCAACTTCCATTCCCGCTCACTCGTACGAACCGGCCAGACCGCAATCGCTCCGGTATAGATCTGCGGAAGCACGAGGTTGGTGGACGCATCGGCAACCTTCGCCCCGTTGACCAACAACGATCCACTCAACGGCACCACAGCCTGGGTACGATAGACCAGCCCGATGGAGGCGAGTGGCTTGCCATCGCTGTTT
>Ga0247727_10020663_pt1 | contig 10040 bp, 6 predicted proteins | sample WisWelCaveWW1625_FD_202498 | JGI IMG/M metagenome (GOLD analysis project Ga0247727, IMG submission 202498) | Biofilm microbial communities from Wishing Well Cave, Virginia, United States - WW16-25 | ecosystem: Environmental > Aquatic > Deep subsurface > Groundwater > Cave microbial mat | place...
ACCTGTCGTACACCCGTTGAGATAGACCCATCAATTATTCGGTTCTTTGGCTTATTTTTGCCCTCTTAACAATATTTTGAATTGCAACAATGGCCGAGTATAGCAAAGAAGAGATTAAACGTATTGAAGAAAAGTGGCGAAACGAGTGGAAAAAGCGAGATGTATATAAAGTATCGAATGACTCCACAAAGCCGAAATTCTACGTTTTAGACATGTTCCCGTACTCATCCGGAGCGAGGCTACATGTGGGCCATCCGCTGGGCTATATCGCCTCCGATATTGTTGCCCGATATAAGCGGCTAAACGGCTTTAATGTACTGCATCCAATGGGCTTTGATGCCTTTGGTCTGCCTGCAGAGCAATACGCGATTGAACATGGTATTCATCCGGCCACGTCCACTTCACAAAACATTGAGAACTTCAAGAAACAATTGGCCAACATAGGTTTTTGTTACGATTGGAGCCGAGAGGTACAAACCTGCGATCCGAAGTATTACAAATGGACCCAATGGATTTTCCTTCAAATCTTTGACAGCTGGTACAACAGGAAGAAAGAAAAAGCAGAGAGAATAACGGAACTGATTAGAATTTTTGAAAACGAAGGAAACATTAGCCACCCAGTTCCTAACTCAAAATTTGAAACCCAAAATTTTAAATCTACCGAATGGAAATCATTTGATGAGAAGAACAAACAGGAGATTTTAATGCAGTACCGCCTCGCCTACCTTGCTTACACCGATGTAAACTGGTGTGAGGCATTAGGAACAGTATTGGCAAATGATGAAGTCATCAATGGTGTCAGCTATCGTGGCGGATTTCCAGTTGTAAAGAAGCAAATGCGTCAGTGGAGTCTTCGAATTACCGAATACGCAGAGCGTTTATTGAAAGGACTGGATGAAATCGACTTTAGCGATTCGATGAAAGAAATTCAGCGAAACTGGATTGGTAAAAGTGTGGGGGCGAGAATTGATTTTCACCTCACCCCTGGCCCCTCTCCGGAGGAGAGGGGTGACTCGCAGAATGAAGTTCATGCACAGGACTTTATTTTTACCTCCGATTCAAAGACCTGGAAATCCTTAAAAGATAATGTTCATGAGAATAGAAAAAATCCAACCGAAGCAGAAGACAAAATTTGGCAGGCAGTAAGAAATTCAAAACTAGGATTCAAGTTTAGAAGGCAACATACCATTGGTAAGTTCATTGTTGATTTTGCCTGCGTTGAAAAAAAACTGGTCGTTGAAATTGATGGACCAATTCATGATTACCAAAAAAAGGAAGACGAAGAACGTACAAGAATCATTCAAGATGCAGGGTTTAAGGTAATCCGATTCTCTAATGAGAGTGTGTTGAACAGCCTTGAGGACGTCTTACTGAAAATTAAAATCGAACTCACCTCCCCCTCTCCTCTGGAGAGGGGGCCGGGGGGTGAGGTCCTAACCGTCTTCACCACCCGCCCCGACACCATTTTCGGAGTTGACTTTATGGTGCTGGCCCCTGAACATGACCTGGTAAAAAAGATTACAAGCACTTCACAAAAGGCAGAAATTGAGAAATATCTGAAATACGTTGAAAGCCGGTCGGAAGTAGATCGTATGGCGGAAGTGAAGAAGATCACTGGCGCATTTACAGGAGCGTATGCAATCAATCCTTTTAATAAAAGAGAAGTTCCGGTTTGGATCAGCGAATATGTGTTATTGGGATATGGTACGGGAGCCATTATGGGTGTGCCTTGTGGCGATGAACGCGATCACAAGTTCGCCAAGCATTTCAATATCCAAATCACTAACATCATTGGATCACATTACAAAGGTGATGAGGCCAACCCAACTTACGATGCCGTTCTTGAAAACTCAGACTTCCTGAACGGAATGTTAATGAAGAACGCCATTGATGTGGTGATCCAAAAACTGGAAGAAAAGGGAATCGGCAAACGGCAGGTAAATTACAAAATGCGCGATGCAGGCTGGAGCCGGCAGCGTTATTGGGGTGAACCATTTCCGGTAACCTATCGCGATAACATTCCTTACGCCATGAAGGAAGTGGAACTTCCATTGGAGTTACCTCCATCTGATAACTTCAAATCTGCAGGTAATGGTGAAGGTCCGTTAGCAAACCTCACTGACTGGATCAACTTTGCGCCCAATCAAAAACGCGATAGCAACACCATGCCTACGCACGCGGGTGCTGCCTGGTATTTCCTGCGATACATGGATCCGCACAACGATAATGTCTTTGCCGATAAAAAAGCATTGGATTACTGGCAACAAGTAGATGTATATATTGGTGGCTCCGAACATGCCGTTGCGCATTTGTTGTACGCAAGACTGTGGATAAAAATTCTTCATGATCTTGGTTATCTCAAATTTGATGAGCCGTTTAAGAAGTTGATTAATCAGGGGAATATTACAGGGGATTCAAGATTTGTCTATAGACTCAATTATTCCTATTCTGATATTCCAACTGAACAGTTACCTCAGATATTTATATCAAAAGAAAGGTTTGACATGATTTCTAAATCAGGGAGAGTTGACACCCCAGAATATGATAAATTTCATAAAGAGTTATTCGAAATTTTTAACAGAAGGCTTGGAAGGAAAGAGAAAGGAAATGATAAATATGTAATACATAATTATAATGGTCTCCATGTTGATATTAGTATTGTCAATGGACTTGAACTCGATATCGAGTTCTTCAAAAAGTGGAAGCCTGATTTCACTAATGCCGAATTCATTTTAGAAGATGATGGCAAATACATCTGCGGCTCAGCTATTGAAAAAATGAGTAAATCGTATTTCAATGTTGTTAACCCCGATGAGATCATTGCTAATTATGGGGCCGACACGCTGCGCATGTATGAAATGTTCCTCGGGCCGTTGGAGCAATCCAAACCGTGGAATACGCATGGCATTGACGGTGTATTTAAATTCTTAAGAAGATTCTGGAATTTATTCCATGATAGTAATGGAAACTTCTCAATAAGTGATGCCGAACCTACACGTGATGAATTAAAAGTATTCCATAAAACCATCAAAAAGATTGAGCATGACATTGACAACTACTCTTTCAACACTTCTGTGAGTGAGTTTATGATTTGTGCTAACGAACTGAGTTCAATGAAATGTAATAAGCGAAGCATTCTTGAACCATTGGTCATAACCCTTTCTCCTTTCGCACCGCACATTGCCGAAGAGTTGTGGGAAAAGCTTGGTCATCAGGAAAGTATTCTGAATGCATCGTTCCCGAAATATGATGAACAATACTTAACGGAAAGTTCATTCAACTACCCAATCTCCATCAACGGAAAAGTAAGAACCCAAATGAACTTCGCCCTCGACATGCCGAAAGAAGACATTGAGAAAATTGTATTGGCTTCTGAAATTGTGTTGAAGTGGACTGAAGGCAAGCCTCCTAAAAAAGTGATTGTCGTGCAGGGTAAGATTGTGAATGTTGTGCTTTAGTCATTAGTCACTAGTCATTAGTCATTAGGCTTTTTAACCTTTTTACTAAGAACCAATGACTGATGACCAATGACTAACATCCATTAGCTTTTCATAACAATTTCTTAACTTGCCCCGCTTTTAAAATTACGCTATGCGCCATTCTAAAATTGTGGGCCTTGGTCACCACGTACCTGAAACGGTTATCACCAACGAATACCTCTCGTCCATTATGGAAACCACTAACGAGTGGATTGTTGAGCGTACCGGCATTCAGGAACGCAGGTATATCGATCCTGCAAAAGATACGGTCGCAAACATGGCAGCAAAAGCTACACGAATAGCACTGCAACGTGCCGAACTCACCGAAAAGGATATTGAGTTTATTGTATTCGCTACCATCACTCCCGATTACTTTTTCCCGGGGTCTGGTGTACTGTTGCAACGTGAACTGGGATTAGAAAGCATTGGCGCATTGGATATCCGCAACGCCTGTTCAGGGTTTATTTATGCTTTATCGGTTGCCGATCAGTTTATCAAATCGGGCATGTACAAAACAATTCTGGTGGTTGGAGCTGAAATTCAATCCACTGCGATTGCTATGACTTCCCGCGGAAGAAATACAGCTGTGATTTTTGCAGATGGTGCGGGCGCAGCCATTTTACAACCTTCCGATAAACCCGGAATTCTTTCTACTCATTTGCATTCCGATGGGCGATTTGCGGAAGAGTTGTATGTACGCGATCCGGGAAGCAGTCGCACCAGAGAAGAGCGTCAGCCTGAACAAATTTTAGATACTACACATTATAAAGTGGTGATGAACGGTAATCAAGTATTCAAACACGCGGTGGTTCGGTTCATGGAAGTGATCAACGAGGCGCTCACGGCTAACAACATGAAGAAAGAAGAAATCAATCTGTTGGTGCCGCACCAGGCCAATCTTCGTATCAGTCAGTATATACAAGAAAAACTATCCCTCTCCGATTCTCAAGTTTATAATAATATCATGCGGTATGGAAATACGACTGCGGCCTCCATTCCTATTGCCATGAGCGAGGCCTGGGCTGAGGGGAAAATCAAAGAAAATGACGTAATTTGCTTAGCCGCATTCGGCAGTGGCTTTACGTGGGCTTCTGCATTGATCCGGTGGTAAAACTCGCCCCACTATGAAGACATCGACTTATAATCCAAGTCCGTTGGAAATTGACTTTGCCAATGCCTTGCATATTTTACAGAGTGAAATTCAAAAACACCTGCAGGACAATGAGGTGGTTAATATTGAAAGCAACATCAGACGGGATAACCCCATGGTGAAGTTCAGCTTGCTGGATAAAGATGGCGACCCTCACGAAATTGTCGTGCGCATCATCCAAATACCCGATAAATTTTAAAGAATCTTAGTATTCATTCTTTAAAACCTTCAATAACCCACTTTTTACTTAAGGGCATCTCTAAAAACTCCTTGTACCCTTCTCTTCCGGAGAAGGGTGACGGGTTGAGGTCATAAAGGCAGGGTTTTTAGAGATGCCCTTAACCTATATTATGAAATCTTTTCCGCAGTTACCGCGTTAATAATTTGAGTAATTTACGGCCATGAGAAAGAGAATAATTGGCGGGATGTTGTGTATTGCTGTGCTGATAGCACTCTCTTTCACCACCCCCACTGAGCGTTATTTCGAAATTGCGAAGAACCTGGATATTTTCGCCACACTTTTTAAAGAAGTGAATGCACTTTACGTAGATGAAGTGAATCCTAACAAATTGGTGAAGACCGGCATTGATGCCATGCTCGAATCGCTTGATCCGTATACCAATTATATACCTGAAGACATGGTGGAAGATTTCCGGACGCTGAACACCGGTCAATATGGTGGAATTGGAGCGTTTACGCGTGAGATCAATAACCGCACAGTAGTTACCATGATTTTGGAAAGCTATACGGCACAAAAATCAGGACTAAAAATCGGAGACGAAATTCTGAAAATTGATCATGTTGATCTCTCCAAAATAAACTCCGAAGAGGAAGGCCATTTGATGAAAGGACAGGTGGGTACACTGGTAAGCCTTACCGTGAAACGCATGGGTATTGATAAGCCGATTAAGCTTGATTTCAAGCGTGAAAAAATTAAGGTCAATAATGTTCCGTATTTCGGAATGATGGAGAACAACATCGGGTATATTCAGTTGTTGGAATTTACACCGGATGCCGGTAAAGAAGTTAAAAACGCATTGGTAGCGTTAAAAGAAAAAGGAGCCAAAGCGTTGATCTTAGATGTACGTGGCAATCCCGGTGGCTTGCTATTCGAAGCTGTTAATATCTGTAATATATTTTTGCCCCGTGGAAAGATTGTAGTAAGTACCAAGGGAAAAATTCCAGAGCATAATCAAAATTATGAGACATTGAACAATCCGGTGGATACCGAAATACCCGTAACGGTATTGATCAACAGGGGCAGTGCATCTGCATCTGAAATTGTAGCAGGTACCCTTCAGGATTACGATCGTGCCGTGATCATTGGCGAGAAATCCTATGGTAAAGGTTTAGTGCAGGTAAGCAGGCCACTCTCTTACAATTCACAACTTAAAGTAACTACGGCAAAGTATTACACACCTACCGGACGGTGCATTCAGGTGTTGGATTATTCGCATCGCAGGGAAGACGGTAGTGTGGGTACTATTCCCGATTCTATCAAACAGTCTTTTAAAACAGCTTCCGGACGGGTGGTGTATGACGGAGGGGGAATTGACCCGGATGTAAAAACACAGGCCAAAGAAATTCATTCGATTGCCCAAAAGCTATATGAGTCAGGGTTCCTTTATGATTACGCCACGTTGTATGCGTTCAATCACCCTACCATAGCAAACCCGCGTAGTTTTTCGCTTACTAACGATGAGTATGCACAGTTTGTCTTATGGATGAAGGATAAAAATTATGCCTATACTTCTTATCTTGATCAGCAGATGAGCGAATTGAATCGCGAGGCAAAACGTGAAAAATATTATTCCGAACTGAAGCCGCAACTTGACCTGATCCAGTCTAAGATTGAGGAAAGCAAAAAGAATGAATTACAGTTGTATAAAGATCAAATTAAGAAACTTCTGGAAGAAGATATTACATCACGGTACTATCTTGAAAAAGGAAGTGTTGAAGTAGGCTTCAAATATGATCTGGATATCAAGAAAGCCACCGAAGTGTTGTTGAACACACCCCAATACAAGAAAATTTTAAACCTTAAATGATTTTGTCAACGACCCGGAAAAGAAGATTTCGAATAGTCGTTGTCCTGTTATTTTTTGTCGCTCTTATGGCCTCCCATTCATGCATGACTTTCCGGATGAGCGAAAAGGAAGTGAATGAATTCTTTCAAACAAAGAAAGTTAACGGAAGCCAACATCATTACAGATCAGGAAAGTATACTATTCATTATGCACAGGCGGGAGATGAAAGTAACCCTTTGGTTTTGTTCATGCATGGTTCGCCTGGCTCATTAAGCGCATTCATTGATTTCCTGGCAGACACTTCATTAACAAACAGAGCCCTTGTAATTACTACCGACCGTCCGGGTTTCGGACATTCAAATTTTGGAATGGCAGAGCCTTCACTTGAAAAACAAGCAGCCACTCTAAAACCAATACTGGAAAAATATAAAAATAAGCCCGTTATTCTTATCGGGCATTCATTAGGAGGGCCTGTGATTGCCCGTATGGCAATAGACTACCCAGACCTGGTAGATGGATTGGTGTTGGTTGCAGCATCCATTGACCCTGAACTGGAACCGAATGAAACATGGTTCAGAGCACCGCTCGCTACGCCATTCTTAAGTTGGATATTGCCACGTTCCTTTCGTGCTTCAAACGAGGAAATTTATCAACTCAAGCCTCAGTTGGAAAATATGCTTCCTTTATGGAAAGAAATAAAATGCCCGGTGATTGTTATTCAGGGGCAGAAAGATTCATTAGTTCCCCCTGGCAATGCAGACTTTGCTAAAAAGATGTTGATTAACACTTCGGTAGAAATTGTTTTGAAGGAGAGCATGGGCCACTTTGTGCCCTGGTCCAATCCGGAATTAATAAGGCAGGCTATTCTTAAGTTAATTGATAAAAGTGTGCGATCTGACTCACTACAGTGATCAGGCCAAGGCAGGCTTAACGAAGAAACAAAAGTTCCCTGTATTTTACAAGTGGCCAATCCTCATCATCCACTAATAATTCAAGTTCGTCCACTGCTTCGCGGATTTTATCAAAGTATTTTTCCTTGATATCATCGCAATATCCCAGGGCCCGCTTGTGGGTATCGGTGATTTTGTTGAGTCGTTTCCGCTCTTCAATCATTTGACGCACTCCGTTTTTAATGGTTTCGATGTAGCCCGAAATCTCCTGAATTGTCTTGACTACGGCCTTGTTATCGATACTAAGTCCCTTTAACCCACTGGCATTGGCAATGAGTTTACTTTGATAGGCAATAGCCGTTGGAATGATGTGGTTCATCGCTAAATCACCCATTACACGTGCTTCTATCTGAACCTTCTTAATATAGCTTTCTAATTTAATCTCCTGACGAGCCTCCAATTCTTTATGCGATAGAACTCCATGCTTTTCAAACATTTTCACCGACTTAGGAGAAAGATATGCATTGATGGCCCTTACGCTATTCGTAATATTAGATAGCCCTCGCTTTTTTGCTTCTTTAACCCATTCATCAGAATAACCATCGCCCTCAAAACGAACTGCTTTTGATTCTTTAATGTATTTTCTCAACACATTTACAATTGCCAAACGTTTTTCAGTTCCTTTCTCTACCTCTTTCTCAACAGCATCAAGGAAATGATTAAGCTGTTCCGCTACAATCAGGTTTAAAGTAGTCATGGCAGTACCGGAGTTGTCACTCGATCCCACAGCGCGGAATTCAAATTTATTTCCGGTAAAAGCAAAAGGAGACGTACGGTTTCTGTCGGTATTGTCAAGGATAATTTCCGGAATCCTGTCAATACCCAGCTTCATGTACATGTTGTCGCCCTTCTCAATCTTGATATTTCCGTTCTTCTCAAGTTCATCCAACACTGCGCTCATTTGTGAGCCAATAAAAGTCGACATGATTGCCGGTGGAGCTTCATTCGCACCCAGTCGAAAATCATTAGCCGCAGTGGCAATACTTGCTCTTAATAAATCAGCATGTTCGTGAACTGCTTTTACAGTCGTTACGAAGAAAGTTAAAAACATCAGGTTATCGCGGGCACTGCTCGATGGCGCAAACAGGTTAACGCCTGTATCCGTAATCAACGACCAGTTATTGTGTTTTCCACTACCGTTTAATCCGGCAAATGGTTTTTCATGGAACAACACCTTCAAACGGTGCTTTTCCGACACACGCACCATGATATCCATTAGCAACTGATTATGATCGTTGGCCACGTTTACTTCTTCAAATAAGGGAGCCACTTCAAACTGACTTGGCGCAACCTCATTGTGGCGGGTGCGAACGGGTATACCAAGCTTCCATGCTTCAATTTCAAATTCTTTCATGAAATCGTACACGCGCTGAGGAATCGAACCAAAATAATGATCTTCTAACTGCTGACCGCGGGCTGGTGAATGACCAAATACAGTCCTGCCGCCCATCACCAAGTCAGGGCGCGCATTGTAAAGCGCCTCATCCACAACAAAATATTCCTGCTCGCAACCTAAGGATGCATTTACTTTTTGAATGTCCTTGTCGAATAACTGGCAGACCTTTACAGCCTCTTTATCAATTGCATGCAGTGCCTTTAATAGAGGAGTTTTTGTATCCAGTGTCTCGCCTGTGTAGGAAACAAAAATAGTAGGAATACATAACGTCTTTCCGTACACAAACATGGGTGAAGATGGATCCCACGCTGTATAGCCGCGTGCTTCAAATGTGCTTCGGATACCACCACTTGGGAAAGAGGAAGCATCAGGCTCCTGCTGAACCAATTCGCTGCCTTTGAATTTTTCCATTCCGGAAACTCCATCGAAAAATGCATCATGTTTTTCGGCTGTTCCACCCGTTAGTGGCTGAAACCAATGCGTAAAATGTGTAGCGCCTTTGCTCATGGCCCACGATTTTACCGCTACCGCAACAGCATCGGCTGTAACAGGGTCAACTTTTTCCCCGTGTTTGATCGACTGACTGACTTGTTTAAATACGTTGGATGAGAGCGTTGCCTTCATTTGCTCCATACCAAAAACATTTTCCCCGAAAAAATCAGAAGCTTTGGCCGAAGGCATCTCAACATGAATTTTTGCACGGTTACTGAGCTGTTCAAGAGCCCGGAATCGTAAATGCGCCATAAGTAGTGGTTTTTTAATGAATTATGGCAACAAATGTATACTTTTTTTAAGATTGTAGGGTTAAAAATAAACCTATATATTCAAAAAAATACAAAAAAATTAGCGTAGTTGGGTAAATAGCAATACCAGAAATTAAACATTTTGAGTATCCGCTTAATGTCCTAAACCATTAGCTTCCTCTGAAATGCCTTCGTTTCAACTCACCCCCCACCCTCTTCGAGGGCCACCCCCTCTCTACTTTGTAGAGAGGGGCAGGGGGTGAGGTTCGTTGCCTGGAATATTTTTAGCAAGCAG
>Ga0247727_10020664_pt1 | contig 10040 bp, 6 predicted proteins | sample WisWelCaveWW1625_FD_202498 | JGI IMG/M metagenome (GOLD analysis project Ga0247727, IMG submission 202498) | Biofilm microbial communities from Wishing Well Cave, Virginia, United States - WW16-25 | ecosystem: Environmental > Aquatic > Deep subsurface > Groundwater > Cave microbial mat | place...
AATATCTGTGACTGCAGGATAGAGCCAATGCCGTTTCACCTCTGGTGTTTGTTATCGCCGGATCTGCTCCCTTCTGCAGGAGCATCTGCGCCACGCGCAAGTGAATCCCTTCATCACGTAACCGGCAATTAAGTTTGAAATCCTCGCGTTGCCCGGCTGCCACAATCAACGGCGTATCCCCCTCATCGGATTTTGCTTTGGGATCGGCGCCTGCCTCCAGCAACAATTCCACGCATCGCTCCTGGCCGTAATAAACAGCGAACATCAGCGCGGTGGCTTTTAACCCAACGGGCGACGAAGTGTAGGAGCGCTCATCCACATCCGCTCCCTGCGCCAGCAGCCGCTTGATTGTGTCTACGTCACCGTTGGTAGCCGCATCGAACAGACCGGTTGGAGTTTTCGGCTCGAAGACCCAATCGTATTCCCGGTTGAAGCTGACCTCCTGCCAGTTGAGCGGCACGTGGTCAAATTCATCCATGGTGACGTACCATCGTTTTCCGCAGATCTTGCAGATGCAGTGCCAATCTCTGACGTAGTACTCTTTGTCCAGAAAGTCCACCGAACTTTCTACAAACTTCACAATGTCGATCAATCCTTTTTCTTTTTCGGTATCGGGCTGAAACTCCCGTCCTCGCCGCGCGTAGAGATGGCAATGGCAGCTCTTCGCCGCTTCACTGGATTCGCCATAAGATTTTTCGGCGCTGATTACAGCCCACTCGCCATTGGCAAAGGTAACAAACTCAGCCGCGAGCGCCCCGGCGCCTCCATCCCAGAGCCGGATGATTCCATCCGCGCAGCCCGCAAGGATGTAGCGGTTATCGCTGGAAATTGCTATCGAATTCACAGCAGAACCGGCCGCCAGCGAGCGAACGAATTTGGGCAGAGACAGATCCCAAACATGGACGGCGCCGTCCTTTCCGCCGGAAACCATCAGCGTGCCACGAATGGCGATCGCGCTTGTTTCCGATGGAGTCGCAAGCAAGTGCGACATGTGTCCCTGGTATATCCCAAATATTTTGATGCGGTCCCCGTCCGCTGAAATCAGGGAACCGCTATGCGGACACTCAGCAAGAATCAAGCCCGCCACCGGCCCACGATGATACTTCCATTCCTCAAGTTGTTGCCCGCTGGTTGCATTGTCTGCGCTCGTTATGTCCCATAACCGGATCGTTCCATTTTTACTCCCGGACGCGAACCGGTCGTCTTTCTCCGAGAAGGATAAACAGGTTATGCCGTCCTTTGCTGGAAAACTGTAGCGCCCTTTCCCGCCTATCTCCGATACTCTGATTTCGGATGAATCTGCAAATGCAGAAAACTTTCCCGTTGGGCTGTATGCGATCGCAGAAATGTCGCTGGTACCATGAGCTGTGTGCTTCAGATGTTCCAGGTCCCATAAGTGAAACGATTTCCCTTGCATGAAGGCCAATCGTTTCGCATCGTGAGAGAAAGCAATCGGATGGTTTCCGGCGAAAGCATGCAGCAGCCTTCCTTTCGCAAGATCCCAGATCAGAACTTCCTTATCGGTTGCGGAGGCAAAGATTTTGTCCTGGTTTGCTATGGCGATCTGCCGAACAGGGTCCATGGATTGACCAGTGAGCTGCTGCACGATTGCATCGTCAATCCTTTTCTCAGAATGTTCCTGGGTGGTAAGGAACAAGCATTTGGATCCTTTATCGGCGCCATAGTTTTTCAAGATCTTGATGGCGGTGATATTCTCCGCTTTGACTGCGGCTTTTAGTGGAGAAGGATCGGTATTCGGATTAGCGCGAAAATCCAGCAGTGTAATAGCGACTTCCGCAAATGTTTCGGATGATAACGAGGCAAACATCAAGGGGGTCCAACCTTTGGGATCGGTGATGTTCGGATCCGCTCCATTCCTGAGAAGCAATTGAACAATGTTCGCCGATCCAAACATGGATGCGTACAGGATGGGCGCCAACCCGAATCGATCGCGATGGTTGATATCGGCCCCCGCCTTGATCCCGGCTTGCACCTTTTCCGCATTGCCTTCCGCTATCGCCAGCAGTAGCTTTTCGGCTGAAGTGGCTCCTGGTAAATTCTTGATCAACGAACGCGCCGCGTAAGGACGGAAGAGCAGATCGTTGACATCAACCACAATGCGAGCCAGATCCTGCAACAACACTTCGGTTCGCAGCTGCAAATGCAACAGCTCTTTTTTATGAAATACAGCCAGGCGCGACACCGCATCCGCTGGCACAAGACGGGTCAGAGCTTGATTTTCGTATTCATAGTATGTGCTGCACTGCGGGCATTTGAGGATCTGCTGATTTCCACTTGCAGCAACCGAAAGTAAATCAGTGAATGCGGCTGGAAGGGCTTCTTGCTGGGCGCCGTAACGTGCTGAATCAGGTAACGTGGGGCAAATTCCACAATCTGTAATGGAGATGGAGCCGGCGTTTTTCAGCGCGGTTTCCTCTGCAGGATCCCTGACCATCTCCAAAGCCGCTCTGAAATCTTCTTCAGAAAATCGACTTCCTGGTTTAATTCCCCATCCTTTGGGATGCCGAAACATTACACCCAGGCTGTACAGCGCATCAACATTTCGAGGTTCTTTGAAGTCTAATTGCGTGAACGCCTGCCGGCCCTCATCCTGTTCGCCGATTGCCGTGGATGCGATCGCCAGTACAAGGAGTCCGGTTGGATCACCGGGGCGGCATTGCAAAATGGTCCGTGCAATCTCCTGCGCTCTTCCCCAGCTACCGTACTGAAGTAAACTCGGCGCGCGTGAAACAAGATCGTCCAGAATTTTATCAGTTGCTACGCCAAAACGCGCTTCGAATGCTTTTGCAACCTCTGTGGCATGATCTCCTGATGTTTCCAGTGCGACTTCCTTTCCCCAATAACCAAGCTTCAGTGAAGTATTCTCCGGAAGGCCATAACCATTCACGATCGCCGATGCACCGACGCGCCGGCCAATAGAATACTCATGGAAGTAGGTGTACTCGATGAATTCGTATCCGATTTCTTTTTTACCGTAGCGGGTACGTTCCTCCCTGTAATCGTTAGGCTCTTCTTTAAACTTCGTTTCTACTACCGCATGAGAAAGTTCCAGACCGGGAACGAGGATCAACATCGCTTCACGCGCGAAATCGAGGAGCGCGCTGATCGAATAGGATTCCGAGGAAAACATCCTTCTATTTTCGGAAATCTTAGCCTTTCTCAGCGCACCTTCAACTGCTGGTAGTCTTTTTTTCTCTGCAGCAGCATCCTCCGGCTCGGGCTTTTCAATATCAATAAATGCAAAGTAATCCTCAGCCGCAGGAAGAATTTTGTTTTTCACTTCTTCCTGAAAGTTCGGATGCGCATCGGAAAAAGCCACAATTTCCAACCCTCTATTTTGCTCTTGAGCGTCCTTCACCAGCCGGGTCAGATCAGCTTTCATTTCGCTTTCGGAGTGAAAGGTAATGGCGGAGATCCCGATAATGCCGTACCGATAAGGATTGAACGAAATCATTCCCTTCTCAAACGTCAGATGGTGCCAGCGTCCGAAACGAGCGATCCATCCGTGATCTCCCCAATCTCCTCCCAATAAAACAACATCGGTGTTTTGGAGCTGATCCATTAACGTCTTGACCACATCATCGACATCCTGGCCTTCGTAAGGGCTCTTTGGCTGCGGAAGATCGCAGCGCGCGGTAAAGCCCTTGCTCAATTCAAAACGCATGAGACCATTCGGACAATCAGAACAGTAGTACTCAACAAAGATCGTGTCTTTGTTCCTGAAAATATTATTGATTCCCATGATGGACGGAAGCGCATCCCCTTGCCTGGAATCGAAAACTACCTTCCCCTGCGGAGAGACTACAACCAACGCGCCATACTTCAGAGTGTAAAAATGATCCTTCAGCTCAATCAGCGATCCGATACTGCTGATATCAATCTCCAAGGCGTGTCGAACACCGCTGGCATCCTCTACATACTTTGGATTAGCAATCATGATCGAAGTGACTAGAGTCACGGAATCCGAGCGCAGATTGATGCCGTAGAAATTCTGGTTTGTTTTCGAACCGTCCTTTGTATCGGGATCTTTTAAAAGCGATGCGAGTTGAGCATCCATCGGAAGGGATTTCAGGAATTCGCTCATTCTGCTACTCCCCATTCTTCGCCGCAACAGCTACGGCAGCATTTCTGCTTCTGTGCATGTCTTGCGCTTGATCCGGCTCGCTCGCGCGCCCCCTGTCTCATCAGCGCCCGTGATGAAAATTATATCAAATCGGAATCCTTATATGCTTGAACAATTCGGGCTACAGCTTCCACTTTGATACAGCCATGAGTTGAATGCCTGCCGAAATTTCATTATCCTGAAGCTGAGATGAAAACCCTTCATGACATCGAAGTGAATCCCGGTTTACTATGGGATTACGATTTTGCCCCTTCCGAGTGCCAGACTGAAACCTTCTTTATCTGGTATCTTGGCAGACTGCTGGAACGTGGAACGGCAATTGAAGTGAAACGCATTCCGCTTGACCTCATTGCCCGATATCTTGATCAACTGAGCATTTCCTCAAAGATCCGACGGTTCTGGAAGTGGTATCTGAAAGCGGCTTAACGCATGAACATTCTAACTCCGCTGCAGGTGGATCTGTTAAGAAAGTTTGCAGAGTCTTCGCTGAATCAGATTTTTCACCTGACGGGGGGAACGGCACTCAGTGCTTTCTTTCTCAAACATCGATTTTCGGAAGATCTCGATTTTTTTACCGGTGAGCCGGAGCAAGTTTTACAGGTAATCCCGGTACTCGGCGCCATAGCGGGCCAGATCGGCGTAAGGATAGAAATTCGACGTCAATTTCGAACTTTTCTGGAAGTATTTCTTCATTCAGAAAAAGGAGAAATCATCAAGTGTGACTTTGCTCAGGACTCGCCTTATCGTTTGGAACCGGTTGTTCTTCAGGAACCATTTGGAATCTATTCGGATAGTTCCCTGGATATCGCGTGCAACAAGTTGTCTGCGCTCTTTGATCGCGGCTCTTCAAAAGACTTTGTGGATATCTTCTTCATCGACAGGGAACTGTTCCCGTTCTCAGAGATCCTGAAAAATGCAAGAAAAAAGCACGTTGGCATCGACGATTACTGGCTTGCGGTCGCTCTGCTCAAAGTGGAACAACTGGATCCCCTGCCCCGAATGGTAAAGTCCGTTGATGTGGATGAGCTAAAATCCTTTTTTCTGCGCCAGTCTCGTCTGCTGATGCAGTAGCTCTCACGAGCGCTGCAGCAGCCTGATACGATGCGGCATTCAGCAGTGCCCCGGTCACCCGTCCGATATCCAGGTTCTTGAGACATTTCCTGCGTATTTTGAATCGCGTGATCAAGAATTCTTTTTACACCGCCCGGCACAATCCAAAAAACCCGTTCCTTACGTAATACAGATAGTCATCAATGGTGCGGTGACATTTTTTCAGCGGGTGGGAGTTGGATCCGCCGATGGATCAAAACGACCTGAATAGACTTACGATTGGAGGTAAGATCATGTTTCCGTCTGATATGGATCACCGTGCTGCTTCTTTGATTTCCCGCGTCACATTCTCTGGACCGCGTGTCGTCGCTCTGCTGCTCATTGCTTCTGCAGCGCAGGCCGGTCAAACACTGTACTCAATTACAACGGACTACAAATTGTTGCTTTACGAAAATGTGACGTTTCACGGCTCGTTACGGTGAACCTCGCCCACCGGGGCCGGTACCAATCCCGGATTCATCGGTTGCGACAACCCAACTGCGGGCTTGCCGCCACTGCACCATACGTAAGAATATAGTACTATATTCATAGTACTTATTCTTACTCGTTTGAAGCCGGTTGCGAATGGGTAGCCCGGGTTCTTTGTCGAAGGCGCCCATTCCTTCCGGACTCCCGGTGAACGAAATCCCTGACGATCACTTGCGCAAAGCAATCAGCTGCCGACGCAAGCAGTGTCCCGATTTTGAAATGAAACGAGAAGAACAAATGCAATTTGCAAAAAGGAATTTGCGATTCAACAACTACAAAATTTAGGAGAAGTTAATGCGAACAAAACTCTTTTTCTCAGGTCTCGCTTTACTGATAAGCGTTGCCTGTTTCTATGTGCCCGCCGATGCCTCAAGCCACCGCGAGGCTCAGGCGATTCTTGGAGACCCTGAAGTTGACAACACAGATGTGTACGCCTGGGTCTCGGATGGTGATCACTCGAAGTTGTACCTGGCGGCCGGGTATAATGGCTTACATGAGCCAGGGCAGGGCAACCAGCAAACCCGGTTGGGCTGCAATGTGCTGTATGAATTTCACATTAGTCGCGGTACCGGCGATCTCGGCGATGAGATAACCTATCAGATCAAGCTGAACTGCAGTAAGCCCACACCTGTTGATCCTGCCGACCTCAGCTTGCCTGTTGGTGGCGGTAAGGAGCTTCTGGTCCAGATTGGTGGAATGAAGATTACCTACACTGTAACCAAGGTAGTAACCACCAATGGAAACAAGAAATCCACTGTGATTGGGAGTAACTGCCGTTTTGCGCCACCCAACGTTGGTCCGGTAACGGATCGCATCGCTTACGGCCTGGGGGCATTCAATGGCTACGACGCCGGCGATCCGAGCCAGTTTGAGGATGGACTTTACAACAAAGCATTCGTGCAGAGTTTCATCTGCAACATGGGCTCAGAGGGCCGCGCATTTGTCGGCGTTATGGACGATGCGTATCAATTGGATGAGAAGGGGATCTTTGACATCATCAACATAAACCCGGGGACGGAAGGAAACAACGCAATCCCGGGAGGACGGAGATCGCCGGGAGAAGACGTATTCGCCGGGTTTAATCTCAATGTCATGGCCCTGGAGGTCCCAACGCAAAAAGTTCTGGGAGGTCCGATTCCACATAACGGCACATGCGGAGATGATACATTACTGGGTGTCTGGGCTTCAGCGAGTCGTAGAATGGAACGCATTCTGTCGTCCAGCGGAAACGACGTGGAAACCGGCCCCTGGGTACAAGTCGGCCGACAGGGGCTTCCGCTTGTGAATGCGGGTCTCATCGGTGTGCAGGACCAAACGAAGTTCTTACGAACGACTCCGAAAACGGATGTCGGAAATTTTGCTGCGTATTTCCTGAACCCGATTCTCGTGCGCGATGCAGAGTTTCTCGGCATTTATCGTGCACTGGGTATTCCGCAGTCAACAGTCGACCAACTAAAGACGAACCGTACAGATATCCTCCGGACGATCAACCTCGATGATATCCCAAACCCGGGTTGCCACCACGTTGCCATTGAGCCGGGAAAGACGGGTGATGTGCTGCGTCTGGATGTTGCTACCGATTCCGCGTTTCCCAATGGTCGAAAAATCGGTGGTGGTCTAACACCTAATGATACACAGGTAGATGTAAGCGATGTTCTCATTAGTTTGATCGTGCTTGGTAATCCTGGAGCCGGCGTAGGGGATGGCGTCAACTACAACGACAAGCCCTACCTGACGGAGTTCCCGTTCTATGCGTTACCCCATCAGGGACTGAATGAGGGCCACGGGGCGCCAACTCCATAAAAGCCGGTCAGTCCGGAGTAGAGAAACTCTTCTATTCTGTAGCAAATCGGGGGGCGGCGGAGAAAACTGCCGCCGCTCCCCTGTCTTATATCAAACTTATTTCTCCACTTGTATTCCTGTTTTCTTGCTTTGCGACTGGGCCAGGGCGTATCACGAACCGCCCATGGCAGTTTTTACTCCGTGGTATCATAGTCCAATTCAAAATCAGGAGGATCAAGATGAGTGTTCCGCTTTCACCGCAGGTAATCATGCAGGTAGGGCTCGGATTCTGGGCGTCCAAGACGCTGCTGAGCGCCGTCGAAATGGAGTTGTTCACTGAATTGGCGAAGCATCCGGAGGATCTGGACTCGCTGCAGAGCAGACTGGGACTGCATCCGCGGAGCGCGCGCGATTTCCTGGACGCCCTGGTGGCACTGAAACTCATCGAACGCGTGGAAGGTAAATACAGAAACACCGCGGAATCTGATCTGTTCCTTGATAAGCGAAAACCCGGCTACATCGGCGGTATTCTGGAAATGGCCAACAAGCGACTGTATGGATTCTGGGGGCATCTGACCGAGGCTCTGCGCACCGGAAAACCTCAGAACGAAATGAAACAGGGCGGAGATTCACTGTTTGCAGCACTCTACGCGGATCCGGCGCGGTTGAAAGACTTCCTGTCTGCAATGACGGGCATCAGCCATGGCGCAAATCTGGCCATCGCCCGGAAATTCCCCTGGCAGGATTACAAAACTGTGACCGACGTTGGAACAGCGCAGGGCGATCTGGCTGTACAGGTGTTGCTGGCGCATCCGCATTTGACGGGAACCGGATTCGATCTGCCGGAGGTCGAACCCGTTTTCGAAGACTACGCAGAGCAGCACGGGCTGTCTACGCGGCTCCGGTTTGCCCGCGGGGATTTTTTCGCGGACTCGTTTCCCCGCACCGATGTGATCATGATGGGCCACATCCTGCATGATTGGAATCTGGAGGTCAAGAAAATGCTCATCCGGAAAGCTTATGATGCAGTCCCGGAGGGAGGCGCGTTGCTCGTTTACGAGACCATCATCGATGACGATCGCTCGCAGAACGCGTTCGGCCTGATGATGAGCCTGAACATGCTGATCGAGACTCCCGATGGATTCGATTACACGGGCGCCGACTGCACAGGCTGGATGAAGGAAGCCGGATTCCGCGAAACACGCGTGGAGCATCTCGTCGGTCCCGACTCCATGGTGGTCGGAATCAAGTAGCTCCCACCGGCACTTCTGCACTTCTACACTTCTACGTTAGTGATTGCGTGTTTTTTCGAGAGAAGCTAAACTAACGGTTTCATCTACTCTGAGTGAGGTTCCCAATGCAACGTTGCCGTGTAATTTCCGTCTTTTTCCTGTACTGTCTGTTCGCCGCGGGTTTGTGGGCTGAATCCCTCTTTCCATATAAGTATCAGGAGGCGAAGCTCGAAAATGGATTGAGAATCATTTTGATTCCCATGAAGAACGCCGGACTGGTTTCCTATATGACGGTGGTAAACGTTGGAGCCCGGCACGAAATAGAACCCGGGCATACCGGTTTTGCTCACTTTTTTGAACACATGATGTTTCGCGGGACGAAAAAATATCCGGCGGACGCCTATGCCGACGTATTAAGGGAGATTGGTGGAGACAGAAACGCTTTTACAGGCGAAGATTTTACCGCTTATTACATCCATTTTCCCGGCAGATTTCTGGAGAAAGTGGTTGATGTTGAATCCGACCGTTTCATGAATCTGGATTATCAGGTGGAAATTTTCCAAACCGAGGCAAAAGCTGTTCTCGGTGAATATAACAAGAACTTTGCGAATCCCTTTTTCCAGATGGAAGAAAAACTGAACGATACCGCTTTTGAAAAGAGCACATACAAGCACACGGCAATGGGATTTTTGAAAGACATTCAAGACATGCCGAATCAATTTGAATACAGCCGGACGTTCTTCAATCGTTTTTACAGACCGGAAAATTGCACGGTCATCATCACAGGGAGTTTTATCCCTGATGAGGCTCTGCAGGTCATCAAGAAATACTATTCAGACTGGAAGCCGGGTGATCATAAAGTTGAAATGCCGGTGGAGCCGGAGCAAAAAGAAGAACGCCGCGCTCATGTGACGTATGAAGGCGATACTTTACCGTTGCTTGCAGTGGCTTACAAGGCGCCCGCATTTACTCCGGACAGCAAAGACTTTGCCGCGCTGAACTTGCTCGCAGAGCTTGCGTTTGGTGAAACCTCTGATCTGTATCAAAAGCTGGTGCTCGAAGAACAAAAAGTCGATTTCGTCAGCGGTGAATACGCGCCTCACATGGGTCCTTATCTGTTTAATATTTACGCTCGATTAAAGAACCCGGAGGACCTGTCGGCTGTAGAAAACGCAATCACCACAACTCTGGAAGAAATGAAACAAAAGCCGGTGGACGCGAAAAGACTTGCCGATCTCAAGTCCAATCGCAAATACACATTCCTCATGAGCTTCGACACCAGCAAGAGCGTCGTCGGCGGTTTC
>Ga0247727_10020665_pt1 | contig 10039 bp, 15 predicted proteins | sample WisWelCaveWW1625_FD_202498 | JGI IMG/M metagenome (GOLD analysis project Ga0247727, IMG submission 202498) | Biofilm microbial communities from Wishing Well Cave, Virginia, United States - WW16-25 | ecosystem: Environmental > Aquatic > Deep subsurface > Groundwater > Cave microbial mat | place...
CCAGCCAGAGTTTTTGCGCCGGCGGGCAGAACCAGCCGGTTGACGCCGCCGCCCCAGGTGCCGATCCAGAGGGCGCCTTCTTGATCTTCCGCGATGGCGTTGATGCGCGAATGACTCAGACTGTTGGGGTTGGCCGAATCGGGCATGCTGTGAGAGAATCTCTCGGTGGCGCGATCAAACAAGTTCAACCCGCCAAGCAAAGTGCCGACCCAAATTCTGCCGGCGCGATCTTCACACAAAGCCGTGATGCGATTATCCGAAAGCGAAGTCGAGTCATACGGATTGTGTCGATAGACGGTGAATTTGTAGCCATCAAAGCGATTCAATCCGTCCTTCGTGCCAAACCACAGAAAACCTTTGTGATCTTGCAGAATGGCGCTGATCAAATTTTGCGAGAGGCCGAGCTCGCTGGGGATGCGGTCGAACTGAATGCTCGGCACAGCGTCAATGCCCTGAGCATATAGACCGGCGCGAAGGAGCAGGATCAAAAGGATGAACAACACATAAATTTTTTTCATGGCATTATGCTTTGGGCAAATAAATGCGGATTGCGATTTTTGCAATTAATAAACGCTTCGGGCTTGCTTGCATTTTAAACAGGATTTTTGTATATTGCAACAACAATTAAACGAGTGAATGCCCAATGAGCACAACTGCAACTGCTGCCAGATCGCCTTCCGTGGAGGCGTCCGCCTTTCAAACGACACAACCCAAGATCGATGCGGAGGCCGCGAAGCGGCTGGCCAACCGTTTCATTCTTGAAAACCTGCCCGACCGTTTCTGCGCCGGCACGCCGCGTTTCTTGCAATTTCCTTTGCGCACGTTCTGGGCGGTGCCGGTGGTTCTTTCTTATCCACGAATCGGCCCGGTCGGCCAAACCGGCATTCTTGCGGTCGATACCGAAACCGGCGCCGTTGTCGGCTGGACGCCGTTGGACGAAATCAAAGAAATCGGCAAAACGATCTATGACGAAAAAAAGGCCGATATCGAAGCCGCCTTTTTGCAGGCAAGAAACCCCTGATTCCTGCGCGGTAGCTTGTTTGCGCTCGGTTCTTCAAAGTTACGGCCATGTTGCGGGTGAAGCTTCTTTGCGCCAACAATGTGGAACCACCGAGTCAGGAACATTGTCTGATGATCTCGTGAAATGCGCTCGCACACTTGGCTTCGCGGCCGAAAAAGAATACTCAAACTTGGATCGGCTCCGGCAGCATCTGGCCACAAATCTGTTCCCGATTCTTTATGTGAATTTGTTTTTCATTGATGGCATTGATTCCGTTCACGCCGTTGTTGCAACCGAATTTGAAGATCAGTTCATCAATATCATTGACCCGCTCACAGGCGAACGTTTAATCCCATTATCCGCTTTCGAAAAATCGTGGCAAATGCTCAATAGTCTGGCAATCCTTGTGTATCCGCAGAAACAATAAAGAATTTGCTACGCTTCTCTGCTGTTTGTCCTATGCCTTCGGCAGCCGCACCACAAATTCCGTATAAAAAAATCATCTCACGAATGACATCTTCCGGCTCTGAACAGACTCTCCCGCTTGCAAGCGATAAATGTAAATACCCGAACTCACTTCCTTGCCGGACTGATCCCTGCCATCCCACACCACCGCGTTCACACCGGCAGACTGTCGCGCATTGAACAGAGTGCGTACTTCCTGGCCAGAGATGTTGTAGACCTTGAGCACGACCTGGGTGGTTTTCGGCAACTGGTAGCGAATGATGGTTGTGGGATTGAAGGGGTTGAGATAGTTTTGTTCCAGCGTAAAACCAACTGGTACTTGACTGAAATCATCTTCCAACTCCAGTAATTATCTCAGACAGCGGACGACGCCACACGCCGCCATTAGTTCCCGCAAAGAGGTACGAGTCGTGTACGGCAAAAGACCAAACAAAAGTGTTCGTCAAGCCAGTATTGACAGCGGTCCAGCTTGTGTCCTTGTTGGTGGAAAGAAACACGCCGCCAAAAATTCCCGCAAAGAGATTCGAGCCACTCACGGCAAATGCGCAAACAGAAGCGCTCGTCAAGCCTGTATTGACCGCTGTCCAGCTTGTGCCGTTGTTGGTGGAACGAAACACGCCATCATTCGTTCTCGCAAAGAGATTCGAGCCGTTCACGACAAGAGCATAAACAAAAGTCTTCGTCAAGCCGGTATTGACGGCCGTCCAGCTTGTGCCGTTGTTAGTGGAAAGGAACACGCCACCGCCATAAGTTCCCGCAAAGAGATTCGCGCCGTTCACGGCAAAGCAACTAATCGTACCCCCGTAGGGTCCATTGGTTTGAACCCACTGCGCCTGGAGGCTTTGTGCTCCAAGCAGGATAACGATGGCGGAGAAAGAAAGTAAACGTTTCATGTTTGTGCCTCCCTGGTTGAGGTTAGAGAACAATTGCAACGAACTGAATGCGAACTGGTCCGTCCAATGAATTTTTTGTTTCTAAATTTCGAAGTGTCAAGCTTTCAAATCAACGTCGTTTTCAAAACCCGTAGGGTTGAGATGTTTATAGAAATGGGTTCGAGAAGAAACGTCAAACCCCATCGGGGTGGCATGTGTTGTTGCGTATACTGATCAATGCCTATTTTAATGAACATGTCACGCCGATGGCGTTTTGAATTTATGATGATGACGCAGGCCTATAAACATTTCACGCCTCCGGCGTTGCCCATCAAACTTTTACGGGCTGAATGGCAACGAGCGTGATATCGTCGTTTTGTGGTTGGCTGCCGCGATGCGCGGCGACTTCGGCTAAAATTTGCTCACAGGCCAGCGGCGGCGCCAGGTGCGTGTGACGGGCGAAAGTCATCTTCAACGTCTGCAACCCGAATTCATCTTCTTTCGAATGCAACTGCTCGAAGAGACCGTCGGTGTACAGCAACAACATATCGCCTTCGGCGAGCTTGCATTGTCGCGATTGCACGGATAATTTTTCGCTGAAGCCCAGCGCCACGTTTGCCGTGCGAATCTCTTCAACGCTACGGCTCGCGGCGCGATAGTGCAAAACCGGCGGATGCCCGACGGTGATCACATCGGCTTCATGCGATGGATACAAAATCACATACGCCGCGGTGACAAACATATTTTTCGGCGCGAGCTGGCGCACGCTGCGATTAAGCTGCGACAAAAGTTGTTGTGGATCATCGACCGCCGCGTTGAGCAACTGGCTCTTGAGCATGGCCATCATGAGACCCGCAGACACGCCGTGACCGGAGGCATCCGCTACGAGCACGCCAAGGCGGTTATTCGGCAGGTCGAGGTAATCAAAATAATCGCCGGCCACTTCACTGGCCGGTTGCACCGCGCCATACAAATGCCAGCCGTTCGTTTTTCTTTCGGAAGGCGGCAACAGGCTTTCCTGAATGCGACGGGCAATTTTTAATTCCGCTTCGAGTAAATTGCGTTTTTCCATTTGGCGGCCGAAGGCGTGAACAAAGAAAATATAACCCAGAACCATCATGCCGATGGTGAGCAACGTCTCGCGCAACATCGCGGGATTCATTCGCGCGCGATATTGGCGGACGGCATTTTCAGCGGCAATTTGTTCCGGCTTTTGTTGCTGGCTTTCGACCTGGAGGCTTTGCTGTTGGCGCCATGATGATTCCCAATGCGCCAACGAGAATATACAAAGGGTGCAGGCGAGCGAACCGGCAATCACGAGGACGGCGCGATCAAAAGTGAAAACCATGTAAGCGGCGAAAGCTCCGGAGAGCAGCAAAGACAACAAAACAAAACCCAGCGGTCGCGGCGTTGCCGGCAGATGCATCAATTGATTCAGAATGCCGATCGGCGCAAAGAGGCAAAATGCCGCCAGCGCAAAACCCAGCCGCTCGCGCCGCGGCCGCTGCAGCCACGGATTGCTGCGCAGCAAACGCGCGCGTCGCGCCGTTTTTTTCGCTTCTCGTTCCGCCATCGTGGCCATGTGTTTTCGCATCCAATTAATTCAACATTTCGGTGGTGGTGAAGTCTTAAAATGGGTATTCTCTTTTTGAAAGTCAAGTTGTGGCGAAATATTTTTATGGCGTTTGGATTTTTAAACCAGGGAAATAGTTGGGAATTGATGGCGGAGTATTTGCCCCATATTTATGCGGTGAGTTGCGCGGTGGTGTCGTAGCGCAGACTGCCAGTCGGCGCATGAAAGCTGTTAAAGAAATATTACACGCTAATTCTGCTAATAATCATCCGATCTCTTAATCCCGAGGCGAGCTTGTTCCAGTGGAATATCCTGCCATTTGCTTGCCAGCATGTGTTTAACGAATAACCCCGTGGAAAATCCGAGTACGATGCCGCTGGTGGTGCGGCTCATTCGCTGCAAGGCCTGTCGATTATTGCTTAAATTTTCGTCAATCGGAAGCCCCACGCCCAACGCCGCTCCAAGCAATGTCCCCGAGGCAACCGGCCAATTTTTCTTTTCAATTTTCATCTCGAGTTTGATAACGGCGTCCAATGGAATCGTGACCTGAAACGGCGAGTTTGAAGCCTTAAGCTCAAGAGAAAATTCGTCCAGCCCTATCACTTGCCCGACGAACTCAAAGCCGTTCTGGAAATAAATTTTTTCGCCGTCAATAACGGCATCGAAAGGCTTCGTCAAGCCACGTATCGTCGCCCGCGAGGTGATGACGGGCTCCCGTTGCCTGACAGAGTCCGGTTTTTCTCCGGCGAAAGAAGAATGCAACGTCAAAAGCTCCAATATCGACCAGATCAGGCAACACAAAATTAGCCGGAGGAATGACGGTTTCCGATCGGTTTTCATTGCGTTCGCACTTTTTTTGATGGCAGCAATTCATCAGCGTAAAAGCCGGAGGGATTGATTATAAGATGGAAGGACGGCGGCTACTTTTAACCTGAAACCCGAGCAGGCTTTCCACCGCTTTCACTTTTTCTTCCGGCAAACGCGCGCCGTCTTTCGCGTCATCCACTTTGATGCGCGTCATCACGCGATCCGACATTTGCCGCACGGCCTCGTGGCATTTGCGAATGACGGCCATCGCCGGCTCCCATTCACCGATAATAATCGTTCCCATCGGCGTCAACCGATATTTCATGCCGCTCTCGTGCACGATTTTCACGGCCGCGGCGATGTATTTTCCGAGATGGGCATCTTCGCTAACGGGTAGGATGCTGAATTCGATCATCATGTGCTAAAATACTGAATAATTTTCTCAAGCTCGTGATAGGCCATAATCAACTGCGATGCAGAGGTTGCTTTGTTGATGTAGGACATCCAACCTTGAAATTGCTCTTGGAAACTGATGATGGTAACAAAAATAAGATCAGGGGAGAAGCGAGCCAGCTTAGTCTTGAGAGTGCTGAACGCCGGTTCAGATTGTCGCTGGAAAATGCTCACATGGTCCGTATCCGGAACGTAGTACTTCATGGCTCGGCCTCAGCCTCGGCACGTTCTTTTTCACGAATCGCCTGGCCTAAAGCTAAAATCTCCTCAAAGGCCGGATCGTCCTTGAATAAACCCGCATTCTCAAGCCACCACACGCGTGGCGGTCTTGCAGAAAGCTGCACTTTGAGAATCTTGAGTTCGCTTTCCAGCATCGCCACTCTTTCTTCTAATGTCAAGTTATTTGCTTCCATTGGCTGCTCCATTAAAATTTTAGATTACCCAAACCCACTAAATGAATCATAACAATACGATACAAAATCATCAAGACGTTGTCAAGGATTTTCTGCGCAGTTAGGATGAAGCAGTCGAACTTACGCAAAAAAAATTTAAAAAGCCTAAAATCGTTGCGCGCAAGTCCGACTTCGCTTCTTTCGTTATTTCATTCTGCTTGTTCGGCCTCGCGACGTTCTTTTTCCCGATTGGCTTCGCAGAGCGCCAGCATCTCATCGAAGACAGAATTGTCTTCCGACGTGCCTACCATCTTCTGCCACCAAGGTTCTTTTGACCCTTCCGAAAGCAGCAACTTGAGAGCGGCGGCTTCTTTTTCAAGTCTTGCGATTCTTTCTTCCAGTGTTAAATTATTTGTCACCGTTTTCTCCTCTGTTTCAATCGGCACGCCTTCCACCCAAAAGCTGCCATCCGGGCGAAATTCTTTTTTCCAGATCGGCACCGTCTTCTTTAATGTGTCAATCGCAAAGCGGCACGCTTCGAACGCTTCGCCGCGATGGGCGCAGGCAACGGCGATGGCGACGCTGATTTCGCCGACTTTCAAGTAGCCGGTGCGATGCACGATGGCGATGGCGCGAATCGGCCAGCGTTGGCGGGCCTCGGCGGCGATTTTCTCCATTTGCTTCAGCGCCAAATTTTCGTAGGCTTCATATTCGAGGCCGACGACTTTCTCGCCGCGCGAATGGTCGCGGGTTTGGCCGAGAAAAAGCACCACGCCGCCGCTGCCGTCGTCGCCGACCTGGGCGAGAATGTCGTTGGGATTGATGGGGTTGTTGGTGATCTGGATCATAGCTCAACTATCATCGACTGGCCAAATACTCGAATGTCATTCCGTAGGAATCCCTGGCCCGCGGCAGGCAGACTTTTTGCAATTCAAGACAATACTGAAACCAAAAAGGATTCTTCCAGAATGACATTTTTTACAACTGTCTAAAATCAAGAAACCCAGACAAGCTGTCTGGGTTACCCGCCGCTGACTGGCGGCAGCAACGCGACTTCACCTGCATCCGGCACCGCCGTTTCCGCCGAAACGATTTCTCCATTCACCGCAAAGGAGAGAACAGGTAAATGCGCGCGAAGCTTGGGAAAGCGCTCCGCGAGAATTTGCGCCGCTTGCCGCGCCGTGGTTTGCGCCGGAACGTCTAAATCAAGTCGGCCCGCGCCGGCGGCTTCCCGCAGAATGGCGAAAAGTTGGACGCTGATTTTCATTTGCAAAACTATTTGGTATTCGGTTTCGGAATATATTTCAGCGCGTGGACGTGGTTATAACCTTGATGCGCCGGATTCTCTTTGAAGCCGCGATAAATGGCGCGGCATTGATAGCAAATCGTCACCGTGGCAATGACATAATAAAGAATGAAATCAATGGCGGTGGCGACGAACAGGCTGATGAATTTGGTGTGATAGCTAAAAACCACGCCGATCACAAAAATGAACAAACCGAGGCGCGGATTGAAATCCTTTTGCAGATAAAATTTGTCATGCCCGCAGGCGCCACAGCGCTCGACGAGGTCGGTTTTTCCGGAAGTAAAATGCGATAAAGTCGCATGACATTTCTCGCAAGACAAACCTGCGTCCGGGCTCCATTCGGTTTTCTGCTCGACGTTGCAGTGGGGGCAAATGAATTCGACGGTCATGGCTCCTCGCTAAAAACAATGGAGTGCAAACTTCAGTTTGCGCTTTGTATTATTAATTCAAATTGGCGGCTGCCTTTGGCGACCATGATTTTTCAGCAACGGCTGCAGTGCAAACTAAAGTTTGCACTCCGACCGCTCAATTCACGCTCGGATCATCAGGCACAAATTTAATTTGCCGCACCACATTGCGAAGCTTCTCGGCATGGTGCAGGCGCTCGTCGATGATGCCGCGAATGATGCCGTAGCGTTTGGCGACGCCGGGCATTTCCAACAATTGTTGTTTTTGCACCACCGGAATGTCGAGCGTGGCCGCGACTTGATTGACCACGGACTCGAGCGAGGCGGAACGATCGAGTTTCTGTTCTTCCAGCTCGATCCCGAGGACGTCGTTTAAATAGCGCAGGAATTGATTGAGAAATGCTTCGCGCTCCGACATTTGCTGGTCGGTTTCTAACAGCAGAGGATCGTCATTCAACAAACGCACCCGCGCGACGCGATACGGCTCTTCCTGCACGAAATCGACAATCTCAAAACGGCTCAACCCGCGCAGCAAAATATTAAAGCGGCCCTGCGGGAGCTTCTCATGCGCTTCGATTTTGCCGATGCAACCGACGTGATGCACCGGCGGCGCGCCGAAATAATCGCGCTCCCACCCTTCCTGCAATAAGATCATGCCGATTTTTTGGTTGCCGTGCAAAGCGTCAATGAGCATCGTTTTGTAGCGCTCTTCAAAAATGTGCAACGGCAGAAAAACTTTTGGGAAAAAAACCACATTCGGCAGCGGGAAAATCGGGATTTTGTAGAAGGCGACATCCGTGGGATTTCGTTCGCGAAACTTCATGGTTTTCCTCCTTCCTGATTTAACTTCTCATAATCCCAACGCGCATGTTTCTGCAACATCGCATCGGGGTGTTGCAGAAACTTTGTCACGATAGGCAAGTACTCTCCCGCTCCGCTGTTGCCAATGGCCACCAACACATTGCGCATGAATCCGCGCCACTTCGCGCGTTTCACCGGCGAGCCGCGAAATTTTTGGCGAAACGCTTCTTCATCCAACTCCGCCAGTTCGTCAAGTTTCGGCGCCATTAAATCCGTTCGCGGCAAGAAGGCAGAATTTGTCGTGACCGCAGCTTTGCGATTCCACGGGCAAACATCCTGGCAAATGTCGCAGCCGAAAACGTGTCGCCCCATTTGCGGCCGCAGCGCTTCCGGGATTTCATCGCGTAGCTCGATGGTCAAATACGAAATGCAACGGCGCGCATCCAAAACATACGGCGCAACGAATGCGTCGGTCGGACAAGCATCGAGACAACGCCGGCATGTGCCGCAGCGATCCGGCGGCGGCGCGTCAAATTCAAGAACGAGATTGGTGATCAGCTCGCCGATGAAAAACCAACTGCCGAGGCGCTGGTTGATGAGATTCGTATTTTTGCCGAACCAGCCAAGCCCGGCGTATTTGGCAAACACGCGATCGAGCACCGGGCCGGTGTCGACATAGTAGCGGCCTTTGTAATCCGAGCCGGCCTCCAGTTCGAGAAATTTGTGCAGCTTCGCTAATTTCTCTTGCAAGACGTCGTGATAATCATCGCCCCAAGCGTAACGCGAAATCCAACCGCGATGCGGATCATTTATTTCTGTTGAAAGCGGTTCAGCCGTATGATAAACAACGCCGATAACGATGACGGACTGCGCTTCGGGCAAAATTTGCCGCGGCTCAAGCCGCGCTGGTAACTGGCGTTCCAAATAATGCATCTCGCCTGCATGCCCATCTTGCAACCATTTCGGATAAAAGTCAAGTTCTTTAAATTGGGCGACAGGCGAAACGCCAGCGAGCTCACAACCCAATTCACGGGTGAAGGATTTGATGCGTTCGCTCAAAGAGACTTCAGGATTTCCCATAACATGATTTCACTGCTAATGACCGGCAAATCCCGACATGTGCAAAATACGCTCTGACCACTCTTTCGCTTGTGTGGAAAGAGAAGAGCGCCACTCGTCAAATTGCCAGCGTTCGTGGCTCTGAAAATCCCACGAGGCAAGCTGAAGTTGTAATCCAACTAATTCGGCGGCGCGTTCGACCTCCAATTCAGCAACAGTCCATTCAATGAACCACTTGCTCTCTCTTACAATACTTGATACGACTTCACGATGGCTGACATTCTTCGAGAAATTGGCAATCCGCAATAAATTTGCTGCTAAACCAGCAAGCCGAACCGGAAGGCTATCTCTTAAATAGCGTGTTTTTAAAGCATCGCGATGGTTCATATTCCCTCCAACAACTTTCGTGAGATTGCCTCGACTTTCTGTCGTATACTCGCGTCTTGTATAGTCATGGAATAATTCTGTTGATTTGGCCGGATGTTGATAATGGCGTCAAATTCAACGCTTTGCGTTGATGGAACCCAGTCCGCGCCCCAAATATCATTTTGTCGGCTGCCATCATTGAGAAGAGTCATTTCGCAATCGGCATGCATCGCGCCGCCGCCCGCGAGGATGCCGTGCTCGATATCAACCGCCAATTTAATGAACGTGCTCAACTCTTGCAACATCTCATTAATTTGTTGACGTGTCGCTTTTTGGTGAAGGAGATGAATCATTGCTCATCCTTCCTTTCGCTGCGACAGCCTCGCCTTAATCGCCAGCCGATTTTCGCGGCGCACGCTCGCATCGTGCCAGTGCCGTGTTTCTTCCAGCGTCACCGGTTGATACGGCGGCACGATCATCGGTTTGCCTTGATCATCAAGCGCGACGAAAGTCAAATACGCCGAGCTCGTATGTTTGC
>Ga0247727_10020666_pt1 | contig 10039 bp, 12 predicted proteins | sample WisWelCaveWW1625_FD_202498 | JGI IMG/M metagenome (GOLD analysis project Ga0247727, IMG submission 202498) | Biofilm microbial communities from Wishing Well Cave, Virginia, United States - WW16-25 | ecosystem: Environmental > Aquatic > Deep subsurface > Groundwater > Cave microbial mat | place...
ACGACGATCACGCCATCCAACTCTTGCGGGATATCGTTGAGACGTTGCAACGCCCGAACCTTCACACGCATCTTTCCAAGCTGGAGGTTGCTCCACCAGAAGAACCTTTATTCCCCGCTGACGATTTATACGGCATCCTCCCCACCTCCTTCCGCGCGACCTATGATGTTCATGAAATTATTGCGCGTTTAGTGGATGGAAGCAAGTTCCGCGAATTCAAAACTCGCTACGGCACGACTCTGGTCTGTGGATTCGCGCGTATTCACGGATACCCCGTCGGCATCATCGCCAACAACGGCGTCCTGTTCAGCGAGTCCGCGCTCAAAGCGACTCACTTCATCGAGTTATGCGACCAGCGCGGCATCCCGCTTGTGTTCCTGCAAAACATCACCGGCTTCATGGTGGGGCGTGAAGCCGAAGTCGGCGGCATCGCCAAGGATGGCGCGAAGATGGTCCATGCTGTTGCCACCACCCGCGTCCCCAAACTGACCGTCATCATCGGCGGCTCCTTCGGCGCGGGCAACTACGCCATGAGCGGTCGCGCCTACGGCTCGCGTTTCCTGTGGATGTGGCCCAACGCCCGCATCTCCGTCATGGGCGGCGAACAAGCCGCGAATGTGCTGCTCACCATCAAACAGGATCAACTCGCCCGCGAAGGCAAACCCGCCATGACCCAAGCCGAAGCCGACGAATTCAAACGTCCCATTTTGGAGAAATACGAAAACGAAGGCAATCCCTATCACTCCACCGCGCGTCTCTGGGATGATGGCGTGATTGATCCAGTGGATACGAGGCAAGTGTTAGGTCTTGCATTATCGGTTGTGTTGAATTCACCAGTTGAGGACGGTGGGTTTGGAGTCTTCAGGATGTAGAAAGTGGAAAGTAGAAAGTGAGGCGAATATGAATTATCAAGAATGGTTGACGACTGTTCCAGCAGAAATTACGCAAGACCCTCTTTGGAATCTGGATGTCTATCGTTTGGGTTTGTTTGTTGCCGATATTGGATGGGAGGATGTTGTTCTCTTGAACAAGAACAATCTAACGCGTGATGCCGCCGACCAGATCCATCGTTCATTAGATTCAATTAGCGCAAATATCGCCGAAGGATATTCGCGTTCCACTGGAAAAGACCGCGCACGTTATTTTGAATATTCTCTTGGCGAAGCGCGTGAAGCGCGGGATAGATTTTTCAAAGTCCGCCGAGTTCTCAAGCAGGAAGTTGTTTTACATCGCATCAAGTTGTTGACCCAAATAGTGAAAATATTGAACGTCTTCGTCCCAACACAAAGAAAACGCGGTATTCGCGAAGAAAAAGGCATTTATATTACACTGTCCGAGTTCGAAAACGAAATTCTCCATTCACAAATACCAATGCCCTAATCCCCACTTTCCACTCACTGCTTTCCACACTTCTCAACCTTTTCGCTCGATTCGGAAATCCTATCCCCCTAACCCACTTTCTACTTTCCACTCACCATTTTCCACTGCCAAAAGGAAATACCCTATGACTTTCGAAAAATCCTCAGGCAGCCCTCACCACTTCCTCGCCCAACTTGTCGGAGGCTGGACAGGCACATCCAAACTCTGGCTCGAGCCTGATTCATTAACCGACGAATCGCCTGTTCTGGGAACCATCACATTAGTACTGGAAGGACGCTTCGCCATCTATCTGTATCAGGGTTCCATCGAAGGCGAACCACAACACGGCATGTTCACCTTTGGCTACAACACCACAACCGATCAATACGAAGCCAGTTGGGTGGACTCATTCCACAGCAACACCGCCATCATGTTCTGTGTTGGCGTGCCAAAAGAAAACGGATTCTCCGTCCTCGGCAGTTACCCCGACCCCACTGGCGGACCCGACTGGGGCTGGCGCACGGAAGTCGAATTGAATGATCGTGATCACCTCACAATAACAGCCTACAACATCGATCCCGAAGGAGGCGAAGGGAAAGCAGTTGAGACAAAACTTACGCGCGTAAAATAACAGCAAGGAGAACGTTATGCATATTAACGAACCACGCCAGCAACTCGACCACATGCTGCGTCAAACGCGCATGAACCTGGTCAACTTCAGCCAGATGGCGGATACGAAAGCGCACATCCTGCTCAGTATTTCATCGGTGTTGTTATCGCTCTCCTTATCGAGACTCTCCGAACCGAATTTCACCTTATCCATTGCGGCATTGATCCTGTTCCTGCTCATCACCATCTTATTTGCATTGCTGACCGTGATTGGCAAAGTTAAAGTTTTCAACCGCAAGAAACACTCTGTCAACGATCCCGACTACAGCCCGCTCTTCTTCGGGAATTACGGCGACATTCCCTACGACGAATACGCAAAAAACTTTGAAGAGATCATGAACGACTCAGACACGACCTACGAAACCATGGTGAAGGACATTTATTACGCAGGCACTTATCTATTGAAAATCAAATACAAATACATCCGTCTTGCCTATCTATACTTTTTCACAGGCTTGATCGTCAGCACGGCGATATATTTCATTCAGAATTTTTTGTAACACCATTTGTCAAAGCCTATCCAGTATAGCGGACTCTTCATGAAAAATATCAGGTCATTTCTCTTTGCTTTCATCTTCATTCTCGTTGGCTGTGCCAAACAGGCACAACCTGTTCCGCCAACGACCACACTCGCGCCCGCAACGGCAACGAGCATCCCACTAACAGAAACATCCACCGCGATACCATTTACAGAGACATCGCAAGCCCCAACACTTGACCCAACCCTCTTCGGCGCAATCGGCATCAACGAGATTCAAGCCTTCGTCCTCGAACCTGTTGCAAACGAAATCTTTACAAGGGCGATGAGCGGCTTCGTCGCGGACGACAATATTCTTGAATATCAAATCCTCCGCGTCACCATCTTCCCTGGCAGTGGCGGCTTGCTCGTGGAGATCACCTACAACGTCCGCGCCACAGATTCATCTTGGCTCGTGGACGGCGGCACGCAAGCCGCAGACGACTGGATCAACGACAAATGCAACCGCTTCGATTTCTTCACCACCGAAACCGAATACCAACTCAAGAATCGTCGGACGTGCAATTAGACCGTCCCGCAGGTTTCTGAATCGTCATGCTTTATTCGCTCAAACCTGCGGGACGTTTTGAATAACATGAGTCGTTTGATGTTCAAAAAAATTCTCATCGCCAATCGCGGCGAAATCGCCGTTCGCATTATGCGCGCCTGTCGTGAACTCGGCATCAAAACCGTTGCCGTGTATTCCGACGCGGATAAAAATTCACAGCACACGCAGTTCGCAGACGAAGCGATTCACATCGGCGACCCATCGCCAAAAGAATCTTATTTAAATGCGGATAAACTTATTCAAGCCGCGCTCCGCTCAGAAGCGGACGCCATCCACCCGGGCTATGGCTTCCTCTCAGAGTCCGCCTCCTTCGCAGGGACAGTTGCCTCCGCTCAATTAACCTTTATCGGCCCCTCAGCGGACTCGATCCGCGCGATGGGCGATAAAGCCGAATCCAAAATCGCAATGAAGAAGGCAGGTGTCCCAACTGTCCCAGGCTACGAAGGACTCGATTCAGGGGATGATTTCAAGCAAGCCGCAAAGGAAATCGGTTATCCCGTTTTGATCAAAGCCTCTGCGGGCGGCGGCGGCAAGGGGATGCGCGTCGTGGAGAAAGAAGCCGATTTGGCAGAGGCAATTCAGGGGGCGAGTCGAGAAGCGTTGAATTCCTTTGGCGATGAAAGATTGCTCATCGAAAAATATCTCGCGGACGCACATCACATCGAGTTTCAAATCTTCGGCGACCAGCATGGACATCTCGTCCATTTGTTTGAACGCGAATGTTCCGTGCAACGCCGCCACCAAAAGATCATCGAGGAAACTCCCTCGCCGTTGCTCACGCCACAACTCCGTAAAGAAATGGGCGAAGCCGCGGTGAAAGCTGCAAGTGCAGTAAATTATTTCAATGCAGGAACTGTCGAATTCATCTTTGACCCTCAACTTTCCACTTTCTACTTTCTAGAAATGAACACCCGCCTGCAAGTGGAACATCCCGTCACTGAACTGACAACAGGACTCGACCTCGTCCAATGGCAGATACGCGTTGCGGCGGGAGAACGATTCCCATATTCGCAGGAACAACTCGCCCAACGCGGACACGCCATCGAGTGCCGCGTCTACGCCGAAGACCCCGCCAATAGATTTTTGCCAAGCACAGGAAAACTCCTGCAATTCATCGAGCCGCGCGGACCCGGCATCCGCGTGGATTCTGGTTTTACCGCTGGCGATGAAGTAACACATTTCTACGATCCGTTGCTGGCCAAGTTGATCGTCCATGCGGAGAATCGAGAAACGGCAATTCAACGAATGCAAGCCGCGTTACGTGATTTTGTTGCGCATGGTGTGATAACCAACATTGACTTCTTGCAAGCCGTCTTATCCCACTCCGATTTTCACAACGGCGACATAACCACGCGCTGGGTCGAAACGAAATTCAACTGGACTCCGCCTTCTAAACCGTCGTTTGAATCTCTTATCGCCGCATCACTCGCAGATTTCACAATCGTCAATCGCAAATCTGAAATCGCAAATTCAACCGAGCCTGATCCATACAGCCCGTGGAAAACCAACGCGTCCGCCTCTCCCTTTGGGAGAGGGTAGGGTGAGGGAAATGAAACTAACTTTCGACAACACTACTATTGATATTACTCCGACAGGCAAATCCTATCGCGCCACGATTGGGGATAAGACCGTTGACGTTGAAATCATCCGCGTCGAAAATGGTAAACTGGATTTACTTATAGACGGCGAACGCGTCTCGGCATACGTCTCATCCGATAATGCCAAACGCTGGGTGACGGTCAACAGTCAAACCTTCGTATTGACCAAATCTTCTGGGGCGAAACGAAGCGGCGGAAAACACGATCACACGGGCGAGCTGACCGCGCCCATGCCGGGACAGGTCCGCGCGGTGAACGTCAGCGAGGGGGACGCGGTGACGAAGGGTCAAACGCTGTTGGTGATCGAAGCGATGAAAATGGAGATTAGAATACAATCGCCGATGGATGGCGTGGTATCGTCCCTATCGGTCAAGCAAGGGCAAACGGTTGAAAGAGAGCAGGTCTTGATAGAAATTGAGGAGAGTTAACCACTGAGACACGAAGACACCGAGTAAACTTTTTCAAATTCTTCGTGACTCACATGTCCCGATGCTTTACGGGAGCGTCTCCGTGGTGAAAAGGAGTCTTTATGCCAGGCAAATATTTTGACGAACTCGAAGTTGGGATGAAATTCAAGCACGGCGGTCGCACTGTCACCGAAATGGACAACGTTCTTTTCTCCGCGTTGACAATGAACACACAACCCCTGCACGTCAACGAAGATTTCGCATCGAAGACGGAGTTTGGTCAACGGCTGGTGAATGGCATCTTCACCTTTGGGCTGGTTGTTGGATTAACTGTGTCCGAACTCACCGAAGGCACCATCATCGCCAATCTCGGATATGATAAGGTCGTTCATCCAAATCCCGTTTTTCATGGCGATACAATCTATGCAGAGAGCGAGATCATCGAGAAGCGCGAGTCAAAGTCGCGGCCTGAGGTGGGTATTGTGCGAATCAAATGCCGGGGCAAAAAGCCAGACGGCACAATTGTGGTCGAGTTCGAAAGAACGACGATGTTTTTGAAGAAATAATCCGTCATTGCGAGGAGCCCGAAGGGCGACGAAGCAATCCCCGCGCCGATTTGGAGATTGCTTCGCTCGCTTGGTCTCGACTGCTTGCGTCTCGACCAGCACTGCTCGCAATGACGGGGAGGAAAATCATGCACTCACGACGCGCCCTACTCTACATGCCCGGCGATGACCGCCGCAAAATTGAAAAAGCCACAACGTTGGGCGTTGATTCCATTTGCATGGATATGGAAGACGGTGTGGCGGCGAACAAAAAAACAGAAGCGCGCGCGGTTATTGCGCAAGCGATGAAGGAACTGGACTTTGGCAATTCAGAGCGATGTATCCGTATCAATAGCATCGGATCAGGTCTTGAGAAGCGTGATCTCGTTGCCGCGCTGGCGACCAATCCCGATTCAATTGTCGTTCCCAAGATCGAAACTGCCGAACAGGTAAAGTGGGTCAGCGATCATATCGAGACATACGAACTTTCAAGCAAATTGAAAATCGGAAGCGTCCGTTTGCTGGTTGGGGTCGAAACTGCAAAAGGAATCATGAATCTCAAAGAAATCGCGGAGGCGGATAGACGTCTCGAAGCGATCATCTTCGGCGGGGAGGATTTTGCCGCATCCGTTGGCGCGGTGCGAACGAAGGACGCGACCGAGTTGATCTACGCGCGGCAGACGGTAGTCACCGCATGCGCGGCAAATGATTTGCAGGCGATTGACATCGTCTTCATTGACTTCAAGGACCCCGAAGGTCTGCGCGTCGAAGCGGAGCAGGGAGCAGGATTCGGTTTCAGCGGGAAACAGGTCATTCACCCGAATCAGGTGTCGGTGGCGCAGGAGGCGTTCACTCCATCCGACTCGGCGATTGAATACGCAAAGCGAATCGTCGAGTCGTTTGAAGCCAGTCAAAGAGAGGGCAAAGGCGCGTACGCGCTGGATGGCAAGATGATTGACATGCCATTGTTGAAGAACGCGCAAAAAGTTTTGGATCGTGCCAGAGCCGCGGGAAAGTTGTAAATCTTTTGCCGCGAATTACACGAATTTTCATGAATTGATTAATAATTTCGCGCGAATTCGTGAAATTAGTGGCTGAAATATTTTCGGAGTAATTTTGATTTCAATTCTATACGGCATCGCATCATCGCTCTCGTGGGGCGCGGGGGATTTCGCAGGCGGACTCTCCAGCCGCAGAGTCGGCCCCTATCGCGCGGTGTTGTATGCCGATTTCTTCGGCTTGTTGATTCTCATTGCGGCTGCATTCTTTTATCGCGAAGCATTTCCGCCTACGAGCGGGTTCGTCAATTCACTGCTCGGCGGCGCGCTCGGCTCGTTCGGCTTGCTCATTTTATATTACAGCCTCAGCGTCGGGCAGATGAGCATTGCCGCGCCGGTCTCGGCGTTGTTTGCGGCATTGCTTCCCGTCATCTACGGCGCGATCACCGAGGGGTTGCCCAGCGCGATTCGATTCATCGGATTCGCCCTGGCGCTCACGGCGGTCTGGCTGATCTCGCAGGGGGACGGCGGATTTCACGTTAGCAAACTCTCGGATTTGCGCTTTCCGATTCTCGCGGGGCTTGGGTTTGGCTGCTATTTTATTTTTATTCACAACGCCGCAAGCGAACCCAATTCACTGCTTTGGCCCCTGATCATTTCGCGCGCCGCGGGAACCATTCTGGTTTTCTTGATTGTGTTGGCGCGCCGCGAAACATTGGCCGTGCCGCGCGACGCGTTGGGCTTGGTTCTGATCAATGCCACGCTTGATCTGGGGGGCAATTTCTTTTACATCCTTGCCAGCAAAACAGGCAGGCTGGACGTTGCCGCAGTCCTTAGTTCACTTTACCCAGGCGCGACGGTCGTCCTTGCGTGGTGGTTTCTCAAAGAACACATCTCGCGCGTGCAGGTGATCGGAATCATCCTGGCTTTCGCGGCGATACTTTTATTTACGATTTAATCCTCAAGGCTGGCATGTTGAAATATACGGATCGCTCCCCGGGTACAACAAGACTACACACTTTACTATAAATCCATCTTCATATTCGATGCGGATATCATATCCTTCGGTGGATAACGCCGAAGATGATTGATACATTTTATAAGCAACTTCAAAGCGTTCCTGCACGCCATCCACGTTGCTGATCGGGTTCTTCTCTGCGGAGGGGTTCTGCAACAACGCGTGCACAAAGCGGGTTGCCTCCAACTCGCTGGCAGGGGTCTTCATGAAAATCCCGCCTCCCGCGCCCAGCGCAATCGCAAAGAGCGCAAGCCCGGCAATACGCGCAGTTCTCCATGTTGAATGCAGGGCAACAGCATGACGTTCTGTGAGCCTGCGTAAAAGCCACGCAATGGGCAGGGTCATCGCGGCAATCGGCAGAAGGATAAAGGCAAGCACGAGCAATTTCATCCCCGCTCCAACTTCGGACGATAACAACGCAAAGATCAATGCCAGCGCGGCGGATGTCACCGAGCCGCTCAACAACCCCTGCCACGTTTCGTCCCACCAGCATGTGACCGCGCCAACCAGCGCCAAGCCCAAGCCGATGAAGAACAGCCGCGTCCCAAACACGGACCAATCCACACCCAATGGAAGGTCGGGGTTTAGCCAAACGTCAATGAACGCGGCAATGAAGACAAATGCGGTTCCGCTCAAAAATCCATAGAACGCGCCGAACATGCCGCGCCGCATTCTAACCTGGCGCATTGCTGTGTTTGCGCCGTCTGTGTTGTGTTCATACATTTTCATGTTCACCTCTTTCAAAACGCGCCGCACCGCTTGCCTTACAATTTACTAAATTTTTAGAAAAAATTGTGCTAAATTTTCTATTCAGAGTTTGGATATTTATGCGGCACTTTGTATTTTCTCATATCTTCGTTTGTTCCTCCACCGGCGCGGGAGGGGTAGAATCAATTAATATTTTAGATTCATGTTTTGGGCGCAGTTGCACTGCGTCCCGTTTGCAGTGCAACTGCAAACAGATCATTCTAATTAGGAGTCCCATGAAACTATCAGGCAAGACAGCCATCGTCACTGGCGCGACATCGGGAATCGGGCATTCGACCGCGAACCTGTTTGCAGACGAAGGCGCGGATTTGGTCATCACAGGACGACGCGCGGAGTTAGGTCAACGCGTATCGGACGAGATCAGGCAAAAAGGCGCGCGATGCGTATTCGTCGAAGCGGATCATTCCCAAGCCGACAGTTGTTCCCGCGTCCTCGAGCAGACTCTCACCGAATACGGTCGCGTGGATGTCCTGTTCAACAACGCGGGCATCGTCACAAGAGGGACAGCCGAAACAACCGAGGAAGAAATTTGGAATAAGACTCTTGCGATCAATGTGACGGGTGTGTGGCGTATGTGCAAACTGGTGATTCCCGTTATGAAGCGACAGGGCGGAGGCGTGATCGTCAACAACGGATCTGATTGGTCTGTGGTGGGAGGCAGGAACGCGTTCCCGTACATCGCCAGCAAAGGCGCGGTGGCATTGATGACGAAAGCGATGGCGCTCGATTTCGCACGCGATAATATCCGCGTGAACGCGGTCTGCCCCGGCGATACGCTTGTAGATAGATGGCTCGAAACTGGCTACTTCAAATATTCAGACTCCGCGAGTCTGGAGCAAGCCGTGAGGGATGCCAGCGCATACCTGCCGATGGGACGTTTCGGCAAACCCGAAGAGATCGCGAAGGCGGTGTTGTTTCTCGCTTCGGATGATTCGTCGTTTATGACAGGTCATCTCCTACTGGTGGATGGAGGGAATACCGCGCAGTAGTGACAGTAGGCAGCTATCAAGTAAACAGAACAGATGTTTGACAGGCGTGCTATCCTATTCGGGTTAATGCCGATTGGCTTACAATAGTTGAATGACATGGAAACCAGCCTATTTAACACGCGAGCAAATGGAAGAACGGCGACTGGCAGGGGGACGGCTGTTGAAATCAGGTAAACTCTCACAAGCCGAAATTGCTCGACAGTTAGGTGTCAGCCGAGCGACGATGAGTGAGTGGGCAAAGAAGCTAAAAGAAGAAGGCATACGTGGCCTGCGAAGGCGAAAAGCAAACGGAGGTGTGTCAAAACTAACACAACAACAAAAACAAAAACTAAAGCAATTTCTGGATCGTGGCGCACTGGCTTGTGGGTTCTCGACAGAGCGTTGGACCCTCCAACGGGTTGCTGAATTAATTGAAAGAGAGTTCGATGTTACCTATCATCCGAATTATCTCAATCGTCTGTTGGACAAACTGGGTTTCAGAGAGCGTTTCTTAAGTCAATTTGTAGCTAATTTCAACATGCGTCGAATGCTGGCGATATAAACAACCGACTCGCTGGATGAAGCGGTGTGTTCAAAATCGCGAGATAAACGACGATAGCGACC
>Ga0247727_10020667_pt1 | contig 10039 bp, 7 predicted proteins | sample WisWelCaveWW1625_FD_202498 | JGI IMG/M metagenome (GOLD analysis project Ga0247727, IMG submission 202498) | Biofilm microbial communities from Wishing Well Cave, Virginia, United States - WW16-25 | ecosystem: Environmental > Aquatic > Deep subsurface > Groundwater > Cave microbial mat | place...
GGCCGGGAGGTGGGGGTGGGCGGGCATCACTGTCGTAGCACATGGGCATTATCTCCTGGAGAAAAGTTCGGGGAAAGCGTTGGGGAGTGTAGCGGTAGGTAAGGCAGAAGTCAAACAACACACCGGCCAGTGTGCGCGCACATGAGAAATGGCACGCATTGTGCATTCAGGTTTTACGCGCTCCCAACGTTCGAGCGGCCTTAAACCCCTGTGCTATAATCGTTTTAAGTAGTGTGAGGCCAGACGCTGAGGCGCATGTTTGAACAATTCCTAGAGCAATTCAGCCAGCAACTCGGCGAGACGGTCGCGCTGGTGAGCGACTTGCCGGGGAGCCTGGCCTATCATCTGGCGCTCCTCACCTTTTTGATGGGCGTGGTCGTGAACGCCCTCCAACAACTGGGGCGTGGGGGACGTGAGCGTTCCACCTATCACATCCGTCTGGCGCTGGGCGCGGTCGGCCTCTTCACCCTTCAACTCACCTATTTCTTCATCGTCATCCTGAGTAGCGTCCTGCCGTTTGATCCGGTGAGCGTCTTGCCGCCGATTGACCGCGCGGTCGGCCTGTTATCCATTCTATTGGCCTTGTGGTTATTGGCTTTTCCCAATGGCTCACGCTGGGGCGATGTGCTGACGGGCCTGAGTGTCGTTCTCATCTTCTTGGCCGCGGGAGCGGCGGTGTGGGTGTGGTTCCCCATTGCTCAGACCGGCGCGGTGGCTCACCCCGGTTGTAATAACATCCCCGACCTTCTGCTCAATGCGCTCTTCTTTAACTGTACCCAATCCGAATTGCCCTGGGAAATTGCCAAGATGGGTTTGTTAGGGATTGGGCTCATTGGATATATGAGCGCGCTGATCGCGCGGCGACGAGCCGACTGGCTCCTCGCCAGCGGCTACGCCGCCCTGATGCTAACGGGTCACATTTTGCACTTCGTTTATTCCAACCCGGCGAATGTCCCCGGCATTGAGCGCCTCGCCGAACTATTGGCGTTGCCCTTCTTGTTAGCGGTCCTGACCCGCCGAATTTATCAACCCGCCCTCCAACCCCTGCTCACCGAACCTATAACGGCCACCCCCACTTCCATTAAAGATGCAGACACCGCGCCTCACCCAGCGGTCACACCTGCCCCCGCGCTCCCCGCGCCTCTGCCGTTAGCCAATGCGATTAATTCTAAAGCGGCCCTGGCGCTGGCCTCCCTGTCCACCACCACCGACCGGGACGAGTTAATTCAAATCATCTGCGTCGCCATGGCCCACACCTTCCGGGCCGAAGCCTGCGGTTGGCTCGACCCGCCCGACCACCCCGGCGGGCCGCGCCTGGCGGGCGGCTACGATGTCGCGCGCGAACAATTTATCACCGCCCGCCCATTCATGTTAAGCGAAACGCCCGAAGTGGCGGCGGCGTTGAAACAAACCGCGCCCACGCTGTTGACGCTGGATGAGATGATGAGCGACTTGCGCCGGGTGGCGCGGGCCATGGGCCGCGAACCGACCACGCCGGTGCTGGTGGCCCCGCTGCGGCCGGAGGGCGGCCCGGTCGTCGGCGCATTACTGCTCTTCACCGCGCAAACGGCCTGGTCAGCCGATGAGCACAGCCTGCTCGCCGCACTCAGCGATTCACTCGCGGCGACCCTGCGCCACGCCGCCCAAGGGCGTGACGATTTGGATGAGGCCCGCACGCAAGCCGCCGAGGCCCAGCAATCCTTTGCCAGCGTGCAAACCTCCCTGAGTCAGAGCGCCGAAGAATTGAACCTCGCGCGTGAGCAAGCGCAGAAACGCGCCGCCGAACTAACGGAAGCGCAAGCCGAAATCGAGCGCCAACGCCAGACCGCCGACCGCCTCGCCGCTCAACTGCAAACCCAACAGCAGGCCGAGGCCAGCCACATCGGGCTGATGGGCGACGTGAACGAACTCCGGCATAAGTTGTTGTTTGCCCAACGCGAGGCCGAAGACAACGCCCGTCTTGAAGCGGAACTCGACGCGGCACTGGCGCGCATTGAAGCGCTGGCCGAGTTTGAGAACCAGCTCGAAACCGCGCAACGCGCGGCCGAAGAATATCGCGGACAGGAGAGCCAACTGCGCGAGGAATTAAAACAACTGCGGGCCGAGTGGGCGCAACGCGACACGGCCACGACCGGCGCGGATGCCCTTCAGTTCCAGCAGGATTTGGAATTGGTCCGCACCGAGTTAACCGTGGCGCAGGCCCTCGGCCCGCTGTTGGCCGCCGCCCAAATGGAACTGGCCGAGAAGACCGAGCGGCTCACCCAGGCGCAGACGCGCGAGGCCGAACTCCTCTCCGAACATGAGCAGACCCACGCGCAAGCGGCGCAATGGCAAAGCGAGACGGAGCGATTGCGCGCCGAACTGGAACAAGCCCACACGCCGCCGCCCGAACTGGCCGAAAATACGACGGCCTTGGCCCAACTGCAAAATCGGGAGGCGCAACTCCTGATTGAAATTGATCAAGTGCGGGTCCAGGCTCAGGCCGACCTGGCCGAGGTCAACACCTTGTTGGCCCTGACGCAGGAGCAAGAGCAAAAGGCCCAACAAGAAGTGACGCGGTTACAGGCTGGGCTGGCGCAGGCGCAACCGCCGGACGCGCAACTGCCCACTACCCAAACTGAACTGGCCGCTGCCCTGGCCCGCGCGGAGCAAACCCAATCTGAATTGGAGCGCGCGCGCGCTGAACTGACCCTCGCGACGGCCGCGCAAGCCGAACTGGCCTCGTTGGCCGACCGGTTGGCGCGCACCCAAACTCAGGAAGCCCAATTTCAGCAGGAAGTCGAAACCCTGCGCGCCGGTTTAGCCCAGATGCAGGCGCTCGGCCCCATGCTGGCCGCCACCAAAATCGCGCTGGCCGAAGCGACCGCCGACCTCGCCCGGTCTCAGGCGCAGGAAACGCTTCTCCGACAGGAATTAGAAAATGCGCGCGTCCAGGCCGTGTCGGCATCCACCGGGACCGAAAAACCGAATCAGGAGCTAGAGCGATTGCGACTTGAATTCAACCGCGCCATCTCGCAACGCATGGCGTTGCAGGTGCAGTTGGACGACAAGACCCGCGCGCTCACCCTCCTGCAAACCGAACTCTTTGAGCGCACCAACGAACTCGATGCGCTGCGCCAGGATTATCAGGAACAGGCTTTGCACATGCAAGAGGAGCTGGTACAGGCGCGCTCGCAACTGGAGCGTGGTGGGACCCGCCCCCTGAAACTGCCGACCGCCGCCCAACCCGCCGAAGGCCAGACCACCGCCGATTTAGAAGTCGTCAATTCGTTGACCCAGGAATTGCGCCAGCCGATGTCGTCTATCAGCGGCTACACCGATTTGTTGTTGAGTGAATCGGTGGGCATCCTCGGCGCGCTCCAACGCAAATTTCTGGAGCGCATCAAGGCCTCCTCCGAGCGCATGGGGGCGTTGCTGGACGATCTCATTCACGTCACCGTGCTCGACTCGGGCGGGCTGGAACTCAAAGCCGAGAGCCTGGATGTGGCGATGGTGATTGAAGAAGCGGTGCTGGGTTGTGAGGCCCAATTCCGTGAGCGGGGGGTGGAGTTGATTTTGGACATCGCCGCTGAATCGCCGCGCCTCCACGCCGACCGCGACGCCCTGCGCCAGATTTTCACGCATTTACTCAACAACGCCGCCGCCGTTTCGCCCTCCGACAGCGAGGTGACGTTGACCGTGCGCCGCGAGGTGGAGCCGGGCAATCGCCTCGGCGAAAAAGCCAACTATCTTTTTATCTCAGTCAGTGATGCGGGCGGCGGCATTGCCCCCGAAGACCAGCCCCGTGTGTTCTCGCGCCTCTATCGCGCGGACTCACCGCTGGTGGCGGGGGTGGGCGATACCGGGGTGGGCCTCTCCATGGTCAAAGCATTAGTGGAAGCACACGGCGGGCGCGTCTGGGTGGAGAGTGAATTAAAGAAGGGGAGCGTCTTTCATGTGCTGATGCCGCTGGATCAGCCGGTGAGTAAGAGCGGTAACAATGGGTCGGTGCCGCCGCCCGCCGTCGAATGAATTCGATGGCAAGGTCGGGTGCGCGTCTGACCCCTTAAAACTCGTCATCCTCATCCAGGGGTTTTATCTCTTGCGCCGCAAATGTTTGCCAGACCTTCACAACCTCAAGGGTCACGCCCATCGCCTGTAGCCGCCCCGTCACCGCGTCGGGGTTGTGCTTGAGTTCAGGGAAAGTGAGCAGGAGCATGGCTAGATCGCGCCAATCCGTCCCCGACTTTGGATGACCCCGCCGTTGGTGATAGGCCACGATTTTGGCGGCGATAAGGTCAACCGGGGCCATCACCAGCACGCCCGCAATGCGTTGCGTCTCGGGCAATGTTGCCATAAGCCGCACGTCCACCAAATGGCGATTATCCGGCTTTTGAATCTGATACAACCGATACCCACGTCCCGCGCCGATTTCGCGGACTCGGATGGCAATGTGAAAGCGCTCGCTCAAATGCTCACGCAATTCCTGAGCAAAATCTGAGGCGCGCGGTGAAAGCAGATCAATAGCCTGCGTCATGCGTGGCTCGGGAACATAGGCATTGACCGCCTGCGCGCCAAACACCACCACATCGTCGCGCCCACGCAGAAATTCCAGCACGGCGTTCTGAATGACGGCCAGCGGCAGCGCCTCTTGCATGGCAAACTCCTGAAAAGTTACAACAGCGGGGCTAAACATTACTGCGCTCCACATCCTTCAACCCTACTACCTCATGCAGTGAATATGTTCCCGTCTTGCCCTTAATGGCATAGTCGCAATGTTTGCCGATGACGACCTGGTTTTCCACCTGCGCGTGCATATCTTCCGAAATTAAAAACTCGGTCTCGGCTTCCTTGTTGGCGCTCTCGATGCGGGCGGCAAAATTCACGGCGTCGCCAATGGCGGTGAGTTGGCGGCGGTCGCCGGTGCCCACCGCGCCCAGCACCACCTCCCCGTAGTGAATCCCAATCCCGATGCGGAAGTTGGTCTTGAACTGCATTTCAAAATAGGATTGCATGCCCTCCACCGCCCGCAACATTTCCAGCCCGGCATGCACCGCGTCCAGCGCCGCCGTTTCTGGGTGGGTCACGCCGAACAGCGCCATGATGCCATCGCCCATAAAGTTATTAATTTGGCCGTTGTATTTGTTGATGATGGCACCAACCCGGTTGAAATAGCGGTTGAGGACGTGAATCACGTCGTAGGGCAATTGTGACTCGGCAAAGCTGGTGAAGTTGCGGATGTCGGAGAACAGGATGGCGAGGTGCCGGTCTTCGCCCACACTGCGCGGCACGGTGCCGCCCATCACTTCCTGATCCACCAACTCCACATCCTCAGTGTCCAGCACCAGCCGCCGCAGGATCACATCACCGCTGAGAGTCGTTTGGCAAGCGAGGCGCACGTTATGGCTAAATTTGCGCCGGTCGGCCATCTTCTGCTCTTTCTCATTGCGCGCGCAACAATGACTCAACCCCTCCAACACCAGCACCCGGCAGGTGGAGCATTTGGCATTGCCGCCACAAACGTGGGTGTGCTGAATGCCGTTGTTGAGCGATGTTTGCAAAATACTGGTGGCGTCATCCGTCTCAATCAGACGGTCATCGCTAAGATAATTAATGCGGACTACCATGGGGTCTCCTCAGAAACCCGTTTTCCGCCAAAGGCGAAAAAACGGGTTTCTTCTCTGGTATTATATATCACGCAAATTTTCCAATTGGCTGTGTAATGAAGAGGTTGACGTGAGAGCACGCAGTGGCATCAACTGGCTGGGGATTTTTTCGGCGGTGTGTCTGCTGGCGGCCATCGGCCTGACGCTGGTGGAGGTCTTCTTCTACAGCCGTCTGTTCCCCACCCTGCCGCCCGGCCTCTCGCTGGGCGAGGTGCCGGTGGGTGGCCTGACCGAAGCCGCCGCCCGCTCACAACTGGAGACCGCCTACACCGCGCCGGTCGAATTGCAATACCTCAACCACGTGATTTTGCTTGACCCCGCCGCGGTGGGCTTTGAACTCAATACCGATAGCATGATGCCGGAGGCCACCCAATATCGGGCCAGCGAAAATTTTTGGGCGGGCTTTTGGGATTATCTCTGGCTCAGGCCGCGCCAGTTTAACGATGTGCCGCTCCGCGCCGATTTTTCGGAGGAGAAACTGCGCGCGTATTTGGAGGACCTCGCCGCGCGCTATGACCGCCCCGGCCAGCCCCCGAAAGCCGACATTGGCACATTGGGCTTTGTGCCGGGCGAACCGGGCCACACGCTCGACACCCAGGCCGCCTTTCCATTAATAGAGACGGCGCTGATGGCATCTGACCCGTTGACGCGCGTGGTCACACTCCCCGTCATCGAACAAACCACCACTCGCCCTACCCTCGCCACCCTCGGCGAACTCATTCGGCAGGATGTGGCCCAGTTCCAATTCACCGGCTTGTTTAGCCTGTATCTCTATGATTTGCAGACCGGGCAGGAACTCGACATCCATTTACTAAATGGCGAGGACGTAAACGGGCCGGTGGCGTTCTCGGCCATGAGCACGATTAAGATACCCATCATGGTCGCTTTCTTCGCGCAGAAAGACGGCCCGCTCACGCCCGATGAGGAATTGATTTTAGGCCGGAGTATTGACGAGTCGGCCAACACCGCCACCGACCAATTGATGACCATGCTTGGGCGCGGCGATGGCTTGGTGGGCGACGCCCAGGATGGCCTGGAGGGCAGCCGAAAAATTGTGGCCGACCTGCAACGGCTGGGCCTCGCCAACACCTATATCAGCGGGCTATTGGATGTGGCGGGCGCGGTGCTGGCCCCGCTCGCCACGCCTGCCAACACACGGACAGACCTCAACACCTTCCCCGATCCCTTCAATCAAACCACCGCCGAAGACATGGGCGCGCTGTTGGTGATGATTCAACAATGCGCGCAGGGTGGCGGGACGCTGATGGTGGCCTTCCCTGGCCAACTCACGCCCGACGAGTGCCGCACCATGATTGACCTGCTGACCAACAACGCCGTCGGCCCCATCTTTATCGCGGGCGGCTCCCTGCCCAACGGCGTGGTGGCTCACAAACATGGCTGGGACCGCCTGCCCCTCACCAACGTGGCCGACGCCGCCCTGGTCTACACCCCCGGCGGCAACTATGCGATGACGATCTACATCAACAACCCAGACAGCATGGGCTATGAAGACGCCGACCGGCTGATTATTTCGGTGGCGACGGCGGTGTATGGGTATTTTAATCCGTAGGGGAAAAGCCGACCCGTCAGTTAATCACCAGCGGGAATTTTTATCGCGGAGGAAGAAGCGTCATCCATTGAGGCGTTGGCGCGTCCTTTGCGCCGCTCAACATTATCCAGGCGCGCATGCAAGGCTTCAATCTCGCGGGCCAGCATGAGAATGACCGCGCCACCGCCCAGCACCAACAACCACAAAATCAGGTAACTGACAAGCCAAATGCCGGTCATCGTCTTGCCTCCATTTGAATAAAGCGCTTGAATTGTCGAGCCAACAAAGCCAGCATGAACGTCCCAGCAATGGTCAAGATGAATGGCATGCCCTCGCCGACTCGAAGCGCGTGATTCATGGCGAAGGCCAAAGCCTGCTCCACAAAACGCCAAGCCAATAGAGAATCTTGGCCCCAGAGCATGACCAGCATGGCTAGCAACAATAAGGCCACGTTCCGCGCTATCAGCTTCCCGCTAATGGTTTGGGAATGACGCGCGCCCGCGCAACCGCAGTTCAAATCTTTCCGCCCACGCGCCAGGTTAACTCCCACCGCGATGATGAAGCTAACAAGCAACAACCCACTCAAACCTGCCGCTAGTCGCGTGCCTAAGCCGAACAACAGCATCAATCCGAGACCGCCTTCCAGCCAGGGCAGGAGGGCGGCAAAGTACCGCGCCCAGCGTGGGGGAAGCGCCTGATAATCCAGAACGACAGTGACGAATGCGCGGCGGTCTCGCAGTTTGCCGAAGGCCGAGAGCAAGAATACAGCGGCCAGCAACCATTGAGAAAAGATGAGGAAACTATGGAACAGGAACCACATACAATGCTTGCTGTTGAGCACCTGGGATATATCCCTCAATAGCTAGAAACTCGCCATCTGGCGACCACGCGCGAGGAATAATCGCATAATTCCCAGTACTCCACAGAACTTTCTGAATTCCCTCAGGAAACGTCAGAATCGAAATACGACCTAAGTCGCCACTGGCAACTTTTGTCCAATTGGGCGACCAGGATACATTCAATAAATTGCCGCTATCTATAAGATGTGGCTGGCCGCCAACTGGATCAATGGAACGCACCCAAAGCGCATGGCTTTCCCGCCCATTGCTTCCCAGTGGTCGTTCGTCGAAAAGCAACCAACGCCCATCTGCAGAAAATACGGGTTCCCACATATACATGAACGGCAAGACCTCGGTTGCGCCTGTCTCGGAATGGTAAATCTGAACCAGCGGGAAATCCTCATTAGAGCCCGAGCCGCCTGACAAAACAATATGATACATTTGAGCATCACCGATTGCCGCGCCTCTTGTCTTGAGTGTGACCAAATCCCGCTCCACTGGCACAGCGGGCAGACCGAATAAGTCTGGCGCAACCTGAGCCACCCCTTTCCCCACTGTAATCAATAATGGCCCTTGGTCGAGCGTTTCCCAAATCAAAAACTGGTCTCGACTAAGCCATTGCCCACTCAACCCTATTTCGCCAATGCGTTCATCTATTTTCCATGTAATAGTATTCTGTATCTGGTTAGTGGCATGGGTAATAATCTGAGTCTCCAGAATGAGCACGCCTTCTATTTGGGCCTTTACCAGGGTGCTGGCCCGATAGACGCCTCCGGGTGATAAAGCCGGGTCCGAGATATTGTCAGTGACCGGAGGAATTACGACGATGGCAAAATTCTCTTGGCACGGCAAACCCGCTTTGGCGAAGTCAGGGCTAACCACAACGACGTTCCCGTCCGCCTCCCATACCAAGCGGCTATGATAGCCAACGATTTCAGGGTATAGACAGGTTTCATTCGTGTTCACATTTAGAAAGTACAAGTGTCCAGCCGGGTCATCAAATCCTACTTGCGGCTCATTACTGATCATCCAATAGGCTAAGAGCGTGCCGTCCGGCGAAAAGCCATGTGTGCGGACCAGGGCGGAGGTTGTTATTGGCATAATCGCCTTGACCGAAGTGGGGATGGGCGGCGAGGGTTGAACAGTCTCGGTCGGAACAATCTGTTCGGAGGCCCAAGCGGTTGGCGCATAAGTGAAAGTTTCTGGAGTCGGGCTCGAGGGAGGATGAGTTGAAGCGGGCAAGGTGGTCACTTTCCCTGAGTCGGCAAGGGACAAGCACCCTGTACCCAGCATACCGATTAAAAGCGCCCCGATTGCACATTGGCCGCCCTTAAACTCGGCGGGGTTTTTGTAGCCTATTAATTTGTGGATGCTCATAAGTAACAAACAACTATCGGCTCACCAGCGCCTTAAGATTTATACGCCTGTGTGGGGCGGCCAAGCCTTGTCAACATGTTCCCTCATTGTAATACCAACTATAGAACCACGTTGAACCAGCGTATAGAATTGAGCTACAAGTCAAGCTGCGTGATTGCCCTGAAGTGTCACGCCCAACATGCACATGGACAACACTCCCATAACAACTCGCTGGGCAACATGCAGGCACATAACCTAGTATCTGGCTGTTTGGGTTATTATAGATGGCATTGGGAATCCGACCACTAAGATGACCATAGAACAATGTGCCGATGTAACATATGGCGTTGTCATAGCGATACAGTTCCACCATCACAGCATCGTCCCACGGACTTCCCGGATTGGGGGAGGTACATAAACCAGACATTTGAATCGTGCGGATGCTCCCAATACCGGCTGAACCGTAAAAGCGGGCCGCCGTTCCAGCAGCAATATAAGCGGACCCTCCGATGTCAATTGGACAACACATCCCTAAAGTGCTAAAGCCGGGAGGATGTGTGCAGTCATTACAACCACAATTTTGGCAACAACCATTGCAGTAACAATTTAGCCCAAAAACTTGGGCCGTGAACGGTGAATACACATAGACC
>Ga0247727_10020668_pt1 | contig 10039 bp, 11 predicted proteins | sample WisWelCaveWW1625_FD_202498 | JGI IMG/M metagenome (GOLD analysis project Ga0247727, IMG submission 202498) | Biofilm microbial communities from Wishing Well Cave, Virginia, United States - WW16-25 | ecosystem: Environmental > Aquatic > Deep subsurface > Groundwater > Cave microbial mat | place...
ACCCGCATTTATGAACGGCTCGCCTTGCGGATTAGTTAAAGTCGTTCGCAAGCGCAAAATAAGCGAGTCCGCTTGCTGCGCGATGGTGAAATTGCGATTCCCCGTATCGATGGAATAACTGACCAGGCGAGCCGGACCGGATTGCAGGATACTGGCAGGCTTGCACCAAATTTCAAATGTAAAAGCCTCGCCTCGAATTATTTCAATATGGAGTTTCGTCGCCGGGCCGGCGCTTTGAATGATCGAACCGGAAATAATGCTGAGGCCGTTGCGATTTCCCAGCCAAGCGACCTCGCCGCCTGCAATCGTCAAATTCAATTTTTCACCGAAGCCACTCTGATCGTTGATGACCAAACCGCTGCGTTCCGAGAATGGATAATAGGCGATCAGCCCGTCGGTCACTCTGGCGAGAGGCGCATTCAGAAATTTCGTTGCATCGCCGGCACGACGGCTTTGCGCGGGCAACGGCGCGGAAACTGAAAACAACCAAAGCGCGCCGATGATAATTTCAAAAACCAGCTTGGCGGCAAATGGAATGGCGCAAACGCGCTTCTGGGAAATTCGCGCAACTCTGACCATAAATCGCTCTCCCTCACGGCGTTCAATTCTTCTTCGCCGTGAAATTCGTATGAATCGTCTCAACCCAGCGCTCGGCCGAAATGAAGCCGGTTCCCCACGATTTCCACTCTTCAGCGAAGCCGTGCTTCTTCAAATCCTCCAGGCTTTTTCCGGCAGCCATCTCATTGCGAACCGCGGCAACTGTTTCTACCAACATGCGATGATATTTTTTCAAATCGTCGAGCGTCGAAATCGGGCCGTGCCCTGGAATAATCTTGACCTCCGGCGGCAGTTGCGCGATAACGGCTTCGATGTTTTTCGTCAACCCCTCCACCTCGCCGCCGCTGGCAAGATCGACAAAGGGAAAACGACCGGCGAAAAAATCATCGCCCATGTGCACGACGTTTGAGTTCGCAAAAAACATGACGCAGTCGCCGTCGGTATGTCCTTTGGGAAAATGGATGACTTTGATCTCTTCGCCGTTGAAATGAAGCGAAAGCGAGTTTTCCAGCGTGATCACCGGCCAACCCTCTTTCGGCAGCGGTGAAATGACGCGTTCGCCGCGCTTTTGTTCCGTCATCAAACGCTGGCGAACGTTGCTGTGCGCGATGATAGTCGCCTCCTTGCCAAACACGGGATTGCCGCCGGTGTGATCGCCGTGCCAATGCCTGTTGAGGACAAATTTGAGCTGGCCGCTGTTAAGCTGTTTGAGCGCCGCGCGAATTTTTTCGGCCAGCGGCGCGAATTGATCGTCGATGATCAAAATGCCATCGTCGCCGGCAGAAACGCCGATATTGCCGCCCTGCCCTTCGAGCATGTAAATATTCCCGCGCACGTTGGTCGCTTTGATCTCGACTTTGGAAAAGTCTTGCTGCTGCGTGGCCCACACGGCGCCGAGAAAAAACAGGCCCGCAAAAGCGATACGAAGAATCGTTAATTTCATGCTTGGTCGCCTCTCGCGTGACAAGGTTTTTAATGCGCTGAAACGCCATTTGCTTGCATGTGTTTGGAAACTTTGATGGCTTCATCGAACACCCGCATCAAATTGCCGCCCCAAATTTTGCGAATGTCTTTTTCCGAGTAACCGCGCTTCAACAACTCTTTGGTGAGGTTCGGCATTTCGGAAACGTCGTCAATGCCGAGCAAACCGCCGCCGCCGTCAAAATCCGAGCCGACGCCGATGTGATCGACGCCTATGACTTTCACCACGTGATCGATGTGATTCGCGGCGTCTTGCACGGTCGGGCGATTGGCCGGATGTTTGGCGTTGAGCGCTTGAAATTCTTCCATTACTTTTTTCGTTTCTTCATCGCTCAACTCGCCGCGCCGCGCTGCCCGCAATCTTTCCTGCAACGGCTTCAGCGCCTCGTCGCGTTCAGGATTCGGCGGCATGGTTTTGATGTAATTGCCCAGCAAACAAACTTGCAGGACGCCGCCGTTTTTCTTCACGGCTTTCAGCATTTCGTCATTCATATTGCGCGCATGATCGCACAGCGCCCGCGCGCTCGAATGCGAGGCAATCACCGGCGCTTTCGTCATCGCAATCACGTCCCAGAACAGATCTTCGCTCACATGCGAGATGTCAACAAGAATGCCGAGGCGATTCATCTCTTTCACCACCTGCTCGCCCAGCGGGCTCAAGCCGTTCCATTCCTTCTTCTCGTCGGTCGAAGAATCACCCAACTCGTTGTTGCGTGTGTGAGTGATGGTGATATAACGCACGCCGAGATCATAAAACGTTTTTATATTCGCGATATCTTTGCCAATCGGATAGCCGTTTTCCATGCCCATGAACATCGCGCGTTTGCCGGCTTTCTCGATGCGATAAGCTTCATCGGGCGTGAGCGCGATCTCGGCCAAATCCGGATTGTCGGCGGCCATTTTTTTCGTCAGCTCGATCAATTTCAGCGCGTGCGCTTTGGCCTTCGCGTGGCCTTCTTCCGTGCGCGGGCCTTGCGAAGTGAAGATCGACATGAACGCCGCATCCAGGCCGCCTTCTTTCATGCGCGGCAAATCCCATTGGCCGCTGCCGAACTTGCCGGCTTCGTGTCGTTCGCGCGGCACAAAGTTGGGATTGCGCGATTGATGCGAGGGCCAATCAATGTGCGTATCAACCGTTAAAACTTTTTGATGAATCTCGATCGTTTTGCGATTGAACTCATCTTCGGTTTTTTGCGCCGCGGCGAGAGCAAAGCCCGTCAAAACAAAAATCCATGATAAGTTATGCCTATTCGATTCTTTCATGCCATCTTCTCCAGACGAATTTGAATTTGGTCAGTAAATGCAGAGCAGTAAAAGCAGCGTCACGAAAAAACTGATGATCGCGCCGTAGATAAAAAAGACCGCTAAAACCGCGTAAGCGATGGCCGACCAATCGCCTCTTTTGCTGCGCGCTACGATTGCAAAAGCAACGCCATCGACAAACAAAAATACCGGCATGAGATAACTGACCAATAGATGGTCTTGATGATGGCGGGCGATAAAATAAACGTAAAGAAAAGTCAAGCCGGCGGCGATTAAACCCGCGACCGCGAACATCACGACGAGATTCGTATTTGAGCCTTTGGCGTAGTGTTGCAGGGACTGCCGAAAAACAGACCTCATGGTTTTTGTGCAGGAAAATTTATCTTGTGATTGGTTCGCTGGCTCGCAGCGGCGCGTTGGAAAATCCGCGCAGCGCTTTGAGCCATTGCTGCGTTAGAATGGCCAGCGCCTTCTCCCCTTTTTCCGCCGTCGCTTTCCTGGGATCGCCGAACAAGCCGGTTTGGGAAAATTCCGGATCGCGCGGATTTTGCGAAAACAAACCCGGCTCATAGCCGGGATAATTTTTTCTGCCGCTCGTTCCATAATCGACGACGGCCTTTTCCATGCGCACCAATTCGGGCTGCAAATAAAGGTTGATCGACGTTTCGATCTCGTCCGCGTGGCCGCCGGCTTTTTGTGTTTGCAATGAATCAATCGCCGGCGTTTCCAAATCATCCCAGGAAATCACCAGCGCCGGCGTTCCGGTTTGCGCGCGAATTTCACGCGCCACGATTGAAAGCGGCAGTCCGGTGGCGCGCGAGACGCCAGTGTTGAGAAAAACGATGCGCTTCGCGCCGTGGCGATTCAGCGACATCGCGACTTCATAAACGTAAGGTTGGAAGACATGATTATCGGCGATTTCAGTGCCGGGAAATTCTCGAAACGCCGGAAACCAGCCGTGTAGAATCGGCGGCGCAACGATGACGGGCAAGGACTTGACGGCTTGTTGGCAAAGATACTCCATCACTTTGGCGTCGGCGTTCATCGGCAAATGCGGGCCATGCTCTTTGGCGCCCGCGCCGAATGGCAGCACGACGAGCGGCGCAGCTTTGAGGCGAGCTTCGGCCTCGGGCCATGACAAATCGCCGAGAAACGCGCCAGGAGTTTGCGATAAAACTTTTCCAAAAAAGAAAAAGAGGCCCGTACAAAACAGAAAGAGAATTCGCGTCATATTCATAAAACTTTCCTGTATTATAAAATGCTCTTTGCGCTTTGCCTCCGCCCTATCGTTTCACAAACACCGGCTGTATCCACGCCACGGCTCCGCCGGAATTATAAACCTTGGCGCGCACGTGAGTCTCACATCCTACAAGCCGATAAATTGCCGGATTGGTTTCGGCGCTCGACAAAATCTTCCCGCCGCTGCCGATGAACTCGGTGCGAAATTTGAAATTGCCGTCTTTCGCAATGCGAATCTCGATTTGTTCCGGCGTCGCGACGACGTCGTCCAGCTCGACGCCGGTACTCGCATAAAACCAGCCCTTTTCCAAATTCTCGACGATTTCGCGCCCCTCCAAATTTTTTGCCCGCACGACGACCCAGCCGCGGCCGGGGTTGGAACGCTCCGGCGCAAACTCGCCTTGAAAATGATGCGCGTCGTCGACGACGATGCCGTAAATTTCCTTGCCGTTGGCGAGCAAATGATCCCAAACTTGTTCCATACTCGGCCAACCGCCGCCGCCGAAATTATTCACCAGCGGATGGCCGTTGAAAATTTCGATCAGCTTATCGTTATTGATTTACAAAAGCTCCCGTTGTGAAATAGCCCAGCCGAAATTGGGATGATTGATGTGCGGCACGCCATTAACCGCGCGCACGGCATCGACATTTTTTTGAATCGTTCCCACCAGCGAGGTGTCGGCAACAGGAACGATCGCTTGCGGAATATTCAAGCCGTTGACATGAACCGGTTTGCCTTGAAATTCGGCGGTGACTTCCTCGCCCGGAATCAATAGAAAAGTGGAATCAATCAGAAAAGACAGGATGGCCGGATTGGTGAAGACATTATGATCGGACAAAACCAGAAAATGATAACCGTGTTCTTTATACCAGCGCGCCACCGTTTCCGGCGGCGAATCGCCATCGCTCATCGCCGTATGCGCGTGCGTGTTGCCTTTGAACCAACGCATGCCGTTCGTATCCGGAACTTCAAACTCGGCGCGCCGCGCACACGCGATCATGCCAAATATTGTGATAAGCATGGCCGCAACCCGACACGAAAATTTTACGCTCAACCTGCCTCCGCTTGGGCTTGTGAGTGAATAGCACAATAAAGTATTTGCAAAATGCAAAGTCAACGATTATTTTGCAGACGAAACAATTTTGCGCCTTAAACAAAACTGGAATGTCGCCATGTTTAAACTGAGATGGAAAATACTGCAGCGCCTTTTTGCTCCGCTCATTTTGCTGCCAATGAGCGTGTTCCCATTAAGAACGCGACTATCCGCCGGAACGCCGATAGAGACGGCGCCGTATTTGATCGTTCTCGGCGTCGCTCAAGACGGTGGTTTGCCGCAGGCTGGTTGTCAAAAAAACTGCTGCCGCGAAGCTTGGAAAAATTCGAAGTTGCGGCGATGCGTTTCTTGTCTTGCCATTGTCGATCCGGCGACCTCCGAACGCTGGATAATCGATGCGACGCCCGATTTCAAAACTCAACTCCGTACATTAGATGAAATCGCGCCAATATCTTCTTCTTCGGGCCTCGCTGGTATTCTGCTCACGCACGGCCACATCGGACATTACACGGGTTTGATGCATTTCGGCCGCGAAGCGATCGGCGCGCGCGAAGTTCCGGTTTATGTCATGCCGCGCATGAAAGATTTTCTCAACCGCAACGGCCCGTGGGATCAACTGGCGCGCCTTAAAAATATTGTCCTCGTGCCGATGCAAAAAGACACTGCAATCGCATTGAATCATCGCATTCAAGTGACGCCGTTTCTCGTGCCGCATCGCGATGAGTACACCGAGACCATTGGTTATCGCATTGCCGGGCCGCGGCAATCAGTCGTATTTATTCCGGATATTGACAAGTGGGAAAAATGGGAGCGGCGCATCGAGGAGGTTGTCGCGAGCGCGGACGTCGCTTATATTGACGGCACTTTTTATGCCGATGGCGAAATTCCCGGACGGAATATGGCGGAAATTCCGCATCCCTTCATCGTCGAAACGATGCAGCGCCTGGCCTCGTTATCGCTTGCGGAGAAAAACAAAGTTCGCTTCATTCATTTGAATCACACCAATCCGGCATGGCGGCGTGATAGTGAAGCCGCGCGCGCCATAAAAAAAGCCGGATTTCGCCTGGCGCAAGAGGGAGAAAAAATAGAATTATAAAAAACTTGCTTTCGTGTCGAAACTGTTTTAAATTGTTTTCCCGTATGATGAAGCAAACAGTTTAAAAATTTTCCACCCCAGCAAATAAACCTAACAACGAAACCGGAGCATTATGGCGAGAAGCAAAAGCAAGCAACGACGCGTGCGCATGGAGCGGCGCCAACAACGCAAGGCCCGCGCCAAACGGCAGAAAACCGCGCGGAAGCAGCAAGCGAAAAAGGCATGAAAAAATTAACTCGGGCCCCGATTTTCTCGGGGCTTTTTTGTTGATTTTAGTTTTATCGAGGTTGCCATGCGCGCACTCACTTTTCACGGCATTGAAAGCATCCACTACGAATCCGTTCCCGATCCCAAAATTCAAACTCCGAACGACGCGATTGTAAAAGTTCGTCTCGCCGGCATCTGCGGCTCGGATTTGCACGTCTATCATGGCAGAGAAAAGGGACTCGACGCGAGAACGGTGATGGGTCACGAATTTGTCGGCGAGCTTGTCGAGCTGGGAAAAGGCGTTAAAAAATTTCAGAAAGGCGATTCCGTTTTTAGTCCATTCACGACGAACTGCGGCCAATGTTTTTATTGCCAAAAAGAATTGCCGTGTCGCTGCACTGCGGGCCAACTTTTTGGTTGGGTGCAAAATGGCGCGGGTTTGCAAGGCGGCCAAGCCGAATATGTGCGCGTGCCGTTGGCCGGCTCAACGCTGCTGCGGATTCCTGAAAATGTTCTTCCCGAAGAAGCGCTGCTGCTGGGCGACGTTTTTTCGACCGGCTACTTCTGCGCCGACATGGCAGATATTAAATCAGATGGAACGTACGTCGTCGTCGGCTGCGGCCCGGTTGGAATTATGGCGATTGTTAGCGCGTGCGAATTGGGCGCGGAAAAAATTTTCGCGATTGACGCAATCCCCGAACGGCTCGCGCTCGCCGAAAAATTTGGCGCGATCGCCGTCGATTATCAAAAAGCCGATGCGGGTGAAATGATACGCGCAGCCACTGCAGGCCGCGGCGCGGACGCCGCGCTGGAAGTTGTCGGCAATCCTTCGGCAGCGAAAATGGCCATCAATCTCGTGCGGCCCGGCGGCATCATCGCAGTCGTTGGCGTGCATAACGAAGCGCATTTTGCTTTTTCTCCGAATGATGCCTACGACAAAAATCTCACCTATAAAGTTGGCCGCTGTCCGGCGCGATATTACATGGAAAAACTGATTCCGCTCGTGCAGAAAAAGAAATATGATTTGAGTTCGATTATTTCACATCGCCTGCCGCTTGCAGATGGACCGCGCGGCTACAAAATTTTTGCGGAAAAGTTGGAAGGATGTACGAAGGTGGTTGTGAAACCGTAAAGCGTAAAACGTGATGCGAAAATTTACGTTTTACTTCTTACGTTTTATTCTCATGTTTCATCCACGCCCTCAAAGATTTCCTTCACCGGCAACGCAAAATCCGGCAACACGTCAGGGGCGGTGAGCACCTCATCAATGTCAACATAGCGCTTGCCCGCCGCTGTGCAAACCAATACCTCTTGCGTCGAAGCAAAGACCACCCAAACAACTTTCGCGCCTTGTTGCAGGTAGGCCTTCACTTTCGCCATGATCTTATTGTAGCCATCGTCCTCAGACACAATTTCGACGGCTAAATCCGGCGCCATCGCTGGAAAACGGCGCTTGTCTTTTGGAATACGCTCTTTGACAATGAAACAAACATCCGGTATGCGTGACTCTTTGGGGCGATCACTCCAGAGGCGAAAGTTGGTTTCGGTGGCGGCGCGGCCGATGGGATGGGTTTTCAAATAATCGCGCAGCGCTCCACCAATATTGTTTTGAATAACACCATGACCGAAGTTCGCCATTTTGTAAACTACCTTTCCGTTGTAGAGTTCGGCAGGATAAGGAAGCGACAGGCGCTCCAATTCATCAACCGTCACGTCATTCCGTTCTTCGATTGGAATTTGCTCGCTCAGAATATCTACTTCGGAAAGATCGTATTCCGTCCTCGGCGGCGCAGTGAGTGTTTCCATTTTTGACTCCCTATTTCTGTACGCGTTAAAGAAATCAAAAAACTTTCAACAACAGCAATATACACAGCCCCGTCATTGAAAGCAAGTTGATTTTTCTAAACTGCAAAAACCCCTTGCTTTCCGCCTCCCGCTGTGTTAAATTTCTTCCACTTCCCCGACCGTTGGGCGACAGGTCTGAGCAAAGCCAATAAATAACGAGTGAGCGCTGCCGTTGGAAGAGCAAGATTTAAAACTGCTTTTTAACGCCATCGAATCCGGCCGTTCCTTCGATTTTTCAAAACAACGCCAATATCCGCTTGGCAGATTTTACCGAAGCCGAAGCGCGGCGGGCCATTGAAGAACCGGTCAAAGCCGTTGGCGGCGCGTTTGAAAAGGGCTTGGTGGAAGTGCTGCTCAACGATTTAAGAAACGGTCATACAGGAATAGAGCCCATTGCCTTGCAAATTGTCTGTCATACTCTTTGGCAGGATAAAGCGGAAAATCAGTCACAAATCACTTTTGTGGACTACAAGGCGAGGGGCGGCGCCGAGCGTATGTTACGTGAGCATATCATCTGTTTGTTGAGTCGCATCCCTTTGCACCAGCAAGGTTTGCTCGTGCGCATTTTGGAAGCGTTAAAAACATCCGACGGCACCAAGCGTTATTTGACGTTTGAAGATTTGAAAAGCAATCTGCGTCTGCGCCGCGAGCCGCCATTAAAACGAATGCTGGATATGCTCGTGCGCCACAATTTGCTGCGCCGAGAGCAGCGCGGCGGCACGGATTGGTATGAGTTCAAACATGATCGGCTTGTGGAGAAAATTACCGATTAGATACGAGAACGCAAAGAAAAGCTTGCCCGCCGGCGTGTGCTGCTGGCCGGTTTGACGCCGGTTGTTCTTGCGATACTCGGCATGTGCGCCAACTTATTTTACCAGCACTACACTTTTATGGCCGGCTTTCTCAGCGCCGAACACCGGACCCAAAAAGACGAAATTGCCATTTTTCGGATTTCGGATGATCCCAAACATCCGATGGTCACGACCGGCTGGTTTTTCGATGATCTGCGTGGTCATGATGAAAAAAAGGAAATAAGGGATAGGTTTAATCTGGGTTTTTGGGAACACGATTGGAAACCAATTGTAGTAAAACTTGAACCGATAAAAAGCGGTCTTGCACTTTATCGTCTTGGAAATGTTCAACCAGCACTTGATACTCTTGTCGCCGCGCTCAAAGATGAAGATTACGATGTCCGCACGCAGGCCGTCGCCGCGCTGGGAAATTTACTTAAACCAAAACTTGACACTGAACTTCTTGCGCTTCTTGCCAACAACTTGAGCGGCTATCGCGCTGCCGGCGCTCAAGCTTTGGCGCGGCAAGATTCTCTGCCTGCGGCGCTCTTGAAGAAAATTGACCAATTGCGGCAAGATGATCGCCCGTGGGTTTGCCTCGCCGCGTGGGAGGCGTATGATTTGATGCAAGCTCGCTTAAAATCCGAAGCCGAAGCGCGAAAGCTTCTGCAACAGGCGGATTCGGTGTTTGCCAGTGGTCAGTATGAAGACGCGTGGGAAATTTTAAAAGGCATCATTCGCGTTGACAGCGCCAAAACCGCTTACGCCAAATTTCAGCAAGCGCGCTGCGAGGCCAAGCTCGAGCGCAATGCCGCCAGCCTCGAGGCTTTGGAGATCGCGTTGCAATATCAAAAAACTCTGCGCGACACGCTGCAAGCCGAAATGGCGCAGCCGAACAACGATTGGGCGATTTTGCAGGGGAACTGGTATGGTAGTGTCAAAAGTTCTATGAAAACCAGGGGGGATTTCTGAAAAGTCTGGAGAGTTGTTGTGGCTCAGAGTGT
>Ga0247727_10020669_pt1 | contig 10038 bp, 9 predicted proteins | sample WisWelCaveWW1625_FD_202498 | JGI IMG/M metagenome (GOLD analysis project Ga0247727, IMG submission 202498) | Biofilm microbial communities from Wishing Well Cave, Virginia, United States - WW16-25 | ecosystem: Environmental > Aquatic > Deep subsurface > Groundwater > Cave microbial mat | place...
CCATCCCCGCCAGCACGATCCGAAGCTTCTCGCCCGACGACCGACGACGACGCTTTGATTCCTTACCGCTCATGGTCTCACTTCCTCCTTCCAGGATTCTTCCTCTTCCCCTCAAGGCTCTTCTCTACTTCTTCCTCCTTAAGGGCTCATTTCACGTGAGACCGCCAGTCTAACTTCCCCGGTGTGCCACTTCAGCCGAAACACTACAACTGGTGTGCCCGCCTCCTCTGCTGGCACGCCGTAACACACGCAGTATTTCGGCGTCGCCGTGTGGTTGCTGCCATAATCGGCGGCCGCTGCTCAGATTTCGGCGAGCAGCGCGATCGCGACGATCGACAGCACGACACCCACGATCGCGACGACCGAGGCTGCGACAACCCCGCGCCAGTTAACCTCTGGCCGTGTTGCCGACCGCGGCGTGAACAGTTCGAGCGTGCCGAGTACCGGCAGGACGACGAACACGCCCGCGGCGAGCGGTACCAGCGCGGCCCGCAGCGCCTCCGGATGTCGAGTCAATCCGAAAACAAAGGCCGCGACGACCACGAGTCCCAACAAGTGCGTCGTGTAAAACCGCATTACCGCCGCCGAGAGTTTGACGTTTTCAGCCAACAACCGCATCGCTACTTTGTCACCTGACCGAAGCGGAAACAAGAGTCGCGGGTTGAGTTCGTGTTCCGCACGCCAGAGCGGGAAAGATTCAGTTGAATAGGGGCGAGTCGTGGTGCGCGAGAGTCAGATTGAACGCGAATTTGGCGTTCCGTTCCCCGGCAAGATTTTGCCCGAAGAGCGCTGGACGCGCACGGCGCTAAAGCGCCTGCCGGACGCCGGCACGCTCGACCTTCAAGCGATCTTTGGCCGAATTGCGCCGCTCGTGATCGACCTGGGCTGCGGCAATGGCCGGTTCATCATCGGCAGCGCGCTGGCACAGCCGGAGTTCAACCATCTCGGCCTCGACGCGTTGCCGATGGTGATTCGTTACGCGACGCGGCGAGCAAACCAGCGGGGACTCAAGAACATTCGCTTCGCGGTTCGCGGTGCGTTCGAGTTGCTGCACGACTCGATCGCGCCACGTTCGGTGCGTGAAGTTCATTTGTATCACCCGCAGCCGTATCACGAGGTGGCAAAGGCCGAGCGGCGCCTCGTGACACCGGAATTTCTAGGGCTAGTGCAGCGGTCGCTCGAGCCGGGCGGACTGTTCGTGCTGCAAACGGACAACGCGGCGTATTGGAAATACATGCGCGGCATCGTGCCGCACTTTTTTGATTTCCACGACCACCCCAGCGCCTGGCCCGACGCGCCGCACGGCCGGACGCGACGCGAGATCATCGCGCGCGGGCAAAGCTTGAAAATCTTCCGCGGCTGGGGAACGCCGCGGAACGATCTCAACGAAGACCAGATTCAAGAGCTGACGCGGGCTCTGCCGCTGCCGCGGTTCGACACCGGCCGATGAACGGGGCCGCACTCCAGTTCACGCAAGGAGACCGATGAGCCGATTTCGTTACGCATGTCTGTTCGACATTGACGGCACGCTGCTTTCCAGCGGCGGCGCGGGCAAACACGCGATGTATGCCGCGATTGCGTCCGAGTTTGGCGTGACGAAGCTCGACGACGGCGTTGCATTTGCCGGGCGCACCGATCGCGCGATAGCAGGCGATCTGTTTTCTCGTCACGGCATCGAAAACTCCGCCGACAATTGGCGCCGATTCGTCGCGGCGTACCTCGGGCACCTGCCGCAGTGCTTGGCCGACCGGCAGGGACGAGTGCTGCCGGGCGTCGCCACGCTGCTCGAACAGCTCAACGCGCGCGACGACGTGATCATCGGCTTGTTGACCGGAAACTTGCGCGACGGCGCCCGCACAAAACTGGGATACTTCGGACTGTTCGACTACTTTCGGTTCGGCGGGTTCGGCGACACGCATCTCGACCGCAACGACGTGGCCCGCGACGCGGTCATCGAGCTGGAGGCGCACCTGGAAAGGCCGCTTTCGACTGACTTCGCCTGGGTGATTGGCGACACGCCGCTCGACGTGCGATGCGCTCGTGCAATTTCGGCGCGAGTGCTCGCCGTGGCGACCGGGTTTCATTCCGTCGCCGAATTGGCGGTTGAGAAGCCGGACTTGCTTCTGCCTGACCTTAGCGACACGTCGCCACTCTTGGAAATGCTGGCTTGAAGCACACGAACGAGTCGCGCATCGCGATCAATTCCGCAACTCGTTCAACGTGTAATACGCCTCCGGGTGTAGCACCGCGTCACCGTCGGCCGATTTGATTGCGTCGAGATGAAGTTCGTAGACGCGGCCCTTTTTGAGGGCGGACGCATCCACTTTGATCGAGACACGCCGCGCGTCGCCGGACACAACGATGCCGTGGACAGGCACCGGCTGCCGATCAATCTCCGGAGAACCGTACGTGCTCCAGTAGTTGTATGTGTAAGATTGCAGGCTGTACGCCGCGGCGCGTTCGGCGGTCATGCGGTCGAGCGGCTTAGTGAACGTGAGGTCGAAGCCGCTCCTTGTCAGGTTCATCTCGTGAATTTCAAACGGCGCGGCACCGGTGTAAACAAGCCGCTGCAGCCCGTACGGCGAGCCGCCGACGGAGCCCCAGCCGCGGTTCGTCATGCCGGCGACCATGCTTCCGTCCGGACCGAACACGAGTCGGTTGATGCCGCACTGAAAGCCGGAACGAAAATGGAAGCACGCGCCTTGGTAGACGCCGTTCACCTTTTCGAGCGCCACGCGCATGATGTTCGATTTCGTTTGATCGCCGACGAAGCACTGGCCGGCAAACGGGCCGAACTTGCCGCCGGTCGTGTCCCAGATCGGTTCGCTCGCCGACTGGCTCATCTTGCCGTACGGAAACCAGATCGTCGGCAGCACGAGCGGAATCGCGGGGTCGATCGCGTCGTAGCGCTGGCCCGACGATGGGATCTTGAGACCCGCGAGTTTCTCGTCCCAGCGCAGCCCGGCCGGGTGGCCGTAGAATTCGCCCGGCTTGATGTGGTTCATCTTGCACGACGCGACCCACTCGCCCTGATTGTCGCAATAAAACAGGTCGCCTTCCGGGCTGAAATTGACGCCGTTCGGCGAGCGCAGCCCGGTCGCCCACGGCACGAGTTCGCCCTTCGGCGTGATCTTCACGCACCAGCCGCGCCACGGGGCCTTCGACTGATGCCCGCCGCCGAATCCGACATTCAGCGTCACGAAAAAGTTGCCGTCTTTGTCCCGCGCCGGCCCGAACGCAAACTCATGATAGTCGCCTGACACGCCCCACTTGTCGCACACCGCGGTGAACTCATCCGCGACGTCGTCGCCGTCGCTGTCGCGAAGCCGCGTCAGCTCCGGCCGCTGCACGACGAACACATCCTTGCCATCCACGATCATGCCGAGCGGCTCGTGCAATCCGGTCGCGAACGATTTGTAGCTGACTTTCGACAGGTCGTCCGAGTCGTGATTCGCGATCAGATAAATATCGCCGCGCCGCGTACACGCGAGCAGCTTGCCGTCCGGTCGAAACGCCAGCCCGCCGACTTCGAGCACGATCGGCTCGGGAATCGGCAACGTCACGATGCGGTAATGGCGAGCCTCCGGATCCGACGTGGTCTGCGGAAAATCGCGATCGAGGCGGTTCTTCAGTTCCGCTTCGAGTGCCGGCGGCAGCGCGGTGCGGAAGTAAAACGCGCACGGCCCGCCGAGGTTGCAAATCTTGAGCAGCAGGTGGTTCTTGCCCTGCCGCAGGTGGAGCGTGAGCCGTTCCTGATCCGCCGCGGCCGCGCGTCGCGCGTCGCGCGAAAGCTGCGGCTTGCCGTTGAGCCACACGCTGATCGTGTCGTCGCTGCCCAGCGACACGTTGATATCGGTCGCCGCGTCGGCTACGAACTCGCGGTAGAGATAGATGCACGTGTACTCGTTTTGCGGAAACACGTTCAGATTGTTCACGATGCCGTCCGTGAACTGTTTCGCCTCGCGCCAAGTCACCAGCTTGCCGTTGCGGCCCGCAAAACTCTTGGACAGATCGAAGTCGCGTTCCTTTTCCGGCGGATACGCGGCCTCGAATCCGGCGCCGTCTGTGTTGTCAAACGGCCCGACGTAAGACCAACTGCCCGACACCTTCGGCAAGCCCGTCGCCGCGAGCGTCGCCTCAACCGTCTCCTGCCGCGTGGCCTTCTTCACGTAAACGAGTTTCGGCTCGTCGGCATGCGTGACCAAACAGGCAACTGTTGCGAAGACGGCCGGAAGAATCAGACAACTGGCAGCAGTTTTTCGGCGTTGGCGTTTTCTGTGAGTCATCGATGGAATGCGGCGCGGTCGCCTAGTTAATAGTGGAATCGGGCCTGTAGAAAATGGATCGCCTCAGCCTTCACAAGATAAACCAGCCTGTGTTCCTGAGTGATCCGCCGCGACCAGACGCCCGCCCCGAGGCCCTTCAGCGGCTCGGGCTTGCCCTCACCACGAATCGGGTCTCGCATAACAGCCTCCACCAAGCGGAGCACGCGCAATGCGACTCGTCGATCCTGTTCGATCCAGTGGGCCAAGTCTTGGCGAAACTCGGTTTCAAAGACCGATAGCCTCACGAAGTTTCCCGATGCTCATGGGCTTGGTTGTGCCTCGCCGCGCTCGTGCAAGCGCCACCAACAATCGACTGGCGTTTTGTGGAGACGCCAAGAGGTGGGCCGTCTCGGAGAGACTCTCGAACTCGTCCGCGGCAACCACGACGACGTCGCCCCCTTTGGGGCGGCGCACGCGAATCGCCTCGCGGTCGGCGACTGCCCGGTCGCAGAGTTCTTTCAGCCGATCACGTAATTCTGTGAAGGAAGTTTCGAGCACGGGTTTTCAGTATTTGAATTCTGCTTCTCAGCCTTTTGACGACGCGAGAACGATCGTAGCCCAACTGCTGGAAACCGTCCAGCGTTCCCAAGCTGAACTTGGGAACGATGATCAAACGCTGTGGCGACTCACTTCTCTCTCGATCGAAGCCAGCGAGCGAGAATGACGAGCGCCGGAACCCATAGGCCGGTTGCAATCACCAGCACAAGCAACACGGAGACATTAATCGGCATCGTTTAGCTGCCCGCGACTTTGGCCGGGTCTTTGCCGTCCACCCACGGGCCGGCGAGCTTTTGGTAGCTCGGCGGGTCGAGCAGGCTGCCGACGTCGCCGCCGTTCCAGCCGGCGACTTGGTTCGGCTTGCCACGCGACTTCGAACGCTTCTCCCAATTGTACGACCAGCTTGAATCGGCCAGCGTCGATCGGTGATTCTTGGCGTCCCAGAAAAATGCCTTGCCATCGCGGTACGACTGAGTGCCGAGGTTCACCGTCGTGATCGCGGCATAGCCGAGTTCCGGCGTGTTGTTGGTTTCATGGTTGCGCGATTGCACGCATTCGAGAAAGTTCATCCAGTGCAGCACGGTTTCGTCGCCCTTGAAGTCAGTGCACTTGACGTGCTCGGAGGCGGTCTGCACCTGCGAGTTCGGTTTGCCCGGCCGGTCGGCGACCTTTTGCGGCAAAATGTCGAATCCATCGCCGGAGAATTTGATTGTGCCCGTGTGGCCGCGGATCACCTCTTCGATCGGATGGTCGTTGCACATCGTCGCGGTCACGATCACCTGGCAGCCTTCGTCGTAGTCGGCGAGCACCGTCGCCACGTCGGGCACGTCGCGGCCGTCGTATTCGAGGTACAGGCCGCCCGCACCGACCACGCGCCGCGGGAAACGAACGCCCATCGCCGCGATCAGGTGCGAAAGCTGGTGCACGAACAAGTCCGTGTACATGCCGCCGCCAAAGTCCCAGTAACAACGCCACTGCTGAAACACCGCGCGGTCGAACGGCTGCTCCGGCGCGAGGCCGAATTCAGTACCGAGGAACATCTTCCAATCGATCGACTGCGGAGTCATTGACTCCTTCAGTTCGTAGTACCGCCACTGGCCGACCGACGAGTTGCGGTAGTAGCTGGTCTGGGCCTGCATCACGTGGCCGATCTTGCCCTCTTTGATGAGGTCGTTGGCCATGCGCCAGCGCGGGTCGGACATCGACTGCACGCCGACCTGCATGACGCGCTTGTGCTTCTTGATCGCTTCGCAGACCTGGCGCGCCTCGTCGATCGTGTGCGTCATCGGTTTTTCGCAGTACACGTCCTTGCCGGCCGCGGCCGCGTCGATCGTCTGCTTGGCGTGCCAGTGGTCCGGCGTGCCGATCAGCACCACATCGACGTTCTTGTCGTCGAGCAGCTTGCGGTAGTCGCGGTAGTACTTCTTCACTTCGTAGCCGGCCTCTTTCTTGGCCAGCTCCGCCGCGCGGTCCGTACGGTAATCCCAGACGTCGCACGCGGCCGTGATCTCGACGTCGAACTTCGACTTGAGTTCCTTGCCCTCTTTGTTTGAGCCACAGAGGTGCCGCATGTGCCCTTCGAGCATGTCGTCGCGGTATCCGGCCACGCGCCCGCCTGGCCCGATGATGCCGATCTTGATTCGCTCATTGGCCCCGAGCACTCGCGACGGCGCTGCGCCGAAGACGCTCGCTGACGCGCCGGTCGCCGCCGCGCTGCTGGCCGCGGTCTTCATGAAGTTCCGACGCGAAACTGATTTCTTGTTCATCTGAAGGCTCCTGAGGGTGTGACGACTTCCGCTGGCTGAACCGGACTGAACCATTCGGCCGTGTAGTTTACGAAACGGTCCGTGCGAAAGCGAGTGCCTGCGGCTAACGATAGTGGGTCAGTTTGGCGATTGGGGGGCGTCAGCCCTCTGATTTGCCATTGATTATCAGGGGGCTGACGCCGCCGGCTCGCCAAACGGTATCGCTACCCGGCGTTTGCGGAATTCGCGAAATCAGTTATAGGATTGCCTGTGCGGCGATTCAGTGCCAGCAGTCGCCGCGGACTGCCCCAGCGCGGAGGACGAACTTGGTGTCGCTCGTAAGACCACTGTTTGTGTTTCAGCCGGACGATCAGCCGCCGCCATTCGGCTGGGATTGGCTCACGATGCAGGAGGGGGTCGGCGTTCTCGTTCTCGTTGCGGCGCTCGTCGTCGTGCTGCTAATCGCGCTCGTACCGCGGAGCGACCGGCGGGCGGCGCGCGAGCCGCTCGTCGTGCTGGTGTTTTGCATCTTGTTTTTCTTGTTGCACGCCGTGCTGCCGCAGGGCGTGAAGAGCCGGCTACCGTTTGAATTGCTCGCGCTATTCCTGGCTCTGTGTTGCATTGGCCGATCGGCGTTCTTATTGGTCGAGAAGCTGCTGGTCGTGCGCTGGTTGGGCCGGCCGCCGTCGAAGATTTTGATGGACGTGCTGCGCGGCGTGCTGTACGTCGCGGCGCTGCTGGTCACGCTCAAGGCCGCGGACGTGGAGCCGGCGTCGTTGTTCACCGGTTCGGCGATCGTGACGGCCGCGATCGGTCTGTCGATGCGCGACACGCTGGGCAACCTGTTCGCCGGGCTGGCGATTCAGGCTCAGCGGCCGTTCGACGTGGGCGATTGGATCCAATTCGATGCGGATCCGCGACAGATCGCCCGCGTCGTCGAGATCAATTGGCGGGCGACGAAGCTCATGACGCAGGAAGAGGTCGAGGTGATCGTGCCCAATTCGACGCTGGCCCAGGCGCCGATTCGCAACTACACGAAGCCGGAGAAGCACTCGCGGCGGTCGATTTTCGTCAACGTGCCGTTCGACATTCCGACGCGCCGCGTACACACGATGCTGGTGCACGCCGTGGCCGACGCCTGGGGCGTGCTGCGGCATCCCGCGCCGACCGTCGTGACGCACGCATTCACGGATAGCGGCGTCGAATACTGGATTCGCTTCTTCATCGACGACTTCCCGAACCGCGACCGCATCGACGGCGGCGTGCGCGACCGCGTGTGGTACGCGCTCTCGCGCAACGGCGTGCCCATTCCCTATCCGCACCGCGAGTTGCAAGTGCGCAAGATCAACCCCGATGCAATCGCGCGAGACGAAGCGGCCCGCGAAGCCGAACGACGCGACGCGCTCCGCGGCGTGGACTTCCTGCACGTACTGCCTGACGCGGCGCTCGCTCAACTCGCCGCCGCCACGGAACGGCGGTTTTACGCCGAGAGCGAGGCGATCATTCGCGAAGGCGACGTCGGCAACGAACTGTTCATCGTCACCACCGGCGAGGTCGTCGTGACGGCGTCGCGCGGCGACGGACAGAGCGTCGAACTGAACCGCATGCGTGCGCCAAAATTCTTCGGCGAAATGTCCATCATGACCGGCCAGCCGCGGCACGCGACCGTCACCGCACTCGAAGATTGCGAGGTCTTCGTCATCAGAAAGGCGGACCTTGCCCCGATCCTAACCGCGTCGCCCGAACTTGCCGAACACATTTCCGAGACGCTGGCCCGCCGGCAACTGGAACTCGATCAACGCACGACACAGACCAGTGCAACGCAGCCCGACGTCGGCGCGCACCGCCGCGACTTGCTGGAACGCATCCGACGATTCTTCTCGCTGTGATCGGCCGCGTCGCCCTTCCGTTTGGCCGCGACTTCTGAGAACATTCATCGCCCGCACGCGGCGATTTGACAACAAGTTCCTCAGCCGGAGATCCAACCATGCGCGTATCTTTTCTGCTCGTTTCCGTATTCGCGTTTCTGCCCGTCGCCTCAGCGACCCCGTGGCAATCAGCGGTCAGTCCCGACCCGAACTCGCCGCGCCCGATCGATGCCGTGGACACGGTGTTCATCGAGGACATGACGTGGATGGAAGTCCGCGATGCGATGAAGGCCGGCAAGGACACCGTCATCGTCGCGACGGGCGGCATCGAGCAAAATGGCCCGTACCTCGTCGCCGGCAAGCATCAAGTCGTGCTGCGCGCGACGACCGAAGCGATCGCGCGAAAGCTCGGCACCGCGCTGGTCGCGCCGATCGTCGGCTTCGTGCCCGAAGGCAACATCGACCCGCCGACCGAGCACATGAAATATCCCAGCACGGTGAGCGTGAGCGAGGAGACGTACGAGCGACTGATCGCGGAGATGTGTGCGTGTTATCGCACGCACGGTTTCAAGCATATCGTCCTGATCGGCGACTCGGGCGGCAATCAGACAGGGTTGAAGAACGTTGCCGCCGAACTCAACGCGAAATGGAAGGACGGCAAGTCGCGAGTACACTTCATTCCGGAATATTACAACTACAAGGAAGTGAAAGAGTGGCTCGAATCGCAGGGCGTCAAGCAGACTGACGAAGGCATCCATGATGATTTCGCCATCACGGCCATGATGATGTCGGTCGATCCGTCGAGCGTGCGGATGAAACAGCGTGTCGCGGCAAAGAAGTTTCGCATCAACGGCATCGACCTCGCGCCGGCGGATAAGACAATCGCGTGGGGCAGAAAAATCGCGGACTTCCGCGCCGACGCAACCGTGACGGCAATCCGAAAGGCCGTTGCCCCGCAGCCGAATCCAGATTGCGCGGCGACGAATGACGACTTCCCGCCGAAGCTGTCGCAATTCGGCTGGATGACCGGCTCGTGGCAAGGCAAAGCGTTCGGCGGCGACTACGATGAGCATTGGACCCCCGCGACGGGAACCATCATGATGGGCGTCGCCCGCACGGTGCGCGACGGCAAGACGGCATCGGTTGAAGTGCTGCGACTCGAGCAGACCGACTCCGGCATTGTCCTGACCGCGTTTCTGCCCAAGGAGGGAAAATTCGCGGACGGCGTGCCGTTCAAACTTGCGAAGTTCGCGGAGCAGGAGGCCGTCTTCGAAAACCCGGACCACGACTTTCCAACGCGAATCATCTACCGCCGGCCGGACGATGAATCGCTCTTCGCGCGAATCGAGGGAATGCGAAACGGCAAAGTCGCGGGCGTCGATTCTCCACTGAAACGAATCAAGGAGGCCCGCTGATGTTTCGCCGATGCTGGATTTGGCGGGGAGTCGGCGGCGGTTCATGCCATCTGGACGGTATTTTTGGTGTTTAGATACACAACTTATTGACAAATATAGACTTCCGATTATTGTAACGTCAAAACTCTCCGGCTGCGCGGCGGGTCTCTCCGGCTGATTGGCCATCCTCTCCGCCTGGTTGGGCCGA
>Ga0247727_10020670_pt1 | contig 10038 bp, 5 predicted proteins | sample WisWelCaveWW1625_FD_202498 | JGI IMG/M metagenome (GOLD analysis project Ga0247727, IMG submission 202498) | Biofilm microbial communities from Wishing Well Cave, Virginia, United States - WW16-25 | ecosystem: Environmental > Aquatic > Deep subsurface > Groundwater > Cave microbial mat | place...
CAACGAGGCCACCTTCCGTGTCGAACGGCGGACCAGCACGACGGCTTACGCCTCCATCGCCGTAGTCGGGGCCAACTCCACCAGCTACCAGGACCAAGGCCTCAACCCATCGACAACCTACTTCTACCGGGTGCGCGCGGAGAACAGCGCCGGTGTGTCGGCCTACACGTTAGAAGCCAGTGCGACGACGCAAAGCACCGGCGCCACCGGGCTGTTCCCCGAGTCGCCGCATCCGTACGCGAACAACTTCGACAGTACCTTGTCGTTTACGCTGCCCGGCAGTCCTTCCTCCATCAACGTCGCCTTCGATTCCCAGACGTACACGGAACCAGGGTTCGACTTCATCTACGTCATGGATGGCGGCGGCAACAACATCGCCGGCAGCCCGTTTGAAGGCAGCGATCTGGCCGGGCAGACCAAGACGATACCCGGGGCCACCGTAAGGATCCGCCTGACCAGCGACGGCAGCATCACCGAATACGGCTATCGAGTCACCTCCGTCACGGCGGGAACGGGCGGCGGGACCGGCGCGCCGCGTCCCGCGATTCTCTTTGTCGCCCCAAACAATCCCATTGCGGGCGACAATCCCCAGCCTCTAACGTTCAGTGGAACCGGATTCCAGACCGGGCTGACCGTGGCCGTCGGACTCCCCGGCGGTGGCGGGCTGGCGCCGTCCGCGGTCCAGGTCCAGTCGGTTTCTTCCGGCTCTTTCCGGATTCTGACCGCGTTGAACCTTGCCGGTGCGTGGACCATACGGGTCACCAACCCGGACGGTCAGCAGTCGGGCCTATTCACCTTCACGGTGCAGCCGGCTCCGCCTCCAACGCCGCAGTGCAGTTTCCAGGTTTCTCCGCTGGCGTTGGCGATCAACGCCCTCGGCGGAAATGGCCGCGTTGGTGTCACCACAGCCGCCGGCTGCGCCTGGACAGCGAGCGCGAACAACAGCTTCCTGTCGATCATCTCCGGCGCTTCCGGAACCGATAGCGGGGCGGTAACGGTTGCGGCGGCGGCGAACACTTCGCCCAGCGCCCGCACCGGGACCCTCACCGTGGCCGGGCAAACGGTGCAAGTGAACCAGGCCGGCGTCGCCCTGGACTTCTCGTTGCGGCCGACCGATTTGTCCTTCCGGTACCGCCAGGGAGGCGTGCTGCCGTCGGACCAGGCGGTTTCCCTGGTGAGCCAGAATATCCTGAGCTTCACCGCCTCGACTACGACCACCAGCGGCGACTGGCTGAAAGTGATCCCGGCGGCCGGCTCCATTCCGGGCAACGTGAGCGTGTCCGTGAATCCGGCCGGTCTGGCGCCGGGGAATTACACGGGTTCGCTGGCCGTCAACAGCGCGCAGGCCGATCCGCCGGTCCGGCGCGTTCCAGTCACCCTGCAAGTGGATCCTCCGGGGATCGCGCGGCTCGCCCTGGACACCAGCATCCTGAGCTTCTCGTTCCTGCAAGGCGCGAGGAATTCCGACAGCCGGCGGATCACGCTCTCCAATCTTGGGGAAGGAACGGCGTCCTTCCAGTCGATGGCGGTGACCGGCTCCGGCGGCAACTGGCTGACGGTGAGTCCCGAGAGCGGTGACCTGACCGGCTCGACGCCGCTGCCGCTCACGGTCACGGTGGATTCGTCGCGGCTATCGGCGGGCGCCTATGGCGGATTCGTGAAGGTCTCCAGTTCCACCACCGGGCAGGCCCTGGAAGTGCCCGTGACTGTGACTGTCACCGCCGCGCAACAGACCATCCTGTTATCACAGAGCGGTCTCACGTTCACCGCGGTGATGGGCGGCGGAGCGCCGCCTCCAGACACTTTCGGAGTGCTGAACACCGGGCGCGGCGTCATGAACTGGTCGGTGGCGGCGCGACCGCTGTCCGGCAACTGGCTATCGGCGGCGCCGGCCAACGGCTCGACAGATGCGAGCGCATTGATCGTGCCCGAGGTCAACGTGCGAGTGGATCATGCCGGACTCCCGCCCGGAAGCTACTACGGCCAGATCGAGGTGACTTCTCCGACGGCGGATAACTCGCCGCAGGTCCTGTCGGTGGTCCTGAATGTGCTGGCGCCAGGCAGCGACGTCGGACCGGTGGTCCGGCCTAGCGGACTCATCTTCACCGGCGTAGCCGGCGGCCAGAATCCGTCGTCGAAAAACATCGTGCTATCCAACGTCAGCGACACCGCCGCTCCCTTCTCCGCCTACGACACGCCGGCGGCCGGCTCCCGCTTCCTTTCCTTCCAGCCGGGGACAGGAACGCTGCAACCCGGACAACCACTCACGGTCGCGGTGCAGCCTAACCTGGCCGGATTGCGGCCGGGGATCCATTCCACGGGTCTCTCCTTGTCGATCTCGGGCACGCCGAACGTCCACCTGCTGGGCGTGAACGTCCTGCTGTTTGTGCTTCCCGCGCCGGGCAGCGGGCCCTCGTCAATCCGAACCACGCACGGCGCCTGTCAACCGACCCGGTTGTATCCGGTGTTCTCCTCGGTGTTCCGAGGGTTCAGCACGGGATTCGGCTGGCCGCGCCAGATGGAGGTCCGCGTGGCGGACGATTGCGGGCATCCGCTGACAGAAGGCCAGGTTTACCTCGAGTTCAGCAACGGCGATCAGCCGGTGCTGCTGACTTCGCTGAAGGATTCCAAGGATGGCCGCTGGCAGGGCACCTGGGTGCCGCGCAACGTCGACCGGAACACCAAGGTGACCGCCTTCGCCGTGCTGCCGGGAGCCAGCCGGTCTTGGACGGCGGAGGTGGTTGGCGAAGTGTTCGCCAACTCCGATCCGCCCGTGGTGAGCTCCGGCGGCATCGTCATGGGAGGCCGTTCCACCGAGGTGGTCGCTCCGGGCAGCATCATCGAGATCTTCGGATCTCGGCTCGCGCAGGGCGTGCAGCAGGCGCAGGCTGGGCAGCTACCCACCGAGATGGCCGGCACGATCGTGGTTATGGGAGGCCAGCGCCTGCCGCTGTTCTACGCCAGCCCCGGTCAGATCAACGCGCAAATTCCGTTTGACATTCAACAGAACACGCCATTGGGTCTGACGGTCCGGAGAGGAACCAGTCTCACTTCGCAAACTCTCACCGCGGCGCCAGCGCGGCCATCGGTTTACGGCATTCTGACAACCGGCGGGACACTGGCGACGAGCCAGTATCCGGTCCAAGCCGGCGATTTTCTCAACATCTATTGCACGGGCTTGGGAACCGTGGCGCCGCCGGTGCCACAAGGAGTGCCGGCTCCGCTGTCACCTCTTTCCCAAACCGTCGATCGGGTCGTGGTCACGATCGGGGGCGTCGAAGCCGAGGTGCTTTTCTCCGGACTGGCGCCGACCTTCGTCGGGCTCTACCAAGTGGTGGTACGAGTGCCTCCCGGCATCACGCCCGGCAACGCGATCCCTGTGGTGCTCCGCGTGTCCGGCCAGACGTCTGGGGCCACCCCGGTGGCCGTGCGGTAGCACCGGTCTCGGATCACACCGACAGTTTGCCGAGCACGACGCGGCGGCGCGCGCCGGTGGCCGAAGGCAGATTGGCGGGCCGGCGATGCCAGCTCTCATGCGCCAGCACGGCGAAGGCGATGGCTTCCTTGGCGTCGACGTCGATGCCGAAATCGCTGGAGCGCAGCACGGCGGCATGCGGCAGCAAGGCGCTGAGTTGGTTCATCATCTGCCGGTTGTGGGCGCCGCCGCCGGAGACGACGACCTCGCAGGGGCCGCGGAGGCGGGCGGCGACAAAGCGGTCGATGCCGCCGGCGATGGACGCTGGAGTCAGCGCGGTGACGGTGGCGATCAGATCGGTCATGGGCAGCCCGGAGCGCAGCAGCCGCTCCAGAAACTCGGCACCGTACTGCTCGCGCCCGGCGGACTTGGGCGGGGGCGCGGAGTAGAAGGGATCGCGCAACAGCAGGCCGAGCATCCGGCGGTTGAGTTTTCCCGCCGCGGCCAAGCGGCCGCCGCGGTCGAAGCGCCGCCGGCCGTTGCTCGAGTGGCTGACGATCTCATCCACGGCCATGTTGCCCGGACCGGTATCGAAGGCGATGACCTGCTCCGGTGGCGCGCCGGCGGGGATCGCCGTCAGGTTGGCGATGCCGCCGATATTCACGGCGATGCGGTTGATCTTGTGGTGGCGGAACAACAGGTAGTCGACGTAGGGAACCAGCGGCGCGCCGCGCCCGCCGGCGGCCATGTCGCGCGGGCGGAAGTCGGAGATCACAGGGATGCCGGCGCGCTCGGCCAGCACGCTGCCGTCGCCGATCTGCAAGGTCGAGGCGATGCGCCGCCCCAGCACTCGCGCCGGCGAGCCCTCGTGAAAGATGGTCTGCCCGTGACAGCCGATCAGTTCCACCGATCGCGCGCGGATACCGGCTTCCTTGGCCGTCGCCTGGAATGCTTCGGCGTACAGCTCCGGCAGCAGGAAGTGCAGCCGGGCGATCGCCGCGGTGTGGGTCTGGGTATTGGACACTCCCAGCAGCGCCTTGCGCACGGCTTTGGGATACGGCGTGGTCCGATGCGCCAGGACCTCGATCTTCTGCCGCCAGCCCGCGCCGGTGATGTCGACGATGGCGACATCGATGCCGTCGAGCGAAGTGCCGCTCATGACGCCGGCGACTCTCATGGCCGTTTCAACTCCTCCTGCAACTCCGCCAGCAGGCGCAATGCCTCGACGGGCCGCAGTTCGTCCACATTCAAGTTGCGGATGCGCTCGGCGATCTGGTGGTTCACGGGCTCGAACAGCCGGATCTGCACCGGCCCGCGCTGCGCCTCGGTGCGCGGAGACAGTTCCTCGGTGACCTGATGCTCGCTGCGCTCGTGCAGCGCCAGCACTTGGCGCGCGCGCTCGATGACGCTCAGCGGCAGCGCGGCCAGCCGGGCGACTTCGATGCCGTAGCTTCTGTCGGCGGCGCCCGGCTCGACCTTGCGCAGAAAGATGATCTGGTCGCCGGCCTCTTTGACCGAGACGTGCAGGTTGCGCACGCCTTCCATCTGGCCGGCCAGCTCGGTGAGCTCGTGATAATGGGTGGCGAACAGAGTCTTGGCGCGGATGCGGTCGTGGATGTGCTCGACCACGGCCCAGGCCAGCGCCAGCCCGTCATAGGTGGAGGTGCCGCGGCCGATCTCATCGAGCACAATCAGGCTGCGCGAAGTGGCCGTGTTCAGGATGGCCGCGGTCTCGGTCATTTCGACCATGAACGTCGAGCGGCCGCGCGCGAGATTGTCGGCGGCGCCGATGCGGGTGAACACGCGGTCGACCAGCGGCAGCAGCGCCTCCTCGGCGGGCACGAAGCCGCCCATCTGCGCCAGGATCGTGATGAGGGCTGCCTGCCGCAGGTAGGTGGATTTGCCGCCCATGTTCGGCCCCGTAATGATGGCGATGAACTCTTTGTCCGGGCTCAGATAGATGTCATTGGGAATGAAGCGGGCGGCCTCGCGCGCGGCCAGTTGCTCGATCACGGGATGACGGCCGGCGAGGACGCGCATCTCGCCGGAGCCGGAAAATCGCGGGCGGCGGTAGCGGTTTTCGGCGGCGACCTGCGCCAGCGCGGCAGTCGCGTCCAGCTCGGCGACGGCGGCGGCGGTGGCGCGGATGGGGATCGCCTGCGAGGCGGCCAGAGCGCGGATGCGGCCGAAGATCTCCTTCTCCATCTCGAGAGACTTTTCTTCCGCGTCCAGAATCTTGCTCTCGAGTTCTTTCAGCTCCGGCGTGGTGAAGCGCTCGGCGTTCACCAGCGTCTGCTTGCGCTCATAGTCGGCGGGCGCCAGGTGGAGGTTGGGCTTCGAGATTTCGAGGTAGTAGCCGAAGACCTGGTTGAAGCGCACCTTCAAGGAGCCGATGCCGGTGCGCGCCCGCTCGCGCGTCTCGATGGCGGCGATGTAGCCGCGGCTGTTGCGGCTGATGTCGCGCAGCTCGTCCAGGGCGGCGTCATAGCCGTCGCGGATGGTTCCGCCATCGGAGAGGTTCGCGGGCGGTTCCTCGGCGAGCGCCGCCAGGATGGGTTCGCCGGCGGCGGCCACTTCGTCGAGCTGCCCGCGCAGCGATTCCAATCGGGCGGCCTGGGTATTCTCCAGCAGTTTGCGGAGCACGGGGACTCGCGCCAACGAGCGGGCCAGCGCCAGCAGCTCCCGCGGGCCGGCGGTGTTCATGGTGACGCGGGCGAGCAGCCGCTCCAGGTCCAGGATCTCCCCAAGCGTCTTGCGCACTTCGGCGCGCACGATGGTGGAGCCGAGCAGTTCCTCGAGGGCGTCCAGGCGGGCCTCGATTTCGGCGAGATCCACCGAGGGGCGCAGCAGGCGGCGACGCAGCAGGCGGCCGCCCATGCCTGTTTGAGTCTGGTCGATCACGCTGAGCAGGGTCACCTGCCGGCTCTCGCCGGCGAACAGCGGGTCGGTCAACTCGAGATTGCGCACGGTGACGGCGTCCAGCACCAGGGCGTCGCTGCGCTCGAAGAACGCCGGGCGCTCCATGTGATCGAGCGCCGACCGCTGCGTGTCGCGCAAGTAGTGGAGCACGGCGCCGGCGGCGCCGACCGCCAGCGGCCGGCCCGCTAGCCCGCAGCCGTCGAGGCTCAGCAAGTGAAAGTGTTCCTTCAGCAGGCGCTCGGCGTAGTCATAGCCGAACACCCAACCATCGACCTCGGTGCGAACCCCGGGCAGCGCTTCCCCACCGGGAGCGGCGAGGACCTCGCGAACGTTCCACTGCTCGAGGGCCGAAGTCAGCTCAGCCGCTTCCATTTCGGTGGCGCGGAACTCGCCGGTGGAGACATCGACGTAAGCGACGCCGGCCCGAGCGCCGTCGCGGACGACCGCGGCGAGATAGTTGTTCTCCCTTGGCCGCAGCAGGTTGGCCCCGGTGGCCGTGCCCGGCGTGACGATGCGCGTGATGTCGCGCTTCACCAGTTTTTTGGCGAAGCGCGGGTCTTCCATTTGCTCGCACAGGGCCACGCGGTAGCCCTTCTGCACCAGGCGCGCCAGGTAGGACTCGACCGCGTGATGCGGCACGCCGCACATCGGAATGGGCTCGCCGCGCTCCTTGTTGCGCGAGGTGAGCGTGATCTCCAGCTCGCGGGCGGCGACGACGGCGTCCTCGAAGAAGAGCTCGTAAAAATCGCCGAGCCGGAACAGCAGCAGAGCCTGCGGGACCTGCTGCTTCAGCGAATGATACTGCCGCATCAGCGGCGTGGTGGGTTCAGTCATGCCGGCACTAGGCGTACAGCCCACGGAGCTTGATGGCGAAGGCGACGCGATCCAGCGCCAGCATGTAGGCGGCGATGCGGTTGTTCACCTTGTGCTTCTCGGCGAAAGAGACCACGTCCCGGAAGCTGTTCACCATGATCTCCTCCAGCCGCTCGTTGACCAGTTGCTCGTTCCAGAAGTAACCCTGGCGGTCCTGCACCCACTCGAAATAAGAGACCGTCACGCCGCCGGCGTTGGCCAGAATGTCGGGGATCACGAAGATGTTCTTGTCCGCCAGGATGGCGTCGGCGACGGCGGTGGTGGGTCCGTTGGCGCCCTCGCACAGGATCTGGCAGCGCAGCTTCGGCGCGGTGAGCGAAGTGACGACGTTTTCCTTGGCCGCCGGCACGAGCACTTCGCACTCCAGAAACAGGGCTTCGTCTCGGTCGATGTTCTCCGCCTCCGGGAAATCCAGGATCGAACCGGTCTCCTTGCGGTGCTGCATGACGGCGGCAACGTCCAGCCCGTTGGAATTGTAGAGGGCGCCGTCGGATTCGATGATGCAGATGATGTTGAAGCCCGCGCGGGCCATCAGCCGCGCCGCCATGCCGCCGACGTTGCCGAATCCCTGAATCACCACGCGCGTGCGCGCCGGAAACATCCCCAGGTGTTTGAGAGCCTGTTGGGTGACGAACAGGCAGCCGCGGCCGGTGGCCTCGGTGCGGCCGCGCGAGCCGCCCAGGTTGAGCGGCTTGCCGGTGACCACGGCGGTGACCGTGTGGCGCTTGTGCATCGAGTAGGTGTCCATGATCCAGGCCATGGTCTGCTCGTTGGTGTTCATGTCGGGGGCGGGCACGTCGATGTCCGGGCCGATGAACTCGATGATGTCTGCGGTGTAGCGCCGGGTGATTCGCTCCAGTTCGCCCTGGGAGAGAACGGACGGGTCGCAGATCACTCCGCCCTTGCCGCCACCGAAGGGGATGTTGACCACGGCGCACTTCCAGGTCATCCAGCTTGCCAGCGCGCGAACTTCGTCGAGGGTGACGTCGGGAGCGAAGCGGATGCCGCCCTTGGCCGGGCCACGGGCGATGGAGTGCTGCACGCGGTAGCCGGTGAACACCTCGATGCGGCCGTCGTCGAGCGCCACCGGAATGTTCACGCAGATCTCGCGCGCCGGCGAGCGCAGGACCTTGCGGATGCCGTCGTCCAGATGCAGCCGCTCGGAGGCTTCGTCGAAGCGGGCCTCGGCCGCCAGCCACGGATTGGTTTCTTTGTCGAGAGCCGTGTGCGCGTCCACAACCATCGGGGTGCCTCCGCCTACATTATGCCTCATGGGGCGCCTGGCAGCCGCAGTCTTCCCGGTTGGCCGAGACGGGCCCCCTTGAACCGAGGTAGCCCGCCACACCCTTGAGGATGAGAGCGCTTGCCCTGGGCCAAATGTTTGATTTGAAGTAACATTGCGTCCATAATGCGATTTTGCAGAACAAAGCCAATCCAAAAAGCGGACACTTTTGTCGATTACTTCCCGGTTGCTGCTTAAGCTTACACTATGAGCGTGACGTGCTGGCAGGCTGTGGCGAGGCAAGTCCTGTGCGGTCAAGGGATTACAGCCGAAGGATGGCTCGCGACCCGCGGTGACGAGGCAGGCCGTCAACGTCGGCGAGTCTTGTATCCCATCGTCACGGTGCTCGATCAGACGCTCAAACGTCAGCGGCCATTTCAAACTAGCTGGATGCGCAGATCACGGCCGACAGCGTGTGCCGCGCGCGATAGGGTTTGCAGTGTCACCGAGGCATTGCCAGGATCGAGAAGACGATCCAGCGCCGCGCGGCTTGTGTTCATGCGCCGCGCCATCTCTACCTTGCTGATGCTGTCTTTCTCCATCGCTCGCTGAAGCTGCCAGGCCAGTGTCTCTTTCAGTACAGCCGCGCGGGTCTCTACGAGGACGCCTTCCTCTTTCAGGAAGTCGTCCAGTGACGAGCCGATATGCTTGTGGCGCTTTTTCATTTCGTAACCTCCTTCATTCTCCGCTTCGCCAGGGCCAGGTCCTCGGCAGGCGTTTTCTACGTTTGCTTAATGAACCCGTGCAGCACGACGAGCATCTGGTCGTGAAGGGCAAAGTCGAGCGCGGCGTCGGGCACGCCAAGAACACACCGCTCAAGGGGCAGCGCTTTGAAAGTCTGGCAGAGATTGTGCCCCAGACATAGTTGAAGGTTGGTAAGCGGCGGTGGCGCCGGTTTCGATAGAATCCGGTTGCCAAACAAGGCTCAGAAAAAAGGAGCCAACCGCCGTGAAGAAACCGTACCATATTGTGACGCGCGCCGCCAAGGAAACGGCCACCGTCATCGAGCAGTTCTGCCAGAGCAGCGGACAGATTCTGCCTCCCATCGTCAACCTGATCGAAAGCGCCAGCCACGTGGTGGATATCGTGCTGCACGAAATTCAACGGCGAGGTGAAGATTCCGGCGTATGAGGCGCTGCGCCAGGACCGCGGACTCAGCCAGCACATGCTGGGCGCGCTCCTGCGCGGCATTTCCACACGCGAATATCAGGAAGTGTTGCCACAGATGGCGGCTACCGTGGGAGTGTCCAAAAGCGCCGGAGTTGTCGTAGGGCACGTTCTAGTTCAATGAGGTTCATAGCTCGCTCTCGCTGGTTTGGTTTCGGATGAAGTCGCAGTATTCGTTGAGCTGGCGGAACAGGGGACCAACTTGGCGCAGGCTCAGCGGCAGTTGGGGGCGCCGCTCCAGATAGCGCCGCACAAAGCGGTATTCGCAGACTCCGAGCTCTAGGGCGGCGGCGCAGGCATGGTCGACGGTGGCGACGCCGTATTTCTTGGCCAGCGACAACACCCCCTGGGTGTGGCGCACCGCCGTTTCGCCGTGCTGCTG
>Ga0247727_10020671_pt1 | contig 10038 bp, 14 predicted proteins | sample WisWelCaveWW1625_FD_202498 | JGI IMG/M metagenome (GOLD analysis project Ga0247727, IMG submission 202498) | Biofilm microbial communities from Wishing Well Cave, Virginia, United States - WW16-25 | ecosystem: Environmental > Aquatic > Deep subsurface > Groundwater > Cave microbial mat | place...
GCGCAGGCTACGAGGTTGTTCCGAGCCGGCGCAAGGGTGATACGCAGGTCGTCGTTCCGAAAGGCTTGCTTGCCGCGATGCAAGCCGTCGTTGACGAGTTCTTGGACGAGAACGATTGGCTGGCCGACCTTGACCGCGAACTGTTTTGGGAGTCTCGCGTTGACGGGGAGTATTTTCTCCGGCTGACGGACGTTGGCGACGGGCATTCGCAGGTGCGGTCCATCGACCCGGCGCGGGTGCAAGACCCGAGCGGGATGCCGGCCTATGGTCGGTCGTGGACTTTCGGGGTGGACGCCGATGCAGACGACATCCAGAGCGTGGCCGGATACTGGGTCCGCTGGAACAATCTTGAGCCTCACGACTACGTGAAGGGCGCTGAAGTTGAACACCTGAAACTCAATTCGCCTCGCAATTGCAAGCGTGGGATCAGCGACTTTTTCTCGGTTGACGCTGACTTTCAAGGCGTGCGGAAGCTGCTCAGGAACACCGTCAAGGGAGCCTCGATTCAGTCGGCCATCCCGTTCATTCGCCAGCACGCTAGCGGCGTCACGCAGGCGCAGGCCGAGACCCGGCGCAGCACGGACGCGACCAGCAGCGGGACTGAAACAGATTCACGCGGAACGTCTCGCACCATCTACGGTCAGACGTATCGCAGCGGGACGATTCTCGATACGTCGAAGGGTATCGAGTACAAGGCGTCACCGATGGCGAGCGGCGAGGCGGCGAACGCTTACGTCACTGTACTCGGCGCTGGCTTGAGATCGTTGGCCGCGCGGTGGGCGATGCCGGAATACATGATGGGGTCGGACGCCAGCAACGCGAACTATTCCAGCACGCTCGTTGCCGAATCGCCGTTCGTCAAAAACGTGCAGGCCGAACAGGCCCGCTACGCGAAGCGCGACCGGAGGCTGCTGTGGAAAGTCTGCCGTATAGCGTATGACGCGGGACGGTTTGCCGGCCTCTGCCACAACTACGAGCAGATCGAATCGCTGCTTGAAATCAAGGTGACGCCGCCAAGCGTTGCCGCACGCGACCAGGACAAGGAAACGATTCGGAATCAAACGCTGGTCAACGCTGGCGTGATGGCGAAGCGGACTTGGGCGAGCCGCGAAAGCCTGGACCTGGATGAGGAGGTTGCTGCTGGCGCGAAGGCACAGCAACCGCAGATTGGCGCCCAACAGCAGCCGTCGAGAGTTTCGGAATCAATCGCCGATCGTTGCGAGCGCGCCGCGAAAGTCCTGTGGGAGGGATACCCCTGATGCCAGAGCTTGCAGGCCGCGACCGAATCGAGCAAGCCGCCGGCGGCGAACTGGCTGGCATATTCGCCGGCCAGCGAACCCGCGTTGAAATTCACGCGCCAAACTTCGATCAGATTGCAAGCGGCGAATGGCAACAGCAGGAGCGAGAGATTCTTTTCCTGCTGATTCTGCTGATGGGTTCGACGTTCATGCTTGGGTCATTCCGCGTTGGCGCTGAGGAAGGCGTGACGCTACGGCAACCAGAAGTCGAGTTGCGTGCCGAACGCTGGGCGCAGACGCGAGCGCGCGAGCTGGCAGGCCAGATCGTGGCTACCAGCCGTGAGCGAATCAAGAATGGCTGGGCAACGCTGGGGCTTGACTACGATCTCGATGCGGCGTTCGGTGCGGATCGCGCGGACGGAATCGTAATCACCGAGACGACCGCAGCGAACACGGCAGGCGAGCAAGACGTGGCGGCAGAGTTCGAGCGGCGCGGGGCGGTCGTCACGAAACTGTGGATCACCGAACGGGACGAAAAGGTTTGCCCAATTTGTGGCAGACTCGACGGCGAGGATCAATACCGCTGGGCCATCGACTTCCCGACCGGCCCGCCAGCACATCCGCGTTGCCGATGCACGCTGAAATTCGAGGTCGAGTACGAGACCGAATCGGCCGTTGCATGAGCGTCAAAAAAACATCCGCCGAATACATGCGCCGGCACAACGTCGTCGCACTAATCGAGATGGTTCGCGGCACTGGTCCGATCGCCGTTGACCGTGAAAATGGAATCATTCGCGGCGTGAAGGTGCTAGGGTACGAATCGAAGCGAGGCCACACGTACACGAAAACAGCCGTGACAAAAGCACGCGGCATGTACGAGGGCCGCGCCGTCAACATCGACCACGACGAACACGGTAAGGAAGGCAACGCGCGAAACCTGGAGAAGCGATTCGGCCGGCTGCAAAACGTGCGGGAGTCCGGCGACGGACTTTACGCCGATCTGCATTATCTCAAGGCCCACCCGATGGCGGACCGCGTTTGCGAATCAGCGGAGCGCATGCCGGACGTTATGGGCCTAAGCCAGCATGCCTTCGGGCGAGAAGTGAAGCGCGGCGGCAAAACGTACATTGAAGAAATCACGCACGTTCGATCGGTGGACCTCGTGTCCGACCCGGCGACAACCAAGGGCCTTTTCGAGGACGCGACAATGGAAGACGATGGCATGGGAACAGCGGTTGCGGCCGAGCCTGTCAGCACGGACCCGGCCGATTCGATCAAGAGTGGATTCCGGTCAGCCATTCTCGCCGTGCTCGACGGCGAGGGCGACGTGGCGGCGATGGCCGGTAAAATCAAAGACCTTTTGAAAGCCCAGGAACAAGCGATGAGCAAGCTCGAAGGCAAGCCAGATAAGCCAGCGGACGGCGAGAAACCGGCCGAAGAAAAAGCAGCGGCCGAATCGGCAAAGGCGGTCGCGCCGTCGGCGGAACTTATCAAACTGATCGAAAGCAACTGCCGGTTGCAGTTGCAGGTTGCCGGCCTGGCCGAGCCGCCGGCGGTATTGATCGAGGCCATGTGCAAGCTCGACTCGGATGAGAAGCGCGCGGCGTTTGCAGCGGCGCAGAAACCGGCAGTTGTGACCAAGCCGCGCTCGTCATCACCGCTATTCGAGTCTGGCAATAGCGGCGCGCTACCAAAGGAAATCCCAACGGACGGCAAAGCTTTCGCCGCGCTGTGCCGCTAACCACTAGGAGCTGAATCATGCCATCCGTAATTGACCGATTGGACGCCTTCAACAAAGGCCGGCGCACGTTCGGATTCTTCGAGGATTTCATGTCCCCCATCGTTGCGGGCGACTTGTGGACCCCGTTGACAACGGACTCAACCAGCGCTGCGACGCTCGTCCTCGTGTTGACGACCACAGGCGACGAGGGTGGAATCCTGTCCATCACGCAGGACGCCACCGACAATGACGAAATTTACCTTGGGCAAACGTGCTTCCCGTTCAAGATCGCCAACAACAAGCCGCTGTACTTCGAGACGCGCATTCAGTATGCGGAAGGGGCGACCGACGATAACAACGTGATGGTCGGCTTCCTTTCGACGAAGGCAGCAAACTCAATCATTGACGACGGCGCAGGCCCGGTTGCCTCGGCGACGATGGCAGTGATTTACAAAATTGACGGCGGCACGGTCTGGCGCTGCCGATCCCAAATCGGCGCGGCGGTTGGACAAACGGATTCCATCAGCGACACCACGGCCGGGGGATCGTCCTACCAAACGCTCGCCGTGAAAATCAATCCGCGCAGCAGTACCAATGCCGACGTGATTTACAGCGTGGATGGAGTGCAGCTCAAGACCAGCACCGGAGTTCCGATCAAGCACGACCTGGTATACACCAACGCGGTCGTGATGGGCGCCTTCGTCGGCGTCAAGAACGGATCAGCGACCGCTGAAGTTTTATTGTGCGATTACGTTGCGGCTTACCAGGTGCGACCATAACTTTTGGGCGCGACAGGCCCACAGAATAGGAGCAAGTACAATGCGCAGGACCATGAACCAGGTAGGCCGGTTGCTGGAAGCCGCTCGCAAAGACCGGCGCGGCAACTACCGCGAGACGTTCGTTCACGACGCGAGCGGCACGCGAATCCTCTGCGAGAGCAAAGGCGAGTTCGACGTGTGGCAGGGCTTTTACAACGCCTTGGACTCGCATGAGATTCGCCCCGAAGAATTGTCGTTGCAGAACATCTTCGAGTCTTTCGTGGCAGACGGCCGGAGCATCCTCGACAATTGGCGGCACGGCGGGAGCGTGAGCTTGCTGGAAGCCGCTGGCGCTGTCAGCAGCCAGACGTTTTCCAACATCACAGGGCAAATTGTTTACAACAAAATGCTCGAATCGTTCACGATGGAAAATCTGGTTTTCAGCCAGTTAGTCCCAAACGTGCCAACCCAGTTCAATGGTGAACGGGTTCCTGGCGTCGGCGGCATTGGCGACCGATCAGAAGTCGTCACGGAAGGCAACGCCTTCCCACTGGCTGGCCTGAGCGAGGACTACATCGACACGCCGGCGACGGTAAAGCGCGGCTTGATTGTCCCGGTCACCAAGGAAGCCGTTTTCTTTGACCGAACCAACATGGTGTTGACGGAGGCCGCGCGAGTAGGCGACTTTCTCGCGCTGAACAAGGAGAAGCGGATCATCGACTGCATCGTGGACGAGAACACCACGGCGCATCGCTACAAGTGGCGCGGCGCGGCTGCAATGGCAACCTACAACGACAACACCGGCACTCACACCTGGGACAACTTGCAGGCGTCGAACGCGCTGGTTGACTGGACTGACATCGACCTAGCCGAGTTGCTCTTGGCGGCGATCCTCGACCCGAACACGAGCGAACCAATCCAGGTCATGGCCGATACGATCATCTGTTGCCCGGAGCTAGTGCACACGGCCCGGCGCGTGGTGAACGCAACGGAGATTATCATGCACGTCGGTGGATACGCCACGTCGGGCAATCTCTCCGATACTCGGGCTGCGAACCCGATTGGCAGCGGCTCGCCTTTTTCGGCCAGCTACCAGATTGTTTCGAGCCGGTTGCTTCCGACTCGCATGGCCACGGATACGTCTTGGTTCCTGGGCAACCCGCGCAAGGCGTTCGCGTACATGGAAAACTTCCCGTTGACGGTGGCGCAGGCGCCTGTTGGCAACAGCCTGGAGTTCAACAACGACATCGTGGCCCAGTATAAGGCCAGTGAACGCGGCGCGTGCGCGACATTGGAGCCTCGCTACATGGTCAAGAGCACAGCGTAGGGAGGTTGAAATGGCGAAGGAGAGAGACGCGGCACAGGCCGCCACAACAATCGCAGTCGAGCCGGTCACGGCTGTTGTCGAAAAGTCGATGGCCGAGGCCGAGGCCGAAATCAAGGCGCACATCAAATCGGCCGGCGTGCGCCAGCGGACGAACCGCGACCCCGATCCAGAATGCGATTGGCTTGTGAAGTACGGCGATAAAACCTACACGGTCCGCGCGCCGACCGCCCGTGATGCCTGGGCTAGGTTCTGCGATGCGAATCAGAAGCTGCAATATCCGAGCCCCAAGCTGGCGGAAGTGACGCGTGCCGTAGCCTAGAGGGTTCGTGACTGTGGCGACCGACCTGCAAAATCTCGTCACGGCCCGCAGCGCTCTTTACGCCGCACTGGCGACGAACGCCGGCAAGCCAAACTACAATATCGACGGGCAGTCTTTTACCTGGGGCGAGTTGATGGATCGCATTGAGAAGATCAACGCGGCCATCGACCAGGGGCAAGGCCCGTTTGAGATTTCCACGGAGGGCAGTACTTGACGTTCGCCACCGACATTGCGAGCGACTATACGTCGTTCGACGGCCTGGAGACCGTGACCTACACCCCGGTTGCAGCCGGAGCGGCCGGCACGACGATCGCAATTACCAGCGGGGCATTGCGCCGTGGGATCACAGGCAAGCGAAACCAGTTCGCCGCGCTGGTGGTCCTCGAACCAGACGACGTTGTGTGGCACATCCCTGTTACGCTGATGGGCGCAACAATTCCTCTACCAGACGATACTATCACGGACTCCGATGGATTCGTGTGGCTGGTTCTAGCCGTGGCAAAAGTAACACTCGGCACGCGCTGGGCCCTGCCGTGTCGGAAACGGAGAACGTAGCATGTTCGTCGAGCAGTTCGCCTCCGCGCTGGATAATTCTGCCCAGCGTATTGAAGCCGGGCAATTCAGCCACGCGATTTCCGAGTGCGTGCCAAAACTCGAAGAAGCGTTCACCGACAATTTCGCTCGGCAGGCAACGGCCGACGGAGTCGCATGGCCGCCGCGCAAAGACCCGCGGCCGAAACATCCGCTCTTGATTCTCACGAGCAAACTTGTCCAATCCGTCGGCACACAAGCAGCAGGCCACGTCGAGCGGGTGAGCGACCTAGGGTTGGAGATTGGCACCAACTTGGCCTATGCAGCGGTGCATCAATTCGGCTATAAAGGCATCCCGGCACGGCCGTTTCTAGAAGCGGGTGAGGCCTCGCTAGACGCCTGCGAGCAGATAATTGCGGAGGCGTTTGGCGAAACACTGGGGCTTTGAAGGAGGTTGCATCTTGCGAGCATTCTTGCTGTGGCTAGCGCTTTGCATTTCTTGCCTTGGCGCCGAACCAGAATTAGTCGTGACCCAGTTCGGCACGGCGAGCGTTGTCGCGCCGTCGGCACCGGTCGAGAAGGCCGGCTGGCTCGTCTTGCCGGCCGACCCGAGTTTTCTCGTCATCGACGATGGCAAGCGGGCCGTTCTCGCGCCTAGCAAGGCCGGATCGTGGTGGGTGATCCTCGCCTACCAGACCGAGGCTGGCCAGCAATTCTTGGTCGTCACGGTGACGCGTGGCAAGCCGGATCCGCCAGTTGTTCCCGACCCGCCCGACCCCGATCCGCAGCCGGAAGCCGGCAAGCGCGTGGTGGTCATCCTGCACGAGACGGAGGATATCACGGCCGACCTGGCTCGCGTGTTCACGGCTCTGCGCGCAGGGCCGGCGGCGTCCTACCTCAAGGACAAGGGGCACCTGCTGTCGATACTCGACGACGATTCGGTTGGGCCTGACGGGAAGCCATCGCCTGGTGTTGTCGCCTGGCGAGAGCAGCTTGGCGGGCTGGCCATGCCGGCTGTTTTGATCGCTGAGAAAACAACGGCCGGAACTGGAAAAGTGCTGGCGAAGCGGACCCTGACAAACGGCGATAACGCCGCGAGCATCATCGAGTCAGTCAAGAAAACCGGAGGTTGACATGCCGACTAAATTCGACAATCCGGCTTTCGTAGATGCCGACTTCCCTCGCTGGTCCGAATACACGCGAGGCGACAACGGCGCGCCAGCCTTCCACCGCTTCGCGGCGTTTGAGGACACCGTGCCGGCAATCCCCAAAGCGGACTGGCCAGATCTTGCCGCGAAGATCGAAGCCGAAGGCGGCGGTGCCGAGCTGCTCGTCACGCGAATAATGAACCAGCGAAACGAGGGGTCATGCGTGAGCTTCGCGTGCAGCCAAGCCATGCAGGTAGTCCTCGCACGGCAGGTCGGCCGCGACGCCGTGACGCAGCTTTCGCCGATCAGCCTCTATAAGCGGATCGGGTCAAGCCCAAGCAGCGGCGCGATGGTATCCGACGGCCTGGAGGAGATGGCCAGCCGCGGGATACTGCCGCTGGACACGCCGGAGAATCGGGCGAAGTTCGGCAACGGCATCATGCCTGAGACCGGATTCCACACGCCGTTTCCGCCGGACTGGCAGGTGACTGCCGCGAAGTTCAAGGCGGTTGAATGGCTGATCGTCCGCAGCGTGGACGGACTGGTGACGGCGCTCTTGAATCAGCACCCCGTGGTCGTCGGCCGGTCGGGGCATTCGATCTGCTACACGACGCCGGTGTACAAGGACGGGCAGCTTTACGCGCAGTACGTGAACTCGTGGGGTTCGTGGGGTTTCGGGGACGCCGGCTTTCCCGACGGCTTCGGTCTGGACAGCGAGCGCATGATTCGCTCCGCGAGCAATTGGGCGTTTGCCCTGCGGTCGGTTGTTGTTTCGTAATCTTAAACGGAGTGATTCGTAATGAAGCGTTTTTCATTTTTTCTGATCGTTGCCGCGTCACTTTCGCTACCGGCCGGAGCCGGCGATTCGACGTGTTCAAGCGGAGCTTGTGGGCCTGCCGCAACCGCGACGACCGCCCCAGTACGGTCGGCCCTACGTCGTCTCGCCGCGCGCCGGCCGGTTCGCACGGCACTCGGAAAGTTGTTCGGCCGATGCGGCAGCGGGGCGTGCCAGTAATGGAAACGACAGCACCAATCGACACGTTCAACAAGTTCATGGTTGGTTTGCACGGTAGCAATCTGACCATAATGAACCGCACCAACGATCTTCGCTCGCTATCGCGTTCCGACGCGTACAATCTGGCGTCCTACCTGGTGAGCATGGCCGAGTGTCTGCCAGCTAATCCAGACTCGCCAACGTTTGAGCAAGTGCTGGCGGCCGTGCAAAGCTGCTGAACTACCAAAAGGTGGAAGGCGCGACACCTGCGAAGCGACCACCGCAAAACCTAAGGAAAGTGGCGTGACAGCCGGAGAGACGGCACTTCGAAAACAACCCAGGAGAAATGGCCATGACTTTTTACGACTTGCTGTCCGACGCGATCAAGGACAAGCGGCTTGCCGAACACCGGGCGCCGGTCCGAAAGCTTCTCAAGCAGCCAACGCGTTGGCTGCTTGGCAGAAGTAGGCAGGTTGACGCCATCGACCTGATCCAGGCCCATGTACTCCAGCGCCTGGCTATTTTCCGACCTGCAGCGGTTGCCGCTGCGACCCACCCGATCGGCGTGGTCGATTGGGACAAGCTGATGGACAACTTTTTGAAGCTAATGGAGTGGCTTATCAAGAACCTACCGGCGATCCTGGCGATCATCCTCCCGCTGTTCATTTGACTCTGGGTTGTGCCCCGGCGGTGTTACCAACGCCTTTCTGCGCCGCCGGGGCTTTTTTGAAATGATAACCATGATCGCAAAACGAATTCTACTCGGCGCTGTTCTGGCGACGGCGCTCTTATCTGCTTGGCTATTCGCCGAGCCAATCACACGCAACACGCGGTTCTCGATCACCGTTGCAATGACGACCTCGGCGACGACAACGGAGGTCATCACATACGATCAATACGCTGGTGGCGGAGTGCTGATCCCAACCGGGTCCACGATCACGACCCTAACCTGGCACGCGAGCGCGGACGGGACTACGTTCGCGGCTGCGAGCGATGAGGGTGGGACAGCGATTGTCCAAACTGTGAGCGCGGCAAAGGCGTATGAACTCCCCTCGGCGCTTTACGGCTGGCGGTACATCAAGGCCGTGACCAACGCAGCCGGGACAGTTTACATAAGTTTGAAAACATGAACCAAGTACGCGACATCATCCGGTGGAAACAAGATCGAGACAAACCAAAGATTCCGCCGACAACCGTAATCTGCGATGGTGTTGAAGGAATTGGCATTCTTGACCTCACGGTAATTGCGGTTATTTTCGGTTTTGTTGTTGCGTTGGTGTCATTGGCGACGGGAGCCGAGCCGGTCGGCTACCAGGGCGACACGGTTTCGGCGGCGTTGGACATCACGCCGAGCATCACGCTGCGCCGCAGCACGGCGGTCATTCCAGCCGTATGCCAGGCTAGCGCGTACCTGACGACCGGGAGCGGAACCACGTTCCCTTTCGACCAGATCGAATACCGTTGGGACTTCGGCGACTCAACGGGCGACACGTTCACGCATCCGGTTTACGGCGGCACGAGCGCCAGCAACACGGAGCAGTACGGTCCGGAGGCCGCGTTCATCTATCGCACGGCTGGGGCGTACACGATCACGTTACACTGCCGGTGCTGGACCGGCAGCCGGATGATAACGGCATCGACTACCAGCACGTTCACGGCCACGACGGATAGCGGTCTTACGACCGTCTACGCGAATAGCGCTGCCGGCGGGACAAACGCTGGCACGATGGCCAACCCGTACAACACGGTTGCGGCGCTCAAGACGGCGCTGGAATCGAACACGGAAAAGAAAGTGTTGATCGCGCTGGACTCGACGTTCACTTTCACCACGTCGCCGCAGCCGACGGGTCTGACAGGCAAGCGGGTTGCAAGCTACGATGCCGGCGCTGGCGTTGCCGCGCCGATCTTGACGACAACTGCGGTTCGCACGCTGTTTTTCAATTGCAATGCAGGCGCTGCCGCCAACTCCGATTGCGTGTTCTCCGGCTTGGATATCCGTGGCG
>Ga0247727_10020672_pt1 | contig 10038 bp, 9 predicted proteins | sample WisWelCaveWW1625_FD_202498 | JGI IMG/M metagenome (GOLD analysis project Ga0247727, IMG submission 202498) | Biofilm microbial communities from Wishing Well Cave, Virginia, United States - WW16-25 | ecosystem: Environmental > Aquatic > Deep subsurface > Groundwater > Cave microbial mat | place...
GGTAAAGAAATTCGGCATTAAATATCCGGTGGTGTTGGATAATGATTATTCAACTTGGCTTGGCTATCAGAATCAATACTGGCCGAGAAAATACTTGATTGATATTGATGGTTATGTTGTATATGACCACATTGGCGAGGGCGCTTATGCGGAAACTGAGCAGAAAATTCAAGAAGCGCTGACGGAGCGAATGGCGGTACTAAAAGAAAATGGGGGAATGGCAGAAAAGATCAGCGGACTGGAAATTTTGCCGGATAAAGTTTTGTTGCGGCCGGACAGTCCGGAAATATATTTTGGCGCTTGGCGCAATGAATATTTTGCCAACGGAGTTCGTGAGAAACTTGGAGTTCAAAGTTTATCAGTTCCCGCAGATATTAAAGCTAATAATCTTTATTTGTCCGGCGATTGGGATATTCAAATTCAATCTGCGGAAAATAAGACCAAGCGTGCAAAAATAATTTTCCGTTATCAGGCCAAAGATGTTTATTTTGTGGCTTCGGCCAAAGAAGCCGTTCAAGTGAAGCTCTTAAGAGACGGCCAGCCGCTTGGGAAAGCTGCCGGAGAAGATGTGGTGGTAAAAAATGGAGAAAGTTACCTGACTGTTCAGCCAGACCGGCTTTATAAGCTGGTTCAGGACCCGGAAGGCTATGGCGAGCATATTTTAGAAATGATTATTGAAAGTCCCGGGCTTCAGGCTTTTACTTTTACTTTTGGGTAGCACATAAAACTTAAACGGTCGCCGTGGTGTTATAAAAAATAATGACACCTAAATCAATTTTAGTGACTGGCTGCGCCGGATTTATCGGAAGTAATTTTGTCAGGCAGTTTAGGGAAGAATTCCCGAAAGCTAGGATTATCGGGATTGATGATTTTTCTACCGGCAGGCGGGAGGCGTTAGATAAAACAATTAAGTTTTATGAAGGTTCTATTCTGGACGAATCTTTGTTGGAGAAAATATTCAGCCGACATAAGCCGGAATATGTATTTCATTTTGCCGCTTTACCCAGGGTATCTTATTCAGTGGAGCATCCCCGGCGCACCAGTGAAGTAAATATTCTGGGCACCGTGTCGCTTTTGGAACATTCTAAAAATTATGGCGTAAAGCGTTTTATTTATTCCTCCTCCTCTTCAGTTTACGGAGGCGCTAAGAAATTACCGACTAAGGAATCCGAAAATCCGATTGATCCGAAATCGCCGTATGCGGTTCAAAAATATGCCGGAGAGCCATTTTGTAAAATTTTTACCGAACTTTTCGGATTAGATACAGTTTGTTTAAGATATTTTAACGTGTTCGGACCGGGCCAATATGGTGACTCGCCTTATTCTACGGTGGTAGCGGCTTGGCTGGAGGCATTATATTTTCCAAAAAGAAATAAAGCTTTTATTGAAGGCGACGGGAAACAAACCAGAGATTTTTGTTATGTGGATAATGTAGTCCAGGCGAATATTTTAGCGATGAAGTCAAAGAATAATTTTAAAGGGGAAGCGTTTAATATTGCTCATGGCGAGCGGACGGCAGTAAATGAGATAAAAAAATTAATTGAAAAATATTCCGGAAAGAAACTTATTTTAGAAAAGCGTCCGGTTCGGGCAGGGGATGTGAGGCATACGCACGCGGATATATCTAAGGCTAAGAAATGGTTTGGTTTTTCTCCTGAGGCGGATTTTAGAACCGGTCTTAAAAGAACTATTGAGTGGTTTGAACAGAGATGAAAAATATTTTAGTGACTGGCGGCGCAGGTTTTATCGGCAGCCATCTTTGCGAGCGTTTGGTTTCAGGCGGCGATTATGTAATTTGTCTGGACAACCTTTTTACCGGCAACAAAGAAAATATTGCTTATCTATCAGGGCTTCCGAATTTTGAATTTTTAGAAAAGGATATTATTAATCCGTTTTATTATGAACAAAAACAGATTCAGCAGATTTATAATTTAGCTTGTCCGGCATCGCCGGTGCATTATCAGAGAAATTCTATTCGGACCGTGAAAGCCAATACTATCGGCATGATTAATATGCTCGGTTTGGCTAAAAAACATGGCGCCAGGATTTTGCAGGCTTCCACTTCGGAAATTTACGGGGATCCGCTGGAGCATCCGCAAAAGGAAAGTTATCTGGGGAACGTCAGTACTATCGGGCCGCGAGCTTGTTATGACGAAGGAAAGCGGGTGGCGGAGACTTTATGTTTTGATTATCATCGTCAGCACGGTCTGGAAATCCGTATTCCCAGAATTTTTAATACTTACGGACCGAAAATGGCTTTTAATGACGGCCGGGTAGTTTCTAATTTTATAATCCAGGCGCTCCGGAATGAGGATTTGACGATTTATGGCAACGGCAGCCAAACCAGATCATTCTGTTATGTTTCAGATTTAGTTGATGGCTTGTATAAGCTAATGAATACAGAAAGTTTTATTGGTCCGGTAAATCTTGGAAATCCCTTAGAGAAAACTATTTTAGAAATTGCCGAACTTATAATTAAAATTTCCGGCTCAACTTCAAAAATTATCCAAAAGTCTTTGCCGGAAGATGATCCGCGCCGCCGGCAACCGGATATTAATTTAGCAAAAATAAAATTAGGATGGGAACCAAAAGTTGGTTTGGAAGATGGCCTACGGAGAACTATCGGCTGGTTTCGCGAAAATTTAAACTAATCCTATCTGGCTTTAGCGACAACCATAGCTATGATTTTTTTCACCCCATTTTCTTTTAATATTCTTACCGCTTCATTAATGGTTGCGCCGGAAGTATATACGTCATCTACTAATAGGATATTTTTTCCTAGAAGTGTAGTAGGTTCAGAAATCTGAAAGGCGTTTTCCAAATTAGTTTTTCTTTGTTCCCAGTCCTTTAGTTCGGCTTGAATTTTAGTTTCTTTAATCCGTAATAGTAGGTTTTTCCGGAAGGGAAGATCGAGATTGTCGGCAATATTCTTACCGATTAATGCTGCCTGATTAAACCCCCGATCTTGTTCCCTGTTTTTATGAAGAGGTATTGGCACAACTATGAAATTTTTTATTTGCTGGTTAGTTAGCTTTAAATTTTTTAAATAAATATTGATAATCTTAGCAATAGGTTGTTCTGCGCTTTTCCAATGCCGGTATTTTAATTGATGGATCAGATTTCTGATTGGGTCGTTAAAATTAGTAGCTGCGCCGAGAAGATAGGGGAAGTTTTTGTGGCAGATTTTCTCATTTTCCGGCAGCCGCGCCCGGCATTGTCCGCAAAATAAAGTCGTATTAAAGGCAATTTTTTTAAAGCAATCCTCGCACAAAAGATCATATTTCTCCTTATTATTCAGATTCTTTTTGCAATTTACGCAGATTGACGGAAAGAGGATATCCAGGCACCAATTTTTTAATTTATGGAGGTATAACATTGTAGGTCTCATATTGGAGACCTATGATATAATAAAGTTAAAAGACTCTTATGGCAATCCCATTTTTTAAAAGTTTATTTCCGACTAAGGCATTTTTAGGTATTGATATCGGTACTACCACTATTAAGATTGTAGAGCTTAAAAAATCACAAGGCTTGCCGGAATTATTGAATTACGGTTTGTTGGAAAGTTACGGCCATTTAGAGCGCATTAATAATGCCATCCAGACCAGTACCTTGAAATTAGCAGATAAGGAAACGACAGAATTTTTGAAAGTCCTTTTAAAATATGGTGGATTTAAATCCAGGGAAGCTGTTGCTTCCATTCCGTCTTTTGCCTCTTTTACCGCGATGATGGAATTGCCGCTGATGTCAGAAAAAGAAACATCGCAAGCAATGCAGTTCCAGGCAAAACAATACATACCCTTGCCGGTATCTTCTGTAACTATCGATTGGGTTAAGGTTGATGAGCGGCAGGATCAAAAAGGCAACGCCCTTCAAAAAATTCTTTTAGTGTCGGTGCCGAATGAGCAGATTCAAAAATACCAAACTATATTCCAGGGAGCCGGTTTGAATTTAACCGCCTTAGAAATTGAAGGATTAAGCAATGCCAGGTCGTTGACTAATCACAGTGATAAAACTTCATTGATAGTTGATATCGGCGCGCGTTCCACCAGTATTTCGGTTGCCAATAACGGGCTTTTGAAGTTTTCCGGACAGACTGATTTTGCCGGAGGGTCTCTAACTCAAACTTTAGCCACCGGATTGAATATCCGGGCCAGGAGGGCGGAAGATTTAAAGAAACAGCGCGGGCTAAAGGGTGTCGGCGGAGAGTATGAATTATCAACTTTAATGCTTCCTATTTTAGATGTTATAATTAATGAAGTGAGGCGAGTGCGGGACGATTATGAGAGGGGCTATACGGATAAGATTCAGCAGGTGATTTTATCGGGAGGGGGAGCTAATTTGCTTGGAATCAGTGAATATTTTCAGGGGGAGATGGGTTTGCCGGCTATGAAAGCTAATCCATTCTCGCAAGTAAGTTATTCCTCAGAAATTGAGCCTCTGACCAGTGATTTATCGTCCGAATTTCCGGTAGCAATCGGATTGGCAATGCGCGGATTTCAATAATTAAGCTAAAAAATTTGGCACAACAATTTTCTCAAAATCCCTTGAATCAGTATACGTCAGAAGATTTGGCGATCGGGTGGCCGTGGCGATTTTTTGCCATTTCTTTTGGAATATTTGCATTATCGATCGGCATCTATTTTGCAATGACTTTGTATTACGAGCCGTTATTAAATAGGAAAATTGAAGTTGCCGAGGCAGAATTTAAAAAGCTTTCCGCCGGCGTGTCTAAGGAAGATCAGGAAAAATTTACGCTTTTTTATTCTCAAATTACTAATTTAAAAAATCTTTTAGCCAATCATACAGCCGCTTCAAAAGCTTTTGTATTTTTAGAAAAACTTACCCATCCGGAGGTTTATTTTCGGGATGTCAGTTTGCGAGTTTCGGAAGGAAAGTTGGAATTGAACGGCGTAGCCGGCTCTTTTTCAGTTTTAAGTGAGCAGCTGGAGGCTTTTAATCAGGCAGAAGAAATAGATCGTTATTTGATCAGGCAATCGCAGGTAGAGGAAGGAAAGGTACAATTTAAAGTAGAGTTAACTTTAAAAGCTAATTTATTAAAATAATGAGAGCATCTACAAAACGGGCATTTAGCTTATTAATATCTTCTGGATTTATTGTACTGGCATTGGTAGTTTATATAACTTTTACCCAGCCTGCATACAATACAATTAGCGGGCTGCAAAGCGATCTTGATTCTAAGATAAAAATTTTGGCGGACACAAAAGCTGCATTGCTTGGCGTTGATAAGTTAAAAATTGAATATAAGCAGAATGAAAAAAAGATAGATACTCTATCCTTGGCTTTGCCGTCCGAGGAGGCGGTTTCTTCTATAGTGGCACAAATTAATAACCGGACTGAGGCCAATGGATTAATAGTCCAATCAATCGGGATTAATTACTTGCCAATAAAATCTCCAACCGGATCACTTTCTCTTGCCCGGGGCGTAGGCACGCTGCAGCTAGATTTGCGGATATTCGGCTCTTACAATTCCTTCAAAAGATTTCTGCAAGATTTAGAGAGGAATGTAAAAATTATGGATGTGCGGGGATTGCGTTTGGAGTCTGCCGGCCGCCCCGATCAGGATCTTTATGCATTTAATTTAACCGTCGACACATATTATCAACCGAAGTAAATCCTTATGGCTATTATTCTAGAAGAACAAAAGAAATCTAATTTAAAAAGTATATTGTTGGTTGGGTTTATATTCATCCTAATTGGCGGCGCAGGCTATTTTTTCGCCGGTGATTTATTTGTTGCCGAGGAAATTATTTTACCAACGGTCAAATCTACCGCCACTGAAATTTCGGCTTTAAAATTCCAGCCGGATCTTGATAATTTGATTAAAGAATTACCGCCGCAAGGAAAATTTAAATCATATATTGGCCAGCCAACGGTCGGCCAATTAGGGAGAGAAAATCCGTTTATTAAATTATAGAGATGGATCTCGTTAGAAACAATTAAATCATGATAACCAAATATAAAAATTATTTTTTAATAACCGATAATATTAACCCGCTTAGTCGGCTGGGTTACGGTCATCTAGAGATGACCTGTCTCTAACGGGATGGACGATAAACAACTATTAGAAAATTTAGTTTCCGGAGGTTTTCTTGCCAAAGAAGTGGCAGACAAAGTTTTAAAAGATGCTTCAGTGGTGGGCAAGACCGCAGCAGATTTAATTAACGAAAGAAATCTCGTTTCAGATGTTGAGGTTGCCAATATTAAGAGCAAGCTGCTGAAAATTCCTTATAGGAAAGTTGATGTTGAGGTGCTGACTAAGGAGTTGCTTCTGAATATTCCGGAAGAAGTTGCCAGAAATTATAAGGTTATCCCGCTTTCTAAATCCAAAGATCTTTTGGTAGTTGGTATGGTGAACCCTGCTGATCCTCAGGCGCAGCAAGCGCTTCGGTTTGTGGCAAAGCAGCAAAAGATTAATTTGGGGGTGTATTTGGTGACGACTGGAGATTTTGATCTGGCTATAAATAGATATTCTCCCTATAAAGATGTAATAGAGGAGGCCATTCGCGCGCTTGGCGCCAAGTCTGGGAAGGGATCTGAAGCGGCTCAAAGACTGGTCCAGTTAGAGGCTGGTTTTGCTGTTTCCGAAGAAGCGCCGATTATCCGCTTAGTGGCATCAACCTTAAAAGAGGCTTTGAATCGCCGGGCATCTGACATACATATTGAACCACAAAGAACCGAAACCAGAATAAGATTCAGGATAGACGGCGAACTTCAGGAGGTAAGCAGGATGCCGGTTGAATTGCATCAGCCGATAGTTTCCCGCATCAAGGTATTATCTAATTTGAAATTGGACGAAACCAGGATTCCGCAAGACGGAAGATTCCGTTCGGTGATCTTCGGCAGAGATATTGATTTTCGCGTTGCAACTTTCCCGACTCCGGCAGGGGAGAAGGCGGCGATCCGGGTTTTAGATTCATCGGTCGGGCTGAAAAGTTTGGAAGATCTCGGCTTAATGGGCCGGAGCGCTGAATTTGTTAAGGAAGCAATTGAAAAACCATTTGGTTTAATTATAATTTCTGGCCCTACCGGATCCGGAAAGAGTACTTCGCTTTACGCATTGCTCCACATTTTAAGCAGTGAGGACACTAACGTAGTCAGCTTGGAAGACCCAGTGGAATATTATATAGAAGGAGTCAACCAATCCCAGGTTCATCCGGAAATCGGATATGACTTTGCTTCCGGTTTGCGGCAAATTTTGAGGCAAGATCCGGACGTGATCATGGTTGGTGAAATCCGGGATGTGGAGACTGCCCAGCTTACAATCCACGCCGCTTTAACCGGCCATATCGTGCTTTCCACTCTCCATACCAATAATTCTATCGGGGTTATACCAAGATTGATTGATATGAAAATTGACAGTTTTTTGCTGCCATCGGCGTTAAATTTAATGATGGCTCAGCGGCTGATCGGCAAGCTATGCCAAAATTGTAAAAAAGCCGAAGCTCCTACCGGCCAGGTGTTAGAAATTATCAAAAAAGAAATAGAAAAGTTACCGGCTGATATAAAAGAAAAAGCAAAAACTAAATACAAAGAATTTAAAACTTTTCATTCTCCCGGATGCAAGGAATGTCACAACAAGGGTTTTATCGGGAGATTAGCTATTTTCGAAGCTTTAAAAATGACTCCGGAACTTCAAGGTATTATAAGCACTGGCGCAAATGAAGCAAGAATTATTGAAGAAGCGCGCAGGCAGGGAATGGTTAATTTAAGGCAGGACGGAATCTTGAAGGCTTTAGACGGCTTGATCGGTATTGAGGAAATTCTTAGAGAAACAGAAGAACTATAAATAGTTTATAATGAAGACATGACCAATGCATTTAAGGAAAAATTAGATGAGCTATTATTAGCTGCTGCGAAGCAGGGGGCTTCGGATTTGCATTTTTCTGTCGGCAGGCGGCCGACTTTAAGAATTGACGGCACTTTGGTGGGTCTTCAGCGGGAACAAATTTTGACTCCGGAAGCGATGGAGGGACTGGTTGGCGCCATGCTTACGCCGGAACAGCTGGATTATTTTTTAAAAACCAAACAGCTGGATTTTGCTTATGCTTATGAAGATAAGGCCCGCTTTCGTGTTAATGTTTTTTTTCAGAGGGGTTATATGGCTGCCGCGCTCCGTCTTGTTCCGGCAAAAATTCAAACTATGGAAGAGCTTAAATTGCCTTCCATACTTCATGATTTTACTAGGCTTTCCCAGGGTTTTGTTTTGGTAGTTGGTCCGGCCGGCCAGGGAAAGTCTACTACGGTAGCTGCTATGCTGGATGAGATCAATCATAACCGGAATGATCATATTATTACGGTTGAAGATCCGATTGAATATTTATTTGCGCAGGACCGGTGCATTGTTTCCCAGCGGGAAGTTAATTATGACACCTTAAGTTTTCATGATGCGTTGCGGACGTTGCTTCGTCAGGATCCGGATGTGGTAATGATTGGTGAAATGAGAGATGGAGAATCAATCGCCACCGCGATGACTGCCGCCGAGACTGGCCACTTGGTTTTTTCCACTCTTCATACTAACTCCGCATCACAGACCGTTGACAGAATTATTGACAGTTTTCCGGCTGATCAGCAAAATCAGGTTGTTTCCCAGCTGGCTTCCACTTTAGTCGGAATAGTTTCTGAAAGACTGATACCGAGGATAGATGGCGGGAGAGTTCCGGCTTTTGAAATAATGTTGGTTAATTCTGCAATTAAAAATTTGATCCGCGAGAGGAAAACTTATCAGATAGATTTAGTTATTGAAACCAGCATGCAAGAAGGCATGATGACTTTAAATAGATCACTGGCTAATTTAGTCCATAAAAAAGAAATTTCGGTTGAAAATGCCGAGCTGTATTCGCTGAATCCATCGGAGTTAAGAATACTTTTAGAGAGAGGGTAAGAGTGTGGGCATATGAAGTACAAATACGCCGCCAGAACTAAACAAGGAGATCTTCAGACCGGGTTTGTAGAATCAGTCAGCCGGGAAGCCGCTTATAATACTCTGACCGGGCACGAGCTTTTTATTTTAAGCCTTGAAGAAATAGAAGGAAGAGTGTTTTATCAGCAAATTCTTGATTTTTTTAACCGAGTAAAGTCGCTTGATGTGATGATTTTTACCAGGCAATTCGCCACCTTGCTGGATGCGGAGATTTCTTTGGGTGATTCGCTTAAAAATCTTTTCCAACAGACCCGGAACGTAGTTTTAAAAGAAGCTATTTCTGAAATTTCCAGCGATATTGATTCAGGTTTGGCGCTTTCCCAGGCAATGGAGAAGCATTCCAATATTTTTTCCAGTTTTTATGTAAGCATGATTCGTTCGGCGGAGGTTACCGGCAGATTGGAAGAGGTGATGGGTTTTATGGCCGAATATCTGGAAAAAGAAGGCGGACTTTTATCGCGGGTGCGTAATGCTTTGATTTATCCGGTGGTAGTTATTGTTTTATTTTTCGTTGTTGTTGGCATCATGCTGGTTTTTGTCTTTCCTCAATTGGCGCCTATTTTTGCCGAATCCAATGTTCCATTGCCGCTGGTAACGCGAATTTTATTGGGTACTGCCAATTTCTTGGCCTCTTGGTGGCTGGTGGTACTAGGCGGACTCGGGGTAGTTTTATTTCTGGTTTCGGACTATTTCCGTTCTGCTGAAGGCAAAATAGTTTTGGACGAGGTTAGGATACGTTTGCCGGTCATAGGAAATCTTTATAAAAAGCTGTATGTGGCCCGTTTTGCGGAGTCCACCGGGGTTTTGATTAAAGGCGGCATTCCGATTGCCCAATCTCTGGAAATTTCCGGCCGCGCTATCGGCAGCATAATTTATCAGGACATTTTACGTGAAGTGGCGGAGTCAGTGCGTGGCGGCCAATTGCTTTCACAGGCGCTGGCCGAACACGAGAATTATTTTCCGCCATTGGTGCATCAGATGATCGCGGTCGGGGAGGCCACCGGCAAACTAGAATCATTATTTGTCCGCATCTCTTCTTTTTATACTAGAGAAATTGACGATATCGTATCCAATTTAGTGGAACTTATTCAGCC
>Ga0247727_10020673_pt1 | contig 10037 bp, 10 predicted proteins | sample WisWelCaveWW1625_FD_202498 | JGI IMG/M metagenome (GOLD analysis project Ga0247727, IMG submission 202498) | Biofilm microbial communities from Wishing Well Cave, Virginia, United States - WW16-25 | ecosystem: Environmental > Aquatic > Deep subsurface > Groundwater > Cave microbial mat | place...
TCGGGATCGCGGTTCGGCGACGGCCCATGTAATGACCCCGCCGGCGAAAAGGAAGGCAGGTCAGGCACTTGCAGCTTCAGTCACGCGAGCCGCTGTATCAAATAATGATGGCGAGGTACTACTCCTCTAGCCTGGGACGGTTCATGGCAGTCGACCCCGCCATGAAGCTTGGGAAGAACCTCGAGAACCCCCAGAGATGGAACCGCTACACCTATTCGTTGAACAACCCCTTGAAATACGTAGACCCGGATGGGCAGGACATCGAGCTATCCACAAAGGGAAGCCAGAGGGCCGCGAAGAAGATGCTGGTCGAGACAGCGATGCGACCGAGCGGTCGAGCGGCACTCCAGAGAGTGGACTCGAACTCCGCTGTCACGGCGACCGTCGAGGACACGCGGATCAACAGCAAACAGCAGATTCAGCAGGCGAAGCAAACCGGGGGTGATCTGGAGACCGCCAAGACGAAGTTGACCGGTGAAACCAAGGACGCCCAAGGCAACACGACGCACTACGACGTCAAGGTATCGGTGGATACCAAGGCCATCGAGCAGGCTCACCCCGATCCTTCAGGCGTAACCACCACTGCTCACGAGCTCGTCCACGTGGAGGGAATCGCGGCCGGGCTGAGCGACGCACAGTTGGTCGCACAGGACACGAGCGGTGCTGCTGCGGCCGTCGGCAGTGCAACGGCTACTGAGCAGCCCGACATCTCGAAGAAGGAAGCCAAGAAGATCGTCAAGGAAATGCTGAAAAACTGATCCGCGTCGCACTCGGCGGCGGTAGAGGTACACCATGCGTCCTTTCTTACTCTTGTTCTGCGTAGCCCTTTGTCTTCCTCTCGGGGGGACGGTTCCCGCATCTAGCAGCGAGACAATCACCTTCTCAGTGGCGAGCAGCGCCAGCGACAAGAAGCTCGACGGCGTTCTCCTGCTCCTCACTGGCTCAGATGGAAAGCTTGTCGAACTGGGTCACACCGATGGGAATGGTCGATTGGCAGTATCAAAGGATCAGCTTCGACAGTCAGGCAGTGCCGCGATCCTCTTCTGCAGGGAGCGCTTCTTCTGTGGGGCCTTCCGTCTCGACGATCCGAAGTTCCTCGAGGCCGACTACCGGATCATCGACTTGGCACCCTTCGCCGTGCCTTGAACTGCGAGACGCCCCTCGGACAGGCGGTCGGTACGCTGTCGCCCACGATGACGCCTGGATCGACCTGTCCAGTCTCGGGAAGGGACAAAGGTGCGCTGCGTGGTCCGCGCTCGCCAAGCGGGACATCGGCCGACATGGCCCTCCGCGCCTGCGGGCGCTGCGGTCCACGCGGCCCAAGTAGCGCTTCGGCGAGACGCGGACCCCGCGGCAGGTGTCGCGCCGGCCGCGCTTGCGGTTGAAGTGAACCTCTCGTAGTTCCGACGACGCGCGTCCGTCACGCCACCCGCAGGCGGGGCGCAGCGGGCGTCTTGGCACTGCCCCCCTTTCGCCGGCCTTCGGCACGCCCCCCGGCGGGCCGCCGGGGGGCTCGGCAGTGGCGCGGCGCTGCGCGCCGCGGCGAACCCCGTTCGCCGAGAGAAGAGACGTCAGCAACGCCGTCGTCAAGTGATCGCCCCCGAGATGTACGCCGAGCCGACGGCAACGATCGCGATCGTTGTCGACGTTCGGTGTTCGCCTCTCTATGCGCGAGACGTCGTGCGCCGAGCCCCCCGGCGGGCCGCCGGGGGGGCGTGCCGGAGCGGAGCGGAGGCCGGCGCGAGGGGGGCAGTGCAAAGACGCCGCTGCGACCCGGACGCACGGGACGTGACGGCCGCACGGCGCGACGTTCGCAGCGTTCACTTCTTTAACGGTGGAGTGCGGCCGGCGCGGCCTGTGCCCCGGGGGCCGCGTCGGATAACGCCTGTTCCGTACCCCGCGTGCTGCGGAGCGCAGCGGAGTGGCGCGCGGGGCTCGACCCTGGACCGGAGCGCCTGCAGGCGCGGAGGGCCAGGGTTACGGAACGCGGCGTTATCGGATGCGGCGAGCAGCCACCTTATTGCCTCGCGGACGTGACTCATAGTCCGTGGACTGGGACTCCACCGAATCGGAGAATGTCGCCGTGAGCCGGGACGGGATCACGGTACGACTGGGCCGCCGCGTTCGGGCGCGCCGGGAGGCGCTCGGCCTCTCGCAGGAAGCGTTTGCGGCCAAGTGCGGACTGGACCGCACCTACGTCAGCGGGATCGAGCGCGGCAAGCGCAACGTCAGTGTTCGTAATCTCGAGATCGTCGCCCGGGCGCTGGGCGTGAGCCTCTCACAACTCTTCAGGAACCTGTGAGCGAGAGGGTGACGGGCGGAATGGCGATGCCGACGACGATCCTCGAAAGATGGGCGCTCACTCCCGACGAGTTGACCCAGATCGTTGACCAGAACGCGAGTCTGCGGGGGATGCTGGTCGGCTACATCGCGGAATCCAAGCTCCGGCAGCTCTTCGAGCGCAGCGGCCGTGTCAGTTCCCTCGCCAAGGACGACGATCACGACCGGAGGAAGAAGGGCGACCTGGTGTTCACGTATCGCGGTCACGAGTTCCGGATCGAGTCCAAGTCGCTCCAGACGACGATGACCAAGAGGCTGGGGAACGGGCGCTTCGAGGGGGGCGCCCAGTGCGATGCGAGCGACCGGCGCCCGGTCAAGCTGGCACGAGGCCGCAAGATCGAGACGACCTGTCTGCTGGTCGGCGAGTTCGACATCCTGGCCGTCTGTCTGTTCGACTTCACCGGCCGTTGGGACTTTTGCTTCGCCCTGAACCGGGATCTCCCGCGGTCGACCTACAAGCGGTACCCGCCAGCGGTGCGCGCCCAACTGATCAAGAGCCTCGTTCCCGTGACCCTGCCTCTCAGTGCCCCGTTCGTGGACGAGCCGTTCGTTCTTCTCGACCGTCTGGTTGCAGAGAGAGGACGCTCGAGAAGCTGACCCTGCGCTTCTCGAACACGAGGAAATAGGAGTGGTTCTTGCGCGCATGGACCTGCTTCTTGACACGGCTCACGCCCGGCGCGTTGGTGCGCATCACCACGAAGAGATCCTTGGTGTAGAACCCCAGCGACTCGTACCCGGTGATCAGCTCCACATGGGTCAGCCGCTGCTTGTTGGCGCTCACCTCGTCCTGGCACTTGACGATGAAGATCCCGTTGGGACGCAGGGCGCGCCAGGCTTCCCGCCCGGCGCGTGCGTACAGGTCCACCACCGCGCCGTGCCACTTTGGCCCACCGTCGGTCTCCTGGCCGTTCGAGTAGGCGTTGCGGAAGGCGACATGGGTTCCTGAGCCGGCCATGTGGTCGACCGATCGGCGATACAGACCCTCCATGTATGGCGGGTCGAGAACCACGCAGTCGATCGAGTGGTCGCGGTAGGGCAACCTCCTGCAATCCACTCCACCTCTGATCTCGATGAACGGCAGCATCCCCAGATCCGACTTGGGGCTGATGTCCGAGGCCAGGACCTTGTAGTCGCTGAGGCTCACGCTCTTCCAGAACGTGCCCTTGCCATAGGTGACATCGGCGACGATCGCGCCCTTGGGGACGTGAAGTTGGAGAATGAGGGGGAAAACCTCAGCATTGCCTGCAACGTAGGCGGACTTGACGAGATCGGATGTTGTCTGACCGCCCTGGACTCTCTTGGGCCTGAGGAGTCTGTGTCCCGAACTACGCTCCGTGAGGGGTTCCATGGCTGCGGCTACCTCCTGATGACGATGAGTCACAGGCTCTCCGGCGGCAACTATAGCACAGGGCGTCAGGGTCCTCGTCGTGCCGCGAGCACCGGCGGGTGGGGCAATCCTGTGGGTGAGCGTTGCGCCACGGGCGCTCAGCGCCTGTCGCCGTTGCCCTTGGCGGAGACGAGGGAGTTGATCAGACGGATGATGGCGCGCTGATCTCTTTCTGGGAGCGTCAGGACTTGATGCAGCTTCTTGCGCACGAGCCGGGCCTGGGGGTTGAGCGGCTCGCGCAACGTCCGGGGGGCGGACTTCAGGCCGAGGAGCTCGTCGGTGGCGACGCCGAGCCCGCGGGCGAGATCGGCGACGACGGGGGCCGGAGGGTAGCTCGCCTGAGTCTCGTAGGAGGAGATGGCGCGCTGGCTGGTGCCGATCGCCCTGGCGAGCTCCACCTGGCTCAAGCCGCGAGCCTTCCTGAGTTCGGCGAGCTTCTTGCCGAAGTCTGATCTGGCGATCTTCTTCCTGCGCATCGCCCTGCCATTGTAGGGGCCGATCCAGCCAGCCTCTCGGCGGGCGTGAAAATCCAGTTGACGATGTCAAACCTAAAAAGTATAGTTCGTCAGACAACTTTGTATCCGGAGGCCGCGATGGTCCGCTGAGGAAGTTACCTCTTGACAGGAATCCTGGGAAACGCGGTCTGAGGAGCTGGAGGAGAAGAGAGCCACCCGTCGGCAGTTCACTTGGCGGTGACCCGACGGGCGGCCCCGGGAAGCAGCTGAGGGGTGTCCCCCCGGCGCTTCACGGCTTCGATCCTACCAGAAGGCGCTTCTCCTGTAGCTCAACGATGAAGGGAGGTGATGAGGACATGGTCGAGATCCGCACCGACGACCTGTGGCTGTCGGCGTTGGCGCTGGCGCTGGCGCGCGGCGGGCGGTTGGTCGAGCTGCAGATCGGCGGCAACGGACGGAAGACGGCGGTGTTCCGGATCGCGGGGCCTGACCTGGCGGGGCTGGAAGAGGCGTATGCCTGCGGGACGGCGGAGGCGAACGTTCTGGATCTGAAGGGGCAGATGAGCCACCTGAAGGACGTGCTGTTCGCCCGGATGCGGCGAGAGGAGAGGAGCGCATGTACGTCACCAAGGATGCGATCGAGGGCGTGAAGCGGCGGCACGACCTGGTCGTCGTGATCGAGAGCCGCGGCGTGAAGCTGGAACGCAAGGGGAAGAACTACGTCGGGCTGTGCCCGTTCCATGAAGATCACGAGCCGTCTTTGGTCGTGAATCCGGACAAGCAGTTGTGGCACTGCTTCGGGGCGTGCAGCGGGAACGGCGGCAAGAGCGGTGGCGATGTGTTCGCGTTCGTGGCCAGGAAGGACGGGGTGACGTTCCTCGAGGCGATGAAGAAGCTGGGGTACGAGGAGCCGACGCGGGCCGGGAGCCGACGTCCGGGCGCGGCGGCGGAGCCGGCGGCGTCGGCGGCCGCCGCGCCGTCGCCGGCGATCTCCGAGGCCGGCCGGCGGCATCTCCTGGCGAGCGTGGTCGGGCACTACTGCCGCGTGTTCCGGGAGCGGCCGGAGGGTCAGGCGTATCTCACGAGTCGTGGCCTGGCCGACCCGGAGATGCTGCAGGCGTTCGAGGTCGGGTACGTCGATGGTTCTCTCCCGAAGACGTTCGACACCGGCGGCGAGATCGCGCGGGCGCTTCTCGATGCGGGCCTGCTCACCGCTTCGGGCCGCGAGCTGTTCTCTGGCTGCGTCGTGTTGCCGCTGCGGTTGCCGGAGGAAGGGATCGTCGGGCTGTACGGCCGGCACACGCAGCGCGACCAGCACCTGTACCTGCCGGGCCCGCGGCGCGGGGTGTTCCACTGGCAGGCGTTCAAGGGATCGAATCACGTCGTCCTCACCGAGTCGGTGATCGATGCGCTCTCGCTGTACCAGGCGGGGATCCGGAACGTGTCGTGCGTGTATGGCGTCCAGGGCCTCACGGCCGACCACGAGGAGCTCGTGCAGCGGTTCCGGGTGAAGCGGGTGACGCTCTGTCTCGACGACGACGCCGCCGGCGAGAGAGCGACAGGCGTAATCGGCGATCGCCTGCGCGCGCTCGGCTTGGCCGTCGACGTCGCTCGTCTCGCCGGCGCCAAGGACGCGAGCGAGTTGCTCACGAGCCAGGGCGTGGAAGCGGCCGCGGCGGCGTTCAAGCGCGCCGTTGCGGAGGCTCTACCCTTAACGGTGAACGGCACGGTTAAGGAAGGAACGACGGCGGCGGCGCCGGCGGTGGCCGAGCACGCGGCCACGCCAGAGGCGATCGTGAGCGAGCCGGCGCCGGCGTCGCCGGCGATGTCGCCGCAGGTGAGCCGTGACGCCGACGGCAGCGTGCGTGTGACGTTCGCCGCGCGCGCCTGGCGCGTGCGCGGGCTGACGTCCGTCGGACTCGATCGCCTGCGCGTGAACCTGCGGGTCGAGGGACGGGGACGTCTGCACCTCGACACGCTTGACCTGTACGGCCACCGGGCGCGGTCGGCGCTGGTGAAGGAGCTGGCGCGCCTGTTCGGCGAGCCCGAAGAGGACCTGGCGCGCGAGGTTGCGGCGCTCATCGAGACGCTCGAGGGTGTGCGCCTGGATCAGGCGAAGGCGGCGACGCCCGTCCGTCTCGAGATGCCGGACCGGGAGAAAGAGGCGGCGCTGCAGCTGCTGCGCTCACCCGACCTCCTGGACCGGGCCCTCGCCGACTTCGAGCGGCTGGGCTGCGTCGGCGAGCGGACGACGCTGCTCGTCGGGTACCTTGGGACGATCTCGCGTCTGCTCGACGATCCGCTCGGTCTCATCATCGTCAGCCGCTCAGGGGCCGGGAAGAGCAGCGTGCAGGACCTGCTGTGCGACGTGGTCCCTGACGAGGACCTGGTCCGGTACACGCGCCTGACGGGCCAGGCGCTGTTCTACAAGGAGGAAGACGCGCTCGTCCACAAGGTGCTGGCCGTCGACGAGGAGGAGGGAGCGGAGGAGGCGGCCTACTCGATCAGGAACCTCCAGTCGGCCCAGGTCCTGAGCGTGGCGGCGACCAGGACCGACCCGCAGACCGGGAAACTCCGGACGGACGAGTACCGGGTGCGTGGGCCGGTGTTCATCATGTTCACGACGACCTCGCCCGAGGCGCTCGACTACGAGACGAGGAACCGCTTCGTGCAGGTGGGCATCGACGAGTCGATCGAGCAGACGCGGCGGATCCTGCAACGGCAGCGCGAGATGGACACGCTCGACGGGGTCCTGCGGCGCGAGGAGGCCGCGGTGCTCCGGCGCGTGCACCAGAACGCGCAGCGCCTCCTGCGGCCGCTGCGTGTGGTGAACCCGTACGCGCCGGCGCTTGTGTATCCGGACGGCCGGTTGCAGATGCGGCGGGAGCAGAAGAAGTACCTGACGCTCATCAAGGCCATTGCTCTCCTGCACCAGCACCAACGGGAGATCAAGAGAGCGACACGCGGCGACGCCGAGGTGGAATACATCGAGGTGACGCCTGCCGACATCGCACTGGCGAACCGGCTGGCGCGCCAGGTCCTGGGCCGCAGTCTCGACGAGTTGGCGCACCCGACGCGGCAGCTGCTCAAGCACCTGGTGGAGGTGACGAAGAGGATGGCCATCGGCGCGCGCCTGTTCACCCGTCACGAGGTGCGGCAGAAGACGGGGTGGACCGACTGGCAGGTCCGCGTGCATCTGGGCCAGCTGGTCGAGCTCGAGTACGTGGTGCTGGCCCAGGGCCGGAACGGCAAGCGGCTGACGTATGAGCTCTTGTTCGAGGGCGACCCGGAGGAGGACGCGCGCTATCTCACCGGTCTCGTCGACGTCGAGGCGCTCGGTGATGGGCGCAGGAACGGCGGTCGGCCGCGCATCGCCCCCGCGCCGGTGGTGTCGCCGCCGCTCAGGCGCCCGTCGCGTTCGGCGGACGCGGCTCTCGATCTCTCCAAGTGACTGAGATCCATGGACCTTGTGAGGGAAAGAGGCACCTTGTGAGCAAAAAGGCCACCTTGTGAGGAAAACGCCGACCTTGTGGCAACTTGTGAGGCGACCCTCACAAGGTGGAAATCTCGTTCCTTCTGTTCCTTACCTGTGGCCACACCCCACCTTGTGAGCTTTTTGGGAAAAGGTGGTGGGGGTCCCGCGGTGTGAAGAGGGTGAGATGGAAAAGCACCGCCGGCGGTTCGAGCTGCTCGTGGCCCGGTTCGTCGAGCACATGCAGGTGCTCGGGTGGTCGCCGCGCACCGTCGACGGCTACCGGTCGCAGTTGTCGTTCTTCCTGGCCTGGCTCGGCGAAGAGACCGACATCGAGGAGGTCACGGCGATCACGCCCGAGGTCCTGCACGCCTACCAGACGCATCTGTATGCGTTCAGCGATGAGAACGGGAGGTCGTTGAGCATCGCCACCCAGGCGGCGCGGCTGTCGGTCGTGCGGTCGTTCTTCCGGTACCTGGTGAAGAGCGACGTGCTCTTGTACGACCCGTCGGCGGCGCTCGAGCTGCCGAAGCGCAAGGGCATCCTGCCGCGTTCGATCCTCTCGAAGCAGGAGGTCACCCGGCTCCTGGCCGCCCCCGATGCCACGACACCGCTGGGCCTGCGGGACCGGGCGATGATCGAGGTCCTGTACTCCACCGGCATCCGCAACGCCGAGCTGCGCGCCCTTCAGGTCTACGACCTCGATCTCGAGCGCGGGCTGCTGCGGGTCAACCAGGGGAAGAACGCCAAGGACCGCGTGGTGCCGCTCGGTGAAGCGGCCTGCACCTGGCTGCGCGAGTATCTCGGCGAGGCCCGGCCGCGGCTCCTGGCCGGGCATCGCTCTGCCTCTGCCGAGCCGACGGTGTTCCTCTCCAAGAACGGCAAGCGGCTCTTCCCTCTGGGCGTCCTCTACCCGCTGAAGAAGCACGCGCGGAAGGCCGGCATCGAGCGCGTGGTGACGCCGCACACGCTGCGGCACACGTTCGCGACCCACCTGCTCGCGGGGCACGCCGACATCCGGCACATCCAGGCGATGCTCGGTCACGCCTCGGTGGCGACGACGCAGATCTACACGCGGGTCGAGGTGACCGACCTCAAGGCGGTGCACCGGCGCTGCCACCCTCGGGAGCGGCGATGAGCGGCGAAAAGGTGGTCGCGGGGACCCCGATCTCCCTCGAAGACCCCGGCCTCCACGAGGCAAACTCGCCGTCCGCGACCACCCTCGCCGCCCTGGTCGAGGCCTTCCTCGCCGACTCACTCGCCCGCGGCCTGGCGCGCGGCACGGTGGCGTACCGGCGCGTCTACCTCGCGCAGCTCGTCGCCTGGCTCGGCGGCCGCGGCATCACATCGGCGCCGCTGGTCACGTCTCGTGTCCTCGAAGAGTATCTGGCTCATCTGAAGGGCCGTGTCACCGACCACAACCGGAAGGAGCCCTCACCCTTAAGTGTGAAGACGCTCGCCGCCGAGGCCTCGGTGCTGCGGTCGTTCTTCTCGTGGCTCGCCAGGCGGCACGTCGTCCTGTTCGACCCGGCTGTGGGACTGGTCCTCGGCGATCGCACGGCGCCGCTCCCGAAAACCGTTCTCACCGAGACCGAGGTGCAAATGCTCCTGGCGGCGCCCGGGCGCGACGCCCTGGGCCTGCGCGACCGCGCGATCCTCGAGACGCTCTACTCGACGGCTCTGCGGCGCGCCGAGCTGTGCACCCTCGATCTCTACGACCTGGATGTCGCCGGCGAGATCGTCCGCGTGCGCCAGGGCAAAGGGCGGAAGGACCGCTACGTGCCCGTCGGCGCCCACGCCCTCGAGGCGCTGCGCCGCTACATCAACCACGCCAGGCCCGAGCTCGTGGCCACGCCGAAGGAGCCGGCCCTGTTCGTCGCGTCGAACAGCGGCCGTCGGCTCGGCCGCGCCGGCCTCGGCCTCGTCGTCCGCAAGCACGCCGACGCCGCCGGCCTCGGAAAGCGCGTCACACCGCACGTGCTCCGGCACACTTGCGCCACGCACCTGCTGCAGGGCGGCGCCGACCTCCGGCACGTGCAGGCGATCCTCGGCCACGCCAGCATCGCCACGACCCAGGTCTATACGCGCGTCGCCGTCGAGGATCTCGCCGCGGTGCACCGGCGGAGCCATCCCCGCAGGTCGCTGAAAGTCGTTGAGCGCCGGGCGCCAGCGGGCGTATCCTTCCCTTAACTGTCAGGCTGGAGCGTCCGTCGGAGTCGAGCCGGAAAGGGAAGAGCGAGGGTCGAAGAGGGTCGATCGGGATCGCGGTTCGGCGACGGCCCATGTAATGACCCCGCCGGCGAAAAGGAAGGCAGGTCAGGCACTTGCAGCTTCAGTCACGCGAGCCGCTGTATCAAATAATGATGGCGAGGTACTACTCCTC
>Ga0247727_10020674_pt1 | contig 10036 bp, 8 predicted proteins | sample WisWelCaveWW1625_FD_202498 | JGI IMG/M metagenome (GOLD analysis project Ga0247727, IMG submission 202498) | Biofilm microbial communities from Wishing Well Cave, Virginia, United States - WW16-25 | ecosystem: Environmental > Aquatic > Deep subsurface > Groundwater > Cave microbial mat | place...
CGGGAGCCGAGGTGTCCGATATCAGGACCAGGCCGGTTCGGATCGGGCGTTGCGCGGGCAGGTCCGCGACCGATGGACCGCTCACCGCCTCCCGCCCGACGTAGTCCACCAACCGGTTCGGCGGCATGGCCGACGCACAGGCTGAGACAGCCCCAATCACCAACGCAAGGCAGGCGATGCTCTTGATGCTGTTGAAGAGACGCATGGTTTCCCTCCCAACCCGCGGCTTTCCCTTTGCTTGCTTATACGTTCGCCCGGCCACGCCGGATTGTCAAGTCCTTGCAATCCCCTGTTTGCTCGGCTAGGCTGCCCCAATTTGCGGAGCCGGCGTGACCTCTAGCAACCCCAGCGCAACCCGACATCTCTCAGTCATCATCCCGGCCTATAACGAGGCCCGCCGCATTCTTCCCTACCTTCAGGACATCACCGCCTATCTGGTCCAGCGAGGTCTTTCTTATGAAATCCTCGTGGTGGACGATGGGAGTCTGGACGATACCGCCGCCCTCGTTGAGCGGGCCGGCGCGCAGAATTCACGCATCCGACTGATCCGGCTCTCCCAGAACAGCGGCAAGGGCGCCGCCGTGCGGGCGGGCATGCAGGCCGCGCAAGGAGATCTCCAACTGTTTGCCGATGCGGACGGCGCCACGCCGATCCAGGAATTGGAACGGCTGGAAGCAGCAGTGCAAAAAGGCGCCGATCTCGCGATCGGCTCCCGCACCCTGGCATCACGCGACCGCCGCTACCGGGTGCAGGCCCGCCTCCACCGGACACTGCTGGGGAATCTCTTCAATCGCATCGTCCGCCTGCTCGGCATCAGGGACATCCACGACACGCAGTGCGGCTTCAAGCTCTTTCGACAATCCGTGGCGCAGGACCTGTTTTCCGTCGCCCGCATCGACGGCTACGGCTTCGATCTGGAATTACTCTACGTTGCGCAACGGCGGGGCTATCGCATCACCGAAGTGCCCATCAACTGGGCGGACCAGCCGGGCTCAAAGGTACGGGTGCTTCGCGACGGACTGGCGATGGTGTGCGAGATGCTGGCCGTTCGACGAAACCATGCACGCGGGCTGTATGCGGCCCGGCAAGGTTTCCCCGTCAGCGGCTGACGAAGGGCGTGAACGGGATGGTACAGCCGTTCGCTCACGCACCTCTCGGAGCGACCCCTCCGGGCTTTAGCTCGCGGAAACCTTCTGGAATTCCTGCGGCCGCGGTCGTTGACCGCGGTGCCTTAGTCAGTTCCAGCTTTCCTTCTCGCTAAAGCCTCGGTGGGTACCCCGCTCCTCCGGTGAAGTTCGCTCACAGCCATACCACCCCTCTTAAAAAGTGGAACGGTGACAGGCCGCTGATAGACCTGTCACCGTTCACGCTTCGCCACGTTCAGTGGGCTACTCCAACAGTGATTGCCCTCGAAACATTGCTTGCCCAGAGCCTGTCGAGGGGTCAGCCTCTTCGCACCATCTGCAGGAATGCTGTAAGGTCCATCGGTTTCGCCTAGCAATGGAGAATATCCCTGCTTTTCTCCTCCCAATAATTGCCTTGCTGCCTGTTCGTTAGGCTGATATCTCACGCTGTTTGTATAAACGGGCCTCATCATCGGTCCGATACATTGTGCTGTCTATATCCGTAAGTGCCAGATCTAAGAGAGATTGTGCGCGCTGCACTCTCGCGCGGTCTTCCCAGGATAGTTGATAATTCCCAAGAGAACGCAACCAGCTCTTTACCTTCTTGATGAGCTTTGATTCTCTTGCTACTTCTTTGTTCCATGCCGTTTGTCGTTTTGTAAGAACCATCTTCTCCTCCATCTTAGGGTAATGTCTGGGTGAGGCGGGATCGTGTGGTTAGGGAGCCACCATCGTGGGCCATCAGACTCCAACGGAAAAGTAGCCTGCCCTCTCCCTTTCTTTACTCACTTTTGAAATTTGTAAGACATGTGTTTAATAACTTCGTCAATGAAATCTGTTACAAGCCCTTCCATAGCGCGTACTATCGCACGATCCCCTAGGTCCATTTGCACGGTTTCCTCTGCAGGGGCGTCGACTTCCCGACGAACTTTGATAGGAACTGGAGTGGCCTGACCAGGGAAAGTGGTATCAATCGTCAGTATAATCTCGACCCAATCTACGCCAGTCCCAGCTGCCGAATTGGTGTAGCGCATCTTGCATGTTGAAAGATGGACGCCAACTTGAGCTGAATTCACGCTTGGAGGTCGAAGTGCTGCCCTTGCAGCCTGTTCGAGATAGGCAGCAAAGGTCCACCCGATGGGGAACTGTCGACTGGACAGAGAGCCTATAATGCCGCTTGGAGTGTCATCGAATTGATACTTTTTTGTTGCCTCATCTATGACGAAATCGATTGCAGGAGCCTTTTTATAGCGTTCAACCAGAACCTTTTCTGTAGCATAGGTAAGTCGGTCATTGATCTTAGTTGGTAGGGTACAGCCAGAAGCGGTAATGAGCGATGTGAATAAGACCATTACCGACAACAGGGTGACTAACATCATAACCTCAAAGAAAAAACAGGGACATTCACCATTTCGGCTGGACGCAGGCTACGCTTTCCTAATAAGTGCGTCAATATTTCAGAGGGGGGTAGCCAGAACTGAAGGCATCAATGGTCAGAGGACAATAACTGCAGGAACTGCCCGTTGAACTTGGCGAAGCGTTAAAGGCGACGGGCTTGTGAAGCGGCCCGTCGCCTTTCATTTTTTATATTTGCTAGAGGTCCTCTTTTCCTGCGAGTGCGGGTTGGTCTGCTCCGACTGCGCGCATCGAACGAGCACCCTTCTGAGGCGTGCGCGTTCTGCGAGCAAGGGAGCAGACCAACCCGCTAACTCGCTCCCTTCCGCGCGCGTTGCGCGAGCACGAAGGGAGACCGGGCTGCCAGCTCGCTCCTTCTTCGCGCGAGCTCTACTCCGGACGCCGCACGTAGATCCTGACCTTTGCGTCTTCATAGATCATCCGCCAGCCGTGTTCACCGCCCAGCGCCCGCTCCAGCGGACTCTCCCGCTTCACCAGCGCCCAATCCACGAGGTATTTGTCGAGCACGCCGAGCGCCGGAGGATCCCAATTGGTCAGCGCAAGATAGTCCTCGAAGATGCGCCGGTCATCGATCCGCCAGGCCGGCATCCGGCCGTCGATGAAGATCCGCTCCCCCGGCAGCCACCAGAGCAGAAACCCGCCGTGACCGTACTCATTGAACATGCGCGCGCCGACCTGGTTCCGATTGGCCTTGATCCATTGCACGGCTTCGATCGGATAGCTCGTGTCGCGGAAAAACTCCTCCGCGGCCAGGCCCGACCGAACGATACGGGTCAGATGCTCTGGGCCGAGGACGCCCAGACCGATCGCCACAACACATGTCAGCGCCAGGCCCCATTCCTTTGAGCGCCGTGCCGCGGCCGGCATCCACGCCATGGCGCGCGTCGCGATCATCGCCAGCATCTCCGCCGCGAGCGGAAGACTGACGATCAGAAAGAAGGGAATGTTGCGCCAGTGCCGAAGCGACAAGCCAAGAAACACCGCCAGCACGACCCAGCGGATCGGCTCGATACGACGATAGCCCATGCCCATGGCCGCTCCCAGACCGACGAGATATCCAGCATAGAGTTTTCCGGCATGGGTCTGGAGAGACAGCGGCTGCCATTCATGGAGCGTCTCGAGCATGAACCGGTCGGAGAGCGACAGGAGAATCTCCTGGTGCAGGCGCCAGCCGTAGGGATTGACGAAGGTCAGCGCAGTCGCCGCGCCGATCGCCAGCGCGAGCCAGCCGATCTGCGGCCAGGCCGGCACCGGTTCCTCCAACTGCCGCGCCACCTCAGGCCATCGGACGACCACGACACGCGCCACGGCTGAGACAACCAGCATCAACGCCAGTGCGAACAGGCCGGCCGTAAAGCCTCCGTGAAGATTCGCCCAGAGCAGGAACAACGGCGGCACTGCCCACAGCCACACCGGTCGTCCCTCCCGGCTTTGATGCCATATCCATAGCACCAGTGCGAACCCCAGCAGCGTGACCAACTGCGTCCGCGCGCCCAGAAACGGCCGTGCCACCCACAGGGCTGCCGCGACCGCAATCAGTCTGGATATCCGATCCGCGCGGGCCGGCCCGGCTGCCACGGCAAACGCTCCGACCGTCACGGCGGCAAAGAACAGGATCGCGCCCAGAAGCCCTGCCCCTCCCAATCCGCGATGGATCAGCGCAATCACGCCATCCGTCAGCCACGCATGCTCGACCCACGGCCAGTCGGACATCGTATGCGAGTAGGGATCGGTCGTCGGCATCTGCCAGCCGTGCTGCAGCAGATCCAGCCCGGTCCGCAGATGCCAGCCGAAATCCGGCTCGGTCGGAATCTGGAGCGCAAGATTTAAAATGAAGAGCAGAAGGAGGACGTCGAGCGCGGGATAAGAACCCGTGATGCGTGACCCGTGATGCGTGACCCGTGAGGGCTGAGGCTCGCTTCTTTCATCACCCATTACCCATCACCCATTACCCATCACGTTGCTCGGCCGCTCCACCATCAGATTGCCCAACACCAGCCAATCGACCCGCGTGCGGAGAAAACACTGAATCGCTTCATCCGGCGTGCAGACGATCGGCTCCTGCACGTTAAAGGAGGTGTTCAAGAGCACCGGCACGGCAGTTTTCCGCCCGAACGCCTCCAACAGCATTCGGAATTTCCAGTTTGACTCCCGATCCACCGTTTGAATACGCGCCGTGCCGTCCACGTGGGTCACAGCCGGCAGCACGCCCTTGGCAGAAGGCCGTACCTTGCAGGTGAACAGCATGAATGGCGAGGAACCCGACACCTCAAAATAGTCGGCGGCCCGCTCTTCGAGCACGGCAGGCGCGAAGGGCCTGAACGGTTCCCGAAATTTCACCTTCGCATTGATCAGCTCGCGCATGTCCTCCCGGCGCGGATCGGCCAGCAGGCTTCGGTTGCCCAACGCCCTCGGCCCCCACTCCATGCGATCCTGGAACCACAACACCAGACGGCCGTTCGCCAATTCCTCCGCCGTCCGCTCGCAGAGCGTGTCATCGGGAAGACGCTGCCAGGAGAGTCCTGCGCTCTCCAGCGCGCGCCGGCATTGATCTTCGGAAAACTCAGGCCCCCAATAGGCGTGCGTCATGGGCTCTCGTTGCGTAGCCTCGCCGCGCCGATTCGCCAGCCACAGGGCCGCGCCGAGCGCCGTGCCCGAATCACCGGCTGCCGGCTGCACAAACACCTGCTTGAATCCCAGTTCTTCTTTCAATCGGCTGTTGGCGACACAGTTGTACGCAACGCCGCCGGCAAGGCACAGATTGTCCGCGCCGGTGAGCTGTTTCAGATGCTGCCCGATGTGAAGCAGCGTCTCCTCCAAGACAAGCTGGGCGCTGGCCGCCACATCGCGATGCCGTTGCTGGAGATCTTCGCCTGGCCGCCGATGGACGCCCAACAGCCGTTCTAATTCAGGCGCAAACATGCCGGCCCTGGCCAGATGAAAGTCCAACAGTCTCGTATTCAACCAAAACTGGCCGTCCTGTCGCAGGCTGAGCACCTGCCGGCGGATCACCTCGGCAAATCTCGGCTCTCCGTAGGCGGCCAGTCCCATGACGATGTATTCGTCCTGATCCGGCGTGAACCCGAGATAAGCCGTCATCGCGGCATAGAACTGGCCGAGCGAATGGGGCAGCGGGGTACGCTGCAGCACACGAATCTGACGGCCCTCCCCCACCGCCAGCATGGTCGTATGCGCTTCGGATGCGCCGTCCACGATGAGAATCGCCGCGCGCTCGAACGGCGACACGAGAAAGGTGCTTGCGGCATGGCAGAGATGATGATCGAGAAACACCGGCTGGTAGCGGCCCGGACCGAAATATCGCCGGAGGTATCCTGGAAGGAAAGCCAGTTCCGTCCATTCCTGCCGGAGCCGCTCGACACTGCGTCGTCCCTTCACACGGAAGAGCGCCGGTGAGCGCAGCATCGCGCCCAGGGCCAGTCGCGCGCGGCGGCCTAGCACCCAATACTTCCACGGAACCGCGATCGCATCCACGTCGCCAAGGCCGGCGCCGGCCCGGCGCAGGCACCAGGCCATCGCCTGAACCGGCAGCGCCGTCACATGCTTGATGCGGACGAACCGCTCTTCCTCGGCTGCGGCAAGGATGCGGCCATCCTGCACCACTGCCGCCGCCGCATCACGCATATTGGACAGGCCCAGAACAAGCATGCGCGTTAGAATAGACGAGCCGGCTCAGACTGGCAAGCAGGACAAAGGTTGCATTCCGGCATCGTTTTCGGTACGGTGGCGCCTCGAATCGTCTTGACTATGAGGCTTGTCGTGCATCATCGCATCACACGTATCGTGCAACCGGTCTCAGCGATCATCTTCCTCTTGACTCTGCTCACAGCGGGCTGCGACAAAATCGGCTACGCGCGAGCCACGCTGCCGGACATGGGACCGCAACTGCCCCTGTCGGTGACGCTGACCTTCGATCCATCACTCGTCTCGTCCCAATACACCTACACAAACTCTTGTGGTCAGCCTGGGATCCGGGTGCTCCTCGGGCAGGTGCTGGAGTCGGCACTGACGGATGCAGCCGACCAAACCTTCAAAACTGTCCGTCTTGCCGACAAACAATCCGGCGAGACCAAATCCGATGTGAGTGTGCAGATCGTCCTTCAGCAACAGGGATTCAAGATGTTCCCGTCGGCATTGTACGACCGCGTGCCCTCCGAATTGGTGCTGGAGGTCGTGGTCGTCTTTCGCGATGCGTCGGGAAAAGTGCTGCGCGAGGCGCCGCTGAAAGTCACACACCGCGACCGGCTGTTTCTTGCCGTCGATCAGAAACGCTGTGACTATCTGATGGAACCATTTGTCCATGGCGCGGCCGTGAGCGTGGCCACCCTGTTCGCCAAAGCCTCCCGCGACCTGCTGGATCCGAACAGCCAAACGGCCGGCGGAGCAGCCTCGGCACTCGTCTTCAAAACCGCCGTGCTTGACGAAAACGGCAACGCGCTCCTGGAAGGCGGCGAGCGAATCACAGTCCGCGTGGACCTCACCAATTCCGGCAAGACACCGATCACCGGCATCGCCATAACGCTCGGCGGCACGCCCACGTTCGTCGCATACTTTCCTGTTCCCACATTGGCTGTGGATGCGCTTCAACCGGGCGAGTCCCGATCGGTCGAGTTCGCCGCGACACTGCCGCAATCCGTGGAAACCCAGCAGGCGAACCTCACGGTTGCCGTGAACGCGGCGTCCGGCGCGAGCGCGCCGGCGGCGCAGACCATGACGGCGACGCTCAGCGGAGGCGGCGGCCGCTTCGATTCGGTGGACCAGATCCCGGCCAACTCGGCTCTCCAGCACCCCCGTACCTATGTCCTGTCGGTCGGCATCAGCACCTATCGCGACCCGCAGATTGCGGCGAGAAAGTTTTCGGCGCTGGATGCGGAACTGGTCGCGGCCTATTTCCAGACGGTGGGCGGGGTCCCTGCCCACAACATCCGGCTCCTGCAGGACTGGAAATCGCTGCGTCCCGATATCGAAGAGTTCATCCTGGAGTGGCTGCCGAAACGCCTCACCAGCGACTCGGTTGTCATCGTGTATTTTTCAGGCCACGCCGCCGTGTCACCGAACGGCGAGACCTACCTGGTCCCCTACGACGGCACGCACAACTCGACCGCTCGGCTCTATCCGCTCAAAGATCTCGAAGCGGGTCTGGCCCGCCTGAAAACGAAGCAGACGCTGTTCATCTTCGACGGCGGGATGCTCTCCATCGGCCCGACGGGGAAGGTGAAACGCCGGGGCCCCTTGTGGAGTTCGAGCAAGAGTCAGGTCCTCCATTTGATCGGCACGACGGGCCTTCACAACGGGCTCGAGCCCGCGAAGCTCCGCCACGGCCTCTTTACCTATTACTTACTGCGGGGGCTGAGAGGGGATGCCGACACCAATGCCGACGGCAACGTCACGCTGGGAGAGTTGGCGGCATTCGTCGGACGGACCGTGCCGGCTGCTGCCAGACAGGACTTCGGCCAGGAGCAGCACCCGTTCATCGCGCCGCCCATCCTTCCATCGAGCAAGTCCGCCGGACTTGTCCTCACGAAGTCAGCCGCCAAATAACAGCGTCTAAAAGTCTATCAAGTCCGTCAAGTCATCAAGTCTTCAGACTTTCGACTTGAAGACTTTACGACTTTCTGACTGCGGACAAAAAAAGGCGGAGGGGGCAATCCCCTCCGCCTTTTTTGTTACGCGTACGGAGCTGACGACTACTCGTCCGCGCTCTTCTTGCAGAAGGTCCGCTCGTAGTTGATGATCGTCCAGGCCTCTTCCTCCGTGATCGCGCTCGGAATCAGCGACACCATGCCGGTGCCGGCGCTGCCGTTCTTGATCACCCAGAAGAGCTCGCCGTCCTTCCGCTTCTTGTGGAACTTGCAGTTCGTGAAATTCCGCGGGCTCGGATTCAGAATCGCGCCGGCCGGGCCGTTCCCCTCGCCGGTCTTCCCGTGGCAGTTAAAGCAGGTGCCCTTGTTCTCGAACAACGCCTTGCCCTTCGCGATGCTTTCCGGCGTATTCGCGACCGGATTCTTCATCGCCTTGGCTTCCGCACGCTGATCTTCCGGAACGCGGGGCTTGAGCGGATCCGTCTCTTCGGCGACGGCTGCAGTAGCCACGACAAACATGACTGCGGTCAAGAGACCGATTGATTTGAGATAACCCATCACTACTCCTCCTTGTTAAGACCTAACTTCCAACGATGCGTGTCCGCAGCCTTGATTGGCGCCTGACCGTTCGTCGGGCGAAAAAGCGGCGGAACTATAGCAACGCGCCAGTAGCCTTGTCAAGCAAACGGCGCACCATCCGCCCGCTGACGCTTCAAGCCCCATGCCACCGGCAGCCGTAACCGGCTTGTTGCATTATTAAGGAGTTGCGCATGCGCGTGAGTCGGGCCAACTGCAGCGTCAAACATTTCCGCCACAGCCCGCTCAGAACCGCCACAGCAGGATACTAGGGTGGTACTGACGGTCGCTCCCTCACCTCTTTGTGAGGTTGAGTGGCTTGGTCAATCCCCGTGCTCGCAGAACGCGCACGATCAGAATGTGCTCGTTCGATGCGCGCAGTTGGGGATCAACCAAGCCACCCTACTTTAAACTGGAAAGGTGACAGGCCGCTCATGGACCTGTCACCTTTCCGCTTCGCGCTCCCTTTGTAGCCGATTGTACTCTCGCTTTCGTCAGTGCCTATCTTCCACCCTCACTAAGGACGGGTGCGTTCCAGCAATCGTCCACCGCCTTTTTTGAGGGTATCCGGGCTCGCCAGCAGTTGCGGTGTCTGCTCGTTGTTGTATTGCTTGCGGGCAATGCGCTGGACGTTCGGTTTCACGTAGTCGAGGAGTTCCACCATCTCGATTGATCCGTCCTTGTTGCCATCACCTTCCCCTTGCAGGCCTTTTAAAAAGAAGTACGTCAGCAGGCCGTGCCCCTGCTCTTTGAAGGTGTTGGAGATTTGATCGCCCGAACTCGCGGCCAGCACCGTGATCCTGCCGGCGGTAATGGCCTGAGTCTCGATCGAAAGCCCCATCGGTCTGGCTCCCTCCGCAAGCACAGAGCGGCCGCCTGCGCCGGAGAAACAGGAGTCCAGCACCACCGTCACGTCTCTCGCCGGAAGCTTGTCCAACGCCGCATAAAGGCGCTTCAACGAAAAGCCGGTCTTGTCCACAAAGGTCGGATCGCCGTCATAGGGTACCAGGTAGGCGTCACCGGTTTTCACATGCGGCGCCCCGTGGCCGGAGAAATACACAAAGACCGAACTATCCTTTTCCACGTTATTCGGCAGCCAGCCCTCAAAATACTTTTCCAGATCGGTCTTGGTCGCCTTCTCATTCAACCGCACCACCACGTTTTCCTCCGGATACCCAAGCACCTTGGTCACATAATCCCCCACCACTGACGCATCATGCGCCGCAAAATTGGCCTTCGGCAGTTGCTCCCGATACTGCTCAATCCCAATCACAATCGCATAAGCATTCTTCTTGGGCGCGCTCTTGCCGACAGGCACCC
>Ga0247727_10020675_pt1 | contig 10036 bp, 14 predicted proteins | sample WisWelCaveWW1625_FD_202498 | JGI IMG/M metagenome (GOLD analysis project Ga0247727, IMG submission 202498) | Biofilm microbial communities from Wishing Well Cave, Virginia, United States - WW16-25 | ecosystem: Environmental > Aquatic > Deep subsurface > Groundwater > Cave microbial mat | place...
CATCCTTGCGTCTGAGCAAAAGATTCTCGGAATTATCAAGGCTGAATTGTTAGAGCTTAAAGAAAAGTATGGCGATGCTAGAAGAACTCAAATTCTTGAGACAGAAATGGCTGCGATGGAGGAAGAATCTTTGATCAAGCCTGAAGATGACGTTATTACAATTACTCATGCAGGCTACGTAAAACGTTTGCCAATGGATACTTACAAACAGCAGCGCCGTGGCGGCAAGGGTATTATTGCGGCAGAAGCAAAAGAGGAAGACTTTATTGAAAACTTGTTCGTCGCTAATACGCATGATTACATTCTTTTCTTTACAAGTTTAGGCAAAGTGCACTGGATTAAAGTCTACCAATTGCCTGAAGCCTCAAGATATGCTAAAGGCACGGCTATTGTGAATCTCTTGCAGCTTGGCCAGGGCGAGAAAGTTACTGCTTTCATTCCAGTTAAGCAGTTTGAAGAGAACAAATTCCTCTTCATGGTGACTGCGAATGGCACGGTTAAGAAAACTTCTCTTGCTGAGTTCAGCAATCCTCGAAAAGGCGGTATTATCGCGCTCGGGTTGGATGAAAAGGACGAATTAAAATCCGTAATGCTTACAGATGGCAATCAGCAAATCATTATTGCGACAAAGCAGGGCATGGCTGTGAAATTCCACGAGACTGATGTTAGGTCGATGGGCAGGACTGCTACTGGCGTTATCGGCATCAGATTGCGCGATGACCAGGTTATTGGAGCTACCATTGCGGATGACAAGCGTTCTCTTGTTACAATTACAGAGAACGGTTATGGCAAGCGTTCTCCAATTTCCGATTATCGTCTTATCAACAGGGGCGGTGTTGGCGTCATTAATATCAAAATTACTGATAAGAACAGTTCAGTTGTCGGCATTGCAAGTGTGACTGACAGCGATGAACTCATGCTAATCTCTCAAAGCGGTGTCCTCATTCGCACTCCAGTCACCGGCATAAGTGTTATCGGCAGAAACACGCAGGGTGTCCGCGTGATGAAGCTTGATGAGAAGGACAAAGTTATAAGCTTGGCAAAGATTGTGCCTGAAGAATGAACGGGCTTGTTCTTACTCACATTGGAATAGAAGATATTGGTGCTGGTGAAATCAAAAAGCTAATTTCTGCGTCAAACATCAAAATTGAGAAGGGCAAAATCTTTTTTTCCTGTAAATCTGAGCAGGATCTTGTCGATCTTTGTTATCATGGCAGGACTTTCTCAAAAGTTGTGCTTCTTTTGTCTTCAGGCACTATGTCAGAGATGCCTAACGAATCTCTTCTGAAAGATCTCAAGCAATTTATTGACAAAACTGCTGTTGTTAAGTGCGATCGTACAGGCGAGCATCCATTTACGTCATTCGATGTGGAACAAGTGCTCAACGGCCATCTTGCAAAGCTTTACAATGTGCAAATCGACCATAAAAACCCGCAGACAACTTTCTATCTCTTAATCGAAAGCAACCAATATTATTTTGGCGTCGATTTTGCCGGCATTGATCTTGGTCGTCGTGATTATCGTATTTTTCTTGGCACAGATGCTTTGAAAGGCAACATCGCAGCAGCACTTTTGCATATTGCCGGCTACGAAACCAAACAATCACTTCTCGACCCTTTCTGCCGTCACGGCATTATTCCGATCGAAGCGGCTTTGTATGCCACAAATACTTCTTCTCATAAGTTTGCTAAAGAAAAACTCGCGTTTGCCAAATTGCCCAGCCTAAAATATCAGCTCAAAGATGAAGAAACCGACTTCAAGGGCACTATTATCGCTATGGATGATAATTTCAAGCACGTTTCTGCAGCCAAAAAGAATGCCAAAATTGCCGGCGTGGTAAAATCCATCGAGTTCAGCAGGGCAGACATGCAGTGGCTTGATGCAAAATTCGGGAAAAACTTTCTCGATAGAATAATTACTTTGCCTGTCCAGCCGGGCAGGAGTATTGCTGACAAGACTGTTGAGAAAATTTATCATCAAATCTTTTATCAGGCTGAGTTTATCTTGAAAAAGTCCGGCAAAATCTGCCTCTGCATGAAGAGGGGAGTAGACCTGCTAAAAAACAAGGCCGCAGAGTTCAAGTTTGTTGTTGAACACGAGCGGAAAGTGATGCAGGGTGCTGAGGAACTGGTAGTTCTGGTGTTTTCGAAGTCTTAGTCGCAATCAAAAGTCCGTTTGTGTACCAGAAATATCTTGTGAGCATATGTCCTCTTGAAACAGCATGATTATCACTTACAACAGATTCTTCTATCGTATAGCCTCTTTCCTTCAGTTCATCTTCCATCATTTTCCAGTGTTGTTTGAGACTTTCCCACGGATCATTGCCTGCCTTATGTGGGTTATAATCATCAAAGAACAAACCTCTCTGTTGTGAGAAAAATAATCTTCCTCCCGACTGGAGAAGTCTGTCAATCTCGCCGACAAATTGTGCTATCGTGATTCCATTTAATCCATCACAATCAATAATTGCACCATCAAACATATGGCAGTGTATTTCATTGAATGCATATTTCGGGAAAGGATAAGGTAAATGTCTCGCATCCCATTCTCCCACAAACGAATCAATGTAGTTGTAATTTTTCTCGTATTTTTTTAATTCATCATGAAATCTGTTGTGGTCTCCGTCTGCTGTTGTCTTCTCCCATCCCAGTTCTATTCCTCTATACGTTATTTTTCCTTTAGACTGCCTTCTTTCCAACCCGTCTTTTATCTTGCTTCCGGATGCTCCTATCTCGAAAATGGAAAGATTTTCAACTTCATCGTAGACTCCAAGCATAAATCTGTCAGGTGTTGCCATAGAAATCACTTGTAGTATCGGATAACGTCCAACGAATACCATCTGCGCGCAAAGAAATCATCAATTGCCATCGGCACAGATGCGTCTCTGAACTTGTTTTTTGGTATTTTTCTGTATTCTTGCTTTGTAAACTCTCTGACATCCATTAAATCATCAGGGCACGTGAGTTTTCCTCCGATTACGCGCGCCACAATTATGTATTTGAATACCATTTTGCCTTCTCTGTCAGGATTGTAATAAAGACCGAGAAATTTGTATGGCTTGACTTTGTATCCTGACTCTTCTTCCATTTCTCTTACGCAGCCTTTAATAATGAGCTCTTGGTCTTCAAGCCCCCCAATAGGCAGATTCCAGAGTCCTCTGATTTCCTTCTTCTTTTCCTGCACTAGAACAATCTTGTTCGCTCTTACAACTAAGCCGCCTACAACGTGTCTTCGCTCAATTTCCTGTTTCATACTCCTGGTCAACAATAACTCATATAAAAATCCCGTCGTGAAAACAAAAACCTTTATAAACCCTCAAAATAGCTTATCGTCGGGGTTGGGTAGGTACTGAGCTTCGGGTAACTGAGGAAAGTCTGCCCACCAACAAAGGCGACTCGTGAGAGATCCAGTAATGGATGGCTCCATCACAGAAACGGACCTTGTGCAAGGAGTATGATGCATGACTCCCGTGGCAACATGGGCATTACGTGCGGACGTTCTTGCATGATTGGATGAAACGGATAGCCCTCGCCGGTGCAAGCACAGTACGTGCGCTAAGTTGAATGCTCAGCACGCCTGTTCCGATGGGTAATACCATCATCGGTGTTCATCACTGATTTGAAGGCGTACAAAAGGCAGCTTATTCCTGCCCAACCCTAACTTTTATATAACAATACAAGATTCCAACAACCATGGCGCAAGAAAAAACAAGGATGCCGATGAGCACTGCCGGTATTACGACTTATTTTGACGAATACCGCAGCAAGATTGAGTTCAAGCCAGGCCACATTATCATAATGTCTATCGTCGTAATATTGATCATCGTTGCCCTGCACTTGTGGGGTTCTGGTCTTCTTGGCATACAATGATTCCTAAAATGAATTCTCGGGAGATGGCAAAAGCCATGCAGCGTATGGGCATCCAGCAGCAGGAAATTGATGCGCAGGAAGTCATCATTCGCTGTCCTGACAAAGAAATCATAATCTCAAACCCGCAGGTTGCAAAGGTTAACATGATGGGCCAGGAATCTTATCAGATCACAGGCAGTGCAGAGGAGCGTGCTCGTTCAACAGAGCCGGATATTAAGGAAGAAGACATTCAAACTGTCATGCAGCAAACGAATGCTTCCCATGATAAGGCATTAGCAGCCATTAAAGCCTCAAAAGGCGACCTTGCAGAGGCGATTCTTTCTTTAGGAAGCAAATAACGGCTGTTAAGCTCTTTTTTCAGCATTGCATTTATATATTCCATCGTCTTACCTGTTTGAATTCGTGCGTAGAGAGTGAGTGAGATGGTTGAGGCGTATTATAGCGTTCTATTTAGAGGAGTTGTCTAGATGTCTCAGGAGTCAATACAGTCTGCTTTGCAGGAATTGAAACGTGCTGACCATAGCATTGCCGTTAGCCTGAAGTATACGCGTACAGTTGACGTCATAAAGAGCATAATAGAGCGTCTCATTAACACTATCGGCTTTGCTCTCGACGCATTGCTCCATCACGCAAAATCGCAAAAGAAAATCACCGAAGTTCCCGCTTTGCCGAGATTGAAAGTTGAGCAGGTCAAGAAATTATATGAAAGCGACCGCACTATAGTCGATTTCTGTGATTTCTATCTGTTGCTAAGAAGGGTTGATAAGGCAAAATTCTCCCGATCTCAGGAATATAGGCGCCATGTTACAATGACTGCTCAGCTTGATGGCGGCGAAAGTATAGAAATTACGATTGATATTATTTCTGATTATTTCGAGCGCACCAAAGAATTTTTAAATTATGTCGCTCGCCTGATTCACGGTGCAGCAGAATAAGGTTTTTCTGGTATCGGGGAACGCTGGGCAGGGCAAGACTACTGTCGCAAAAAACCTAGCTTTTGCTTTGAGAAACTTTGGCTTTGATGTTCTTCTTGTTGATGCTGATACGAAAACTCCAAAGCTTGGCCATCATGTTGGCATGCCTCTTGCTTACAAAACCATCCAAGATGTCTTGCTCGGTCTTCGTCCTTTAAAGGATGCAGTTTACACTCGTCCTTCTGGATTAAAACTTTTGATGAGCAGTCTTGCTGAAATTAACGTTCCTCATCCGTCAAAACTTCTTCCAGAGCTTCGCAGGCTGGCAAATATTGTCATCATTGACGTTCCAACAAATGACCAGAAATGGTATGATACAAAATGCGAAACCCTTCTTATCACGCAGCCGGATTTTCCGAGCATTTTGGACGTTCAGAAGTTGTGCAAGAAAGCAAATGTTCACAGCGTCATCATCAACCGCGCTCATGAAGATGGCATTGACCTTTCTCCAGAAAACATTCAGCAGTTGCTGACAAAGCCGATTCTGGGCATCATTCCGGAGGAAAAAGCAATGCGTGAAGCTTTAAGGCACGGTTACTCTATAATTGAATTCCATCCTGAGCTTGAGGCGAGCATTGTTCTTAAGCAGATTGCCGCAAGGCTTATGAACTTGGAATACTCTGCTGGAACGAGAGCAGTGTCTTTATTGACAAAGCTCGGACTCGCGCAATGACTCATGTTCATAACGATTGGACTCCTGATATTGCAGTTAAGACTGAGCAGATTCTTCGCACCGCTGAAAAAATAAAGCCAATGTGGATTCGTAATGTCGACAAGTCGCTTTACTGGATGTTATTATTCTTAGCAATCGCTGGAAATTTTGTAATCTCTGTTGTCCTTGTTCCTTTTCTCTTGATTTTGGAGGGCCTTCCGTTGTACTTTTCACTTTTTTTTATAGGTCTTAGTTTCGGGTGGATGTTCAGCTTCATTCTTCATCATATAGAATTGAGCAAAGGCCAGCACATTGTTGCAGCAATCTTTATTCCTGCTCTTGCAATAATCAATGTCGGCATCTTTGCTGCACTGTCAAACAAATTGATCATTATGCTCAAGCTGGCAACTCCTCCTCATAATCCGTTTATTGCAGGAGCCGTATATGTTCTTGGCTACGTCTTGCCTGGCGCAATTTCTCATTTCAAGAAGAAGTGATTAGATTTATAAGTCCTGAATATTGTCTTTATTCTATGGCGGCCGTGGCGTAATGGTAGCGTAGGGGACTGTGAAATTTCCGCAGAACTCCCCTGGCCCGAGTTCGATTCTCGGCGGTCGCCCTTAACTTTTCTGCACTAAGACCGACGAACCAGCAAACCGCAGTTTGCGCTGCTCGGCGGTCGCCCTTTACTCTTTAAAATATGACTTTTTAGGACGGTTGGAAAAGGTAGAACTTATGCTATTGTTTCAGCACCAAACGGATGTACTCATTTTTATTCAGATACATTCGGCCTTCATACGGCTCTTTTACTAATCTTTGAGCTTTCGACGCTAAAGATTCGTACTGCCTCTCCCTATTTGGCGTGCACTCCAACAAAATCATATCCATTTCAGATCTACATTCCCGAATTCCAACGCATCGAGGTCCTGCCATTGTTAATTAGCTCGAATTACGGAATTTAAACCTATTGACACATCTCACCTTCTCTGCCAGTCTCCTTAAAGCCTCATTCCACTATCCTTAGAAACCTTTATAAACCACCCCCTTTCCTCGTCTAGTTACGCCCGAGTTAATAGCGTTTTAGGGTGGAATGAAATACTTCATTCTACCAAGTCTAATATGGCAGAATTCAAACACCTTATACGAATTGCGAACACAGATTTGGATGGCAAGAAAGCTGTAGAGTATGCTCTGAAAGATATTCGCGGCATTGGTGTTCCATTGGCGCATGCCATCTGCCAGGTAGCCAAAATTGACGGCTTGTCAAAATCTGGCAACCTTTCTGATATGGAAGTCAAGAAGATTGATGAAATAGTCAAGGACCCTGCAAAGTACGGAATTCCGAGCTGGATGTTTAACAGGCGGCATGATGTCGAAACAGGCCTGGACAAGCATTTGATTACCAACGATCTCATTTTCCATAAAGAGAACGACATTAAGATGATGAAACGTCTCAAGACTTACAAAGGTTTCCGGCATTCAACTGGCCAGCCTGTTCGCGGTCAGCGTACAAGAAGCAATTTCAGGGCCAACAAGGGTAAAGTCATGGGTGTCAAGACTTCTGGTAAGAAGAGCGGTCCTGCAGGTGGATAGAAATGGGTGATCCGAGAAAATTCAAGAGCAAGTATTCTGGTCCTGGGCATCCTTGGCAGCGTGCGCGTTTGGAAGACGAGCGCATTCTTGTGCGCGAGTATGGTCTTTCAACAAAGCGCGAGTTGTGGAAGATTAACAGTAAGCTGAAGGATTTTGCAACGCAGGCAAAGCGTCTTATCGCTCTTAGAACCGTTCAGGCAGAGCTTGAAAAGAAGCAGTTGCTTGACCGTGTTGCGCGTCTTGGCTTGCTTCCTGCTGGCGCAAAGCTTGATGACGTTCTCGCGTTGACAGTCAAAGATTTGCTTAACAGGCGCTTGCAAACTCTTGTTTTGAAGAAGGGTTTGGCAAGAACTCCGATGCAGTCTAGGCAGTTTATCGTTCACGAGCACGTGATGGTTGGTCCAAGGAAGATCACCGCTCCAAGTTATCTTGTTCCGATTGTTGAAGAGGCTCTGGTTTCATTTGTTGCAAATAGTTCTTTGGCCAATCCAGAGCATCCTGAGCGTGCAATCAAGGCAAAGCCGAAGGCAACAATTGCAAGAGCCGCTGCAAGGCCGGGGCAGTCTAGAGGAAGAAGAATGCCTCAAAGGAGACAAAGGCAGCCAGCTCCTGAAGCGAAGAAGGGTGGAGCGAAATGAGAGAAATCCGCTGGGGCGTTGTTCACATTTACGCATCATACAATGACACAATAATTCACATTACTGATATTACAGGCACCGAAACTCTTGCAATTGCAAGCGGTGGAATGATGGTAAAGGCAGACCGTTTGGAAAGCTCTCCTACTGCTGCAATGATGGCTGCCAAGAGAGCCGCAGAAACTGCTTTGGAAAAAGGTGTTGAGGGTATTCATGTTAAGGTTCGCGCTCCTGGAGGCCACAATGGTCCTCATTCGCCAGGTCCGGGCGCTCAAGCAGCAATTCGTGCTTTGAGCAGAATGGGCTTGAAAATCGGGATTATCGAAGACGTTACCCCTGTCCCTCACGGTGGCTGCAGGAAGAAAGGCGGTAAGAGAGGAAGACGTGTATGATTGAACTCATAAAAAAGGACAAGAAGACAGGGCGTGTCACGTTCCTGTTGAAGAACTCAAACCCTGCTTTTGCTAACGCATTGCGTCGAATTATGATAGAGGCAGTTCCTACTATGGCGATTGAGGAAGTCGAGTTTGTTCAGAACAACAGCGCGTTGTATGATGAAATCCTTGCTCACAGGCTTGGTCTTTTACCATTGACAACCGATTTGAAAGGCTATGATAGAAAAAAACCTGAAGATGAATTGAGTGCAAAGAACTCAGTCAAGCTCATATTGAGAGCAAAGGGCCCTTGCACTGTTTACGCAGAAGATTTGAAGAGCAAGGATCCAAAAGTCAAGCCGGTATTTCCAAAGACGCCTATTGTAAAATTGTTGAAAGGCCAGGAGCTTGAGCTTGAAGCCACTGCAGTTTTGGGCGTTGGCAAGGAGCATGTGAAGTTTGCTCCGTGCCTTGCTTGGTATACTTACAAGCCTAAAGTAACTGTTAATAATAATCACAAGGATTTTGAAAAGTTTAAGGATAAATATCCGCCTCAGGTATTCAATAATGGCAAGATTGATGCTAAATTGATCGAGCAGCATGACTTGTACGAGGCGTGCGATGGCGTGAATGATGAAATCGTCAAGACTGAACGCGATCCTTCAACTTTCGTATTCAACATAGAGCCTTGGGGGCAGTTGTCGCCTTCAGAAATTTTGGCGAGTGCCTCTGACCACTTTAATGAACTGCTGGAAGATTTTTCCAGCAAGCTCGGTAAGTAAATCACCCTACGCGGGGGTGGCAGAGCCTGGTCAAATGCGCTGGCTTGAGGTGCCAGTTCCTTAGTGGATGCGAGGGTTCAAATCCCTTCCCCCGCATATTCATAGTCAACAACGAACATGAAACGCACAGGACCAACAAATCCGGTATTGCAGGAGCTCATTCAGAGCTTGCGCAAAGAAAGTACTATTTCGCAGGCTGCTCTTTGGGATCGTGTGGCTGATGATTTGGAAAAGCCGACAAGGCAGCGTCGCGTTGTGAACATTAGTCGTATTGCTCTTAACACAAAGCCTAATGAAACGATTGTTGTTCCTGGCAAAGTTCTTGGCTCAGGCGCATTATCGCATAGTGTTGTCGTTGCTGCTTTGTCATTCAGCGAAGGCGCAAGGGAAAGAATCGAGCAGGCTAAAGGGAAAGCACTTTCAATTGAACAATTATTGAAGCAAAAACCAAAGGCAAAGGACCTGAAACTCCTTGGATAAAATGGCAGAACTAAATATTGATGCAACAAATGCAATCGCGGGGCGCTTGGCTAGTTATGTTGCCAAGCAGGCATTGCTCGGCAATGCTGTTAATGTCTTCAATTGTGAAAAGGCAATAATTTCCGGCGACCGTAAAGCAGTCAGGGACAAATACTATTACAGATTCTTCAAGCTTGGCAGGCCTTTCAAAGGGCCATTTAACAGTCGTATGCCTGACCGTTTCATGCGAAGAATGATTCGTGGAATGGTCGAGCACAAGCAGGGCCGCGGTAAGGAAGCGTTTGAAAGAATTATGTGCTACATTGGTGTTCCTGTTGACTTTAAGGCTAAAAAATTGTCAAAAATCGGCAAGACTGCTGATGAGCTTCCAAAGATGAAGTATCAAACAGTAGAACAATTACTCGTATCATTGGGAGGCAAAGTATGAAAGTCATTCATGAGAGCGGAAGGAGAAAAACTGCTGTTGCTCGTGCAACGCTTGTTCCAGGCGCTGGCATGGTTCGCATTAACAGCAGGTTAATCTCTACATTGCCTTCTGGAATGTTCCGTTCCAAGATTGAAGAGGCGTTATTGCTTGCTGGCGATGTCGCGCAAAAAGTTGACGTTGATGTTTTGGTTAATGGCGGCGGCACAAACGGCCAGGCAGAGGCAGCACGTCTTGCTATTGCAAGAGCGCT
>Ga0247727_10020676_pt1 | contig 10035 bp, 7 predicted proteins | sample WisWelCaveWW1625_FD_202498 | JGI IMG/M metagenome (GOLD analysis project Ga0247727, IMG submission 202498) | Biofilm microbial communities from Wishing Well Cave, Virginia, United States - WW16-25 | ecosystem: Environmental > Aquatic > Deep subsurface > Groundwater > Cave microbial mat | place...
ATGTCTATCCGCCTTCGCCTTACCCTCTGGTACGTCCTCCTGCTTGCCGTCATCCTGATTGCGTTTAGCGGCGCGCTCTACGCGCTCTTGTCGTTTAATTTATTTAGCGAAGTGGATCGCACGTTGCAAACGCGCGCCGAAGAAATTCAACGCGGGATCAACACGGCGGTTGACTTGCAAAGCGATCCGCGCGTATTTTTCGCGCGGCGGCGTTTGACGCTTCCGCCCGCGGAAACTTTTGCGACGCAAGATGTTTTCGTGCAAGTGCAGATTGATACGGCGGACGGCGCCGTGATGAGCCGTTCCGATAATTTGGGCGAAAAAGCGCTCGTCGTCGCGACGGCGCTTCTCACGCGCGTCAAAGAAGGCGCGGCGGTGTACGCGAATCTCAGTATTGATCAAGTGCCTTTGCGCGTGTACGTCGCGCCGTTGAACACGCGCGGGCAGACGATTGGCGTGATTCAAGTCGCTCAATCGCTTCAAGAAGTAAATGCTACCTTGCGCCAGCTTGGCACGTTGCTTGTCGCCGGCATTCTCGGCGGACTTGCGGTCGCTTTCATCAGCGGCGCGATTCTGGCGCGCGGCGCGCTCGCGCCGATGGATCGGATCACGCAAACCGCCGGCGCGATCTCGCGCGGCGGCGAATTATCGCAACGGATTGACGCGCCGCAAGTGATGGATGAAGTGGGGCGGCTCGCGGCGACGTTCAACGAAATGCTCGCGCGCATCGAGGGATCTTTTCGCGCGCAAAAACGTTTTGTCGCGGACGTTTCGCACGAATTGCGCTCGCCGCTCACCGCGATTCGCGGCAATCTTGATCTGCTTCGGCGCGGCGCGGACAATCCGCAAGCGCTTGCCGACATTGATTCCGAAGCCGCGCGGATGCAACGGCTCGTCAACGATTTGCTTTTGCTCGCGCAAGCCGACGCGGGTTTGCAAATTCGGCAAGAGGTTGTCGAACTCGACACCCTTTTGCTCGAGGTTTATCGCCAAGCGCGTTTGACGGCAAAGGGCGTGAATGTCGCGCTCGGCAATGAAGATCAAGCGCAAATCACCGGCGACGCCGATCGGATCAAGCAAATGCTGTTGAATCTTGCAGACAACGCGCTCAAATATACGCCCAACGGCGGCACGGTGACGCTCGCGCTCGAACGCGATACAGAATGGGCGCGCGTTTCAGTTTCGGATACCGGGCAAGGAATTCTCGCGCCGGATTTGGAAAAAATATTTGATCGCTTTTATCGCGTCGACGCGGATCGTTCGCGCGAAAAAGGCGGCGCGGGGTTAGGCCTCGCGATTTGCAAATCCATCGCGGACGCGCACGGCGGACGAATTGAGGTGGCAAGCGAGGTGGGAAGAGGAAGTAAATTTGTTGTGTGGTTGCCGATGAAAAAGTAAATGGTAATTGGTAATTGGTGATTGGTGGTTGCAGAACAGCCAATTACCATTTACCCATTACCTTGAACGCGCAATAATCGGCGCGTATTTTTGTTTCTGGAGATGGAATGCAAGAACACACGACGCGTTTGATTGAAATGTTTGCGGGCGTTGCCACGCCCGGCAGTTTTACGATTTCGCCGGATTGCGTGACGTTGGCGTTCACCCAAGAAGTAAACGGCGTCTCGCAAATTTTCACGCGGTCGCTCGATTCACCGCGCGCGGCGCGGCGCATCACGTCCACGCTCGACGATTGCGAACAACCGCGCTGGTCGCCCGATGGCAAGCAAATTGTTTTCGTGCGCGGCGCCGCGCTCTGGATAATGAATCGCGATGGCGCGGACGCGCGCAAACTGACCGATCATCCCGCAAAAAATTCCGACCCGCGCTGGTCGCCGGATGGCGCGCGCGTCGCGTTTTATTCGCGGCGGCGCGGTTGGAGCCACGTCTGGACGATTCGCGCGGACGGCAGTGAACTCGTCCACATCACCCGCGGCGAATTCGATTCCGACGATTTGCGCTGGTCGCCGGATTCAAAATCGCTCGCGTACTGCTCGACACGCGAAGAGGATTTGCTGACGCGCGGCGTTTACCTTATTTCGAGCGACGGCGGAGAAGAGCAAATAATTTCGCCGCGCGGTTGTTGGAGCGGCGCGCCGCAATTTTCGCCGGACGGCAAAACGCTCGCGTATCTCTCTGATGCCGACGGCTGGTTTCATATTTATTTGTACGATTTGCAAACACGCGCGACGCGGCAACTCACGCGCGGTGAATATGAAATCGGCGGTCCGTTCTTTTACGATGTCGCGTCCACCGGCGGTCCGACTTTTTCGCGCGATGGCAAGCGCATCGCATTCGTCAAGCATCGCGACGCGAAATTCGATGTGTGCGTCATTGACGCGGACGCCTTCGGCAAAAATGAGCAGCGTGTTTCAGCGCTCGATGGAAATTTTCGTCTGACCGGCTGGCTTGATGCAGAGAGAATCGCGGTGACGTTTGATACGCTCTCGTTTCCGCCGGATTTGCACATTCTCGCGCTGGACGGAACCATGCAACGCGTTACTGACTCGCGTTTGCCCGAAATGGAAAATCCGATTACGCCGGATTGGATGACGTACAAATCGCGCGATGGGCTGGACATTCACGCCGCGCTCTATCGCCCGCGCGAGGTCGCTCGCGCGCCGGCGGTGGTGTTCTTGCACGGCGGACCGAATTTTCAGTTCGCGCAATTCTATTATCCGCTCCCGCAAATCCTCGCGCAGAGCGGCTATGTCGTCTTTGCGCCGAATTTTCGCGGCAGTACCGGCTTTGGGACAAAATTTCGCCAAGCAAATTTTCGCGAGTGGGGGCACGCGGACGCGTTCGATGTGGTTGACGGCGCGCGCTGGCTCGCGCAACAAGATTTCGTGGATGCCGCGCGCATAGCGGTCGTGGGTCCGAGTTACGGCGGCTATCTCACGTTGTGCGCGCTGACGCTCGCGCCGGAATTATTTTGCGCGGGCGTGGATATGTACGGCGATTCGGAAATCGCGGAATCGTATCGGCATGGCGAACGCGACGGGCGGCACGATTTGAAACGGCAAATGGGAACGCCGGAAGAAAATCCCGAGGGCTATCGGCGCGGCTCGCCGTTGTACCTTGCGTCGCGCATTCAAGCGCCGCTATTGATATTGCACGGCAAAGACGATTTGCTCGTCGTGCCGCTGATGAGCGAAAAAATAATCGAGGCGTTGAAGATTGAAGGTAAATATTTCGAATCGCATTTCTATGAGAACGAGGGGCACGGGTTTTCGACGCCCGCGCATCGCAAGGACGCGTGGACGCGGATTGTGAATTTTTTGGATAAACATTGCGCGGGAACGTAGGGGCGACCCTTGCGGTCGCCCACACAGGGCAGGGGCAAGCCCTGCCCATACAAGGAGACATCATGCCCACCCCCATCATCGTGGACGCGCATCAAGATATCGCGTGGAATAAAATTTCGCTCGGACGCGATTTTCTGGAAAGCGTACAAGCCAAACGCGCGCGCGAAGGCGCGGTGCCCGCCCATAACGAAGGCAGTGCGATTGTTGGCATTGATGAGCTCATCGAAGCGAACGTGCGCGTGATTTTCGCGACGATTTACGTCGCGAAGGCGCGACCGAATCGCGCGGGCTGGGGCAAAACGTACACGACGCCGCGCGAAGCGCACGACCAAGCGATGGAGCAACTCGCGTATTATGGACTGCTCGCGATAGACCCGCGCGTCTCGATTATTACGACGCGCGCGGATTTGGAGTCTGTCATTGCAATGACAAAACCGAAAATCGGACTGGTGATTTTGATGGAAGGCGCCGACCCGATTCTGGAGCCCGCGCAAGTGGAAGAATGGTACGAGCGCGGCGTGCGCATCGTCGGCACGTCGTGGGGGCAGACGTGGTACGCCGGCGGCACCGGCGCGCCGACCGGCTTGACGGAGCAGGGGCGCGCGTTGTTGCCGCGCATGGCTGACATCGGAATGATTCTCGACGCGTCGCATCAGTCCGAGCAAGCGTTTTTCGAATCGCTCGATTTATTTGAAGGCACGATAATCGCGAGCCATTCGAATTGCCGCGCGTACGTGAACACAGACCGGCAATTGAGCGACGAGATGATCAAGCAAATCATCGCGCGCGATGGCGTGATCGGCGCGGTGATTTACAATCGCTTTATCAGAGCGGGATGGGAAAAAGGCGCGCGCAAAGAGGACGTAACGCTTGCGGACGTGGTGCGCCACACGCAACGCATCTGCGACATCGCCGGCGACGCGTTACACGTCGGCATCGGCTCGGATTTTGACGGCGGGTACGGAATGGAATCTATTCCGGCGGAATTGAACAGCGTCGCGGATTTGCCGCGCTTTATTGGTGCGCTCGGCGCCGCGCGGTTTAGCGACGCGGACATCGAAAATTTTCTCGGCGGCAATTGGGTGAGGTTGCTGAAGCGCGCGCTGCCGGCGTAATACATTTCACCGCAGAGAACAGAGGACGCAGAGAAGAAAAAATATTTATCTCTGCGCTCTTTGCGCCCTCTGCGATTGATTATTTCTTCCTATTTTGATAATATGAAACGCGTGCCACACATTCAAGTCGAACAGCTGAAAAAATATTATCAGGTTCACCAAAAAGAACCCGGACTCGCCGGCTCGTTCAAATCGTTTGTCAGCCGCAAATACAAAGACGTGAAAGCGGTTGACGACATTTCGTTCAACATTGACGCGGGCGAAATCGTTGGCTTTCTCGGACCGAACGGTGCGGGCAAAACGACGACGCTCAAAGTTTTGTCGGGCTTGCTGTATCCAACAAGCGGCAGCGCGCGCGTGCTGGGCTTTACGCCGAACGAACGGCGCGCGGCTTTCTTGCGGCAGATCACGCTCGTGATGGGGCAGAAGCAGCAATTGAATTGGGATTTGCCGGCGATGGATTCGTTTGTCGTGAATCAGGCGATTTATGAAATTCCAAACGACCAATTCAAAGCGACGATGAATGAACTGTCGGAACTTTTAGAGATGGGGGATTTGTTGAAGAAACAGGTTCGCAAACTTTCGCTCGGCGAGCGAATGAAATGCGAACTGTCCGCCGCGTTGTTGCATCGTCCGCAAGTCTTATTTCTCGATGAGCCGACGATTGGTCTCGACGTAACGATGCAGACGAAAATCCGGCAATTCATCGCGGAATACAACGAGCGGCATCATGCGACGATCATTCTCACGAGCCATTACATGGCAGACGTCACTGCGCTGTGCCAGCGCGTCATCGTGATTGATCACGGCAAATTGCTGTACGATGGCGATCTCAAAGCGCTCGCAGAAAAAATCGCGCCGCATAAATTGATTCGCGTCGAGTTTTCGCAACCGCTCGACGGGCATCGGCTCGAAGCGTACGGTGAAGTTGCGAAAACGCGCGGACAGCGCGCGGATTTGCTCGTGCCGCGCGATGCCATTTCGGAGGTTGCCGCGCGGATGCTCGCGGAATTGCCGATTGTGGACGTGACGATCGAAGACCCGCCGATAGAAGATGTGATTACGCGCGTGTTTGAAGAGGCGGCGAAGGCGCGCGCGGAACGCGGCGAAGATGACAACAAATGGGAGAACGAATAAACGGATGAGGTAGAGACGCGGGCATATGGGAATTTGCATGGTGATGCAGAGCTGGAAATTCAAAATACTTTGGTTTCTTGAGCACAACATTCTTAAAGACGGAGGAAATCATGATTTGCCGCTCATGTGGAAATGAAGTGCCAGACAATAGTAGTTTTTGTCTGCGTTGCGGCTCCCCAATTGCTATGCCAATTGTTCAACCAATACCAGAATGGGAATATAGGGATTTCGTGATTCCCATCAACGGAACTGTACGATGGGGAATAGCTTGGTCAGAACTCCATGTTTCTCAGCATTATTGGAATTCCCAACAAGCGAATATCTTGAAATGGATAAGAGAATGGGGTGACAAAGGTTGGCAGCCGATTTCTGAGGTTGGACCTTCTGGCTTCAAAATAATCAGAGAATCAGAAGGATGCTTAAATGAAATTTGGCCGAGCATGCAAAGAACCTACAGTATTGTTGAATTTAGAGTTGACATGCGTCGCCCAAAAAGAGGCGGGACTCTACCAGCAGTGAGAGAAACTGCTGTAGTTCCGCCACCACCACCACCACCGCCACCGCCGCCACCACCACCACCACCACCACCGCCACCACCACCCCCACCGCCCCCCCCACCCCACCACCGCCACCGGCACCACCAGCGCCACCGGCACCGCCACCGCCACCACCAGCGCCACTTGCCGATTACCTAAGATGAAACTTGATTCACTTTCCAAATCGTGGCGTGACCGCCGCGAAAAAATTCGCGATGCCGCCGCGAATATCCGCCGCGCGTTTGTGATTGTGTGGCAGGCGCATCCGCCGACGGCATTCGTGATGGCGGTCTGCTCGGGCATCGGCGCGTTGTTGCCGGCGAGTCAAGCGTGGATCGGCAAACTCATCGTGGACGCGGTTGTCGAGTCCATCAGCACGCACGCGAGCGCGGAAGCGGGAATGCAAAGCATTCTGCCTTTGCTCGCCGCAGAATTTTTTCTGCTCGTCATTCAAGCCGCGAATTCGCAAGCGCGTAATCTCGCCGAGCATATTCTGCATTCGCACATCAACCTCTCGATCAACACGCGCATTATCCGTAAAGCGCTCGAACTCGATCTGTCGCATTTCGAGAACGCGGAATACTACGACAAATTGCAAAACGCGCGGCGCGAGGCGGACTGGCGCAGTCTGGACATTATCAAGGGCGGATTTTTTCTAGCCCAAAACATCATTACGCTCCTTTCCTTTGGCGCGCTGTTATTTCGATTCAGCCCGTGGCTCGCGCTCCTGCTTTTTGTCGCGACGCTGCCGGCATTCATCGCGCAGACGCAGTTTGCCGAATTGAGTTTCCGCGTGCTCTCGTGGCGCGCGCCGGAAGCGCGCAAGTTGAATTATCTCGAACATCTGCTGACGAATTCGGACGCGGTCAAAGAAATCAAGCTATTCGCGCTCGGCGAGCCGTTGCTCGGACGATACGCGGATTTGTTTTGGAAATTTTTGCGCGAAGACCAAGCCATCGCGCAAAAGCGCAGCGCCGCGTCGTTCGGCTGGGGGCTATTCGCAACGCTGTCGTATTACGGCGCGTACGCGTGGATCGTGTGGAACGCGGTCGGTCGAGTCATTACGCTTGGCGATATGACGTTGTATCTCGCGGTTTTCCGCGGCAGTCAAGCCACGTTCGAAGCGATTTTTTACGGCATCAGCGAATTGTACGAGAACGGTTTGTTTATGAGCAACCTATTTGCGTTTCTCGAACTGTCGCCGCAAATGGTGGCTGCCGCGCGCCCGCGCGAGGTGCCGCGCCAAATCGCGCGCGGCATCGAGTTTCGCGGCGTGTCGTTTCGCTACACCGGGCAAGCGGACTGGGCGTTGCGCGATGTAAATTTTTCGATTCGCGCCGGCGAAAAAATCGCGCTCGTCGGTCCGAACGGCGCAGGCAAGACGACGCTGATCAAATTGCTCACGCGTCTCTACGATCCAACCGACGGCGGCATTTTGCTTGACGGCGTGGATTTGCGCGAAATGGATTTGCGCGAATTGCGTCAGCGCATCGGCGTCATCTTTCAAGATTTTGTGCATTATCATTTGCCCGCGTTCGAGAACATCGGCTTTGGGCAAATCGAAATGCTCGACGACCGCGCGCGCATTATCGGCGCGGCAGAAAAAAGCGGCGCGCATTCGCTCATTGAAAATTTGCCGGAAGGATATGAGAGCACGCTCGGGCGTTGGTTTTCGCAAGGGCGCGAATTGTCCGGTGGCGAGTGGCAAAAAATCGCGCTGGCGCGCGCGTTTATGCGCGAGTGCGAAGTGCTGGTGCTCGATGAGCCGACCGCCGCACTCGACGCGGAAAATGAATTCCAAGTGTTTCAACATTTTCGCACGCTGACCACAGACAAAACCGCCGTGCTGATCAGTCATCGCTTTTCGACCGTGCGCATTGCGGATAGAATATTGGTGATTGACGCGAGGCATATAACAGAGCAAGGCACGCACGCGGAGTTGATGCAATTCGGCGGCACGTACGCGCGGCTGTTTAATTTGCAAGCGGAGTCGTACAGATAAATTGAACCGCGAAGACGCGAAGGACGCGAAGAAATAAAATGCAATTGTCATTGCGAGGAGCGGCTTGTTCGACGAATAAACCTTTGCGCTCTTTGCGTCTTTGCGGTAAAACAATTTTATGCTGAACAAATACCTCGCTCTTCTCCGTCGCGCGATTGGCTTGATGCTCGAATACCGCGCCGGCTTTCTCATTTGGATGCTCACAAACGTGATGCCGCTCATTATGCTCGCGGTGTGGTATTCGCTTTCTGAAGGCGGACCGATTGTGGGATACACGCAAAATGATTTTGTTTCGTATTATCTTTTGCTGACGTTCGTGCGCCAGTTAATCGTCGTCTGGGTCATTCACGAATTGGACTACGATATTCGGCACGGCAATCTCTCGATCAAACTCTTGTATCCGATCAATCCGATTCATGATTACATCGCTGTAAATCTCTCCGACAAATTGCTAAAATTCGCGATGATGATTCCGCTTGGGCTGATGGCGTGGCTGATATTTCCGACGATTCATTACGACGTCACGCCGCTAACACTTTTGCTCTTCGTCGCAATGCTTGCCGCCGCGTGGCTAATGCGCTTTGTCGCGCAGTACTGCTTTGGCGTGCTGTCGTTTTGGATTTCGCAGGCGCGGACGCTTGACGAAATTTGGTACGCGGTCTGGATGCTGCTTGGCGGCTTGGTCGCGCCGCTCGATTTATTTCCGGCGTCCGTGCAAGCCGTCGCGAAATTTTTGCCGTTCCGCTATATGCTTTCGTTTCCGGTCGAAATAATGTTGGGGCGATTGAGCGTAGAAGAAATACATTTCGGCATCGCGCTCACCGCGTTTTGGGTTGGTGCGATGCTGATGGTTTTTCGCTGGCTCTGGCGTCGCGGGTTGAAACAGTTTAGCGCGTTTGGGGCGTAGAGTTGGATAGTCGGATAGTTGGGTAGTTGGGTGGTTGGGTGGTTTGGCGAGCACTTGTGAAATGAGGCAATCTAAATGAAGTATCCTGAGAGAATCAATCCAACCTCAACAGAAAAGTTTCATCTTCTTTCAGGCAATGTTGTTGCGATCCAAAAATCTTTTCTCTCTTTCGAAAGATGGCATGGCGAACCGGTGAACGATACCTACAACAATAAGCCAGTTGTTAATTACAATAGCAAGCCTGCATTCGCAGAATTAGCAATTCTCCGAATCTTTGAGTCAGATGGCTGGCAAGGCGTTTGGGTTGATACGTATCGCGGTAAATTCAGAACGGAATATTTTCCCAAGAACGAAGTTTATCTACCGAACGAACAGAAAATTGTTCTTCAAAGTATTTACGCCGCTAACGGCTCGCGTAAAGGATGTTGGGATGTGTTTTGTTGGAAAGAAAGTAAACACATTTTCACCGAATCGAAATGGCAGGGTCATGATAACATACGAGACACTCAACGGCACTGGCTCGAAGCAGCAATCAAATGCGGTATGCCAATGGATTCGTTTCTAGTTGTTGAGTGGAACCTGATCTGAACCCTGAACTCTGTAACCTGTAAACTGAAACTTGCCATGCGCTACCTTCGCCTTCTCTCCGTCTTTTACAAATACTCTATCGCGCAAGAACTTGAATACCGCGTCAATTTTTTCGCGAACGCGTTCATGAGCGTCTTTTGGGTTGGCTGGAGCATTGCGAGCATCAGCATTTTTTTTCAGCATCGCGACAAGATGGGCGATTGGACCTATCCCGAAGTGCTCGTCGTCGTCGGGTTGTTCACATTTTTTCACGGCGTGCTTGAAGCATTTCTGCGCCCCAATGTCGGCGCGGTCGTCGAGCAGGTGCGCGATGGCACGTTCGATTTTGTGCTGACCAAGCCGGTCAACTCGCAATTTATTTCTTCATTGCGAACGATTGTGATTTGGCGGCTCGTGGATATGCTCATCGGACTCGGCGTTGTTGTGTACGCGCTGCGGCTGATGAATG
>Ga0247727_10020677_pt1 | contig 10035 bp, 6 predicted proteins | sample WisWelCaveWW1625_FD_202498 | JGI IMG/M metagenome (GOLD analysis project Ga0247727, IMG submission 202498) | Biofilm microbial communities from Wishing Well Cave, Virginia, United States - WW16-25 | ecosystem: Environmental > Aquatic > Deep subsurface > Groundwater > Cave microbial mat | place...
CGGGACGACGCGAATTATGATTGACGATTGACGATTGACGATTGACGACTTGAAGTTCGAGATTGGAGATTGGAGACTTGTATGCCAGCCCGAGAATTGATTCGAGTCCCGCTTCACTCTCATCCTTCGACTGCGGGTCTCGATATGCCGCTTCGCGGCTACTCGACCCTCCGCTCAGGACGGCCGATAGCTGACTCAGCAATTCGATCAGCGTCTCCTCCCCTTCGCCAAGCAGACAGTAATCCGCGCCGCGTTCGAGATATTCAGCGTAATGATCGGTCGCGTCCGCGCCACATAGGATAACCGTGCATCCACGCGACTTTGCCATCGCGATCATCTTGAACGCGGCTTCACGCATCCGCAAGAGGCACATCTTAGAGAGATAGTTAAAGTTGTCTTCGTAAATGATGGCGTATTGCGGTTGGTGTTCGTCCAACGCGTTCCCCCACTCCTCTTCTGATTCAGCCAGCATTGCATCGAAAAGCGTGACACTATATCCATGCTGGCGCAGGTAACTCGCGGCGTACAACGTCCCCAAAGGCGGATAGGGCTGCATCGCCCGCCAAAGCTTGGGGTCGAAGCGCAGGTAGTAGGATTGACCGAGGAGGATTTGGGTCATAACTTTGCCACGGATTTACACGGATTCTTTTATTCTCTCTTCGCGCTCTCCCATCCTTCGCGGTTCAAGCTGGAGGTTGAGGCGATTGAGTTTGTCTTGAAATACTTCATGTGCCCACTTGCGATGGCTATGGAAGTTGCTCTGGCATACGTCAACGGTGAAGTTGGTCTCGTCACTTGAGCCGCGACGGGCAATGCGATGTAATTGGGACTTCATGCACCATCGTTCTAACCAATCACTATATTCACCGCGCAAAGGGAGTTCAAGCAATTTTTGGAGCGCAGAAGCTGGTTCATGCACTTTCAACTGCAAGCCGCTTGACTCCAAAGAAGCATTTGGCAGAATGGATTCTATCCATGTATTCGCGGTACACAAACGACGATACACATCCATTCCTGTGATGGGAATCATCTGGCACATCTCACGCGCTGAGTATAAATCATGAATGGGCCAAAGAAGCGCGCTCTCGGAGACGAGCAGGTTTACACAGATTCTATGCCCAAACGGGCGCATCATGCGCCCAAAGGTGACGGCAAAAGCGCGTGCCATCCACAAACGGCCAGGCTGGGTGACGAGCATGTAGTCTATGTCTGCACCTTTGGAAAGATTCATCACCGCAAGGGAGCCCGTCATCCCAACCATGCGAACGAATGGCATGGAGCCAAGAATCCGCCCATAACGCACAGCCCTTTTGAAGGCAGGAATTGAAGCAGCTGCGCGTTGGGTGCGGATATCTACATATATATCGTGTCCCGCGAGGAAGTAGTATCCAGAGCGAGAGTCTGCTTGTTTAGCACGGCTAAGTCCGTTGAGGGTTTGATCGAGCGTCGCGCGGATAGACAAATAGCGATGCACTTCCTCAATAAGAAGAGGATATTCAAAGATATCAGAATAAGCGAGTGTTTCGAGAATGGCGCGTTCGAGTTTGTTGAGCGGGGTCATAGCAATTAAGAGGAGTGTGAACGCATGGCGCGCAGATTAGAAATGGATTGCGCCAATGTGAAACCTGAAATGAAGAACAAGCCGAGGGCAAAGAGTCCCGCGTATAAACCAATCAAATAATTTCCAAGTTGAAAAGCCAGTACAACCGTGAATATGTTGAATACGGCCATCAACAATTCAACGATCACAATGCCATCCATTCGCACGCGATATTGTTTTGCGTCCCATGCCTGGCCGCGGTGAGTAATGCCATATTTGGGTGTTCGTTCAAACACGGCTTTCCCGCCAAAGCCAATCTGCAGCGTAGCGCGCAAGGTATTGACCATCATGCCCGCGCCGAAGACAGTCATGAAAAGAATTTTGGGAAGCACATTGAACCAGCGTTTTCCCAATGCATGTTGTGCCACCACAAATTCCGCGGTGGGCGCAAGACCAGTGAGGTTGAAGATGACAACCAGACCGAACAGGCCGCCAATGTTTGGATAATTGATGGATAAAAGCAGGATGAAAGGATAAAGAATGCTTAAGACAAAAAGCAGAAGATGAATTCCATAACCCGTTAGATGCATGATGGCTTCGATCTTGCGAAGGAATGGCAGTTTTGATTCCCAGATAACTGGCACATAGCGTATGGCACATTCGAGACTACCACGCGCCCAACGATGTTGCTGGCGACGATAAGCGCTTATGCTGACGGGGAGTTCCGCTGGCGCTTCAATCTCTCCTGCGTAGCGCGCGCCCCATCCGCGCAGAAAGGCGCGATAAGAAAGATCGAGGTCTTCGGTCAGAGTTTCAGCCTTCCAGCCACCGGCGTCCTCAATGGCAGTTTTGCGCCACACCCCCGCCGTGCCATTGAAATTGAACCAGAAGCCAAGCTGTGAGCGAGTCAATTGTTCCACTGCAAAGTGCGCGTCAATGGAAAGCGATTGCAGGAATGTTAGCAGGGAGTAATCACTGTTGAGATGCCCCCAGCGCGCCTGCACAAATGCCACTCGTTCATTGTCAAAATAGGGGAGGATGCGTTTGAGAAAATCAGGCGCAGGGCTGAAGTCCGCATCAAAGATGGCAACGAATTCACCTGTCGCAATCTTCATGCCATCCGCAAGCGCGCCTGCTTTAAAGCCGCGGCGATCTTCGCGATGCAGGTGTTTCACATTCATACCCTGCGCGCGCAGGTGTTCAACGGTCTTGGCGACAATTTTTTGGGTATCATCCGTGGAATCATCGAGCGCCTGAACTTCCAATAGTTCATTAGGATAATCCAGAGATGCGGCCGCTTCAATCAGGCGACGCGCCACAAAACGTTCGTTGTAGATAGGAAGTTGGACAGTGACACGCGGCCAGGTTTGAAGTGGCGTTAATGGTTTGCGATGCAACTCGCGGCGCAGGCGCAGGGCTTTGAATGCCATGTAGTAAAAATTTACTCCATACACAAACAACGCGGCAACTACGAGGAAATACAACACTGCCACAGGAGCAAGAAAGACACTAATCCACTGCATAACGATGATTCTCCAATACCACAGCCCACAGCCCCCATGCTGTCCATTGCCAAAATCGACCCGACACATAACCCCAAGTGTAATAATCAAACAACCCAACAATTAATGTTGATAGCAGAATTGCCGCGCAAGCAACCAGCATTGAATTTGCAGAGAGGCGCTTTCGTTGAAAGAAAAATATCAATAAAGGCATAACCATTAAGATGAAATAGAAAGTCGCCCCAAATATACCCGTTTCCAAAGCCGCGGCAAGCAAGGTGAAATGCGGCGGCTGATAATTCATGGGGAAGACAGGATAGGTTACTTTTAGCGCCACGGGTGAGGCTCCCAATCCCACGCCTGTCAACGAGTGGTCCACGAAAATGCGATTAGCCGATTCGAACAAATACATACGCTGAATAAGCGAACCGTGTTCGACCCTATTCTCAGCAAAGGAATTCCCTGCGTTAAATCGTCCACTGAGATAAGGCAGGTCGCGTGTGATGAATGGTCCCATTGCCAATAAGCAGGCAAATGCAAGGACAGCGATACGCTTCAGGACTGCAAAATTGCGCTGTCCCGCTTTAATGCCAACAATGAGCAGACTCCCCGCTACGAACGCAATCCACGCTGAACGTGAGAAGGTTAACAGGAGCGCAACAGATGCAGGGATAATAACAAGCGCAGTTAACCGGTTCCAAACGCGTTCCTTTTGGTAAACAAACGCCGCGAACAAGATCACCAGCGCAAATGCCAGGCATCCGCCCAAAATGTTAGGATGATCGCTCAACCCATAGGCGCGCAGGAAGCGGATACTGCCAGATTCCAGCACACTTACTCCCTGCCACACGGGATCCAGTTCATACTCACCAATGGCTTGCAATCCCAAATCGCGTTGCAGGAAAGACTGTCCAATGGCAACGGCTGATTGAATCAAAACCTGTAACCCAACAGGAATGACCACCCACGCGGGTGAACGAATCTCATTGACAATGCAAAGAAAAAAGACAAACAATACACTCAGGCGAATCGCATGATAGAGAGTCAACGGTTTATCCCAGCTGTCCGCCAATGAAAGCCAGCCAGCCAAAGTCAGTCCAAGCAAAGATACCCACACATGCGCGGGTCCAAAGGAAACGGTTCGACGCTTCAAGATGAGAGAAAATGCCCAACATAATATTGTGGCCAGCGTGGCAATATCGGGCGTAAAGAGTAGAAAGTCCGTGTAATCGCTATATACGGGCGAGTTGGGTCGCGCGAATAGAACAATGCGCCAACGGAATGGGACGAGAACAATCGTCAATGCAAAAAAGATGCGTGCGCCAATTACAAAAAAGTGAGAAAGGCGATCTCGCGGCGATGAGTCCATATAATTTACTAACAGAGTAACCGTATTTGTAATTATAATCTCAGAATGGGCTTAAACCTTACCACTACCTCAACCAATGGGTAACGCAGGATTAATTTTTGACTTATCCAAACCTGATAGCCTATTAACCTCAATAAAACAATGTTTAAGCGACAAGGACCTTCGCTCATCATTAATAGAAAAAGGATTAATTCACGCCAATTTATTTTCATGGCAAGGAACAGCGGAATTGATATGGAAAACTCTGAATGAAATTTGAACCTCGAACTGCTTTCGTCATCGATGCGCTTCCCGCCGTCGGCGGCGCGGAGAAAGTTCTCTTTACCGCGCTGGAGGCGTATCCACAGGCGGATGTATTCACGCTTATTTACAACAGGAATTCCTTTGGCAACACCCCCCTCGCAGAGCGAAAAATCAAAACTTCTTATCTCGATACACTTCCTCTTGCGCACAAACATCACCGGCTCCTGCTGCCCCTTATGCCTTCCGCAATCGAAAGATTCGACCTGCGGGAGTATGACCTCATCATTTCATTCAGCTATGCCGTGGCGCATGGAGCGCGAAATTACAACGGCGCGCGTCACGTTTCTTACACCTATACTCCCATGCGCTACGCGTGGACAAACCTGAACGTCAACGGGACCCGCACACGCAAAAATTTTCTTATTGACAATTTCATGACGATCTTTCGCGCGTGGGATAAAAGAGCCGCGGCGCGCGTCCATCAGTTTGCCGCCATTTCGCAGGTCGTATCCCAGCGGATTCAACGCGCGTACCAACGCGATGCGCCTATCATCTATCCTCCCGTTGAAATCGAACGATTTCATCCAAACAATAAACGGGAGGATTACTACATCACCGTCTCGCGCCTGGTCGCTCACAAGCGCATTGACCTGATTGTTCAGGCCTTCTCGAAGTTAAATCTTCCTCTCCTCGTCGTCGGTGAAGGATCTGAGTTGCCGCGTTTAAAAAGTTTGGCAAACTCGAATATCAAATTCCTGGGCTATGAATCTGATGAGAAGGTGGCCGAATTAATGAACAAAGCGCGCGGCTTCGTCTGTGCGGCGGAGGAGGATTTCGGCATTGCCATCGTCGAAGCGCAGGCGGCGGGATGCCCCGTCATCGCCTATGGACAGGGCGGCGCGCTCGAAACCGTCATCGATGGCGAGACGGGTATTCATTTTTCCGAGCAGTCTGTTGAAAGCCTGATCGAGGCGATCAACAGATTCAACGGCATTTCACATTTCTTTCAGCCTGAAATTCTGGTGAATAATTCAAAACGTTTCAGTAAAGATGGTTTTATAAAAGAGTTTCTTGAGTTTGTGGAACCGTCAAATTCAGGCATATAATTATTTGGGGCGGTGAAAATCAACAACATAGTAGGGGCGACCCTTCATGATTGCCAGGACGGCTTTCCCCACTGGGCGAGTCGCCCCTACTGCAAAAGGTCAATTGATAGATTCAACGCGCACGAATCCTCGTATATAGTATAGAATAATTGCTGTATTACGCCGCAAGACCATCGCATATCTTCTTCAAAAAGGAGGCAAGAAAAAGTCATAGAATAGCAAGTGAAGATAGTACGAGAAATTCAAATCGAAATTTCGGAGGAGAAATTCCATGAGAAGCAAGTTGTATTACCTTTTAAGCACGCTGATCCTGATTAGCGTTGTTCTCTCGGCGTGTGGCGGTCCCGCGGCAACGGAAACAGCCGCGCCCGTCGAGACCGAAGCGCCGACAGAAGCGCCAACGGAAGCACCCACCGAAGCACCGACTGAGGCTCCTGCGGGCCCGCTCACTGTCCTGATTGACAACGATGAAGGTCCGATCACGCCTGCCAACTTCAACACGTTTATCGGTTTTTGGATGGTTGGCTGGGTGTACGATTCGCTCTATATCCGCACACCTGATCTTGAACCCATTCCATCGCTTGCAACGTCTGCAACACCAAGCGAAGACGGACTCACCTGGACGCTCACCCTGCGCGAAGGCGTCAACTGGCATGACGGTGAACCGTTCAACGTTGATGACGTGATCTTTAGTTATAACTTCCTGATTGCTGCGGGTCGCGCAAATAATCTCGCCGCGATCGATACCATGGAAAAGACAGGCGATTACGGCCTGGTGATCAAACTCAAGGAACCTCAGCCCTTCTTCCTAAACGAAGGCTTGGCTGGCACGTTCATCCTTCCCGAGCACATTTGGAAGGATCAGACCGCCGTCAGCGGCGAACTCAGCCAGTTTCAGGGCATGATTGGAACAGGCGCATATAAACTCGCGGAAGTGGAACCCAGCCAGTTTTACAGGTTAGAAGCGAATCCTGATTACTTCCGCGGCGAGCCGGTCGTCCCCGAGATCATCGCGAAGATCGTCAAGGATCGCACACAGCAATTCAATCAACTGCAAACGGGCGAAGCGGACGCAGTACTCTCATCCGTGCCGCCCGCGCTTGTTGCGGATCTCGAAAGCAATGCTGAAATTAACATTGCAAAGGGTTCCGATTTCTTCAACTATATCTTCTATACCAACGGCTCACGCGAACCGTTCAGCAATCCCGCAGTTCGACAGGCGGTAGCCAAAGCCATTGATACAAAAACTTTGGTGGACGTTGTCCTGCTGGGTCAGGGCGTTGAATTGCCCCTCAACTGGTATCACCCCGATCTATTCTGGTCCATCAACACGCCGCACGTTTTCGATCCCGCCGCATCCGCCGCGGAACTTGAAGCCGCGGGCCTGGTTGATTCGGATGGCGATGGCATTCGCGAACTCAACGGCGCCAACACGGACTTTGGCATTCTCTGCGATGTCAACAATCCCGTTGAAGTACGTACCACCGAATTGATCTCAGGCTGGCTTAATGACGTGGGCCTCGGCTCACACCAGAATTGTCTCGATATCGATTCATCCGTTGCTTTGATCTGGCCCAACTTCGTCGCAGTTGCGGAACCTGATTATGACATGGGCATCTGGGGTTGGTCATCAGGCCCGCAGTTCCAACGCGGCTTCATCAAATTCCTGACCAACTGCGAATTTGGAACAGTTGGCTGGGGCAACCTGACAGGCACCTGCGACCCCGAACTCGATGAGCTCGTCGGGCAACTTACCTCCAACACCGATCTTTCAAAGACAGAAGGCATTTCAACGCAACTCCAGGAACGCTTTGCAGAGAACCTTCCGTTCATTCCGTTGATGTCGCCAGGCGGCAATTTCGCCTATCGCCCCGCGGCGTATGACGGCTGGGTGTACCTGCGCGGCACGGGCATCGTCACAGTTTGGTCCTTCCTCCCCGAAGGCGCTGTGGATATTCCGTAGTTGACCTTATGTCATTGCTTCGTGGCGCCTCGGCGCCACGAAGCAATCTCTAGGTTGTGTATGCAAAATCACTTTCACATGTCATTCTGAGGAGCGAAGCGACGACACTTGCACCTGTATGCAAGTGCAGGTGAGAATCTCAGATTACAGAGCAAATCTTTGTACAAAACCGAGATTCTTCGCTCCTTACGGTCGCTCAGAATGACATGACTCTAATTTGCATACAGACCCTAGTAACCTGCAACTGTAAACTTGCAAAAACGCGAGATTGCCATGCTGCCTTGGTCTCGATATGTGCTTCGCACTACTCGACCAGCAGCGGCTCGCAATGACATTTGATAATCACCGTGCAAAACTTCGAACCAAATCTCGATCTGTTCAGGCAGGCTTTTGGGAACCACGTCCAGGACTGCCATGCAGAATTAATAAAAACCGCGCTCGGGTGGAGTCGCGTGTATCGGGTGACCCTGACCTACAGCGGTCAGGGTCACTTAACGCGCGAGTCGGTCATCGTCAAAACAATCAACCCGAACGAACTGTCCAACCCGTTTGAAGCCGAACGCGAACTGCGCTTCTACCAGATCATTCATCCGAACCTTTCCATCCCCAAGCCCAAAGTTTTCCTTCTGACCACAGATAAAGCAACAGGCGTTCACGTAATTGTGATGGAGGATTTGGCTTCAACACGCCGCTTCCCCGCGCATCCCTATCAATGGACCGGCAATGAACTGAAGTCTGTCTTGCGCGCATACGCGCAGCTTCACACAAGCGCTGGTATAAACCTGAACTACGTGTGGCTGGCGCCACGGTTTGAAAACCTGCTCGATTTTGAAAAAATTCCCGAACAGGTTGCCATTGTCCAGCGCGCGGGAATTTGGGGAGCCCTGCCAGAACTCCCCGACCTGATCGCTTACGCGCGTGAGAGCTGCCAGAAATATACGAACGAAAAGCCGACTCTTCTCCACGGAGACACCACGCCCGCCAACGCCGCACTTCCATACGATTTGGATCTGCGGCAACCCGCAACCCTGATTGACTGGCAGGATGTTGGTATCGGTATGCTAGAATTTGACCTCGCCTACATGGACCTGCAGCCCTTCAACTCGGCACGCCTCATCCCACGCTTAGAGTTGCTCTCTTATTACTGGCATTTCCGCGCCGAAATCGATCCAGACATTCCGTCGCCCGAGGAACGCCGCCTCCGCCAACTCCACGCGGATGTAGTGAATGCGCTCTGGCTCACCACACCCGCCAGCCGCGTGACGCTTCATCCGTTTCCCATGGGAAGTTACCCTCAAATTCATTGGACTTCCCAATACAACATCATCTACAATCGTTTGAAATCGCTGGCAAGTGAAATATCCGTTGGTTGAGTAGAGCGGTGCTTTTCCGCTCGTATCGAAACCAACTGGCAACCAACGCTCGTCGCCACTCGACCACCACCAATTACTATTTACCCTCACCCATGACCCGCCGCTTTATTGAGTTCGGCATCACCTTCTTTCTCGCCATTTCGATCAACTTCTTTTTACCGCGTCTCGTCCCGGGCGACCCGTTGAAGTTGATCGCGGGCAACGCCGCGCCGCAACTTGGAAAGGAGCGCGTTGAAGCCTTGCGCGCGCAATACGGGCTCGACAAGCCGCTGCCGGAGCAATACGTCATCTATCTCGAACGATTGGCGCGCGGCGACCTCGGCACATCCTTTCGATATAGCGGAGGCAAATCAGTCGTCGAAGTGCTCACCGAAAATTTTCGCTGGACGTTATTACTTGTTGGCATCAGTCTCACACTTGCGCTGCTCATTGGTTCCGCGTTGGGAATCTGGTCCGCAACAAGACGCGGCGATCCGATTGACCTTACGTTCCTCAGCGGCATTTATGTTTTACGATCCATTCCGCCATTTTGGCTGGCGATGTTATTGATTCCCATCTTCGCGATTCAACTTAGACTATTTCCTGCCGGTGATTCATACTCCATCCCGCGTCTCGAAGGTTGGGAAAACGTCAAAGACGTTGCGCGCCACGCGGTCATGCCCGCCGTGGTCCTCACGCTGGCTTATATCCCCACCGCGTTCTCGGTCATGCGCGCCGCGATGTTCGGCATCATGGAATCGGACTACATCCGCGCCGCGCGCGCAAAAGGTGTGCCCAATAGTTGGGTTGTGTTCAAACATGCCCTGCGAAACGCGCTGCTGCCCGTGCTCACATCGTTCATGGTTGATCTCGGTCAACTGCTTGGCGGCGTCACCGTCATCGAAGCCGTGTTCAATTATCGCGGCATCGGCAACATGATGTTCGAAGCGGTCAAGTCCC
>Ga0247727_10020678_pt1 | contig 10035 bp, 9 predicted proteins | sample WisWelCaveWW1625_FD_202498 | JGI IMG/M metagenome (GOLD analysis project Ga0247727, IMG submission 202498) | Biofilm microbial communities from Wishing Well Cave, Virginia, United States - WW16-25 | ecosystem: Environmental > Aquatic > Deep subsurface > Groundwater > Cave microbial mat | place...
ACAGTACTCGAAACCGGGATGATCGGACAGATGATTCGCGCCTTCGGCGCAGATGATGTTGTCGCCCTCAACCCCGGCTGATGTTCAGAAAACGACGTTTTCTGATGATCGCCAACAAGACGCCAAGCCCGCCAAGAAAAACCTCTTTGTCTGCTTGGCGTTCTTTGCGCCTTTGCGCGAAATGCTTCTCAGGGAATGTAGTAAACCCAGATCGACTTGCCCACCCGCGCCGCCGGCCGGCGCGCCTTCAGCCAGGCGTACTCGGCCGGATCATTGGCCAAGCCCAGCAGGTAGTTGACGCTGATAGCCACCCAACCCCGCCGCGGCTGATGGGGCGGCAATTCCCGGGCGGGTATCCCGAACTTGGCGGGGTCGCTCACGCCGAAATAGCGAAGGTGCATGGCGTCGATGCGATTCTGGCGGACATAATCACCCAGTCGAGCCAGGTCCTGGCCCCAATCCAGATTGCTGTCGGCGAGCAGTTGCGCCTCCCGTCCCCGGCCGAGCTGGTTGAAGTAGGCCAGGTAGTCTGGATGGGCAGCCGCCGATTCCCAGGCCTGCCAGAGCATCAGGCCCAGCGCGGCGGCGACGAGCGTCCTGGGTCGAGCGGGAAAGCGGTCCGCAGCGGCGAAGACGCCCGAAGCGAGGATGGCCAGCAGTGCGTAGACGGGCAGAACGTGGCGAATCCCGATATTCAGGTTGCCCGCCATCCCCACGGCCAGCGTGACCAGAATCGCCAGCAGGGGAAAGATCGAGTCGCGGGCCGCGCCCGCCAACCGCCCGCGCGCTAGCAGCCAGAGGACGATCCCGGTCAGGACCAGCAGCGGCAGTGAGGTCTTCACGGCCAGGGCCGCGGGAAAGTAGTACCACCAGCCGTGCTGGGCCAGACGCCCCAGCAGATAAGCCCGATGTCCGGCCTGGTTGTGACTCAGCAGCTCGATGACCCCCTGCGCGAGTCCAGGGGCGGGCAGGCGGCGGTGGCCGAGAGCCTTCAGCAGCCGGTTGGGGGGGCTGTCCGGGCCGCCCATGTCGAAGGCGCTGATGTAGCGGTGGCCAGGAGGAACAATGATATCTACGTTAAATAGGTATCCGGCCCAGACCAGGAATCCGGCCAGCATGGCGAAGGCCGCGCCCCGCGCCAGACCCGTTCGGAGCGCGGCGGGGGTCAAGCGGAGCCGGCCCCGCCGGGCGAGCAGGAAAAACATCAACCCGAGCAACGGGACGTGGAACAGCGCCCCCAGCTTGGCCAGCGTGGCCAGGGCGAAGGCGGCCGCCGTGGCCAGACAATAGCGCCACCCCGGCTGGCGGCTCCACCTCCACAGAAAATAGGCGGCCATCAGGAAAGTGGCCGTCGCCGGCAGATCCAGAGTGGCCAGCGAAGCGTGCGCCACCAGATTCGGGCAGCAGATAGCCAGCAGGCCGGCGGCCAGCCCCGCCGGGGCGCCGTATAAGACCGAAGCCCAGCGGTAGACGAAGAAGAGAAGCAAGCCGGCGAACAACAGGTTGGCGGCGCGCGCCAGGAGCAGAGTCTTCCAGAAGAACTCGGGCTCGCGGCGCGTCCAGGGCCCGCCGCCCCATAGGTCCCCGTGGTGGTCCAGGCGCAGGCCGGCCAGGTAAGGCGGCGTCGCCAGGATCAACCGGCCGAGCGGCGGATGGTGGTCCCCCAGCGGGTAGCTCCCGCGCTGCAGGATCTCCAGCCCGCCGCGGATGTGACCAGCCTCGTCGAACGTGTCGTTGAAGACCCGGTAGGTCAGCGCGATGCGTCCGCAGAACAGGGCCACCAGCGCCGCCAGAATCAGGCGGCGAAATCTAGTGATGGTGGCTGTCGAAAGGCTTGGCAAAGTAGATCTCGCTTTCCAGAAGCGCCAGTTGTTCGCGGCGGTAGAGTCCGGCAGCCGCTGGCGGGCCGGCGTGGCTTTTCAAGGCGAACAACCGGAAAGCGCCGGGCTGCGTTTCCTGTGCCAGCAGCCGCCGCTCGGACAGCCGGCCGGAAGGCTCGACGACCAGAATGCGCGTCCGGACGGCCTCTTCCGGCCCCAGGTCGCGCATGTAGTTATAGTGGGAGACGCGGAGACGCCCGTTCTCCTGGACGATATCGCAGGCCGCTTCCACCCGCGGCACGCCGGTAACGCGCTGGGCGAAGGGCGAGGAGGCCCAGCCGGCCATCCAGGCGAAGTGGGGAGCGGTTCCCATCCACAGCGGGGCGCCGGAGAGCAGGATCAAGTCGCCGGGCTCCGCGCGGTCAAAGCCGCGCAGCCGCTCGGCCACGGAGCGCAGGTGGCGCGATTGCGGGATCCAGCCTTGCTCGATGTTGGCCACGGTGGCCGCCGCCAGCCAGCCCGCCAAGACGCCGGCCAGCGGGAGCCGCAGGGGCCGCCAGGCAAAAGCGGCCAGCGATAGCGCCATCGCCAAGTACGGGCTGGGCACGTAATCGTAGCGGAACTCGTGGCCGCGCAGGAACCAGATCGGACCGTAGGCGGCGATCCACAGACCTGCCGCCAGCAGGCCTCCGCGGGCCAGCGGCGGAGGGCGCCACGCCACGCCCCGCAGACCGAGGACCACGACGGCCGCCGCCAGCGCGCCCGCGCCGATCGACGCCGCGGACCACAGGCTGTAATAGGAACCGGGGATCAGCCCGCTCAATCGCTGGTAGGTGTCCGCGATGCTAACAAGGTTCTCCCAGAACCGGGCGGGCGAGAAGTCATAGCGGAGCCCGACCCCGCCGGCCACCAGCGGCGCCCGGTTGATCAGCAGGGCGTAGGCCGCCGCCGCCGGCAGCACCGTGGCCCAGGCCAGCAGGGTGGCCGCCGGACCCGCGCGCGACCGCAGGCGCCAGGCGGCCAGCGGCGCCGCCGCCAGCAGCAGCGCGAAGACGGGATCCCCGGAGAACAGGGCCAGCAGCAGCAGCGCTCCCTGCCGGATCGCCGATCTTCGATCCAGCCGGCCGGCGGCCAAACAGGCGGCCAGCGAGCGCAGGTACAGGAGAAACCAGAAGTTGGCCCACACGAAATACATGCAGTTGAAGCTCCACAGCAGCGGGCCGTGCGCGGTCGGCGTGGCCAGCAGCAGCGCGCCGGCCAGAAACGCCGGCCCCTCTCCGGTCCCCAGCCTCTGGCAAACCTGCCGCAGAATCATCGCGCAGCCAAGCTGCAGCCCCAGGATCAGGACGAACACCACTCGCGGGGAATAGTCGACCAGCAGCCAGACCAGGTAGCCGAGGGAGAAGCTGAGGAACTGAAAGCGGAACTGGTTGTGGAACTGGTTCTGGACGATGGCCCCGGCCAGGCGAATCTGCTCGCCGCTCCCGGCGCGCCGCGCCTCCTCATATCGCCCCAGGAGGAACCAGTCATCCAGGACAAACTCGACGTGCGGCAGGTACCACAGGTAGAGACAGGCCAGCAGCAGATACGCCGCCAGCGCGCGGCGATGGTGATCGGGCGGCGGCAAGTCCTATAATAACGGAGTCGTCCGCCGGTCGAGCCGAGAGGTGGAGATTGACCAACTGCGTGATTTGCGAGAACCGCCGGCCCAAGCGCTATTGTCCGGCGGTGCGCTCCCAGATTTGTCCCCCATGTTGCGGGACCGAGCGGGAGGAATCGCTGGATTGCCCGTTGGACTGCTCCTACCTGCGCGAGAGCCGCGCCCACGAAAAGCGGACCGAGCTGGGGCCGAAGCAATTCCCGTTCCCAGAGATCCAGATCGGTGAGAAGTTCCTGCGGGAGAACGAAGGTCTGCTGATGGCCTGCGCGCAGGCGGCCGTGACGGCGGCGTTCGACACCCCCGGAGCGGTGGACCGGGACCTGCGCGAGGCGCTGGAGGCGCTGGCCCGCACCTACAAGAGCCTGGCCAGCGGCATCCTGTACCCGACCCGGCCCGACTCCTTGGTCGCTCAAGCGGTGGAGAGCAGGATGCAGGACCTGATCCAATCCCACCGGCAAGCGCGCGCCGAGCGGACCGGCGTGAGCACCCGGGACGCCGACCTGCTCGGGGTTTTCGTTTTCCTGCTCCGTGTGGCCATCGATCGCGACAACGGCCGGAAGCGGGGCCGCAGCTTTATCGACTTCGTGAACGGGCATTTTGCCGCGGTGCGGCCGGCGTCGTTGCTCGTGCCTCCGTGACCGCGGCCCGGATCACGACCCGTACAGCCGCTCCCGCCGGATCACCGCCGGGACCCCCGGCGGAACAAGCTGCTCCCAGGGGCGGCCCGCCGTGATCGCTTCCCGTACCGCCGAAGACGAGCAGGAGTCCAGCTCCGGCGGCAGGTCCAGCAAGTGGATCCCGCCGGACAGCTCCGGGGGAACTTCGTAGACGCCTCCCCGCGGCGCGACCAGCATCTCGAACTCCCCCATCATCTCCGTGTATGTCGCTCCGGGGCCGTAATCCCACCCGACGATGCGCTCGGCCGCGTCGCGCCCGCAGAGAAAGAAGAACCTGGCTGGGGGTCCGTAGATCGGCCGGCAGGCGCGCGCAATGTCGATGAACAGGCCGCGGTCGGTCGAGCCGATGGTAAACGCCGGCTCCCCGGCCAGGGCGGCGGAGAGCATGGCCAGGCGCTGCTCGAAAGAGGCGCCGCCGTAGTCCTTGTGCGGGAACACCTCGGGCAGCAGAAACAGGACCTCGTCGAGGGTGAACTGGCGCCGGGCGCGGCGAGCCAGCTCCAGATGGGCAATGGTCGGTGGATTGAAGGCGGCGGAAAGAATCCCCACCCGGCGTCCGAGGCTCCCGCTGCTCTTCCAGAAGCGAAACACTCACGGTTGCGGGCTGGCGTACGCCCGGTTAGCCTCCATCCAAAAGTACACTTTGTGGAGCAGATTGTCGAAGCGGTAGGCGCCTGGGCCTCCTTCCGGGTCGCTGCGCAGTACTCCCAGCTTCTTCAACCGCCTCAGGAAGTTATCTGTCACCTTGGCTTCGTCATCGGAGAGCCGCTTGAGTAAGTCCCTTCGGTGGAAACTCATGCCTATCGGCTCATCAACCGCAGCTTTGCGCAGGATGGCTCGGTAGCGCGTGCTTCGGAGGGCCTGAAACACTTGCGGCTCCAGGTACTTGCGCCCCACGATGTCGGCTGCCGAGATAACGCCCGCAACTGCGTCGGACTCCCCGATCGAGGAGTCCTGGTCTATGCGGAAAGTGGCGTCTCCGATTTCGTGGGCGAGCACGGGAAGTCCCCCGGCGTAACGGGTGAGCGCCCGCAGGGCGCTTTCCTCAACCGGCACTCCAACCTTGTCGAAAGCCTTCTGAAAGAAGTCGCTTGTTTCGGTTTCGGTCCAAGGCCGAATATCGACCAGGTTGAAAACCCGCGCCAAGGATGGCTGGTTCGCGATCAGCGATTGCCGGCGATCTTCCAGGCCCACCAGGACCAGGCACAGCGGAAGGGGTTCGTGGGAGGTGGAAATCTCATCCACCAGGCTTTTCAGCCAGTTGGCGAAGGAGGCGACCGAGGCAAGGCCGTTGATGTCGTCCAGGATGAGGAGAATGCCTTTCTTGTCGTCTCTGAGACGCTCCACAAGCCGGCGCAACGCGGGCACGAAGTCGTACACCATCGGCGGCAGATCTTTGCCCGCTTCACCGAACTGTACGCTGACGCCGAACAGTCCCACCTGGCGGATGTGATTCCCGAAGAACCCGCGCACCTTTTCGTGCCATGCCTTGCCGATACTCTCGTTCAAAAGCCGGTCAAAGACGCGGCGAACCATCTCTTCGAGGGAATCCACTCCTCCAAGAAAAGTGTGCAGGCCGAGAAGCTGATGATCCCGCTCCGCCAGGAAACGCACGAAGGAGGCCAGCGAGCTCTTGCCGATTCCGCGCTCTCCGGACAAGAACATCGCCCGCAAGCGACCCGCGGCGGATTCGGCGCTCGCTTGTTTCAGCCGGTTGACCTCGTCCACGCGCCCGACAAAGAATTCGATCGGAACCGGCTGCCCCGGCGTGAACGGGCTGTATTCTTTCGGCACTGGCTAACGTATTCTAGCATTCGGGGGGCGAGCCGGCGGGGAGCCGCTACTCTTCCAGAAACGAAACATCAAAGGGCCGCGGGAACAACGACGACAGGCGCAGGGTTTCCGTCTTCCCTTCCAGGTTGGCCAGCAGGATCTCGATGTCGCCGCAGAACTCCCACAGGATCTGGCGGCAGGCGCCGCAAGGAGGGGTCAGCGAGTCAGTGTCGGCCACCACCGCGATCCGGCGAAAGCGGGTTTCCCCTTCCGAAAGCGCCTTCCAGACGGCCACCCGCTCGGCGCACACGGTCAGCCCGTAGGTAGCGTTCTCCACGTTGCAGCCGGTGTAGACGGCCCCGCCGGCGCCTTCGAGCGCCGCGCCCACCTGGAAATTCGAGAAGCGGGCCCGGGCCCGCAAGCGGACCTGTTGGGCGGCCTGCATCAGCTCGTCCGGGCTCACAGCAGCGGAATCACCTTTCTGAGCAGGGCGGCCAGCGTGTCGCGCACCTTTTCGCCGGCGGCCAGCACCTCCTCGTGGCTCAGCTTCTGCGGCAGAATGCCGGCGGCCAGGTTGGAAATGCAGGAGACGCCGAGCACCGGAATCCCCATGTGGGCGGCGGCGATGGCCTCCGGCGCCGTCGACATCCCCACCATGTCGGCCCCGATGGCCCGCAGGTAGCGGATCTCGGCGGGAGTTTCGTAGTGGGGACCGGCCAGCGCGGCGTAGACGCCCTCGGGTAATTCCAGACCCAGCTCGCGCCCCGCTTCCCGGGTCAGCTCCCGGAAGCGCCGCGGGTAGACCTCGCTGAGATCCGGAAAGCGCGGGCCGAAGCGGTCCTCGTTTTCCCCCACCAGGGGATTGGTCCCCTGCAGATTCAGATGGTCAGCGATCAGGACCAACTGCCCGGCGCGCAGATCGGTCCGGATCCCGCCGGCGGCATTGGTGAGAACCAGGGCGCGGATCCCCAGCAGTCCGAGCACGCGGGTGGGGAAAGCGACGTCGCTGGCCGAGTAACCCTCATACAGGTGCGCGCGGCCAGCCAGAACCGCCACGGCAGTATCCCCCACCCGTCCCGCGACCAGGCGCCCGGCATGTCCGGCGACCTTGGAGCGCGGCCAGTGCGGGATCTCCTGGTAGGGAATCCGCGCGGCGCCGTCGAGCTGGCCGGAGAATCCGTCCAGTCCGCTGCCCAGCACCAGCCCCACCGCAGGAATCCCGGGCAACCGGCCGGCCAAGTACCGCCGGGCCTCCTCTGCGCGCTCAAAACTCACACCAGCATTCCCGCGATGCAGGCGGACATGAAATTGGCCATCGTCCCGGCCAACATGGCCCGCAATCCGAGGCGAGCCAGATCCTGTCGCCGGTTCGGGGCCAGCGCCCCGATGCCCCCCACCTGGATGGCGATGGAGGCGAAATTGGCGAAGCCGCACAAGGCGAAGCTGGCGATGACGAACGACTTTGGGTCGAGCTGCGGCTTGAGCGGACCGAGCTGCACGTAGGCCACGAACTCGTTCAACACCATGCGGGTTCCCAACAGGTTCCCGATGACCGGCGCATCCTTCCAGCTCACGCCCAGCAGCCAGGCCACCGGAGAAAACAGCCAGCCCAGCAGCCTTTGCAGCGAATCCGGCATCCAACCCAGCCCGGGCAGGGAGTGGACCCAGCCCAGCAAACCGTTGCTCAGGGCAATCAAGGCGATGAAAGCGATCAGCATGGCGGCGATGTTAAGGGCGAGATGCAGGCCTTCACTGGCGCCCCGGGCCGCCGCGTCGATGATGTTGACGTCGGTCTTCTCCAGCCGGAACTCGACGTGGCCGGCCGTCTCCGGCTTTTCGGTTTCCGGGATCAGCATCTTGGCCAGAAGGATAGTGGCCGGGGCGGTCATCACCACCGCCGTCAGCAGATGCTTGGCCTCGACCTTGGCGATGTCCACGTAGGCCACGATCAGGGCGCCGGAAACATGCGCCATGCCGGCGGTCATCACGGTGAGCAGCTCCGATTGGGTCAGCCGCGGCAGGAAAGGCCGGATGGTCAACGGCGCTTCCGTCTGGCCCATGAAGATGCTGGCCGCCACATTCAGCGACTCGGCGCCGCTCGACCCCAACACCCGCTGCATCGCCACGGCGATTCCCTTGACGATCACCTGCATGACGCCGAGGTAGTAAAGGACCCCAAAGAACGAGGCGACGAAGATGACGATGGGCAGCACGCGGAAGGCGAAGACCACCCCGGCGCCGGCCGGTCCCCCGGCCGAGGCCAGCGGCCCGAAAACGAAGTTGCTGCCGGCCTGGGAGAACTCCAGCATCCGGTTCACCCCGGCCCCGATGACCTCGAAGACGCGGCCGAAGCCGGTCCGCAGCACCAGCACGGCCATGGCAAACTGCAGCCCCAGACCCCACAGGACCACGCGCGGGCGGATCGCCCGCCGCTCGGTGGAGAACAGGTAGGCCCCGCCCAGGATCAGCCCCAGACCGAGCAGGCCCGTGAAGCGGTCCATACCGCGCTTATTGCACTACTTCCAGAACCAGCTCGCGCGGTTCCGGCGGCGCCGCCGAGATGTGGAAGGCGTCCTCCACCAGTTGCGCCGCCTCTTCCAGGTGGGTTTCGTCGGTGTGATACAGCGTGCAGAGCCGCGCGCCGGCGGGAATCTTTTCGCCGACTTTCCTTTCCAGAATCACCCCCACGGCCGGATCGATGGGCCGCTCCATGGTCTCGCGTCCCGCCCCCAGCATCACCGCCGCCAACCCGATGTCCTCGGCGTTGATCCGGCTGATATAGCCGGCCCTGGGACAAAGAATCTCCCGCGCGCCCGTGGCGTTTGGCAGCAGCTCGAACTGGCTGAGGACGTCGGGATTCCCTCCCTGGGCCGCGATCACTTCCTGGAACTTCCGAAACGCCTGGCCGGAGCGCAGCATGTGGTCGGCGTGCTCCCGGGCCGCCTCCAGTCCCCGGCTGGCGTTGGCCAGATTGATCATCCGGGCCGCCAGCTCCAGCGACAACTGGGTCAGATCGGTTGGGCCGGCGTTTTGCAGGGTTTGGGAAACCTCCATGATCTCCAGGGCGTTGCCCACCGCGTAGCCGAGCGGCTGGTCCATGTCGGTCAGCAGGGCCTGGACGCGCTTGTTCATTCGCCGCCCGATAGCCACCATCAACTGGGCGAGCCGCCTGGCTTCCAGTTGCTTTTTCATGAACGCCCCCGATCCCACCTTGACGTCCAGCACCAGGCCATCCAGCCCCTCGGCCAGCTTCTTGGACATGATGGAGGCGGCGATGAGCGGCAGCGATTCGACGCAAGCGGTCGCGTCCCGCAGGGCGTACATTTTTTTGTCGGCCGGAGCGATCTGGTCGGTCTGGCCGATGAAGCTTAGGTTGTGGTTTTTGAGGACGCCGCGGAACTCTTCCATCGAGAGCCGGGTCTGGAAACCGGGAATGGCCTCCAGCTTGTCGAGCGTGCCGCCGGTGTGGCCCAGCCCACGGCCCGAAATCATGGGCACGACGACTCCGGCCGCCGCCGCGATCGGCGCGGCAATCAGGCTGGTCTTATCCCCCACGCCCCCGGTCGAGTGCTTGTCCACTTTGACCCCGGCCAGATCGCTCAAATCCACGCGCTCGCCGGAGTTCAGCATGGCCAGCGTCAGCGCGGTGACTTCGCTCTCGCTCAGGTTGGAGTAAAACACCGCCATGAGAAAGGCGGCCATTTGGTAGTCTGGGATCGCGCCTTTCGTGTAATTCTGGACCAGAAAATCGATCTCCGGCGCAGCCAGCTCGCCCCCGTCACGCTTCTTTCGAATCAAGTCGACCGTACGCATCTCGATTCAGACAGTCACAATTCCACACCCGGTCCTCGACCGGCGAACAGCCGGTCCGGTTGGCCCCGCTGCCTGAGAACCAACAGGCTAGCATCCAGGCAAAGCGTTGTAAAGCGGAAGGTTAGAAAAGATTAGTCCCCGCGCTACGGTGGCGGCGCTGGGGCTTCCAGCCCCGGCAGGGGCACCCGGGGACGGTTCCCGAATACGTCGGCGAAAAGCGCGATCAGCTCGTCGTGGATCAGCCCGTTGGTAGCAGCCAGCTCCGGGCCCCTGATTCTGTGCTCCGCGCCGC
>Ga0247727_10020679_pt1 | contig 10034 bp, 7 predicted proteins | sample WisWelCaveWW1625_FD_202498 | JGI IMG/M metagenome (GOLD analysis project Ga0247727, IMG submission 202498) | Biofilm microbial communities from Wishing Well Cave, Virginia, United States - WW16-25 | ecosystem: Environmental > Aquatic > Deep subsurface > Groundwater > Cave microbial mat | place...
AGAGGCCGGGTGGCGCGAGAGCTCCGGAGAGACTTTTATGCGACGGCTCGGGATGCCCACCGGCACACGTACCGGATATTTCTGGGGGCACCATCTCGATCCTTTAATGACTGACAGCCTGCGCGCCCGCTTTCATTGTTTTGTCAACAACACCAGGACATTCAACTGCTTCCGGCTCTCTCCAGAAGTGTTTGAAAGTTACCACCGGGAATTCGAGCGCTGGCGACCAACCTGCATCGTCGCTTACGCCGCCGCCCTCGGCCATTTGGCCGAATATATTCTGGAGCGCGGGTATCGTCCGAACTATCCATCGCGCTGTCTGGTGACGGGCGCAGAGAAGCTCATGCCCCACCACCGGAAACTCATCGAAGCCGCATTTGGCCGCCCGGTGCACGAACGGTATGGGAGCCGCGATGTCGGATATATCGCATACCAGATGGACCCGGCTCAGTCGTATGACTTCGACATTGACTGGGCGGATTTGTTGCTCGAACCCGAGACCGAAGGAGAGGAATCGTCAATACTCGTTACCAAGCTGCATGCCGACGGTATGCCGATGATCCGCTACCGCATTGACGATGTCGGACGTTTCCCGGAGGGGAGCCGTCCCGGACATCCGACCTTTGCGCTGCACGAAGTCGTGGGACGCATCACCGACGGAGTTTGGCTGCCCGATGGTCGCTGGATTCACGGAATCGAGTTTCCTCACCTGATGAAGGATCATCCCGTCCGGGAGTTTATGTTGCTCCAACGCCCGGATTACTCGGTCCAACTGATGCTCGTCCCGAAAAACGGTTTTGGAGAAGAGAGCCGGCGAAAGATAGAAAATATAGTGACGGCCAATCTGCCTGGCCTCGACGTGAAGATTGATCTGGTCGAGCAGGTTCCGCGCACCCGCGCCAATAAATGGCGGCCTGTGGTCAGCGAGGTTAAGCTCACGAAGGGAGAGTCGCAATGATGGAACTGAGCGGAGAAATGCTCTCTGACCCGCGCGTGGCAGCGACAGCGCTCCCTGCGCCCACTTACCCGAATGGGTCTGCCCCCGCAGGCCAGGTGGACCTGGCTCTGGGTAGAGTGGCAAAGGAACTGGGGTGGTCTGAAGGAGACCGAGGGCCATTCGGAAGGATGATCCCTCGCGGCGCCCGGGTCCTGGTCAAACCCAACCTCGTGCTGCACGAGAACGAGGGTCCCTGGGGAATCGTCCCGTTAGTCACTCACCTATCCCTGATCCGCGCCGTGGTCGAGGGAGCGCTTCGCGCCGAAGCCCGGGAAGTCCTGGTCGGGGATGCGCCCCTGCAGGGCTGCGACTTTGACCGCCTCTTGAGCGTTACGGGGCTTGGGCGTTGGGCCGACGCGCTGGCGAGGCGTGAGCCGCGATTCAAGGGAGTCCGCGACTTTCGGAGAACTACTTGTGTCTTTGTCAATGGTGTGAGGTTGGCGGCCGAGAGTCTACAGTCGGAAGAACGTTTCGTCCTTTTCGACCTGGGTCACAATAGTCTGCTCGAACCGGTCACCGACGAACGCGATTCTTTCCGTGTCACCTGTTACGATCCGCGCCTCCTGGCCAGGACGCACGCTTCCGGACGGCATCAATACCTCGTGGCCAAGGAGGTGATCGAGGCCGATGTGATTATCAACCTCCCCAAGCTGAAAACGCACAAGAAGGCCGGGATCACCTGTGCGCTCAAAAATCTGATCGGGATCAACGGGAATAAGGAGTACCTGCCGCACCATCGCATCGGCGGGTCACAGACGGGCGGAGATTGCTATCCCAATAACAACCCGATCAAGAGATTCCTCGAGTACGCGGCTGACCGGGAAAATATGACCTCGTCAGTTGCTGTGGCCAGGGTCTGGCATGGTGTCGGCACTCAGTTCCATCGAGCATTGCGGCTGATGGGGGACCGATTGGGCATCGAGGGGTCCTGGTCGGGAAACGATACGATCTGGCGGACGTGTCTAGACCTCAACCGGATTCTTTTGTATGGCCAATCGGACGGAATGATGGCCGAGCAGCCCGAGCGTCAGGTCCTTCACGTTGTGGATGCAGTGGTGGCCGGCCAGGGAGATGGCCCTCTCTCTCCACGGCCTCTCCCACTGGGGTTGATCCTGGCCGGGCAGAATGCGGCGGCAGTGGACCGGGTCGGGGCGCATTTGTTGGGCTACGAGCCGGAGCGTGTGCCCCTCGTCCGCGAGGCGTTCGGAAATTTTCAATGGCCCGTCACGACATTCGCCCCGGGCGAAGTCGTGATCCTGGGAGATTGGAGAAGAGGCAGCGCCGATGAAGTGTTCCGGGAACGAGAGATTTCTATGCCTGTCATTCATCCTCTTGGCTGGCGTGATACTACGTGCCCCACTTTGAGAAGTTGATTATTTATGCTTAAAAAGTTGAAACAAGCAGCGCTAGGTGGCCTTAAAACGTCCGGGGTATTTACTCTCGTTCAAGAGAGCAAATGGCGTCGGGATCGCCTGCTCATCCTCGCTTACCACGGCTTCTCTCTGGAGGACGAGCATCAATGGAATCCGGATCTTTTCATGTCCCCCGATTACTTCAGGATCAGGTTGCAAATACTTAAAAAGTTCGGTTGCGCCGTGCTGCCTCTGGGCGAGGCCATCGAGCGTTTGTACGCTAATGATCTGCCTGAGAATAGCGTGGCTCTGACCTTTGATGACGGCTACTACGATTTTTACAAGCAAGCGCACCCTATTCTCAAAGAATTCAACTTTCCGGCCACCCTCTACCTGACCACGTTTTACGTTCATTACAACCGGCCTGCTTTAGATGCGATTTGCTCTTACTTGCTTTGGAAGGGGCGTGACGCCACTCTCGATCTGCGAGAAGTCACCGGTCAGGGCGGGAAACTTGATTTATCGAGTGATGCAGCGCGCACCACGGTATACGATTATCTGGTCGGGTTTGCCCGTCAGCACAAACTTTCAGCAGAAGAGAAAGATGCTCTGGCCGCAAAACTGTCCCGCCAGCTCAAAATTGATTACGAGGCCTTGTGCGCCAAACGAATTCTGCACCTGCTCACTCCTGACGAGGTCGGGCAACTGGCCGCCGAAGGAGTTGACATTCAGATGCATACTCACCGCCATCGCTCACCTTTGAATCGCGAGTTATTCTATCGGGAGATAGAAGAGAACCGGAACAATATTCAAGAAATGACCGGCTCTTCGGCTACGCATTTCTGTTATCCGAGTGGTATTTTCAGCGATGCTTTCCTCCCCTGGCTTGAGGATCTGAACGTGGTCTCGGCCACGACGTGCGAGCCTGGCTTTGTCTCTCGCAGCTCGCATCGTCTGCTGCTTCCCAGAGTGGTTGACCACACTCTGCTATCTCCGATTGAGTTTGAAGGCTGGTTGACGGGAGCGTCGGCTGTGCTCCCGCGCAGGCGAATGATTTACAACCCGCCGCTCAAAGAAGAATTTCGAGGTCACCCGCAGTCGGGCGCACGGCCCTTGGGTGAATTCTTTGGCCGAAAGAAATCCAGACCGGCACAACCCGGAGTTTTACACCTGATTGACAGCCTTTATGCGGCCGGCTCTGAGCGTCAGGCAGTGCAACTCGCGCATTTGCTGCGCGGAAGCTCGCGTTTTCAGGTTTCCATTGCCTGCCTGGATGCGCGGGGAAATTTGCGCGAAGAACTCAATCGGCTGGGGTTCAGCGACATCCCGGCATTTCCAATCAGCAGTTTTTATAATCACTCTACGGTCAGGCAGCTCACTCGTTTCGCCCGTTATCTGAGAGAGCAAAAGATAGATATCGTCCATACGCACGACTTTTACACGAACGTCTTTGGGATGATCGGCGCCCGGCTCGCCGGGGTGCCAGTGCGCATCGCTTCACGCCGTGAGACGACAGGATGTCACACACCGGCGCAGAAATTCGTCGAACGCCGCGCCTATCAACTCGCACACGCGATCGTGGCGAACGCCGAAGCAGTGCGCAAGCAGCTCATTGAAGAGGGCGTGGGCGGAGACCGGATAGTGACCATTTATAACGGTCTGGACCGGCAGCGTGTCACGCCACGGCAAGGTCGCGGCGAGACGTGCAAAATGTTGAATTTGCCGCCTAATGGCCACTGCCGCTTCGTCACGATTGTGGCCAACCTGACAAACCCGGTGAAAGACCATCCCACATTTTTGCGCGCGGCTCAGCGCGTGCGCCAGGCCATTCCCGAAGCGCAGTTTGTGATCGCGGGGGGTGGACCGCTCGAAGATACGATGTCCGCTCTCTCGAAGGAATTGGGGTTGGAAAGGGACGTCTTTTTCACCGGACGTTGCGAGCGCATCGCCGAATTGCTGTCCCTTTCCGACGTTTGCGTGCTGAGCTCGAGGGCAGAAGGATTTTCAAACGCGATCCTGGAATATATGGGCGCTGGTCGCCCGGTTGTGGTTACAAACGTCGGCGGCGCGCGCGAAGCGGTGGTCGAAGGAGAGACGGGCTACCTGGTGCAGCCGGGGGACGACGAGACGATGGCGGCGAGGATAGTGGAGTTGCTGCGCCATCCGGAACGCGCGCGCGAGATGGGCCAATACGGTCAACAAATCGTCGAACAGAAATTTTCCTGCGCCGCGCAACTCGCCCAAACCGAGGAGCTTTATGACCGGCTGCTGGCGCGAGTCAAAGAGCAGGCGGCTGGAACAATCGAGACGATGATCAACTGATGCCCCTCATTGATCAACAGGTATACATAACTATGGCTTTAGCTATGCTGTTACGCTGAGGATGAATTGGTGGAAATTGAATGAACCAAGCGATTAGAAAAAAGGTTCAAAGAGATTGTTGTAGATAAAGCACCCAACGCTGTGGTACAGTCGCGCCACGTTTTGTTGCCCCTCTTGTTGCTCATCAGCAGCGACGCAGATACCGCAAGCATCCATCAGGATGTCAGATGCCGGCAGCTGCTTGAGTCCGCCCCGAAAACTCAACTCTACAGTAATTAGCCTGGAATAGGCGCCCGGTTGAATATGAGAGTTCTGCAAATGGGACCATATCCGCCTCCGCACGGCGGGGTGCAAACCAATCTGGTGGCGATTCGCCGGTTCCTCCTGGCGCGAGGGATTCCGTGTGCAGTCATCAATCTGACGCGTTATCGCTGTGAGGATGGCGATGAAGTCTATTACCCGAAAAACGTGTTCGAGGTCCTCAAGCTTCTCGCTCGATTGCGATACGACATTATTCACCTGCATATCGGCGGCGCCCTTCACCCGCGGCTGTTGATGCTCGGTTTGGCCTGCTGCCTGTTGCCTCGCAGCAAGACCGTCTTCACGTTTCATTCGGGAGGCTATCCCCTCTCGGAGGAGGGAAAGAAGGCGCATCCATTCACGTTCCGAGGATTCGTCTTTCGACAATTTGACAGGATTATCAGTGTCAATCGTGAACTGACACAGCTCTTCCACAGGTTCGGTGTGGCCGCCGGGCGAGTTCGTCTGATTTATCCGCATGCGATTTCCCTGCCATCGTTTGAAGCCTCTCTGCCGGACCACCTGGCCCGGTTCTTTCAGACTCACAAACCGATGATGGTAACGGTGAGCGGGTTGGAACCGGAATACGATCTTTCGCTCCAGATCGATGTTCTCGGTGAGGTCCGCGAACGATTTCCAAATGCCGGTCTGGCGATCATCGGCTCAGGCAGCCTGGAAGCGGAAGTCAGAAAACAGATTCAGAGCAAGTCATACGCCGATGACATTTTGCTGTGCGGCGACATTCCGCATTCGATCACCTTGCGTGCGATTGCCGAGAGCGACCTGTTTCTCCGCACCACACTTTACGATGGTGATTCGATCTCGGTGCGGGAAGCCCTCCTGATCGGAACACCGGTCATCGCCACCAACAACGGGATGCGCCCGGGTGGTGCTTACTTGATCCCATGCTCTAATCCGGATGCGCTCCGCCGGACAATCGAACAAGCATTGACACAAGGCGCTCCAGGACAACCCCAGGGCGACACAGGCGAGCGGAATATCGAAGAGGTATTCGAGCTTTACCAGGAGTTGCTTGAGGAGAACTGATAGATGAGTGAAATTGATTACCACCTGAGTGAACTCGAGATTGCTCGCACAAAGGGCAATCACCGCCGGATCATGCCTGTCCTGCCAGATGGTTTCCAGAGCATCCTCGATCTCGGGTGTGGCATCGGGCAGACATTGATTGCCTGTGAGTTGAATCCGAAAACGTTCGCTTGCGGCGTAGACATAGATGCAGAGTCACTGGCCTACGGGAAAGAGTTATCACCGTACATCCGTTTTGTGTGCGCCCGGAGAGAGCACCTTCCATTCCGCGACCAATCGTTTGAGGTTGTAATCTCGCGCGTCTCACTGCCGTACACGCATATTCCAAGCGCGTTACAGGAGATCGCGCGTATCCTGACGCCGAGCGGCTACGTCTGGTTCACGCTTCACCCGTTTACAAGGCTGCGGGAGGATGCGATCGGCGCGATTCGTTCCGGGAACCTGAAGAGTTTTGTTTATGCGATTTATACCCTGATCAACGGAATATGCTTTCACCTGACTGGCCGGCTGTTTCGCTTTCCGCTTATGGGGAACAGGTATGAGTCATTTCAGACGGTCGGCGGCATGACCAGGGCAATGCACAGGGCTGGCTTCGAGCAGGTGCGAATGGAGTGCGACCGTTTCTTTGTCGTCACCGCAGTCAAGAGAGATTGGTCGCCACATACTAATACAAAGGAAGATACGATATGTGCGGAATCTGCGGCATAGCCGTTCCAAACCGACTGAACCGTCGTGTGAACGAGTCGCGGCTCGTGGCGATGCGGGATTCGCTCACTCATCGCGGGCCGGACGACGCTGGCTTCTGGCTGGATGGCTCTATCGGACTCGGTCACCGGCGGCTCTCGATCGTCGACGTGGGCGGTGGACATCAACCGATGACCAATGAGGATGGCGAGGTCCGGATCGTCTTCAACGGTGAGATTTACAATCACGCCGGGCTGCGCCCGACGCTCGTCGAGCGCGGCCACCAGTACCACAGCGCGAGCGACACCGAAACAATCATTCACCTCTATGAAGAATTCGGTGTGGCCGGGGCGGGCAAGCTGCGCGGGATGTTCGCGTATGCGATCTGGGATTCCACGCGCCGGCAGCTTGTGTTGGCGCGCGACCGGTTGGGCATCAAGCCGCTTTACTACACTTTGTCTGACGACGGCGTACTCCACTTCGCTTCGGAGATCAAAGCCCTGATCGAAGCGCGGGCGGTCGCGCCGGAGATCAATTACAACGCGCTCGCTGATTACGCGGCCAATCGTTACACCTCGGGCGAAGAGACGCTCTTTCGCGGCGTGAAGCGCTTGCTGCCCGGCCACACGCTGGTTTGGCGTGATGGCGAGATCAGGATCGAACGCTACTGGGACCTGAGCTTCACGAAACCGGACGAATCCTTGAGTGAAGCGCAATACGTCGAGAGATTCAGCGAACTCTTCCGCGAATGCGTCGAGTCACACCTGATGGCGGATGTGCCGCTCGGAATGTTCCTCTCCGGCGGCATAGATTCAAGCGCGATTGCGGCGGTCATGAGCCGGATGGTGAAAGAGCCGATCAAAACCTTCTCGGTCGCTTTCGCCGAACGCGACGCGAATGAGCTCGAGTATGCGCGCGCCGTGGCGCGCGCCTTCAAGACCGACCATCACGAGATCGTCGTCAGCCCCGAACAGTTCTTCGCCCATCTGCCCGCGCTCGTTTATCAGGAAGACGAACCCATCGCGCATCCGTCGTCCGTGCCGCTTTATTTCGTCTCCGACCTGGCCGCAAAGCACGTCAAAGTCGTGCTGACGGGTGAAGGCAGCGATGAGCTACTCGCCGGGTACAACAAGTATCGCGTGGCGATCTACAACCTGCGGCTGGGCCGCGCCTACGAGCGTCTGGCGCCGGCGCTCCTGCGCAGTCTGGTCAAAAAACAAATTGGAAATTTGAATGGCGCGTCGCGCCTGCGTCAGATACTGCAACGGACTTTCCTGTTTATGCCGGCGGAGATCAAAGACGTCTACTTCGACAACTTCGCGGTCTATTCGCCGGGACGGCAGCAGCAGTTGTTCACCGCCGGGACTTACGCGCGGATGCAGGATCACGACCCTTACCGCACGGCGCTCGCCTACATCGAGGAATCGGACGCCGAGTCGCTGCTCGACAAATTGCTCGCGGCGGATTTGAAGACCTACCTGCACGAACTGCTGATGAAGCAGGACCAGATGAGCATGGCCGCGTCGCTCGAAAGCCGCGTGCCTTTTCTCGATCACAAGCTGGTGGAGTTCGCCACGCAATTGCCGGAAGCGATGAAGCTGCGCGGATGGACGACGAAGTATGTGTTGCGACGAGCGATGCGCGACGCGCTGCCGCCGCAGATTCTGACCCGCAAGAAGATGGGCTTCCCCGTGCCGGTCGGAAGCTGGTTTCGCGGCGCGTTTCGCCGGGTGATAGATGAATACGTCTTGAGTGAGCGCGCGTTGAGGCGCGGCGTCTTCAATGCGCCCTACGTGCGCGAGTTGGTAGCGCGCCACGCGGCGGGCGAGAACCACGCGGAGCGGTTGTGGATGCTCATCAATTTTGAAATCTGGCAGCGGCGCTTTTTCGATGGCCAGCCGGTGAGCGCCGAAGCTGACCATCCAAGGGCGTTGCAGGCAAGTTTCAGTTCAGTTGGAGTGTAGTGAAAAGGCAATGAAAATCCTGTGGGTGAGAACGGGCAAACTGGTTCCGGTGGATACCGGCGGTAAGATTCGTTCATACAACATTCTGCGGCGACTTCGGGAGCGTCACGAAGTGACCTTTCTGTCTTACTACAGCGGGCGGCGTGATGAAGTCTATGAGCGCGAGATCTGCGAGCACCTGCCGGGGACCAAAGCGATCTACACCGCCACGCGCGATGCGACGCCGCTCGAGCGCAACCTCCTCTATTTGCGCCGGCTGCCGTTACGCGCGCCCTTCGGAGTCACCAAGTTCCTGTCGCGCGAGGTGCAGCGTTTGCTCACCCGATGGTTGAATGAAGGCCGCTTCGACGTGGCGGTGTGCGATTTCCTCGGATCCACGCTCAACTTTCCGCGCCGGAGCGCCACGCCTGTCGCGCTCTTTCAACACAACGTCGAATCAATCCTCTGGCGACGCCACGCGGAGCACGAAGCGAATCCGATCAGGCGAATCGCCTTCAAATTGGAGGCGGCCAAGATGCTCCGATACGAGCGCGCCGCCGTCGGCCGTTTTGATCACGTGATCGCGGTTTCGGAATACGACCGCGAACAGATGAAGACTATGACCGACGAGGCGCGCATCAGCGTTGTGCCAACGGGCGTTGATTTGCAGCAATACCAGGCCGCCGCGGGAGAGAGTTCGGCCGAGCCGTTGGTGATTTTTCTCGGTTCGATGGACTGGGAAGCGAACATTGATGGGGTTGTTTACTTCTGCCGCGAAATCTGGCCGCGGGTGAAACGCGCCGCGCCCGAAGCGCGGTTTCGCATAGTCGGGCGCGGCCCGGATTCGCGCATCAAACAACTCGCTTCCGACGACATCGAGGTGACGGGCCGCGTGCCTTCGGTGATCGAGCATTTGCGCCAGACGGCCGTCTTCGTCGTGCCGCTGCGCATCGGCGGCGGCACGCGGCTCAAGATTTACGAAGCGATGGCGATGCGAAAAGCCGTCGTTTCAACCACCATCGGCGCAGAAGGGTTGGATGTTAATCACGGGCGCGACATTCTGCTGGCCGATGATCCGCATACTTTCGCCGATTGTGTAATCGAGCTGCTGCGCGATCATCCGAGAAGGATGAGGTTTGAAGCGGCGGCGGGCGAGCGCGCCGCGCGGTACGACTGGTCGGTGGTTACAGATCGGTTTGAAGAGGTGCTGGAGCAAACCGTCCGGAATGCGCGCGCCGCCCTGATGGCCGTTCCGGTGAATGCTTGAAGGTCTAATGACGATGTGGATCGGAACTGAAAAGAGGCGGGTAATTTCATTGATGTACCACGACGTGGTGGAACGTGCGGCGCATCAGGCAAGCGGTTTCGGGAGCGCGGATGCTGCGCTCT
>Ga0247727_10020680_pt1 | contig 10034 bp, 9 predicted proteins | sample WisWelCaveWW1625_FD_202498 | JGI IMG/M metagenome (GOLD analysis project Ga0247727, IMG submission 202498) | Biofilm microbial communities from Wishing Well Cave, Virginia, United States - WW16-25 | ecosystem: Environmental > Aquatic > Deep subsurface > Groundwater > Cave microbial mat | place...
CCATCGCCTACGGCATCGGGCGGCGGACCGGGATGACCGACAAGGTCGGCGGAGTGACGGCGTGGTCGTTTGGCGTCGATGGTGCGACGCTAACCGAACGGCGCACCATCAGCGGCATTACCAAGACGATTTCCTACGCCTACAACCTGGATGGCTCCCTGGCTACGCTCACTTATCCCAGCGGGCGCATTATCGAATACCATCCCACGGGTGCCGGCCGGCCCGACTGGGCCAAGGATGTGGCCAATAGCATCAATTACGTTCTGAATGCTGGCTATCACCCCCACGGAGCGCTCTCCACTGTGCTCTACGGGCAGGCAGCGGGCTATGCGGGGATCACCTCGACGGCAGCCTACGACAACCGGCTGCAACCGACTACAATGCTGGCCACCACGCCGAGCGCGACGGTGATGAACTACACCTACTGCTTCAATGGCACGGTCTCAGACTTCGCACAGCCATGTAGCACGGCGCCGGTGGTCAACAACGGCAACGTGGCGCGCATTGCCAACAACCTGAACACCAACCGCAGCCAGCGGTTCAGCTATGACGAGCTGAACCGCCTCAAACAATCCGTCACCCAGGCGACCGCGGGCGCGCAGTGCTTTGGCATCGAGCACGGTTACGACATCTGGGCCAACCTGCTGACCATCACGCAACTTGCCACGCACCCAGCGTGCACGACCAGTCTCAACCAGAGCGTGGGCACAAATAATCGCATCACGACGCTGGCTTTTGACCTGGCGGGCAACCAGCTCAGCGATGGTACCTATGCGATGGCCTGGGACGCGGAATCGCGGATGAAGAGCTACTCCACCATCAACTACACCTATGACGGCGACGGCCGCCGCACGAAGAAGTCCAGCGGGAAGCTCTACTGGTATAGCATTGCAGGCGACGTCCTTGCAGAAAGCGACCTCGCGGGGACCATCAACGACGAATTCATTTTCTTTGGCGGGCAGCGCATCGCGCGCCGCACCAGCAGCGGAAGCGTGTTCTACTACCTAGGCGACCACCTGGGAACGTCGCGGGTGATTGTGCAAGGCGGTCAAAACACGGCCTGCTACGAAGCCGACTACGAGCCCTTCGGCAAGGAACGCATCGTCACCGACACCTGCCCGCAATCCTACAAATTCACCGGCAAAGAACGCGATACCGAGTCCAACCTCGACTACTTCGGCGCAAGGTACTTTGCGTCGTTGACAGGAAGATTCACCTCCCCAGACCTGCCATTCGTGGACCAGCACCTTGCCAACCCGCAGTCGTGGAATCTCTACACTTATGTCCGCAACAACCCCCTGGCGTTCACCGATCCGACCGGCAACGTCTCCGAGCCCATGCAGAATCCCAATTCCCCGATGCCGTATGAAGGCGGTGATGGGATGACAGACGCGCTTACTGGCACTACAACAGTGTGGGACCCCTTCGAAGAGCAAGTCTGTCAGTTGCAAGGAGATTGTACCCAAGAGCCGCAGAACTCCCAGAATGACCAATCTGCTGCCCGCCCGGTCAACCCGCTCAGGAACAGTTTCCTCGGAAGACTGGCAAATTGGTGGGTGAGTGGCGACCAAGTGGCCCTTGCTGCCCAAAACACCATGGCGTCCGAAACTTCCGGGGCACGAATGAACTCGTTGATCGCGCTGACATTACTTGTTGGCCTAGCTGTTCTACCTGGTTCGACCCAGATTCATCACATTGCGACAAACAAGAGCGTCGTAAGCGGGTTTACCAAGGCATTTCAGAGGATTTTTGCGAAGGCAGGAATAACCTTGAACAATGCAGCCAACAAAATTGTCATAAGGGCGGCGGATCACTTGGGTCGACACAGCCCCAAGTACCATTGGTATGTCTTTCAAAAACTGCGGACGGCTGTTCAGGGGAAGAGTGGGCTGGCTTATTTGAAGGCATTGAAGTCAGCGCTCGGAGAGATCACGGATGAGATCAGAAAGAACCCGGGTATTTTGAAAGGAGAGGGCCTCCGGTGAAGCGTGAGCGATGGTACTGGGCAGTATTTTGGGATAAGACTGCCCCTATTCCATATATCTCGAGTTTGGAATTCATTGGTACGTTCGATGAGCAGGACTTTGAGCAAGGATGCAAAGTCGAAGGATGGAAAGAGAGTTATTGGATTAAGTCGGACTGTTCTGAAACCGATGGCACACCAGACGACGTGCTGCAGAACCACCTTGGTATCCCGATATTTTCCGCGCGGCTCCGAGAGGCTCTTGACCGTGCAAAGATAATTGGGATTCAGTACCTGCCGATCGGAGTACTATATTCTGATGGACGCTCGTGTAATGGCTTCTCCATCAGCAATGTGACAAACATCGTCCCGGCCATAGACATGGAGCGATCGGATTACGACAGATTTCCCCCTGACTATTTTTTTGTTAAGGATCGGGGCAAGATTTCCGGTTTGCGGAAAGCAGTGCTCAAGGCTGAGGCGATTGAAAACTACGACATAATTCGCCCTCAAGAATACAATGTCGCAATATATGTCTCTCGCAAGTTCGTATCCGTCTTCGAAGATGGTGACTTTACAGGCTGTTCCTTCGCAGAGGTTGAGCTGTATTAGGCTGACAATGGGCCTGCACGGGTCTCTCCTCGACGAATGAAATCTGGGGCAACCGTCTGGCGCAGAGCGTCACTGGCGGGACGTGCACGGCCTCAGCCATCACCGTGAACAATCTGAACCGCATCGCCGACCCAGGGCACTCTTATGACGCCGCCGGGAACCACACCGCCGAGCCGGGCAATACCTACACCTACGACGCCGAGAATCGGCTGACGGCGATCAACGGCGGTGCCGTGGCCACGTATGTGTACGACGCTGCTGGCCGTCGCGTGCGCAAGACGGCCAGCGGCACGACCACCGAGTACATCTACGACATCTCAGGCGCCGTGGTGGCCGAAAAAGTAGGGACCACCTGGACCAAAGGCTACGTGATGCTGGGCGGGCAAATGCTGGCGCAGTATGACGGTGTGCTCGGGGCGGGTGGGGCGACCACCTACTTCGCCCACACGGACCATCTTGGCTCCACGCGCGTGCTTACCACGGTCACGGCCACGCTGCACGAATCTTACGATTACTACCCCTTCGGCGAACTCATCGGCAGCGGCACCGCCACCACGCGCAAATTCACCGGCACCAGCGCGACACCGAATCCGGCCTGGACTTCATGGGCGCCCGCTATTACGCCAGCACGATGGCCTGCTTCCTGTCCGCCGATTTGCCGTTCATTGACCAGCACCCCGGCAACCCCCAGACCTGGAACCTCTACGCCTACGCCCGAAACAACCCCCTGCGGTTCACCGATCCGACCGGAAACGTTTCCGAAGACATGCAGAAACCCAATCCGGTCCTGCCGTACGAAAGCGGCGGAGCCATGAATTCGATGGGAAATTCCACATGCATGGCTTGCGGGCTTTGGGAAATGAAGGCCGATCTCGCGGAGGCTTTCGCGCCCTTCGATGCGTTTCGGAAGATGCAGCAGCAAGTCGGTCGCCGTCAAGATTTCTCGATCGAGGTGTCTCAAGTATCAGGACCCAAGACAGCCGATGGACAAATGTCTGTCCAGTCTGGTGCTTTCTCCGTGGTGAGCCTCACGACCTCGGAAACCCTAGCTGCGGGGACTGCGACCCTTGCCGTTTCGCTATTCGACCAAAGGGGGAACGAGCACGCGAGGGGCAAATTACTCGTGGGTGTCGAAGGAGGGGTTCAACATGTATCAGTACGCATCGAGGGGCAACCAGTTTCAGGCATAGGTACGGTGGTGAATACGCGGTTCGTGGCTGTGGACCCCAAAAACAATTTTGGCTTTAGCGGCAGAGGGTCGCTGAAGTTCACTATCTCTGATGCAGCGGGTAGAACAGGAACTGGAAGACTTCCCGTCATCGTCTCGAGGCCCAAAGGGGTCGCGGCACCGGCACATTCTCCGGGAAACCTGCGTCGCGACAGGACAAATTTCCAGGTACCACTAGTTAGGTGAGCTCCGGGATGGGGAGATTGAATATGCGGATCATGCGGCTAATGATCGCGGCCAGCTTTTTCGTTGTAATCAGCTACATCATTCACGCCGATGCTCGGAAAATATCCTCGGATGTGGTGTTCAACGGTTCAGTCCCACCTGTTGAGGGGCTCTTCCGATGTATCTACGATCTGGACGGGCAGAATTACGAGCCCAAGATCGTGGACAGCTGCCTACAAAGAATCTTGGCCTCCAATTATTTTGAACGGGGCTGGGTCGAAAGCAAGGCCGAAAATGACCGGCAACTCGTTGTTTTTAGGCTGGAAGCCCCTAGCCTATTGGTTTCCCAAATCGACTTGCCTGTCGGAGGCGAGCAAGAAACCGAACTGCGGTCGTGGTTGAAGAAGAGTGGAGCACTCTCACTTGGTGATACCTACGATGTCTCTGGGCAGCTCTCCACCTCACTCAGCATTGAGTACTTTTATCGGACCAAGGGGAAATTAGCGGGCGTTTCGGTACAGACTTTTCTCGATTATACTCGTCGAGTTGCAAGACTTACCTATCAGATCACGGAAGGACCACGCATCCCTCCGGAATCCTTTGCGACTCCCTACAGTGAGATTGGGCCCCAGGATGTCATCCCGGTTGACTGGAGCGGCGTGAATGAATACGCCCCTACTCCTCTAATAGCAAGTCTCACGAGCATCAGGCCCGGTTCCGCTCATTTCTCAACGGAACTGCTTCGGCGGGACGAAGAGGCACTGAAAGAGTCAGGACTCTTCGAGAATGTTGAGTACAGGTTGATCGAGGAAGAGGCCCACCGGCAGGTCTCGCTCCGCATCAGTGGAAAGGCACTTCGTACAAAGGAAGTTTCGATTCGTGGGCATGGTTTGCTCGCTGATGCGTCTCTCCGCGACAAGGTTTTCATACCCCTGGTTGCAGGCGCCATCTATCGCAATTCAGTCGCCTTCCAATCGAACGATGCGCTCAGGCGTTATTTGGAAAAAGAAGGCCTGCGCTTCCATCTTTTTGAGGAAGTTGAAACTGTTTCCCCTCATGAAGTTCGCGTTGTCTTTCACATAGTGGCCTACGAGAAGGATCAATTCCAGGCAGAGGGAAATGTGAGAGCTCGGTGATTCATATCTTATTGTAATGAACTCTTCCACTATCCGCGCAGCTCACGCAGCTTGCCAGCAGTTGGGGTGACGCGGCGCACCCCGGCACGCTCGCCAGCAATCTCGAATACTTCGCAAGCGGCGCAGCCGCAGCAAAGCCAGCCACCTAAGAAACCACAGGAACCAGCACCCGACGAGCTAACAAGCAATAATGACGTGTTGAGAGCGATGTTCCTATTATGGCAAAGAAGTGGCTACGGAAATCTACCGACCGAAAGGGCAATGTGGATTGTCCAACAGAATGGCCAAACTAGCTTCGTTCAGTGGCCGTGGTCGGCCGAACACGGCAGCGAGAAGTGGAAGGGACCCACCCCCGATGGTGCTGTCGCAATTGCGCATACCCACCCCAGCAACAGGAGTCCAAGACCATCGGGGGGAGACAGGGGCGACCACCAGACTTCGAACAAGATAGATCGCCCGGTTTACGTGGTAACTCGATTTGCGATTTGGAAAGCGGTTCCGGGATTGAAAAACCCGGTTCAGGTAGCCCGAAGTGGCTGGTGGGAACCCTTTGTGAAGGAGAAGAAGAAATGAATGCCTTGCCTTACCTCGTTTTTGAAACGCTGGCCCTCCTTAGCTCTCTGGCGACGACTGCCCCTGTCCAGACTCCGCTTGCACAAGATCCAAATCCTAGTTCTAGAGATTGGGTCGCCGCCAACTATCGTAGGGTCCTGGACTCGGTGTTCGATATTCCTCCCAGGGCTGGACTCAAGTTCCCGAAAAATACCAAATGGTTGATCAGTATTCGGATAACTCCTCCATTTCCAAGCGGCTCGGAATGCGCACTGTCATTACAAGTCGATTACGACGGTGCAGTAATGGCGCGGATTATCTATTTCAAGGATTCATCCCTTTGGTCTCAACTTGAAGACTTACGAAGGCGCCGACCAAACGCCTCCGTCGAGAAACTCAGCAGTTTATTGGCCGTGAGACGGCTTGAATACACCGAGAAGGAAATTCCCGACCTTACAGCGCTAGCGCGAGAGCTGGAATCGATTAGAACCGACATCATTCTCCCGGACGAATTGGCGATGGACGAAGTCCAATACGAAATCTGGTCCCAGTCGCAGTGGCGGAATCGTATGGAATTGGTGCTTGGGGAGCCCGAAAACAGCACAAGGGTTAATCCCTTACTAAAATGGGTCGACACTCTTCGGTTGATGCTATTGCGCCACGCAGGTGACACATGAACCGCAGCTCCTGGGCCTAGGGATTAACGTGAAATCCCCAGGGACCGCCCCCGCGCAGTGCGGCGACCCACAGCCGACGGGCAATTTCCTGGACTTCACCTACAGCTTCACCGACGCCGCGGGCAAGAACAACGGCAACGTGCAGTCGTGGACCGCTGCGGGGCAGCAGGCGTTCACGCGTAGCTACACCGGAGTTTACCCTGAGCGAAGGCGAAGGAACGCCGCCGGGAACCACACCGCTGAGCCGGGCAAGACCTACACCTACTACGCCGAGAATCGGTTGACGGCGATCAACGGCGGCGCCGTGGCCACGTATGTGTACGATGCCGGCGGCCGCCGCGTGCGCAAGGTTGCTAGCGGCACGACCACCGAGTACATCTACGACCTCTCAGGCGCCGTGGTGGCCGAAAAAGTCGGGACCACCTGGACCAAAGGCTACGTGATGCTGGGCGGGCAAATGCTGGCGCAATATGACGGCGTCCTGGGCGCCGGCGGCGCGACCACCTACTTCGCCCACGCTGACCATCTCGGCTCGACGCGCGTGCTTACCACGGTCACCGCCACGCTGCACGAATCTTACGATTACTATCCCTTCGGCGAACTCATCGGCAGCGGCACGGCCACCACGCGCAAATTCACCGGCCACCAGCGCGACACCGAATCTAACCTCGACTTCTTCGGGGCAAGGTACTTCGCCCCAATCATGGGCCGGTTCATGAGTCCCGACCCGCTACAAGGATCTGCATCTCACTTAAAGAGCCCTCAACGTTGGAACCGATACGCATACACACAGAACAACCCGTTGAATAGAGTCGACATCGGGGGATATTTCGACATACACATCCATGAGACCATTACTGGCGCCGCTCTAAGATCCCCCGGCTTATACTCATATTTTAGGAGGGGAGGAAACATTGTTAGTGCAAATAAGAGCGTCGATTGGACGGTAAATCATAGTAGGAGGTCGATCCAGAAAGAGCATTTCCTGGCCACGGGTGGCTTGACTCAGAGAAAGTCCTACGACGCCGCAGTAGGTTACTTGAGCGAACTTTCTAGGGAAGCGTTTCGCAAGAGCAATTCTGGCGACGTCAAGGGAGCTGACCAAGCCATAGGCAGAGCATTACATGCGATCCAGGACGGTTTTGCGCACACAACCAGAAATGCCGAAGGGAAGATTACACAGATTGAGTACTACGGCGCAGGTAATAGTGGTGACGGTGCCCCACGTCACGACCACCCCGACACCTTTGAAGGATCGCAGTTTAGCTTCGAAATCCAAGGCGCAACTGACGCTTCAATCGCTTACTTACAACTGATGAAGGACTCTGCTGGAATGACTGCCCCACAATTCGCGGCTGCCTTTTCCCAATTCGTCCAAACATTCTTCGGCTGGGCAGGCAAAGAGGATGAACCTGAAGATGAGGACTGGAGAAACAACCGCAGCGACCTGTTCAGGAATGGCTTTGGCGGAAACTGTGGAATCAAGACGTGCGAAAATCCATGAGAGGGCTGGGCCAGCGAGTTCATGTGATGTAGATGGCGTTAGGGCCTGGACATTGCTGATGCGTTTTGAAATTCGCGTCCTGCTAGGTATTTTCACTGGATATTGCGCATACGTTCCGCTGATTGCTTTGATAGACGCGCTGGGTTACATAAGCAGAGCGTCCTACAGCTGGAGTACGCACATGTTGATCTTCTGGTTCGGCGTACCCCTCAGCACAATTGCATTTGTTGTTCAAGGACAATGGATGGAAATATTTTGGGCTGGTTATTTTTTCTTAGTGCTGTCCTTTCTTGGGGCTGTCATGGGCGCATTTTGGCCAGGAGCATCCAAAAACGAACTGCCGGCCTCCGGGACCGCCAGAAAGTTCATGCTCTCGCTGAGGATTCTATGGGTTACATTCATGATTGCCATAAGCGCACATTCTGCGCTTTCCTATGTCGAGCTTCGAGAACTAAATGCCTCGCTCGGAACATCACCTTCGGATGACCCAATTTTTTTCATGGATCTGAACCTCAAATCCGGAATGAGTCGAGCCGATGCTGAGGCATTCGTTCGAGGGTATGCATGGGCAGAACATCATGTGGTGGGAGGTTTGCGCGAATCCATCTACCACTTCAGATTCGGGCTGTTTCGATGGGTCAGGGCCTGGCCTGAGCACGGAAGACTTCGCATTTCCTACGATGAACAAGACAGACTTGAGTGGGCTTTCCAAGAATAGGTTCATTTCGGGGCAGATGCGGGCGACACGATTGACCTCGGCCTACTTTCCACGTATGGGATTTTGCAAAATTCCCGCACCCCAAGATGCATTTCTCGCCCCGGCCCCCTGCCCCGCCCGCCGGACCCTCGGTGGGTCACTAATCCCTCGCCTGCCAGACGGATTTTGGCGGGTCATCCATCACGCGTCACTGCCTCTCGTTTCATCGGGAAGTTCGTCGTCTTCATCGGCCGGGGAGGTGTGCAGTTCGGTCAGATATACGCCCACGAGGATGAGCGCCCCGCCGCCGAATAGCTGCATGGTGGCCGGTTCGCCGCGCAGCAGGATGCCCAGCCACACGGCAATCACCGGCAGGAAATAACTGAACGCCGCCATGCGCGACGCGGCCAGATATTTCAGCCCCCAGTAGTAGATGAGGTAGGCGATGACCGAGGCGAACAGCGACATATAGACCAGCCCGGCCCATCCCTGCCAGGGCACCGCTGCCCAGTCCAGTTCCCTGCCCCGCCAGACGGCTATGGGCAGCACCATCAGGGCGCCGAAGGCAAAATTGAAAAAATTCATGGCAATGGTGTCGTACTGGCTGGCCACTTTTTTCGCCAGCACCGCATACACGGCGAACGCCATCGTCCCGGTCAGCGTAATCAGGTCTCCGGCCAGCGTGCCGCCTTGCAGTTTCAGGCCATGTTCCAGCGCCAGCAGCGTCACCCCGGCGAAGCACAGCGCCATGCCCGACAGTTTTTTCGTGGTCAACGATTCCAGCCCCCGCAGGCTGGCCAGCAGAAGGATGGCGATGGGCCCTGTGGCGATGACCAGCGACGAATGCCCGGCCGTCGTGTAGTTCAAGCCCACCGTGAAGAGCATCTGGTTGCCGGCCACGCCGAGCAGCCCGAGCCACGCGAACGTGCCCAGGTCGTGCCTGGAAAACTTCTGTCGCCCCGCCCGCAGCGCGTAGATCGGCGTCAGCAGTATCGCCGCCAGCACAACCCGGAACGAGGCCAGGGTGAGCGGCTCGATATGGTCCAGCGCCACTTTGCCGATAATGAAGTTCAGCGCCCAGATGAGCACCATCACTCCCACCAGCCCGTACAGCAGCGCGGGATGCGGCCGGGGGTGACCTGCGGGCGGGTGCGGGACGAGGGAGGTCACGGCTTCGCCGCTGTCCGAGTTGATGGGCTCACAAGGGTCAACGCTAATCTATCTGAGGTGAAATGAGTGTCCGGCCGCCGCTTCAAGTAAGCAGTTCCTTCCTCACCGTGAGCTGCTCGATGCGCTCCATCCGCGGCGCAAAACCGATGCCAGGCCCCGCGGACACCTTGATGGTTCCCTGGGGCCCCACCTCGACTTCCGGTTCGATGATGTCCGTGTCCCAGTAACGTTTGCTGGCGCTGACGTCGCCGGGAAGGACGAAGTTGGGCAGCGTGGACAGGGCGATATTCTGCGCGCGGCCGATGCCGGACTCCAGCATCCCGCCGCACC
>Ga0247727_10020681_pt1 | contig 10034 bp, 4 predicted proteins | sample WisWelCaveWW1625_FD_202498 | JGI IMG/M metagenome (GOLD analysis project Ga0247727, IMG submission 202498) | Biofilm microbial communities from Wishing Well Cave, Virginia, United States - WW16-25 | ecosystem: Environmental > Aquatic > Deep subsurface > Groundwater > Cave microbial mat | place...
AGACATCCCACTTGAAGAAGCTGCGATAGGTTGTTTCACTGGGGATAAGAGGAGTGCGCCCGCGCAGTGTCGAGCTGCTGCCGTAGTTGCTGTCCGGGCTGGTGGACTTCACCCGGGCGTCGCCGCGCAGGATGGCGGAGGCGGGAGCAACCACGATCACCGGGTTCGGGGAGAGGGAGGAGGCTCCCCGAGACAGAAAGAGGGGCATACTCGCCGGACAACTGGGACTAAAATTACCAATAATGGGGAGGGGAGGGTCGCACAGGGGAGGCGCTGTGGTTTCGAAGTAGAGGTCCACCTGATCGCCGACTTGCAGGGCGTCGGTCTTAAGGGCGAAGCGGAGCCGCCCGGAAGGAGAGCTGTCAGGGTCATCCGGCATGACATTGGCCGTGATGCAATCCTCGGTGGCCACAACGTCGGGGGACAGGTGGCTGCACGCAGCAATGACGGTGCCACCGTAATTCTCGTCGGGAAAACTGAGGCCATAGCTGCGGAGGTGTTTGGGATCGTCGGGATCGTCGAAGAAGAGGATGGGCGCCTCAATCAGGAGCGGGTCGGTGCCCGAAAAAGGGGCCAGAACTTTGATGCTATAGAGATAAAGGAATTGAGGACTTGCGTCTGTGTCCAGTGGTCCAGCGCAATTGTCGAGACCGCACGTGACAAACGCCGAGAAGGTAAACAGGACTTGCCCGTTGGCATTTTGAATCGGCTGGTTCGTTGGGCCTGGGAACCTGTCGGGCTTGGAATTAAGGAGCTCGCCCCTGGAGAGGTCGCTCCTTCTCTTTTGCGCTGCTGCGGAAGAGGTAGCGAGGTGGATGGTCAACGCGAGCAATGCAGCCAGCGCCACTGTGCGTGGGAGGCGCATGGGCATCTACCTCCTATCACTTGTTGGCTGCGGGTTATGGGTATCCTAGCAGCAGGCCACTAACTAATCAATAGGAGATTACGGCTTTCTTGGCCGGGCGGATCATCAGGAGGGGACGCAAGCCTGCACTTCAGCCGTATTCCGAGCACCATCAACGGGTTCAGGCGGTCCGCCCCATCCGTGCTTGGGTTAGCTGACCGGGGCCGAGGCTTTCAAGCGCTTCAGGCGGTAGGCCGGCAGGTCGCCTTCGTGCTTCGTGCTGATTGTGGAAGCTTCGACCTCCACCGATCTCCACACGCGCTCGTGCACCTGCGGACTGAGCAGCACCTCTCCACCCGGCGCGGCGGCACAATAGCGCGCCGCGCGATTGACGGCGTCGCCGATGACGGTGAACTCCATGCGCTCCTGGGTGCCGATGAAGCCGTGCAGCACCTCCCCACAGTGAATCCCGATACCGATCTCACAGATAAGCTGACCCCGCTCGGCCCGGGTGCGGCTGATGTCGGCCATGGCTGCCTGCATCTCAAGAGCGGAACGCACGGCTTTTTCCTGCTGCCGCGGGTCAGGTTCGGGGCTGCCAAACACGGTCAGAATCGCGTCCCCAACGAATTTATCGATCGTGCCGTCGTGGCGAAAGATCGCATCGACGAGCGCGCCGAGATAATGATTCAGCATGTCCACAACCACTTCCGCATCGTGCGCGGCGCTCAGACGGGTAAAGCCGCGAATATCAGAAAACAAAATGGTGACCTCGGATTTTTCGCCCCCCAATCGCAGCCGGCCGCGGGCCGCCTTGTCGAGCAGATTGTCCCGGATGCGGGGCGAGAAATTGGTGAGCATGCGCTCGAGCAGCATGGATTTGAGGCGCAGGGCTTCCTGCATCTGATGGTTGGCGACGGCCATGGCCGCGTGATGCGCAATGGCGACGAGCAGCCTGAGGTTCTGGTGGTCAAAGGCGCAGCCTTCCTGCCGGCTGTTCACGCAGACGACGCCGAGGGTCTGGCCTTGCCAGAGCAGGGGCGCATACATGCCCGACTCGGTGCACTGTTCGACCAGGCTGGAGCTTAGATCCTCCTTTCCTCGCCGCCAGATCAAGCCCTGGCGTTGCTCCATGGCCCGCCTCGCCAGAGTCAGGCTCACACCCGGATCCCCGGGTGGCACGTGGGCGCGCAACCGCAGTTCGTCGCTAGTGGACTCCTTGACCAACAAGGCGCCGCGGTCCGCTCCAGGTATCGCTTCAACCAGCCGTTCAACAATCAGTTGCAAGAGCACGCCCAGCTCAGTGACCGCGCCAAACTGCAAAGGTAGTTCGTAGAGCACGGCCAGACTCCGAGCGCTGCCGGTAGTGGTCGGCGCAGCGGTGTAGGGCGCCATGGAGGCATCCATGCTTTCTGCGACTTGGGGCCGAGGCGCTGCGGGGACCGCCACGCTGGAGGTAGGCATTGCAGGTGCTGCACCGGCGTGTTGGGCCGGATCGAGGGGAAGGCTTCGGTGGGTCGCAGCACGCTGGGACAAACTGGTGGCCCGGTCCAGTGCCGAGGCTTTCAGTTTCTCCACATCCAGACCTTCCGTTGCCAGCAGCGTCGCCACCGGACCTGAGTCTGGCTCCAATAATGCGCCAACCAAATGCAGCAAGGTGATCTGCGGCGCGGAGATTGTCTCGGCAAGTTTTGCGGCACGAGCAAAGACAGCTTGAGTTGCAGGCGAGCGTTTTACTCTAGCCCCTGGCTCGACCTGACTATCGCCCGTGCCGAGAAAGGTGCGCATCGCGCGTCGCAGGCCAGCAGGATTGGCGTTGACCTCGGAAAGAAGCGCCTGCAAAGCTTCCCATTCCTCATGCACCGAGGCCAGGGCTTGTGACGTGAGGGTGGTGCGCCGCTGGACTTCGGGCGTCAGCAGCTTGCCGACGCTGCACACTCCAATGAACATATGCTGGGGATCAATACAGGTATGGTGCAACTGCAAAGCCTCGTCGGCCGCGACTTGCCAAGCAAAAGCAACCGCATGAGAAAGCTCAGGCATCCCTGGGCTCCCAGAAATCGATTCAGCTCGGACGACCAGTGCTGGACAAACGCGGCTCCCTCCCGGGGGACGTGGGGAACAGCAGCCTCGCTGGTGCGATTCTACACCCTTTGGACTTGCCAGGGACAGCGCCCGCGCAGGGTGTAGATTCACCAATGCCCTTTGACGCGGGGCTAACTGGGCTTCTGCGCCGAGGATTGCTGTGGCATAATCGCGCGAGATTCCCTTTCGCTCTCGAGCATACCAATGAAGAATCCTGACGACCGCCCGCCCAATCAGGAGACCCGGACTACTCCCCTCTTCGGCGCGGACAGGTCCATGGACTCGGCACTTCGGTTTGAGGGGCCAGCTCTTTTCGCAGTCGATTCAGTGATTGCCGAGCGTTTCCGAATTGTACGTCTGCTCGGACGCGGAGGCATGGGCGAGGTGTACGAGGCCGAGGACCTGGAGTTAAAGGAACGCGTCGCTCTGAAAACCGTTCTGCCACAGATTGCCGGCGACGAGCGTTCGATGGAGCGTTTCCGACAGGAAATCCTGTTGGCAAGAAAAGTGACGCACCCGAATGTGTGCCGCACGTTCGATGTGTTCCGGCACCGGATAGCATCTCCGGCCGTCCCCAGCCAGACGAGTGAGATTGTTTTCTTGACCATGGAGCTGCTGGCGGGCGAAACACTGGCCGAGCGGCTGCGCAGAAACGGCCGGATGTCCACCAGCGAGGCATTTCCCATCATCGCGCAAATAGCGGCAGCTCTTGAGGCGGCGCACAGGGCAGGGGTTGTCCATCGCGACCTCAAGAGTAGCAACGTCATACTGGTCCCGGTGAAAGAGGGGGAGGCCGAGGTCCGGGCCGTGGTCACTGATTTCGGCTTGGCTCGCGCCAGCGCCGCGGCCGGCCAGTTGGGCCCCTCGCTCACCGGCTCGGAGGAGTCCGTCGGCACTCCCCTCTACATGGCTCCGGAGCAGGTAGAAGACGGTGAAATTACTGCCGCGACCGACATCTATGCCCTGGGTATCGTGATCTACGAGATGGTGACCGGCACGTGGCCCTTCGTGGCGGATACCCGGCTGGCCACGGCCTCGAAACGCCTGAAAGAGGATGCTCCGTCGCCGCGGGTGTACGTGCCCGACCTCGATCGAAGATGGGAAGGCGTCATCCTGCGGTGTTTGGAGCGCGATCCTGCCGACCGCCTCGCCAGCGCCAGCGAGGTGGTCGAAGCGCTGGCTGGCAAAGAGGGAGTTTCGGTTGGATGGACGCGCGCCCGAAAACGCCAGCTAAGAAACCGCATCGCGATCGCCGCCCTAGCACTCGGCGCATTCGCGGCCTCCTACGGCGGATTCCTTTTCTTTCGGGACGCACCGCTGACGCCCAGACTTCGCGGCAATCCGTCGGTTGCTGTCCTCCAGTTTAAGAACCTATCTCCGACCGACGAAGACGCTTGGGTCTCCATCGCGCTTGCTGAGAGGCTGACGCGCGAACTCGCTGCTGGGGGCGACCTGCGGGTGATCCCGCGCGACGACGTCGCTAGGATGGCCACCGAGTTGGGTCTGCAGGCCAGCGAGAGTCTCGACCCGGCTACGCTTGGCAGAGTGCGGGCAAATGTCGGCGCTGACTATGTTGTCTTGGGATCGTATCGGACAATGGGCAAGGACTCCGGCGACCAAGTCACGGTGGACCTGCGTCTAGAGGACGCCAATTCAGGAAGTACCCTCGCGTCGCTCAGCGAGCAGGGCAGCTCCTCGAAACTCGTCGAGCTTACTTCGCGGGCGGGCGCCCGTCTCCGGCAAACACTCGGGCTCGGCGAAATCTCCGCCGCGGCGAAAGCCTCCACCGCTGCCGCTTTCCCGGCTGTCACCCAGGCCGAGCGACTCTATGCGGAAGGTATTACCCGTCTGCAGAGTTTCGATCCACTCACGGCTCGAGATTTTCTCCAGCAGTCCGTGGCCACTGACCCGAATTCACCTCTGCCCCACGCCGCATTGGCGGAGGCCTGGGCCATGATGGGATATGACGTCAAGGCTCAGCAGGCAGCAAAGAGGGCGTCGGAACGTTCAGCCGGTCTCACACCCAAGGAAGAACTTTCAGCCAAGTGTCGCTACCTTGAACTCTCGGCCGACTGGGAGAATGCGATCAACGCGTGTCGCGCATTGTCGAAGGCTTCCCCCAGCGATATAGAACTTGGCCTCCGCTATGCCAGGGTCCAGGCTTCCGCCGGGAAGGGGCAGGATTCCCTAGCCACTCTCGCCGACCTGCGCAATCAACTCCAACCCCCGGCAAAAGACGACCCGCGCATTGACCTGCAGGAAGCGGAAGCGGCACGGACTCTGGCCGATTATAAGCGCCAGCAGGAAGCAGCCGCGCGTGCCGCGGACAAAGCAAAGAAACAGGGTGCGGTGTTGCTCAGAGCGCGGGGACGTTTGTGGGAATGCATGGCTCTTCAGCACCTGGACACGCTCGACGATGCCTGGAAGGCCTGTGAGGACGCGCACGACCTGTACCGGGTCGGGGGTGACGGCGTCGGGCAGGCGCGAGCACTCAGTAACATTGGCCACATTCTGGAGAAGCAAGGGAAGACGGCCGAGGCCAGGGCGAAACACGAAGAGTCCGGCAAGAAGGCCCAGGCCGTCGGAAGCCGCCTCGACCAGGCCCATGCTTTGATGAATCTCGCCAATATGCTTTTCAAGGAGGGAACCCTGGCCCGCGCGTCAGCAAAGTACAAGGAGGCGCTGGCTATTGCCCGGGAAATTGATAACAAGGACACCGCTGCTCGGGTGCTCCTGAACATCGGCCTGGTGCTCCTGGCCCAGGGCGAGTTTAGCGGAGCGGCCAAGACGTTGGAGGAGTCCCTGACCGGTTTTCGCGAAGTCGGAAATCGCGGCGATGAGGCCAGAGCGCGAAGCAATCTTGGCATGCTTTATTGGGAACAAGGGAGTCCCTTGACTGCGCGACCCCATCTCGGGGCTGCGGCCGATATTCGGCGCGATCTCGGCCTGCAGAGCGACCTGGAGCTCACCCTGGGTCCCCTGGGCGAGGTGTTGCTCGCACAGGCGGAGTTTGGCGCCTCCGAACGGGCTTTCCGGGAAGCTCTGGCAATCCAAACTAGGTTGAGCGAAGGTCAGCCCGGCATGCGCAGTGCGGCCGCATTAAGCCGCGTTCTGCTGGCGGAGGTCGCTCTCGAGCAGGGAAGACCAACAGAGGCCGAAGCCGCTGTGCGAGCGGCCATTCCGCAACTCCATGAGCAAGAGGATTCGGCCAACGCATCCTTCGCTCGCAGAGTGCTCGCGCGAGCCTTGCTGGCGCAGGGTAAGGTTAAAGAGGCACAACAGGAGGTAGAGCGCACCGCGTCGCTCGGCCAAAAATCTGGAGACACTCCCACGAGGCTGGCAGCCGCGATTTCTGTAGCGCGGGTGAGCACTGCCGCAGGACGGTACACGGAGGCAGCCAAGAACCTGAACGCAGTCTTGGTCGAAGCAATCAAGGCTGGTATGGTTCGCTACCAGTTGGAGGCCCGCCTCGCGTTAGGCGAAATAGAAATGAAATCGGGCAAGACCACTGCAGGTCGGGCTCGCCTTGCGGCACTTGAAAAGGAGGCGCGCAACAAAGGCTTCGAGCTGATTGCCCGCAAGGCAGTCACAGGCAGAGGCTAGAACAAATCATCGGAATCGGTCCTTGCTCACCCCTGTCCCTACCAAAAACTCCGTCCACATTCTAACAGTTGAACTTACGCCCTGGCGCCGCTAGGCTCTCTCGCCATGCTTGCGATCCTTTACTCCATGCTGTTGGCCATTTGTGACTCCTTGCAGCGACGTGCTGCCCTGGAGGCCGAGATTCTCGCGCTCCGGCATCAACTGCTGGTTCTGCGGCGGTCCAACGGCGACGGTCGACTCAAGCTCTCCGCTTCGGATCGACTTCTCTGGGTGTGGCTCTCCAGGCTGTGGGGAAACTGGCGTTCCGCACTGCTGATCGTCAAACCCGAGACCGTGATCGCGTGGCACCGACAGGGGTTCCGGTTGTATTGGAGATGGAAGAGCCGGAATCGAGATGGGCGACCGTCGATTACCCAGGAGATCCGCGACCTCATTCGCAGAATGAACCTGGCCAACCCACTTTGGGGTGCGCCGCGCATCCACGGCGAGTTGCTGAAGCTCAGGATCGAACCCTCGCAGGCTACGGTCGCCAAGTACATGGTTCGTCATCGGAAGCCACCCTCGCAGACGTGGCGCATCTTTCTTGAGAATCATGTGAGGGGTTTCGTTGCCGCTGACTTCTTCGTAGTCCCAACGACCTCGTTCAAAGTGTTGTTCGTTTTCGTGATGCTGGCCCATGACCGCCGGCGTCCCGTTCATTTTGCCGTCACCGCGCATCCCACCTCGGAATCGGCAGCGCAGCAACTCCTGGAGGCTTTTCCCTGGGACAGCGCACCGCGTTATCTGTTGCGCGACCGAGATGGGACCTATGGGACGCGGTTCCGCAAAACCGCGAGGTGGATGGGCATCCACGAAGTCCTCACTGCTCCGCAGTCCCCTTGGCAGAACGGCTACGTCGAGCGGCTCATTGGGTCGATCCGCCGTGAATGCCTGGATCACGTCATCGTTTTCAGCGAGGTTGGCTTGCGTCGGGTGCTGAAGGAGTATTTCGAACACTACGAGCATTGCCGGACCCACTTGTCTCTCGACAAGGATGCTCCCTTGAGTCGCCCCGTTCAACCTCCGTCGCCCGGCGAGGTGATCGAAATACCGCAAGTCGGCGGGCTGCATCATTTGTACACACGCCGAGCTGCCTGATTGACGAAGAGTGTAAGCGCTCGGACGGAGAATCAGATCTCGTCGTGTGCCCTTTGGACTCGCGAGCATCACGGGAATTACAAGCAAACGCAAATCACTGTGGCAAACCTGGGTCCAGAGGCGGACTAACGCTTTGGCGTTCGTTGCTTTCGGTGCGTCGGATGGAGTTTTTGGTAGGGACAGGGCGTGGACGACAAGACCATCCAAGCGATTCTGCGCCACAGCAATGTGGGCCTCACGATGAATATCTACGTGAAGAGCGTGGCCGAATCGCAGGTCAGCGCAATGAACGTGCTGAGCGTGGAGATGGAAAAGGAAATCTGCAACGACCTTACAACAAATGGGAAAGCAGTCATCAACTGAAGGAGCGCAACATGCGTCACAACAATCAGATAGATGGTGGGCCTGGGGAGAGTCGAACTCCCGACACGCGGTTTAGGAAATATACGGCCTCTTTTGACGGGAGTTGAAAATCTTTGATTGTATTATACACGTCAAGGAGTTCCGCGCTGGACGTTCTGAATGGTTTGTACACGTTTTGATGCGTTCTGAACCAAAAACTATGACACTTTTATGACACTCGGACTTTAGGCGCAGCTATTTCACACTTGCTGCTCTCGCTTTTGGCAATTGGTGCACCCTTGCAGGAGAGCGATCGGGGCCAGTGGGTTTGAACCACCGACCTCCTGGTCCCGAACCAGATTCCAGCCCTTGTTGAAACTCGTTGATTCTTGTTGTTTGAAAGTGTTTGGTGATGAATCTTTTGCATAGTACTTGTTGAAACGTGTTGTTTCGTGCTGTTTCAGGGTGCAGCCGCAGCCACAATTCCATCTACATCAATTCTGCCGCAGTCTGTCCTTCAGAATGCTCTGAGGCTGCAGGTCTTGTCTGCTTGCCCCGACGAGTCGTCCTCAGACAACCAGGCACGGTAAAGCTCGAGGGACCCGGGCATCACAACCTGAAAAGAGTGGTCAGGGCACGGTGATCTGGATTTGAGCGGACTGGGAAGAGGTAGAGCCTGCTTGAGTTGCGACGGCTTGGACTGTGACTAGGTGAATCCCAGCGGGCACGAAGGTTGCCGTCCTCGGTTGCAAACCGCAACCGAGGGCTATGCCCACGAGGAACAGTGCAAGCAGAGCCTGAGCAAGGCGGCGGCGATTCCGCCGCGGTGCGCACAAAATCATCAAGCCAAAGGCTGATGCGATGAGTAGGGTTGTGCTCCAGTTGTCCGTTGAGGATGGGAAAGACAGTCTGCTGGCTTGCGGCTGGGTGTTGCGGATGGTCAGCCGCGAGGTTCCACCGCCGCCGAGCGATGCCGGCTGAAAACTGCAAGTGAGGCCAGGCATCGGCGTGACACACGACAGATGCACCACGCTGTTGAATCCGTTCATGGGAACGATGCTCATGTAAGCGTCCATGGAGTCACCCGCTCGCACGACCCCGGAAACAACGGACAAATGCAAGGAGAAACGGGGAGTCCCACGGGGCACTTCCTGTAGAAGAGCCGGCGAGACACTCGAGCCGAATTGTGAATTGCCGTGATACAGAGCGCTCAGGTAGTGCATGCCCGGCGGGAGGGATGCAGCCGTGAAAGTCGCCACGCCAGCGCTGTTCGTCGTGGCTTCGCCGAGGCTGGTGATGCCGTCCATGAACGTGATTTTGCCCGTGGGAACACCGGGTTGCGCGGTAACGGTGGCCGTGAGCACCACGCCGTCTGCCGATTGCAAAGCCGGCTCTGCCGCCAGAGCGGTGCGCGTGGACCCAGATCCTCCAGCGCTGTTGACCACGAGATTCAACACCGCAGACTTGCTTTGATCGAATGTGGCGTTCGCATGGTAGGAGGCCGTGAGCGAACGAGTCCCGGGCGTGGTGAATCGGGCGTTGTAGATGGCAAAACCACCAGCGTCGAGCGGCTGGGTGCCGAGCGGGGTTGTGCCGTCAAAAAACGTGACCGCCCCTGTGGGGGTGCCACCGGAAGAGGAAGTCTGGGCGGTCAGCAGAACAACAGCCCCGGTTTGAGCGGGATTGGGTGACGCAGAAAGCGCGGTGGTTGTGGAGTGTGAGTTCACGATCAGGGTCACGGGGGGCGAGGTGCTTTGCGCAAAGGAGGTGTTGCCGATGGTTTTGCCGCGATAGGAGGCCGTGATGGTGTGGGTCCCGGGGCTCAGGAGGGAAGTATCGAAGATAGCCAGGCCATCGGAGTCCAGAAAGCGGGTGCCAAGTGTGGTTGCGCCGTCATAAAACGCCACAATTCCAAATGCAGTTTGCCCGGACGGGGTAACGGTGGCGGCGAATCGAACCGTGTGGCTCGCCAGCACGGGATTCGGGGTAATGGTCAGCACGGTGGTGGTGGGTTGAACCGCCG
>Ga0247727_10020682_pt1 | contig 10032 bp, 10 predicted proteins | sample WisWelCaveWW1625_FD_202498 | JGI IMG/M metagenome (GOLD analysis project Ga0247727, IMG submission 202498) | Biofilm microbial communities from Wishing Well Cave, Virginia, United States - WW16-25 | ecosystem: Environmental > Aquatic > Deep subsurface > Groundwater > Cave microbial mat | place...
AGACCCCGTGCTTGCGCCCGATCACTGATCATATCCATGATCTCACGCAGAGATAAATCAGGTGACTTCGATAGCTCTTGCAGCCAAAGCCGCAATAGTATTTGCATCTTTTTTTGATCTTGTTCAGAAGCCTTATTGTAGGCACTGGCAACATCGGGTTCCACTTGGATAGTAATATTCTCAGTTACCATACAATTTATCTCCTTAACGGTTAACTACTCAAAACCTCCATCGCCGCATCCACGCGATCCGCATGTATGACCTGCAGACCGGCTGGCACTTGCAAACTTTTTGATGAAAACAACGGCGGCACCACGGCTTGCTTGAATCCCAAGCGCGCCACCTCGCTCAAGCGCTTGTCGAGCTGCGGCACGCTGCGAATTTCGCCGCCAAGGCCAACTTCGCCGATTGCCACGGTGTGCGGCTCGATGACGGCATTCTTCAATGACGAGGCGACGGCCAGCACAATACCCAGATCTGCCGACGGCTCTTCGAGTCGCACGCCGCCAGCGACGTTCACGAATACATCGAAGGTGCCAACGCGCAGGCCGACGCGCTTTTCCAAAACGGCAAGCAACAAAGCAAGTCTTTTGCTGTCGATCCCATTGGCCGTGCGCTGCGGCAGCCCATAGCTGGTCGTGGTCACCAGCGCCTGCACTTCGACCAGAATCGGCCGGCTGCCTTCCATCGTGCACACCACCGCCGAGCCGGAAATGTTGCTGCGACGCTGCGCTAAAAAAAACTCCGAGGGATTGGCCACTTCTTGCAAGCCGCGCTCATTCATTTCAAAGACCGCAATCTCGCGCGTACTGCCAAAGCGATTTTTCACCGAACGCAACAGACGAAACAAGTGATCGCGATCGCCTTCGAATTGCAGCAGCGTGTCCACCATGTGCTCGAGCACTTTCGGGCCGGCCAGATATCCCTCTTTGGTCACATGCCCGATGAGAATCACCGGCACGCCGCGACGCTTGGCGAGTTGTAGAAAAGCCAACGCCGCTTCGCGCACCTGGCCGATGCTGCCCGGCGGACTTTCGAAGCTGGGTTGATAAACCGTTTGAATCGAATCGACGACGATCAACCCCGGAACGATGTGCTCGATGGCGGCAAGAATCTCTTCGAGATTGGTTTCCGCCAGGATAAATAAATGCGCGGAATCAATGCTCAGTCGCCGCGCGCGCATCTTGGTCTGTCGCGCCGACTCTTCGCCGGTGACATACAGCACGGGAAAATCTTCTCGCGCCAACCCCGCCGCCTCTTGCAGCATCAGCGTCGATTTGCCAATGCCGGGATCGCCGCCGATCAACACCAGCGAGCCACGCACCAAGCCGCCGCCCAGCACGCGATTGAACTCGACGCTACGGCAGGTAATGCGATCCTCTTCGTCTTCCGCAATCGTCGAGAGTGGTGTTGGCTTGCTACGCTCGAGGCTCACCCCCCTCAAATGCCGTGGCGCCGGCGCCACTTTCTCTTCAACGAACGTGTTCCACCCGCCGCATTCCGGGCATTTCCCTTGCCAGCGCAAACTCTTGTGGCCACAGGTTTGGCAAACGAATTCGATAGCGCTTTTTTTCGACCGGGTTGTCATGAATGGATTGATGGATTACGCGAGTGACGGAGTGATGGAACACAATGAGTTAACATTCATTAATCCATTACTCCATCAATCCAATCCTCATATTCAATGAAATCCGAGCCTCAGTAAATTTGCAAAGGTCCTTCGGCTTTTCCTTCAACGAATTGCTTGACCACTGGATTTGTCGTGTGGCGCACTTCGTCGGGGGTGCCGGTGAAAATCATTTCGCCATCATGAAGCATGGAAATTAGATCACCCACCTTGTAAGCGCTGACCATGTCGTGAGTCACGACGATCGAGGTTACGCGCAACTGTTTCGTGCAGTAGATGATTAGATCATTGATAGCATCCGCCATGATCGGATCAAGCCCGGTAGTCGGCTCGTCAAACAGCACAAATTCCGGATTCATCATCAACGCGCGCGCCAAGCCAACGCGCTTCTTCATGCCGCCCGAGAGCTCCGCGGGTCGCATGTTCTGAATGCCGGGCAACCCAACCATCTCCAGCCTTTCGGCAACCAGTTTCTTGATCTCCGACTCCGAAAACATGCGGTGCTCGCGAACCCCGAGAGCGATGTTGGCTTCCACGGTCATGGAGTCGAAGAGCGCCGCGCCCTGAAACAGCATGCCGAATTTCCGCCGCACGCGATACAGATCGTGGTTGCTTAATCCGCAAATTTCTTCGCCATCCACGAAAATCTGTCCCCCTTCTGGCCGGATAAGCCCGATAATGTGCTTGAGCAAAACGCTTTTGCCGCTACCGCTGCGGCCGATGATGATGTGCGACTGGCTCTTGGGAATGTCGAGATCGATATTCCGGAGGACGGCCTTTCCATTGAACGACTTCTTCAGATTTCTAATCTCAATCACAAACGAACTCTGTAAACTCAAAACACGATCGTTGCCAAAATATAATCGTTCATCAGGATTAACGTCGACGAAAGCACGAAGGCTTGAATCGTTGCCCGCCCCACGCCTTCTGCGCCACCCATTGTGCGAAAACCGATATAGCAACCCACCGCCGAAATGATGGCGCCAAAAACAAATGCCTTCAACAAACCGCCAAACACGCTACGCAAGGTAAAGGCTTCCTGCACACTGTCAAAAAACATGTGCGTGGTGAGGTCGAGCAGAACGTACGAGACGAGATAAGAGCCAAAGATCGCAATGAAATCGGCAAAAATCGTGAGAATCGGTGTCATCGCCATCGCCGCGAAAAAGCGCGGCATGGCGAGATAGCGTACCGGATTAATCGCCAACGATTCCAACGCATCTATCTGCTCGGTAACTTTCATGGTACCGAGCTCCGCGGCAATGGAGGCGCCGACGCGACCGGCGAGAATGATGGCTGTCAAAACCGGCCCCAGTTCGATAAAAATCGCCGTGCTCACCGCCGAGCCTAACAGCGACAACGATATTTTTCCTTCGAACTGATAAGCTGCCTGCCAAGCCGACACCGCGCCGGTGAAGATGGCGATGACGAACACCAGCGGCAACGAGTTGACGCCGATCAGCAGCATTTGCTCAAGCAACAACTTTCGATCACGCATCAACATGCGACTCTGCTTGAGAATGCGGCCAATCAGCAAAAACAAACCGCCGGATACTTCGACCATGTCAAGAACGAATCCTCCGGTAAATCCAATCGCTCGTTGCCACATGATTCCATCCATCCGCCTCGATAAGTACATCAAAAAAATATCGAAATGCGCCCCAAAAGTCAAGCGAAAGTTCCCGCGTAAGCAATAGCTCAGCTATGGGGTGGATTTTTCTATGAAAGAAGTTGTCATTCTGGAAGAATCTTGTTCAAAGACCGATTGACTTAGATTTCAAAAAGATTCCTCCTGAATAACAAAACCGCCCACCGGTAATTGAGCCATTACCCGCAGATGAGGATGTTCAGTATGGAAAATGGACGTCGCCCAGCCTTGATTCTCGTTATATAAATTTTTACCTTGTTAAAAGTTATCAAACTTACTCGAGTTCATCCGTGAAGCGAATGATAACAAGTCTGTTCTGCTGGCTCGTGCTTGCGGCTTGCACAGAAAAAGAGAACAACCCCCTGCGCCAACCCATCTACTTTGGAAAAGTATATGCGCATATACTTTATGCAACCCATGTTACAGCGCCAGCCAGCGCCGCTGTTCGACCAGACAGCGCCTGGCGGCGCGCCCGCATCGACTCCGTGCTCGCTTCTCGGAAGCTCACGCGCACCCAATTCACTGATGCCGTCCAATTCTTCAGCGCCGATCCGGAACAATGGCAAAAAGTTTATCAAATCGTTGTCGATGAACTTGACAGTCTGTCGATACGTTCTTACAAGCGGCCCTAAGTTTTTTTGAAATTAATTCGCTTTCCGCATAGAACAACATAAGCATTCACGGTTTGAGTTGGTCGAACGGATAATCACGATGGCGATCTTCAGATAATGAAGGTCATCTAACGGCAGGAAGGCGGAAAAGTTGTAAAGCAAGCCATCTCGGCTTCAAGAAGTGCAGTAGAAATTGCTATGCGGCGCGCAATCCGCACACCCGCTCTTCGCATTCGGCCAGCAAATTAATAAAATCTTCAGCGGTATTACACGTCAGCAAACCGCCGCGCATCTCGGCGGCGCCGCGCACTTCGGTGATGTATTTGGTCACGTGCTTGCGAAAAAGCACCAAGCCGTACTCGCCGTAATAATCGAGCATCAGCCCGAAATGCCGGCGAATCATTGCGGTTTTTTCTGAGAAAGTTACCTGCTCGCGATCTTTGCGCATGAAGATCCACGGATTGCCGATGGCGGCGCGGCCAATCATCACCGCGTCGCAGCCGGTGTGCCGCTTGATGCGCGCAATGTCGGCGACACATTTCACGTCGCCATTGCCGATAACCGGAATCTTCACCGCTTGCTTGACTTCGGCGATGGCATCCCAGTTCGCAGTGCCGTTGTAGGCCTGCGCTCTGGTGCGGCCATGCACGGCGATCAAAGAAGCTCCATTATCTTCCAGCACGCGGGCGACTTCGACATAATTGCGCGAGCAATCATCCCAGCCAAGACGAATTTTCCCGGTGACTGGCACCGAGAGCGCCTTGCTCAGCTTACTGAAAATGCGGCCGATTTTTTCCGGCTCGCGTAACAGCGCTGCACCGCAGCCATGGCCGGCAACTTTGTTCACCGAGCAGCCCATGTTCAAGTCGATGATATTCGGGCCAAGCTGTTCGATGCGCTTTGCCACCTCGACGATCTGATCTTCGTCCTTGCCAAAAATCTGGAAGGTCATCGGCATCTCGGTCGCATTAAAATCCAGCATGCGCGTACATTTTGGATTCTCTTCGAGCAGGCCGTGCACCGAAACGAATTCCGTGTAACTCATCGCCGAGCCAAACTCGCGGCAGATCAGCCGGTACGGCAAATCCGAAAAGCCGGCCATCGGCGAGAGAATCAGATCACCGTAAACCGGAATATCGCGCACGTAAAAGGTCGGCTGAAATTTTTGAGTTGAAGCAAGTTGCATGTTATAAAGACCTATTGAAACGTGAATTCGATGCTGGATGATTTTTGCTCCTACACGTACTCTTACTCCTACTCGCTGTTAGAAAATTCAAAAGCGAGCAAGAGTATGAGTACGAGATGGAGTAAGAGCAACCATCACGCTTTTAGCCAACCACCTCATCCGCACTCGGCCCATACACCCCCGGTACTTTCGCGCCCATCAAGCGCAGCAAAACGGTTAACTGTCCACGATGGTGAATGGTGTGAGACATGAGCGCAGATTGCAAATATGCGATGCGCGACATTTCCATCCAGGTTTCGCCACTCGGTTTTAGAAACGGAATCTTTTCCATCCACCTTGATTCATCGAAGGCTTTCCAGGCGGCGACAATTTCCGGATGTTGCTTCTCATAGATTTCAATAATGGCCGCAATGGTTGCCGGAGGGTTCACCGGCGCACCGCCGCCGACAATGATCTTGTCACTCAATGCCCCGCGGCCAAACATGTCTTCGATGCGCACGATGTGCCACGCCAACCGTCCGGCGGGCCGCATCTTCTCATGCGGTGTGAAATTGATTTTGTCCTCGGGAATCGCGCGAAGAACTTTAAGCGTGTTTTGATATTCGTGCTCGTAGGTGGATAAGACGGCTTTGAAGAGAGACAATGTAATTCGCCTTTCTTTGATTTATGATTTGGAGTCAAGATAACTGCCGGTCTTGCTTTCACGGATGACAAATCCGTGAATGGGTATTGCACAAGAACGATACTGCCACGATTTACGATTCGCTTGGCCATTCAACTTCATCTCCATCTTGGAGCGAATACACGTCTTCCGCTTCGGCATTCAACCACTCAAAACTGCCTGAGCGATCGGCAATCTGCAACAACTCCCGCGATGAAGCTTCGTCGGTAAAAACATATAGTTTTCGAGAACTTCGCCGTGAAAGCAAATATGCCGCAAAGGTTTCGATCTCACCCTGCTCTGCCGGCGTCATTTTTTCCAACAACGAGAGAATGCTATCTGTCATCTTCGTGCTCCTTATCAAGAGCTGTACTCCAGTTCGTGAAACTCGATTACTTTGTGAGTTTCCTCTTCAACACCTCGTTCGCCATCTGCGGATTAGCCTTGCCTTTCATCGCCTTCATCAATTGTCCGACAAAAAAGCCAAACAGCTTTTCTTCACCGCCGCGATAGCGCCCGACTTCTTTCGGATGTGCGGCAAGCAGTTCATCAACCGCTTTTTCAATGACCACCGTATCGGAAACCTGTATGAGGCCCTTTTCAGAAACAATCGTCTTGGCGCTTTTGCCGGTCTGCGCCATCTCTTCAAAAACTTCTTTGGCAATCTTACCGCTAATCGTGCCACTGGAAATCAAATTCAACATTTCAGCCAACACTGCGGGTTTAATCGGACACTCGGTGATGTCGATTTTTTTGTCTTTAATCAGCCGCAAGATGTCGCCCATCACCCAGTTACTGGCAAGTTTGGCATCTTTACTCTGGCGCGCCACTTCTTCAAAATATTCCGCCACGGCTCGTTCTTCGGTCAGCACATCGGCGTCATATTTCGGCAGAGCGTATTGCTCGACGAAGCGATTGCGCCGCGCCATCGGCAGCTCGCCAAGACTCTCGCGAATGCCTTCGCGCCATTTTTCATCGACGCGCAGCGGCACGAGATCAGGCTCTGGAAAGTAACGATAGTCATGCGCCATTTCCTTGGAGCGCATCGGTATAACCTTGCCAGCAGTCGAATCCCACAGCGCGGTTTGTTGCACGACTTTGCCGCCGCTTTGAATGAGTTTGCTCTGCCGATCGATTTCAAATTCCAAAGCCTTCTCCACGCCGCGGAATGAATTCATATTCTTCAGTTCTGTCTTGATGCCAAACTTGCTTTCACCTACTGGTCGTACCGAGACGTTAGCATCGCAGCGCAAGCTGCCCTCTTCCATGTTGCCGTCGCAGATACCGAGATAGCGCACGAGCTGGCGTATCTTGTTGAGATAAAGATACGCTTCGCGCGGCGAGCGAATATCCGGCCCGCTGACGATTTCAATGAGCGGCACACCGCAGCGATTGACATCGACCAGCGTTTCATCCTCGCCAACATAGGCTTCGCCGTGCATCGACTTGCCGGCGTCTTCTTCGAGATGAATGCGGATGAGTGACACGCGCTTGAACGATCCGTCTTCCTGCTCAAACTCCACCCCGCCACTTTCGCAAAGCGGTTCTTCGTATTGCGAAATTTGATACCCCTTGGGCAAATCAGGATAAAAATAATTCTTGCGCGCGAAAATCGAATGCGGCGCAATTTTGCAGTTCGTGGCCAAGCCCATGCGAATGGCAAACTCCACGGCCAGGCAATTCAACACCGGCAAAACGCCGGGCATGCCGAGACAAATCGGGCACACCTGCGAATTCTGCGGCGCGCCAAACGTCGTGCTGCAGCGGCAAAATATTTTAGACTTCGTGAACAGTTGCGCGTGAACTTCCAATCCGATGACCGGCTCGTAATTCATGATGTCCCCGAATATCTTTCACTAAAAGCGTCACCAACGGATAGATAAACTCCAATGGATGAAAAACAACAAAAGCTCTATCCGTTGGTCTTAATCAATCCGTTGGTGAAAAGGTTTTTAACTGGCTCAAATTTAACTAAGCGCCTTCCAATTCACCATCACCTTGCGTCGTGTATTTTTGAATTTGTCGTTGAAATAAACACAACTATGCTGTCGGCCAAATTCAAAAAGATCGCGCGTTACTTTTACGTCCTGCTTGCAGTATTCGATCAGCTCATCCCACTTTCCCTCGCGATACCATTGGATGGCCTGCAAGCCATCGGCTGATTTTGGGGTATTCAGTGTTGACAGCGCCACATCATCAAGCTTCAAACGGAAACCAAGTTGCCGATGTATGTCGGCCAACAGATCGCGAGTCGGCAGCGCGGACAAATTAAAATCTGTATAGCGTGAAAGAACCGGATAATCGAAGCTGATGATATTGAATCCCACCACCAACGGCGCGCTGCGCAGAAGATCGACGAGCGCAGCAAGCTCCGCTTCGCGATAGACGCGGTACGCATCCTCAGCCGCAACATAAGCAACCGCCACCGAGATGCCAAGATCGCGAATGTTCTTCCAGCCGCCTACATCTTCGGCGCTACGCTGGGTTTCAACGTCGAAGACGACGTAATTTTCATTGGCCATGAGATCCATCCTATGATCAAATCGGATTCCGGCGCCTCCAAGCATCTTCGAAATCCGGATGAGCGACTATCGATTCAACCTATGGTTTCTTCTTAGACATCAGGGATTCCCAAAAATCTCGCTGCCTGTAAAACTGTTGCCTCCCCAAACGGCTTGCCAATAAGCTGTACCCCAATCGGCAATCCCTTCGCATCCTTTCCATAAGGCAACGAGAGACCAGGCAGACCCGCAAGATTCACAGACACGGTGAAAATGTCCGAGAGATACATTTGCAACGGGTCGTCGGTTTTTTCGCCGAGGCGAAAGGCGGTGGTCGGCGTGGTCGGTGTCAGCAGCACGTCGCATTCTTTGAAGGCGTTCAAGAAGTCGCGACGGATGAGGGTGCGCACTTTTTGGGCGCGGCGATAGTAGGCATCGTAATAGCCGGCGGAGAGCACGTAGGCGCCGAGCATGATGCGTCGCTTCACTTCCGCGCCAAAACCTTCGCTGCGGCTGTTGACGTACATGTCTTCCAGCGTCGCGGCGTTTTTGCTGCGATAGCCGTAGCGCGCACCGTCGTAGCGCGCGAGATTGGATGAGGCTTCCGCGGTCGCGAGAATATAATACGTGGCAATCGCATACTTCGTGTGCGGCAAAGAAACTTTCTTGATCACCGCGCCATTGTCTTGAAACTTCTTGATACACGCATCAATCGCAGCGCGGATTTCCGTCTGCACGGCGTCGGAGATGTATTCTTCCGGCAGGCCGATGGTTTTGCCTTTGATGTCGGCGTTTAACAATGCCGAATAATTCTCGACCGGAGCCGGTGCGGAGGTTGAATCGCGTTCATCATGTCCGCTGATGACTTCGAGAATGCGCGCGACGTCTTCGACGTTATTTGCAAACGGGCCGATTTGGTCGAGCGACGAGGCGAACGCCACGAGTCCAAAGCGCGAGACCCGACCGTAGGTCGGCTTCATACCGACAACACCGCACAAGGCTGCGGGCTGGCGAATCGAGCCGCCGGTGTCGGTGCCAAGCGAAACCATCGCCATATTTGCCGCGACCGCGACTGCCGAGCCGCCCGAAGAACCGCCCGGCACGCATTCACGGTTGCGCGGATTGCGCACGACGCCGTAGGCAGAGTTCTCGTTCGAGCTGCCCATGGCAAACTCGTCCATGTTGGTTTTGCCGATGATGATGGCATCTTCGGCTTCGAGACGCTGAATCACTGTGGCATCATAAGGCGAGACAAAATTTTCGAGAATGCGCGAGCCGCAGGTGAGGCGCTCGCCTTTGATGGCGATGATGTCCTTGATCGCAATTATGCAACCCGCAAGCTTACCAGCGTTGCCGGATTTTATTTTTGCATCAACTGCGGCGGCGCGCTTACTCGCCCTATCCCCTAAAACGGAAATGAAGGCATTGAGTTGGGTGCCTTCATTTATCCGTTGCAGGTATTCTTCGACCAGCTTGAAACAGGTGGTGGTGCCGGTTATTAACGCCGCCTGCGCCAATGAAATCGTCCAGACGTGGTCAGTCAAAGCCACTCCTACTTCAGTTTTTGCCGGAATCGTTTTTTTCACTCTTGTTCGGTGATTCATCATTACTGCTGGCCGCTCTCTTGAATTCCTTGATGCCCTTGCCAAGGCCGGCGGCGAGCTCGGGCAATTTCTTCGCGCCGAAAAGCAGGATGATGATGAACAGGATGATGAGCAACTCCGTAATGCCGATGTTTGGCATGATCGTTTCTCCTATCCTTGAAAAGCAATCAGACGCGGACTCAGATAAACTTCAA
>Ga0247727_10020683_pt1 | contig 10032 bp, 9 predicted proteins | sample WisWelCaveWW1625_FD_202498 | JGI IMG/M metagenome (GOLD analysis project Ga0247727, IMG submission 202498) | Biofilm microbial communities from Wishing Well Cave, Virginia, United States - WW16-25 | ecosystem: Environmental > Aquatic > Deep subsurface > Groundwater > Cave microbial mat | place...
TTCCCTAATATATGTACATTCCGGAAAATAAAAAGGTTTAAAATGGCCGAGAAAAACTTCGACATATTACTTCGTCCTGTAGCTGAATTTTACGATCAGTTCGAACGTTCAACGCGCAATGCCTTAAAGTGCCATAGCGAATATGGCGGCTTAATATATTGGCCGCAAATCCTTGCCTTGAAGGAGCATAAAAGCGAACGAACAAATGCATCAAAAAATATGTCGAACCGCTTTGAGATAGGTTGCTATCGGAGAATGACCCATAAAGCCATTGCTGACTTGGCGCAATTTTTAGAAAAAAATGGTTTAGCTTTAGGTGAATTGGAACAGCATAATTTTTCTCTTAGCTATCAATTTACGCAGACAATCGAACCTGAATCTTTACGAAATGAAATTCGAAAAATAGCGTCTACCAATTCATATCCCTACGAATTATGTGAGATTCTACTACACAAGGCTTACCCTGACAAATTTCCCAATCCTGTAGATGCATGGCGATCCATTATATGGAAGGCATATCCAGAAGTAGCATCAGGTGAGCTACCTATTCCCGATGGCGTAAGCCCTGCTTACTCTGCACGGCAAAATAAAATTTCACCGCAAGCATGGCAGATTGTCCTTCAAAAAATATCTCCAAACCCACTTGCAGCTTTAGTACCTGCGCCAAAAGCTCCCGAACCTGCAGAAAGACCAAATATCTTATCAGCAGAGTTTGCCCAAACTGTGATAAGCCATCCTGCAGTTCAAAAAGCTTTGGAAACAGCTATAAAAGCAGCATTGGAATCACAATTTCCCGCTCCCTGATCTTGATTCTTTAATACTTTGACTTTCAGCCCTGAAAATGCCATTTATATGCCGAGTAAAAGGGCGGGAACGGCCCTGTTTCCCGGTTGACTGTTGAGCCCATCCTCCCGCGAAGGCGGGGATTTAAAAAAGATGGTTTCCACTGTCCGCCCGGAACCAGTTCCCCCAAACCCACCCGAATTTGAAAACGCTTTCTGCAAAGGTGCAGGAAGTTATAACCACATAAGGAAATAGAACTAATGTTTAAAGTATTCAGAAAAGAAATCGATTTCGCCGGTAAGACGCTTACCCTCGAAACCGGTAAAATCGCCCGTCAGGCTGACGGCGCCGTTCTCGCCACGATGGGCGAAACCTCCGTTCTTTGCACCGTTGTCGGCGCCAAGAGCGTGAAAGAAGGTCAGGACTTTTTCCCCCTGACCGTTCACTACCAGGAAAAGACATACGCAGCCGGCAAAATCCCCGGTGGTTTCTTCAAGCGCGAGTCCCGTCCTTCTGAAAAAGAGACACTGACGTCCCGCCTGATCGACCGCCCGCTTCGCCCGCTGTTCCCGAAAGACTTCTACAATGAAGTCCAGGTGATCGCGACGGTCGTTTCGCACGACCTCGAAAACGATCCGGATATCGTGGCTCTGATCGGTTGCTCCGCAGCCCTGACCATTTCCGGTATCCCGTTCATGGGCCCGATCGGCGGCGCGCGCGTTGGTTTTATCAACGGCGAACTGGCTATCAACCCGACAATGTCCGAAATGAAGGAAAGCAACCTCGATCTTATCGTCGCCGGTACGGTTGAAGGCGTTCTGATGGTTGAATCCGAAGCGAAGCAGCTTTCGGAAGAGATCATGCTCGACGCAGTCACTAAGGGCTGGAAAGCGTTCCAGCCGGTTATTGCTGGCATTATCAGCCTGGCTGAAATGTGCGCGAAAGACCCCTGGCCTGTCGTGGAAACGCCCGCTCACCTCAAGAAACTCGCTTCCGACATCAAGTCCGGCTACGAGAAAGAAGTGCGCGACGCTTACGCCATCACCAACAAGGCAGAACGTTATGTTGCTGTCGGCGCCGCCAAGAAAAAAGCGATCGAACAGTTCAAGAGCGATGAAATCAATGACAACACCGTTATTTCCAAGTTCAAGGAACTGGAAGCCGATGTCGTTCGCGGTAATATCCTGAAAACCGGTCGCCGTATCGATCAGCGCGACACAAAAACTGTCCGCCCGATCGTGTCGGAAACCGGCATTCTGCCCCGGACGCACGGCTCTGCTTTGTTCACGCGCGGTGAAACGCAGGCGCTTGTGGTCACAACACTTGGCACCGGCCAGGATGAGCAGATCATCGACGCGCTGGAAGGCGAATACAAATCGCGCTTCATGCTCCATTACAACTTCCCTCCATACTCGGTCGGTGAAGCTGGACGTATGGGCGCACCGGGCCGCCGCGAAATCGGTCACGGTAAACTTGCATGGCACGCGATTAACCCGCTCCTTCCGACCGTCGAGGCATTCCCCTACACGATGCGCGTCGTTTCCGAGATCACGGAATCGAACGGATCCTCATCGATGGCGACCGTCTGCGGTACGTCCCTCGCGCTGATGGATGCGGGCGTTCCGCTGGCAGCCCCGGTTGCCGGTATCGCCATGGGCCTCATCAAGGAAGGCAAGGACTTCGCGGTTCTTTCCGACATCCTTGGCGATGAAGACCATCTCGGCGACATGGACTTTAAAGTCGCGGGAACCGAGCAAGGCATCACCGCCCTGCAGATGGACATCAAGATCACTTCCATTACCGAAGAGATCATGAAAATCGCCGTCAACCAGGCGAAAGAAGGCCGCCTGCACATTCTCGGCGAAATGAAAAAAGCCCTGACGGAAGCGCGCGGCGAACTCAGCAAGTTCGCACCGCAGATCGTCACGCTGAAAATCCCGACGGATAAAATCCGCGAGGTTATCGGCACGGGCGGCAAGGTCATTCGCGAGATCTGCGAAGTGTCCGGCGCGAAAGTGGATATCGATGATGACGGCACAATCAAAGTGGCCGCTGTCAACGCTGACTCCATCCAAAAAGCCGTCGACATGATCAAGGGCATCACGGAAGAGCCGGAAATCGGCAAGGTCTACCAGGGCAAAGTCGTGAAGACCGTTGATTTCGGCGCGTTCGTCAATTTTATGGGCGCGAAAGACGGATTGGTTCACATTTCCGAACTGGCCGACCGCCGTGTCGCGACAACCAACGAAGTCGTCAACGAAGGCGATGTCGTGAAAGTGGTTGTTCTCGGTATGGATGATCGCGGCAAGGTGAAGCTGTCGATGAAGCGCGTTAACCAGGAAACCGGCGAAGTCGGCGAATTGCCCGATCCGTCGGAAATGGCTCCCCCCCGCCGTGAAGGTGGTGGTCGCGACCGTGGCCCGCGCCGTGAAGGCGGCGGACGCCGCTAATTCGGCCCCGTACCATTAAACAATTCATTATGCCCGCCCTTTAAAAGCGGGCATAATTTTTGTGTACTCTTTACAGATCGAGAACGTTTCTTTTCGCCGCGCTCAAGGGCAATATCTGGATCAAGCACGCGTTCGAGGCGCTGACGATTATTTCAGAGCTTTATCTGATGATCAGATTTCTGAATTCCTAGGGTCGGAAACTGTAGAGGAAGTTTTCGTGTGCCTCAATGACACCATGAATGACTTTTTGAGCAACTTCGTCCGCACGATTGACTTCAAATCCTGCCTGCTTCATCGCTGAGGAAAGAATCAAAATAGCGCGTTCCTCCGACCATCCGGTAATTCCATGCTCTTTGGTAATCGCTGAAGGCGCCACATCTTGAAAAGCAAGCGCATGAGCAGAAAATTTCATGGCATTTCTAACATTCCTATTGGCGGCGACGGGTTGTACCTCAGCAAAGCCGGCGGCAACTTCCATTAATTGTTCGCGCAATCTAGTTCTAAGCATCTTCAACGTTCCCTGTATTTTTTGTTATTATTTATAGCATTACGTATATACAAAATGCCTTATGTGCCTGCAAGATATTTTTTGCGGAACTTGCGCTGCCGACGATCTTTCCCTATTTTCAAAGCGTTATATCGAGAAAAGCCATGCCCCTGAAATTGCCCAAGATCATCGGCCATCGCGGCGCTGCCGCCTACGCCCCCGAAAACACGCTGGAAGGCCTTCATACGGCTGCCGATATGGGCGTGGAATGGGTGGAATTCGACGTCAAAATCACCAAGGACGACATCCCTATCCTGTTCCATGACGACACGCTGGAACGCACCACCAATGGCGGCGACAGGGCCATTGCTGACCTGACTTACGACGAGATCAAACAGTACGAGGCCGGGAGTTGGTTCGGGGAATCTTTCGCGGGTATCAGGATTCCAACTTTGGCCGAAGCCATCGAAGTCCTGATTGAACATGATCTGGGCCTCAATCTTGAAATCAAGCCGTGCCCGGGCCGTGAGAAACAAACGGCGGAAGTGGCGCTCGATGTGCTGTCGCATTACTGGGACAACCACGACGCTCTGCTGATCTCCAGCTTTTCCCATGTCAGCATGGAAACGGCCATGGACATGGCGCCAGACTGGCACCGCGGATTCCTGCTGCCCGAGGAATGGCCGGAAAACTGGCAGGAACTGGCTGAGTATCTCCATGTTTCGACGCTGAACGTGAACGGCAACCTTGTGACGTATGAAGATGTGCGGGCGCTGATGGAACTGGAACTTCCCATTCTCGCCTACACCATCAACGACCCTGACCGCGCCGAGTTACTTCGAAGCTGGGGCGTGGACGGGTTCTTCACCGATATGCCGGATGTGCTTCAGGATGCCATCCAGACGATTCACTGACGTATGACCAGTTCAGTCTTCATATCCTTTATCTTGGCTTTCATTGCAGTCTGCGCGTATTACGAACGCAAAACCAAAATCGTTCCGGCACCTACCTTGCCTGCCGTCCGCAAGGCCATGATGCTGGCCCTGAAAAAATATTTAAAGAAAACGGACGGCAACATTGCCGAAATCGGTTCGGGCTGGGGTGGCTTATTGTTTGCGATTGCCCAAAAATTCCCTGAGGCACAGGTTTTTGGCTACGAGCTTTCCCTGCTCCCCTACTGGGTGACGAAACTGCGCCTTTGCTGTCACAGAAAAAATATCACGGTTGAGAGAAAGGATTTCTTTAAAGAAGATTTTAGAGGATTTGACGCCGTGATCTGCTATCTCTCTCCGCATCATATGCAGGAATTAAAGCCGAAATTTGAAGCGGAACTGAAAACCGGCGCGCTGGTGATTTCGAATGCCTTTGCAATTCCGGGTTGGACGCCCATCGAAACGCTTCAGGGCGGCTCCCTGCTTAAAATCCCGGTTTACGTTTACAGGAAATAATCAGCCGCCGTTGCCGTTTTTACCAAGAGCGTCAAGGCTGTCATGGGCCGGCATGCCAACGGCATTGAAGCCGCAATCGACATAATGAACTTCGCCTGTGACAGCCGATGACAGGTCGGAGAGCAGATAGAGCCCCGCCCCGCCGATTTCCTCAAGTTCTACGGAACGACGAAGAGGCGCCGCCAGAACACTGTATTTGAAAGTCTTTCTTGCGCCGCCGATGACTGCGCCTGCCAACGTACGCATGGGTCCGGCTGAAATCGCGTTGATGCGCACACCGTCGGGGCCGAGATCCGCTGCCAAATAACGAACAGAGGCTTCAAGCGCCGCCTTGGCGACGCCCATGACGTTATAGGACGGCATAACCTTGTCGGCGCCGTAATAGCTGAGCGTCACAGCGCTGCCGCCCCTGCTCATCAAATCCTTGGCGCGGCGCATCACGCTCGTGAAGGAATAGCAGGAGATGTGCATGGTCTGCAGGAAGTTTTCCAATGTCGTATCGACATAGCGGCCCTGCAATTCATCCTTGTTTGAATAGGCAATCGCGTGAATGACGAAATCGAGCGAACCCCATTCCTTTTTCAGCGTCGTGAAAAGCTGGTCGAGGCTTTCCTCGTTCTGAACGTCGCAATCGAGAACGATTTTGGAACCAATGCTCGCAGCGAGTGGCTTCACGCGCTTGCCGAAGGCTTCGCCCTGATATGTGAAAGCCAGCTCCGCGCCGTGCTTGTGCAACGTCTCGGCCATGCCCCAGGCGATGGAATGGTCGTTGGCCACACCCATGACCAGTCCTTTTTTGCCCTTCATCAGCCCCATGAATTAACCCTCATACCGTGAAAGGGCCAGGGTGGCGTTGGTACCGCCGAAGCCGAAAGAATTGGAAAGAACCGTCTGGTGTTTTACGTTGTCGATGCGTTTTGTCGCGATGGGCACGCCCGCTGCGCCTTCGTCAAGATTTTCGACGTTGATGGAAGGGGCCACGAAATTGTCATTCATCATCAGCAGGCAGTAAATCGTCTCCTGAACACCGGTCGCGCCGAGGGAATGCCCCGTCATCGATTTTGTCGCGCTGATATGCGGCAGGTCCTTGCCCTTGAAGACTTCGCGGATGGCGTTCAGTTCCGTGATATCGCCGACCGGCGTCGATGTGCCGTGCGTGTTGATATAAGTAATCGGTGTTTTGACGGTGCTCAGTGCCTGCTGCATACAGCGCACAGCGCCCTCGCCGCTCGGGGCAACCATGTCGGCGCCGTCTGATGTCGCGCCGTAACCGGTCACTTCGCCGTAAATTTTTGCGCCGCGGGCTTTTGCATGTTCAAGTTCTTCAAGAACCACGATGCCGCCGCCGCCAGCAATCACGAAACCGTCGCGGTCTTTATCGTAAGCGCGGGCTGCGCGATTTGGCGTTTCATTATATTTGGATGACATCGCGCCCATGGCATCGAACAGCACTGAAAGCGTCCAATCTAAATCTTCGCCGCCGCCGGCGAACATCACGTCCTGCTTGCCGAACTGGATTTGCTCGACGGCGTTGCCGATGCAGTGCGCCGAGGTCGAGCACGCGGATGAAATGGAATAATTGACGCCCTTGATTTTGAAATTGGTTGCGGCCGTGGCAGACGTGGTGGAACTCATGCATTTCGGCACGGAAAACGGACCAACACGCTTGGGGCCTTTTTCGCGGGCGATATCGGCAGCGGCAACCTGCATACGCGTCGAAGGACCGCCGGAGCCGACGATAATCCCGGTGCGCGGGTTGCTGACGTCCTTTTCCTCGAGACCAGCATGCTTGATCGCCTGCTCCATCGCGAGGTGAACATAAGCGGCGGCATCGCCCATGAAACGGAAGAGGCGTTTGTCGATACGTTCTTCAAGGTTAATCTGCGGCTTGCCGTAGACCTGGCTGCGGAAACCCATCTGTGTGTATTCAGGCGCCGCAACGACGCCGGACTTGCCCGCCTTCAGCGAAGCGGTGACTTCCTCAATCGAATTGCCGATGCAGGAGACAATCCCCATCCCGGTCACGACGACGCGGCGCAGTTGCTGTGTCATTAAAGAGCCTTTGGATTATCGAAGAGACCGACCTTCAGGTCGGCGGCTTCGTAAATCAGTTTGCCATCGGCGAACATTTTTCCATCGCCGATGCCGAGAACGAGTCTGCGGTTGATCACGCGCTTCAGATCGACGCGGTATTTCACCAGCTTCACTTCAGGTAATACCTGGCCGGTTAATTTCAACTCGCCAAGACCAAGCGCACGGCCCGAACCTTTTGCGCCCGTCCATCCGAGATAAAAACCGAGGAGCTGCCACAAGGCATCAAGTCCCAAACATCCGGGCATCACGGGGTCGGATTCAAAATGGCAGGCAAAAAACCAGAGATCAGGGTTGATATCGAATTCGGCCTCAATAAAGCCCTTGCCGTGTTCGCCACCATCGGCGGAGACGCTGTTAATGCGGTCGAACATCAGCATCGGCGGCAACGGCAGGCGGGCATTACCGGGGCCAAAAAGCTTTCCGTGCCCGCAGGCGATAATATCGTCGTAGGTATAACTGGACTTCGGCTGGAAGGTCATTTCGGGCCTTGCTGCTGTGTTGGTCATGGGGAAGTTATAGGAGGATTATCCCGCTGGCGCAAGCCTTTGGCCCTAAAGGTTAATGGTTATCAGGAGGCCAGCATATGGTTTAGACACACGGATTTATAGGTTTCCGTGATCGCCATCATGGCCAGGGGTTTGGCAATGGCGGGTTCCAGATCGGGCATTTCGCCCCCGGCCGCCACGGCAATCATCCGCCCCGCCGCCTTGGCGCAGGCCACGGATTGTTCGTACTGGTTTTTCATCTGGATGGCGCCGAAGAAGCTCTGGCAGAACGGTTCGATACCCACAATGAGATCGACGGGCGCGTTCAGCGGCGTATCGTTGGCAGCTAAACCAAAGCGCCAGTCGGAACCGGCGGGCACGCCGAGGCGGATGGCTTCCTGCGTCATCACATAGACGACCTTGTCGAGATTTTCAGGCAGCGCCGCGCCGCGAAACACTTCGCAGCTTTCGAAATTCAGGGATAACGCCAGCCTGCGCCCGGCAACGGCGCTCAATGCGGCAATGCAATCACCAAGGGACCAACCCTCTTCCGCCACCTTGCGCTCAATAACGATATCGCAAAGTTCCTGGGCCGAGATTTCAAACGCCATGCAGCGCAGAGCACATTCGACCAGCAGGCGCAGGGATTCCTCACGCGGCTGGCCATCATCTTCCCAGCTGACGATGATATTGTGAATAATGACCATGATGAGGTCGTGGAATTCAAAGCTGCAATCCAGCCAGTCCTCGAAAAATTCACGTGCCGCCTGACGGCCGCGCTCGGTTTCAAAATCCAGCAGATGTGCTGGCGGCAATGCGCCCACGGGCAGCGGCCCTTCGGCAGGCTGGCAGCCCAGTAAATCGGCCAATCTTTTGAACCCGGCATGCATGGATTTGTCCGGGTCGTCGAACACCAGGTAAGTTTCGACAAGGACCCCGGCCATATGCTGGATGACCTTCATCGCGTCCGTTCCCTTCTTTGAGTCGATCGCAAGGCGGATGAGCCCGGCATACAGCCGGCCACCCATATCGGGTTTGTTCGTCAGGGCAAACATATGATTTCAGTAATTGGGGTTCGGAAGAGAGAGACTGTGGACAACGCAGTGGATAGAATTGGGTGGGGCACGAATCACCCTTATGAATCAAGGATAAGCGAAATCGTGATTCGGGTAAATGGTTTTATTGAGGGAGAGGCTTAATTGAGCTTTTCTTTTTCGTAGACGCCCCAGATGTGGCTCTTTTCCACCCAGCCGCTATAGCCGGAGGCGCTGACTTTGCACCATTCATCAGGGCATTCATCGAGGCTGACCACCACCCGCGGCTCCAGCATGGCCTGTTTATAGGCGCTATCCTTGGGTTTTTGCAGCAGGGCGACCTTCTCGGCCCCTGTAATCATGCCTGTGCGCTTGCCGGAAATCAGGGACTGGTGGACCCAGCCGGTTTCGCCGTCAGGGTCTTTGATTTTCCGCCAGACTTCAAATTCCAGTATAACTTCGACCGGCAAGCCCTTCTTCCGGTAGACCCATTTGACCGGATACCGGGGACTCGGGCCGGACCGGACAAAAACCTCGTCCGAGGACAGGGAAACGAACCGGGGCAACGGGAAGGCCGTGGAGCGAAAAGCGTCCGTAGGCTCCTCGGCTGCGTAAGAAAGGCCATAAATGCCCAGAACCGCTCCGAAAAGGGTTAAAATCGCCAGGATGGTTATATGTGAAATTTTGTTGGTCATGTCTCTTATTTTTATGATAAAAAATGCCCGATGAATCAAGGCTCTTCTGAAAAACCCTCTATATCCGTGGCTCCGATGATGGACTGGACGGACAGACACTGCCGGTTTTTTCACCGACTCATCTCACCGAACGTCCGACTCTACACCGAAATGGTGACCACGGGTGCAATTTTGCACGGCAATAAAGACCGTTTCCTCCGTTTTGACGATTCCCAGCACCCGATCGCCCTCCAGCTTGGCGGTTCGGATGCCCAGGATTTAGCCTTCTGCGCCAAGGTCGGCGAGAATTTCGGCTATGACGAGATTAACCTCAATTGTGGTTGCCCTTCCGACCGCGTGCAGTCCGGCCGTTTCGGCGCCTGCCTGATGAAAGAGCCAGACCATGTCGCGACCTGCGTCGAGGCCATGGTCAAGGCCGTAAAGATTCCTGTCACCGTTAAATGCCGCATCGGCATCGACGATCAGGACAGTTTTGAATTTCTCGACGCGTTTGTGAGCAAAATTGTGGATAAAGGCTGCACAACTTTTATCCTGCATGCGCGCAAGGCCTGGCTTA
>Ga0247727_10020684_pt1 | contig 10032 bp, 8 predicted proteins | sample WisWelCaveWW1625_FD_202498 | JGI IMG/M metagenome (GOLD analysis project Ga0247727, IMG submission 202498) | Biofilm microbial communities from Wishing Well Cave, Virginia, United States - WW16-25 | ecosystem: Environmental > Aquatic > Deep subsurface > Groundwater > Cave microbial mat | place...
AAAAACCACCATCAGCTTACGCGAATTTGATGCGGGTCTTTCGGTCCGGGAATTCCGGTCGATCTATCTGCTCAGCATCGGCTTAGCGATCTCACCGAGCCTATCTACGGAACTGCTGGGTGGTCCGGTGGTACGAACTTCGTACCTCACTTCGTACATCGTACCTCGTACTTCGTACTTAAACGCAAAAAGCCCCGGCGTCAGCCGGGGCTTCTTGCAACGATTCCGTTTACAGGTCCTGGGGCTTCACGGTCTTGCGGCCGTTCGCCTTCGCGCGGGCCGCGGCTTCCTTCAGGATGCCGGCAACCTTGTCGGAGAGCGCCTTGACCGCGTCGCCTGAGAAGCGGAGGTCCTTGCCGCCGACCTTCTTCGCGACTTCCTTCACCTTCGACTGGACTACGAGCAGATCGCCCATCATTTGCTCCTTCCTGGTTATGAAATGCGTTTCCCCTTGGAACGGCCTTCAAAGGCCTCCAAACGCCGAAAATAATCGCCTCACCCGGAAACCATGTCAAGGAATATCGGAACTTCCGCCCCGATCACGCCCGCGCACCTTTCGTTTTCCCGAACCACCGCGTAAAATCAGCGTCCAGTAACTCGGTGGGCCCTTACATCGAACATCGAACGTCGAACATCGAACGTCCCCCTGTGACCATTCAACAGCAGGATCTCGACCGCATTGCCGCCCTCCGCCGCTCCATCGACTCGGTCATCGTCGGCAAGGGGTGGAACGTGAAGCTCGTGGTCACGGCCCTCCTCGCCCGGGGCCACATCCTGATCGAGGACATTCCCGGCGTCGGCAAGACCGCCCTCGCCCGCGCCCTCTCCCGCTCCATCGCCTGCACCTTCCGCCGCATCACCTTTACGCCGGACATCCTCCCGGGTGACGTCACCGGCATCAGCGTCCTCGACCCGGACAAGCGGGAGTTCGTCTTCAAGCGCGGCCCCGTCTTCACCAACGTCCTGCTGGCCGACGAGATCAATCGCGCCACCCCCCGCACCCAGTCGGCCCTCCTCGAGGCGATGAACGAGGCCCGCGTCTCCGCGGACGGCGTCACCCACGCCCTCCCGTCGCCCTTCATCGTCGTCGCGACGCAGAATCCGCTCGAATTCACCGGCACCTATCCGCTCCCCGAGAGCCAGCTCGACCGGTTTCTCATGGTCCTGAAGATGGGCTACCCGTCCGCCGAGGAGGAGGCCCAGATCCTCGTCTCGCGACGCGGCGGTGATCCGATCGACAAGCTCGAACCGGTCCTCACCGGCCAGGACGTCTCCGCGCTCTGCGACCGCGTCCAGGAGGTCCGGGTCGAAGCCGCTCTTACGCGGTACATCGTCGCCATCGCCGAGGCCACCCGCGCGGAGAAGTCGTTCCTCGCCGGCGCGAGCCCCCGCGGCGCGCTCCACCTTTGCCGCGCGTCGCAGGCCTACGCCATGGTCGAAGGACGAAGCTACGTCACGCCCGACGACGTCAAGGCCGTGGCGACCAACGTGCTGGCGCATCGCGTCATCGAGCGGCGCACGCGGGCGTCGGCCGACGGCCGCTCCACCGTCCACCAGGCGTTGAAGAAGATCATGCAGGACGTCCCCGTCCCCCAGTAGTGGGAGGGTGGGAGAGTTAGAGAGTTAGAGAGTGAAGAACGACGCGAACCCGAACGCTCGCGCGCTCTCACGCCGTCTCCGCCTCAACTGGAGAGGCGCCGTCTTCCTCGCCCTCGCCACGGCGGTTGGTTTCGCGGCCGCCGCGAAGGGGAACAACCTGCTCTTCGTCGTCTTCTCGACCCTCCTTGGAGTCTTCATCGCGGCCGCGGTCTTCACGATCCTCGGGCCAGGGCGCCTCGAGATCACCCGCGTCCTGCCGGACTCCGCCCACGCCTACGAGCCGTTCAGCTACTCGATCCGTCTCCGAAGCCGTCGGAAGCTCCTTCCCGCGTTCGCCCTCCGCATCGACGACCGCCTCACCCATGACGGCAGGCCCGCGGCGATGCAGCCGGGAGCGGTCCATATCGCCGTCGCGCTGCCCGGCGAAAAGCTGCGCGGCACCACGTCGGCCGCCGCCTTCCAGCGGGGACCGGCCACGTTCGGACCCATCACCGTCACGAGCGAGTTTCCGCCGGGGCTCGTGACGTACACCGTCACCTTCGCCATCGAGGACTCGATCCTCGTCTACCCCCGCTCCGGCATCATCGAACGCCGCATCCTCAACCCCTACCTCTCGCGCATCCAGCAGCACGAGCTCGTCGCCGCGTCGACCGCCGCCGGCGAGGAGGAATTCGCCGGGCTTCGCGAATTCCGCGACGGCGACAATCCGCGGCGCGTCCACTGGAAGCTGCTCGGCCGCGTCCCGGGGCAGGTCATCGTGAAGGAGTTCGAGGACGCCCGCGCGCGCCGCGGTGTCATCCTCCTCGATACGCTTCTTCCGGACCCCTCCGACCGCCGCCGACGCTCCCGGCTGGAGCGCGCGATCTCGTTCTCCGCCGCGCTGGCCGAGGCGCTGCTCGGCGAAGGGTACACGCTGCGCTTCCGGACCCACGCCCCGGAGCCCGTGGAGCTTGCGCTCGAGCCGCGCCGCGGCGCCGTCCAGGATCTCAACCTGATGCTGGCAGGCCTCCGCCCCTCGCCGACGGCCGGGCTGCACGAGCTCGTCGCCCGCGCCGATGCGGCGGCCGACGAGGTCTTCTTCGTCCTCGCGGTGGGCGACGACGCCGCGCCCGAGGCGCTGCCCCCCGGTCGCAGCATCGTCATCCACGCCACGGAAATGCGGAACCTGATGTACTACGCCTCATGAAGACCGACCGCGTCGAAGGGCCGACGGCGATTTCGCGCGACTGGCGCGTACGCCTGGCCGTCTACGGCGCCGCGCTCTTCGCCTACCTTGCGGCCGGCGAGCGCGATCCGCTGACGCCGTTCCAGCTCGTCGTCTTCGTCGCCGCCTGCTCCTGGAGCCTGATCTTCGAGCACTTCACGCCCCGCCTCTTCTTCAGCACGCCGCTCAAGATCCTGCTCATCCTCGTCGGCTCGTTCATCTTCGTCGGGTTCATCGGCGGCCACTTGAACCGCGCGCCCGACAGCTTCGCGAACGCCATTGCACGGTTTCTCTTCTGGAACGCGATCGTCTTCATCCTCTCCCGCGGGAAGACCGAGTACGACGTCTGGACGCTGGCGATCATCATCATCTCGCTCTTCATGATCTCGGGTGCGTTCGTCCAGCCGGCGGCGTTCCTGCTCTACTTTGCGGCGTCGGTTCTCGCGCTCACCTACACGTTCCAGAGGCTCGCGCTGCTTCGCACCGGCCCCGCGCCGTCCCGCGGCGGATGGCGCCTGACCGTGGCGCAGTTCATCGTCATTCTCGACATCGCGGTGCTCGTCTTCGTGCTCTTCCCGCGCGGCCTCTTCTGGGCGAAGACCGGCCCGGAGGCGACGCCGGCGCCCGAGGAGATCGCGGCACCGGTCGAACCCAAGACCGACGGCGCCCGCGCCCGCAGCGGCCTTCCCCGCTCGCCCGGGCGGCTCAACATCGGCACGATCGCGTCGGTCAAGGCCGACCCGACCGAAGTCATGCGACTGCGCCTGTCGCTCACGGCGACCGGAGAGTCCATCGAGCACGACAGGGACCTCTACCTGCGCCAGGATGTCCTCGTCGAGTACCTCGGCGGCGGCCAGTGGCGGACGCGCCACGCCATGCAGGATCTTTCGGCCGGCGACGACGGCGTGATCACCCCGCCGCGCCTTCCGCTGACCGGATGGAGGGAGGTCCACCAGGCCATCGAGCTGACGCCCGCCGAGGGCATGGCGGTCCCCGTCCTCCCCGATGTTGCCGGGATCACCGCGCCCAAGCTCGGCTACGACAGCCACGGCGTCTTCACGTTCCAGGCGCCGCTCCCGCGCTCGTACCGCGTAGTCTCCCGCATCCAGCCGGCCAACGCCGAAGAGCTCGCCGCCGTGATCGCGCGGTCCGGCGCGGGCGACGAGTACCTGGGTCTGCCCGCCGGCCTGGCGAACGTGCGATCGCTCGCCCAGCGGCTCACCGCGGGAAAGGCGACCATCGTCGAGAAGGTGCGCGTGCTCCGCGATCACCTGCTCACCTACAGCTATTCACTGGCACCTCCGCCATCGCCGGCCGGCGTCGATCTCTACGACCACTTCGTCGATCGCGGCCGCACCGGCTACTGCATCCACTTCGCGGGGGCCCTCGTCCTGATGTGCCGCGCGGTCGGGATTCCCGCGCGAATCGCCGCCGGACTCCATCTGACGAAGGACTCCTACGACGCGTCGGACCAGCGCTACGTCGGGCGGAACTCCGACGCCCATGCGTGGACCGAAGTCTGGCTGGGCAACCGCCACGGCTGGCTGGTCTTCGACGCGACGCCGGCCGAGTCGTCACGGCCACTGCCCGCCGAGGGCACGCCGGTCGCCACGGGCGACAGCAAGGGCAAGATGCCCGACGCCCAGGCCATCGGCGAGCCCGGCCGATGGGACGACGCGATCCTGAACTACGATCCGAAGCTCCAGGGTCGCACGTTGGCGCGCGTCGGCGCGTGGCTGAGAACGGCGGGCGGCTCGGTTGTCCGCACGGCACACTGGATTGGCATGGGCGTCGCCGGGGTCGCGCTGCTGGCGGGGCTCATCTACGTCTTCGTGCTCCCGCGCTCGCAGAAGATGAAGCTCCAGCAGGCGCTCGGCATGCGAGGAGCGCCGTCGTCGGTCGACTTTTACGCCGAGTTCCTCTGGCTCTGCGCGAAGCACGGATTGCGCAAGCCGGCCGGAATGACGGGCGTTGAGTTCGCCGCCCTGGCCTCGACCCGCATTCCGGAGCAGGCGGCGGAGTACGTCACGAAGCTCTTCTACCGCGCCCGGTACGGGGGAACGCCCCTGACCGATGACGAGCGGCTCCAGGTCGGCACGGTGCTGCGGCAGATCGAGGCGCTGCAGCGCGCGAAGGCGTAGCTGGCGGCTACGCCACGTTCAACGGCGCGACCGGCTTCCCCTCGACGAAGAGTTCCTCCCACTGCACGACAAGGCGCGTGTGGGGGTGCCTGGCCTGCTCCGAGAACTCCGTCGACGCCACCTTGGCGGCATCGAGGATCTCCACGACCTCGTCCCGCGGGCCGCCCTTGAACGGCGTGTCGGAAATGCCAAAGAGCGGAACGGCGTCGCGAACCGACTCCTCCTTCACGGCCGCCGGGATGGCGCGGTACGCCGCCGTGTCGATCCGCTCGGTGCGCGGCGCGGGCAGGTCCATGACCTTCCGGCCATAGTGCTTGTCGATCGCCGCCTTTACCTGCCCTTCGTCGGCCTGGAAGATCTTGACCTTCAGCCCGGTGACGCGGCGCACTTCCTGCACCGCCGCCCGGTTGAAGTAGTTCGGCTTCGCGATGCAGATCAGGCCGGCGAATTTTGCCACGGGAACGAGCTCGTGCTTTCGGGCGACCTCCTCGGGCACCGCCGCAATGGCCTCGCGCGAGATGTCGACCCTGCGCAGGTCCTCGAGCTTCGGCACGCGGAAGTCGGTCGCCAGGAACGCCGCCAGGTCGCCGCGCCGCGTGTGCTTCGATCCTTCCAGCACGAGCGCCAGGGCCGTGCCCTTCGCCCCGCTCTCGGTGATGGCCTTCATGATGTCGTCGTGCGTGACGACCCCCTCCTCGATCAGGAGTTCGCCGATCCGTTCGATCTGCTCATTGGCCATGGGTCACAAGTTTGTCACGTCGGCGCCGAGCGGTCAAGCAATGCCCCGCAAACGGGGCACGGCAGCAGCCAGCCGCCATTGAACAGGAGCCGGTGGAGGACCGGGCGGAACGGAGCGGCTCTTCCCTGCCGCCCATGGCACCTTTCTTTCGTTCCCACGCGCCAGCGCGAGAAACTAAACTCTCGCATGAACCCCGCGCTGCCGTGGGGCTGGCGCCTGCTCACCGGCCTGCTGCAATTGGTCGGCTCCTTCCTCCTGCGGCGTCTCGTCGGCACCTGCCGCGTTTCGGTCTTCAATCGCGAGATCGGTTTCCGTCTCCTCTCGCGCATCGCCGAGCAGCCGATCGTGGGAGCCGTCTGGCACCAGACGATGATCCCCGCCGTCGCCTACTTCGGCCCGCTGCCGCTCTACATCATGGTCAGCCGCAGCAAGGACGGCGAAATCGCCGCCCGCATCGCGCAGGGCTTCGGGCTCGGAAGCGTCCGCGGCTCGTCCTCGTCCGGCGGGCGCGAGGCGCTGCGGACGCTGATCGATCACCTTCGCTCCGGGCGAAGCGCCGTCTTCATCTGCGACGGACCCCGCGGGCCGGCGCGCATCGCGAAGATCGGGGCGGTCGTCGCGGCCAGGGAGACCGGGGCGCCCATCCTCCCCGTCGCCCTCGCCATGAGCCGCCCGTGGCTCCTCAAGAGCTGGGATCGCACCGCCATCCCGAAGCCCGGCAGCCGCATCGGCATCATGTTCAGCGAGCCGTTCCTCGTGCCGCGCGATGCGACGAACGACGACTGCGAGCGCATCCGCGTCGCGCTGCAGGAACGGCTCTGCGCGATGGAGGCCGCCCTTCGCGGCGCTATTTGTCCTTGAGCAGCCTCGGCGCGACCACCCAGCGGTCGCCCCGCTTCATCCACGCGAGCTGACCGGTCGGCTGCGTCATCGACTGCCCGGGTCCTCCGACGAGCGACAGCGTCCCCTCCACCGCCACGACGCGCGTCCGCGGACCGCGCGTGTCGAACGCGAAGCCGGTCACCTCCACCTGCGTCAGCGTGTAGATGCGGTCCTTGACGATGCGCGCGAGTCCGCCCATCCGCTCGGCGACGAAACCGGCGTCGCCCCCTTCGAAGAAGTCCTTGAGCTTCTCCGGCTCCTTCGCCGCCAGCGTGTCGTAGAACGCTTCCATCGTCCTGGCGACATCGCGCGCCTCGGCCTTCTGCGCCGGGTCGGCGACCTTCTCGATCGCTTCTTCCATTCCCGTGATCTTCACGCCGTGAGCTGTGGTGATGAACTTCGGCTCCGGCGGCTTGGTCTTCTCGGCCGGCTTCGGCGCCGCGGTGGGTCGTTCAACCGGCGGCGGCGGCGGAGCATGGGACGACATCGCCCAAATCGAGAGGCCCGCGATGAGGAGGAGCACGGCTGCCGCGATCCAGATCGACGCGGTCGATTTTGTCCGCGTCTGTCCGAGCGCCTCGATCTCCCCGAGCAGCGCCTCCGCCGTCTGCGGCCTTTTGGCGGGGTCCTTTGCCGTCATCCGCCGCACGAGGGCGCAGAGTGCCGGCGGCGCGGCCGGGGCAAGCATCTCCAGGGCCGTCGGCTCCTCGCTGATCTGCTTGAGCACCGTGGCCAGCGGCTGATCCCCCTCGAACGGCCGCTTGCCGCCGATGAGATGGTAGAGCGTGCAGCCGAGCGAGTAGATGTCGCTGCGCGCGTCCGTCGGCTTCCCCTCCGCCTGCTCGGGCGACATGTACGCCGGCGTCCCGAGAATCTGGCCGCTCGACGAGATCGTGCGTCCGGTCTCGGAGTCGCGTGCCAGTCCGAAGTCGGCCACCTTCACCCTGCCCTCCTTCGAGACGAGGATGTTGGCGGGCTTGATGTCGCGATGGACGATGCCGAGCTTGTGCGCCGCGGCGAGTGCGTTCGCAACGTAGCGCGTCACCGAGACGGCCTGGCGGACCGGCAGCACCGTCTGGTCGCGCAGGATGACGTCGAGGCTCCGGCCTTCGACGAATTGCATGACGATGTAGTAGAAGTCATCGGCGGCGCCGACGTCGTGGACCTGCACGACCTGCGGGTGGTCGAGCTTCGCCGCCGTGCGCGCCTCGAGGAGGAACCGCGCGACGGCGTCCTCGCTGCCCATCAGCTGCGCGCCGAGGATCTTGATCGCGACCGGCTTGCCGAGGCCGGCGTGCTCGGCCCGGTAGACCGTGCCCATCCCGCCGGCGCCGATGCGCTTCGTGATCGTGCAGTTGCCGATCTTCCGCCCGATCAGGACGTCCTTCGCCGACAGGGTTCCGCTTGTGTCCACCATGGTCTAATGCCGCACACCCATAAATGTTGCGTTCCAGTCGTCAGCGAGCGCCGCTCGCGGCGCGAGTCGAACTAGAGACAAAACGGCGCCATCAGAAGTTCGACTTCGGGCGTTAAACAGGCGTGCCCAAGCAGCTTCTCGGCGCCCTCATCGCCCTCCTCGCGATCGCGATGCTGCTTGCCGCCGTGCTCATGCGCCGACGGCCTGAAGCCACGGTGGTCGCGCCTCCCGACCCCGCGGTCTCCACCCTCCGTCCTCCCCCGGTCGAGACGCCACCCGGCCGGACCACCACGGCGCCACGCGACCGCACCTCGCTCCTCTCGCTCCTTGAGCGCACCGGCCGCGCGTGGGTCCTCAAGGACCACAAGACCCTCGACGCTCTCCGCGTCCCCGAGTTCGACGACGACGACAAGGCGTGGCTCATCGCCCAGCTCCGCGGCCCGACGTTCATCGCCGTCGGCGCGTGCCTCCTCCTCGCCCAGTCCCACACCGACGCCGCCGTCGGCCCGCTCGGCGACCTGCTCAAGTCCGACGCGAGCATCTTCGTGAAGGACGCGGCCATCGACGCCCTCGCCCTCCTCCAGGGCGACGTCGCGCTCTCGATCCTCCTCGGGGTCGCGAAGGGCCGTTACGAAGCCTCCCTGCGTGCGCGCGCGGCGAGGGCGCTGCCCGCCTTCAAGGGACCGGAAGTCTATCGAGTCCTCACGGACCTCTTCCTGAATGACCCGATCGCCTCGGTGCGCTCGGCGGCCGCAGCGGCCATGGCAAAGCTCGACTCGCAGCAGGCGGTCAATATTTTTCTCGAGCGGCTCGCCTGGGAGCGCAAGGCCGAGATCCTCACCCAGCTCGTCATCGCGATCTACCATCACGGCGGCGAAGCCAGGCTGCCGGAGCTCCAGAAGGCCATCGCCCAGAACGCCGCGGCGAAGGGGGCGATCGAGGAGGTCATCAAGCGCGACGGAAACGATCGATACGACTTCCCGTACAGCTCTTCGTTCTTCGCCCCCGGAGGTCCCGCGGTTGCCGTGGATGCCGGACTCGCCCGCATCGGAATCACCGTCGAGCTCGGGAAGGGAATGACCCTCGCCGACATCCTCCGGCCGCTGTTCGCCGCCGCGCCGTTCGATCGCTACCGCGCCCTCTTCTACGTGCGCGTCGCCGCGGAGTACGCGGACGACCTCGCCTCCGGCGTGCCCTCGCCGCGGGCGTATGACGCGGCGGCGAGTCCGATCGGCCAGGGGCTTCCGCCCGGCGACCTCGACGGAACGGTCTTCCTCGCCTTCAAGGACCCGGCGACCTTCGCCCCCGGCATCCTGGGCATGACTGAAGGCACGAAGGCGAGCGTCACCCTGGTGTCGCTGCTCCACGAGTTCGGCCACGCCTTCGCCTTCCTCGGCGACGAGTACGGATCGCTGATCGCGTCGAAGTCCTCGGCCGACAATCTCGCGCTCCGCACACCGCCCGACGCCTTCGCATGGAAGCCTCTCGCCGAGCGCGGCTTTCTTCCGCTCAACCCGCCCTGGCGCGTGGAGCTGAAGGACGGCGTCGACATCGGCACCTGGCGCGTTCCGTCGGACGACTGCCACATGAACAACCACCCGACCGACACGCGCTACTGCCCGGTCTGCCAGCTCGCGATCATCGCCCGCATCGCGGAGCTGAGCGGCATCCCGGTCCCGTGGTAGGGGTCGAGTGCACAGGCCCCTTCGCGTCGGCACGGTGCTCTTCGAGCCATGAACGCAGAGTGGCAGAGGAGGCAGAGAGCGCGGAGCGATTTGGCTGCAATAGGAACGCTCCTGTCGGAACCGGCGGCCTGCGGCCCCCTGACTCACAGATTCAGCGTTGACGGGACCGTAGTCTCCTCGTTCTCCTGGTTCTCCTCGTCCATCCTTCGGTCCTCCTCTTCGTACCCTTCCTTCCCTTCCCCAGCAGTTCCGTAGATAGGCTCGGTGAGATCGCTAAGCCGATGCTGAGCAGATAGATCGACCGGAATTCCCGGACCGAAAGACCCGCATCAAATTCGCGTAAGCTGATGGTGGTTTTTTGCTTG
>Ga0247727_10020685_pt1 | contig 10032 bp, 7 predicted proteins | sample WisWelCaveWW1625_FD_202498 | JGI IMG/M metagenome (GOLD analysis project Ga0247727, IMG submission 202498) | Biofilm microbial communities from Wishing Well Cave, Virginia, United States - WW16-25 | ecosystem: Environmental > Aquatic > Deep subsurface > Groundwater > Cave microbial mat | place...
ACCCGTGCAGGCGACCGGGACGCCGCTGCCGGTCTTCGTCCATTGGGGCGATCTGATCGTGCATGGCGACGTCCAGTTGGGAGCCGCGCACGAGGTTCCCGTCAAGACAGGACTGGCGCCGGTGACAGGCCAGTCCTATGCCGCACTGAATCCTCGGGAAGATCGTTGGCTGAATATCCTCGTCGGCGGAGCGGCGCTCTTCACGCCCGTCGCCTCAGGGCCCGTTGCGGTTCCGTCGAATGTGTCTGCCCACCAGGAGCCCGTACCCGGCTTGCGGCAGGACCAGTGGGAGTACCAGACAATGAAGGAACAGGCCCAGCGCGACGGCACCTATTATGCTCGAGGGCCGGACGGGTTGCTGTACCGCCAGGGCCGGATCGAACCGGGACTGGGACTGACAGCGGACGAAGCCTTCCGATCCGAGACCGTCGGCGACCATCAGGGCCTCGTCTTTGTGGATACCCTTGACCGGACTCCGCCACGGGCCGATAATCTGGGAACCCTCGTCTTCGACAGTGACTATGCGGAGGGGCTGTTCGTCATCAATGCGAACGTCCTGTTCGCGCCGAAGGGAACGGGGCAGCCGGTTTCCGCGTTCAGTCCTCCGTCGGAGCCCTCCGGTTCACCGGTCAGCCGTCTGCCGGTTGAGTTGACGGGAATCCACCTCCGTGGCGCGTTGGTCACCCCCGGGCGGATGATGTTCGAAGGACAACCGCGGATCCATGGGGCGCTCATGGTCGGTGGGACGGTGGAGCAGGCATCCAAATCAGACGGCCGCCTCGAAGTATGGTACGAGCACGACTTCCGCGCAGGTTTTTTTCGGGGCGCCCCCCTTGTCTACCACGCTCCTGGAACCTGGCAGGAAACATATGGAGCAGGAACGACTTAGGCACCTGCGGACAAAAATTGTCTTGACTTGCACTTGCGTACACGGGAGGTATACTACGGCATCGCGGTACCTGAGGAAGACGGTGTACGGAATCAAGAGGTTATGAGCATGCTTCGCGCAGTCCAGGATGGCATCGCCCTTGCTCCATTAGAAGTAGAAGGGAAGATGCACAAGACTGTTCCAAACTGCCCAGGTCCGTGGAGGTGGCGGAACAACCGCGGGTTCTCGCTCATGGAGATCCTGGTTGTGGTGACGATCGTGGGTATCCTTGCGGCGCTGGCGGGCCCCAATTTTATGATCTGGCAGGCGAGGTCGACTCTCAAGTCAGCGACCATCGAACTCACGGCGAATCTCAACGTGGCCAGAAGGCTGGCGATGAATCGAAATCAAAGGGTGTTCGTCACTGCGGCGCTCGTTGTCGGTCAGTGGCAGGTGCAGTTCCTCAACCCACCCCCCGCGCCGGCGGTGCCGCCATTGCTGCCGGCACTCCTGCTGCCGAGGGACGTGACAGGAGTCGCATTCAATCCGCCGGTACCAGGAAACCTGACCTTCAACTCATTGGGGATGTTGGTGGGAGTCGGAGCCGTCAATCAGCATATCAATGTGACGAGCAATAAGTTGCCGGCCGGCGGGAACACCATGACCGTCCAGGTCGGCCCCGGCGGCAAGGTGCGGTGGTGTGCGGGTTCGGCGTCGCTGACCTGCTAAGGGGCTTGCCAATATTATGATGGTCGCTCACGAGTCCATGAAATGTCCTGAATCGGCGCCGGCCGGGCAGGCGGGGTTCTCGATGTTCGAGGTGATGATCGCGATGGTGATCATGATGGTCGGCCTGATGGGGCTGGCCGCGATGCAGGATATCGCGCTGAGCGGGAACATGGACGCAAACGAAGTCACCCGTGTCACGGCGTTGGCCACCGACCTGATGGATCGCATCTCCTACAACAAAAAGAACGTATTGGTGTACAACGGCATTAACACGACGGCTGCGATTCCCTGTTCTCAACCGGCGGCGACGCAGGCGCAGGCCCGCGGCGATTGTCTGCAGTGGGATTTCAGGGTGGACAATTCGGGCTTGCGCAACGCACAGGGGATTGTCGCGGTCGCCGCTGCGGGGCCGATCCTGCCGAACTCCACGGCCGCGATGCTCAACGTCGTGAACATCACGATCAACTGGACCGGGGCGAAACGGGCCAAGACGGTCACGATGTCCTCGATCGTGGCGATCGACTAGGGATGGAACGAGGCAACACCATGGTACGAGCCTGCCGGACAGAACGCGGCTTCTCGCTCCCCGAAGTGATGATCGCGGTGGCCATCGGATCCATTGTGATGGCCGGCGGCTACGCGGTGCTGGCCGGCAGCGAACGGGCGCTGGTGGCGAACGATCATATCGCGGCCACGCAGCAAAGTGTGCGGCTGGCGATGGAACTGCTGGCCCAGGACATCCGCATGGCCGGGTACGGCATGACCGCGCCGGTCGGGGCCTGCGGGACGGCGATCGTGCCGCAGGACAACAATCCGGCGGGAGCTGATACGGGACCGGATGGTATTCGAATCGTCGTGCCGACGACCGTTTCGACCCTCAATGCCCCGGTGGTCGGCCCCTTTAATGTCCTTCCCTTGACCGCGACCGCCGCCGATATCGCGGCAGTCGTGGCGGAAGGGTTCGCGGCCAACGCGACGATCTCGATCGGAGGCGTGCAAACCACCCAGGTCAACGGCGCCCCGGCCGTCAATTTGGGCCTGCCGACGGTGATCGCCAGCCCGGTCGCGTTCGCGGCGGGGACGCCGGTCTTCTGGCTTCGGTGCGTCACCTACGCGGTGATCCGGCCGCCGGACGCCAACAACGTGTGTGGCGGGACGGCGCCCTGCCTCGTCCGGGGTGTCACCAATGCGGCCTGCAACGTGGCCGCCAGCCCCTGCGTGCCGGTCGCGGACGGCATTGACGACATCCAATTCGCCTATGCCTGCGACGGCTGCACGGGCACGGGCGTGCCGGACGGCCTCGTGGACGATCAGAATGGAACCAACGCGTACGACACGGGAGACTTTGTGACCAACAATACCTGGACAGTCGGGTTCATGGTCCCGGCCTCCATCAGGCTGGTCCAGATCAATCTCATGGCGAGGGAGTCCCGGGCCAGTGAAAAATCGGAACGCAGCGGGACCGCGGGGAGCATGAGCGCGCCCATCACGCTCAGCGATCACGACCCGACGGCCGACGTCGGCTACTACAACCCGGCGACCTATGGACAGTTCAGCCGCCGGATCCTGACCAAGGTGGTCCAAGTCAGGAATATAGGACTTGGGTTATGACCGAGAGGGAGACAAGGCAGATGAAACATACGAGCGTGGCGGGGAACCAGGACGGCGTGGTCATGCTGACCACGCTGCTGGTGATGGTCATCCTGGGGATCATCGGCATCGCGTCCATCACGATGTCGACCATGGAAAACCGGATGGCGGGGTTCCTCCGGACCGGCGAATCTTCTGTCATTGCGGCTGAATCCTGCCTGAACGTGGGCGTGAACGTCATCCAGCAGACCATCGACTTCGGCACGGTCCCGTCCTCCTTCTGGGCAGTGCCGACTCCGGCCGGCCCGCCTGGTCCGATCCCGAACCTCAATGTGCCGGTGCTGCAGGCCGAGATCATGGGCCAATCGGACAACAATCCTGATACACCCACCATAGTACCCGCGGGCGTGCCGAATATCGTCGTGCCCACTCCTGGGCAGACGGTCGGATCCTTCACGGTCCAGGGGGACATCGACCGCCTCTACGTCGTGCCCAAGGCGGGGGCCGCGATGCAGTTTGCGGCCGGCTATGAAGGCACCGGCGGCGGCGCATCCGGCGGCGGCGTGGATATCCTCTACCAGGTGGATTGCCGGTCGGCGAACACCGCGACAGGCACAACCGCCAGGGTCACGGCGATCTATGCCTGCACGGCCACGGGCGAGAGCTGCCAACGCAAGATCTAGCAGGCGGGCACGGCGCGTACGCGCCGACATCGTACGCCGTAGAAGGAGACCAGGCATTATGACAAGCGACGCACAGACGAACACATGTGACAGTGTGGCGGGCGGGAGGCAGGAGCGGGTCCGGTGGCGGACCGGCCTGCTGGCGCTAATGCTGGCGGTTGGCATGATCTTCAGCGTCGCGGTCGCCGGCGCCGCCGACGTTGACCCAAAGGCCGAGCGGCCCCAGATTCCGACAACCGACATGAAGTCCGGGCAGATCACCGCGAAGAGCGAGCAGTCGGTGGCGATCAACGGCCATGACTATGCCTTTCAGAAAAATGTCGTTTTTGCGGATGACGAGGGGGAGTGGAGAGAGTGGACGGAGTTTAAAAAGCGCGATCGGGTGCAGTTCCACCTCAAGCAGGGGCAAATCGATTATCTGATCCTGGTGTTGCCGAAATAACCGGAACAAGCCAGAACAAGAATGTTCAGCCTGTGTCACTGAGCAGAACAAGAACAGAAGGGAGTCGGCCATGAAACGCATGTCGAGTACCATCGTCGTGTTGCTGACCCTCATCGTGATCGGGTTGCAGGTGCGCTCCGACGTCGTCGACGCCCAGCTCGTCACGAACGCCCAGTACGCGGCGGTGCCGCCGTTCGTCAGCGCGAACGCGGCGCCGAACGTGCTGCTCCTGATCGACAATTCGGGGAGCATGGGCAACCGGGGCTGCGAGTCTACTTCATGCGGCAAGCGGGCGGACGGCACCACCTCGGTCCAGGTGGACTTCTGCATGGCGAATGTCGCCCCCTGCGCCACGGGCGCGGGGACCCAGCCGACCACCTATTCGGGCTATTTCGATTCCCTGCAGTGCTACGTCTACGACGTTGCCAACACGCGATTCGTGGCGAACAGCACCAAGGCGTCGATCGCCGCCCAATGTCCGGCCACGGCATGGGACGGGAACTTCCTGAACTGGACCAGCTTCCGGCGCTTCGACGCGGTGAAAAAGGCCATGATCGGCGGAGACTGCACGGTCGCCAGGGCTGCCGACGGGACCTGCCCCACCTCCGGCGCACCGGCCCTCAAGACCATCCAGGCGCAGACCAGCGGCGTTCCCGACGAGCGGGCTCCAATCGGCACCGCTGTCGGTACCGGCTTGAACAACACGGCCGGCAACAATGGCTGGCTAGGGCGGGTTCCTCTCACGGTCGCCCGGGGCGGAGGTGCTGATCCCCCCGACCTCTGGATCCATACCAAAAGCAACGGGACGCTCTGCGCGGACAACGATTCGACCTTTAACGCCGGCTGCAACGACGGAGATGCCTTTGACGAATCAACCGACTCAGCTGCCGGTCCTTATAGCCTGCGCATCGGTACCGTCGCCGAGCCGACGGGGGTGATCCAGCAGGTCGGCTCTGCGGCCCGGTTCGGCCTGACGGTGTTCAGCGGCGACCAGGAAGGGTCGCGGGTCCTGGTCGGCATCGGCTCCCGCCAGTCCATCAACTTCAGCGACTCGAACGTGGAGATCTTCAATACGAACACCGCCGCCATGATCGACGCGCTCCAGGAATCCTTCCCGTCGACCTGGACGCCCCTGGCCGAGTCCCTCTACGACGCGATCCGCTACGTCGCCCAGATCAATTCCGCGTTCCATCCGGGGGTCTACGACTATCCCATCGCCTTCGCCAGCTCGGGCGGGACGGCCCAGCCGACCACCAACGGCGTGGCGGCGACTGTGGGAGCCATGGGATCGCAGGGCTACGCGGGCGCGCCGGCCGGGGAATACACGGTCCTCAGCGGCACCGAAACCTGTCCGACCGTCGCTCCGCAGGACTACATTACCGGCGCCTGCGGGCGGGATCCCTATTTCTTCGGCAGCAACCACGCACCCGTGTGGGCGAGTCCCTCGGCCCAGGTGACCTGCTGCCAGACCTTTATCGTCGTGATTACGGACGGGGAGCCCACGGAGGACCATAACGCCGCCCTCCCGGCGGCCTTGCAGGACTATGCCCACGGGCAGCATGGGATCCACTGCACCGGCAGTGACCCCGTGCTCGGCGGACCCATCAACACAACCTGCAACACCCACTCGGCCACGCCCAGCGCGACACTGCTCGGCGAGCACAAGACCGATTACGGATCGAACGGGAGGCACTATATCGACGACGTGGCCTACTGGGGACACAAGAACGATCTGCGGCAGGCGACGATGCCGGTCATCGGCGGGAGCGGACACGACATTTCCGGCTTTCAGAACGTGACCGTCTATACCTTCTTCGCCTTCGGCAACATCAATGGACGTGAAATTCTGATGAGCACGGCGAAGATGGGCGGCTTCGAGGACGTCAACGGCGACGGGATTCCGCAGGTCGGGGAATACGACAAGATCAACAATGACACGGGGGCGCCGGTCCCGGACGGACAGCCCGATACCTATTTCGAGTCGTCCAGCGTGGAGGATCTCCAGGCCAAGCTGACCGCGACTCTGGCGAGCATCCTGCAGAAGAGCACGTCCGGCACCTCCGTGTCGGTGCTGGCCACCTCCTCCACCGGTGAAGGCGCGATCTATCAGTCGTACTTCTTCCCGAAAATCGCCGAGGGGCTCGTCAACGTCTACTGGCTGGGCTACACCCAGGCCCTCTTCCTGGACACCTTCGGCAATCTCCGCGAGGACACCAACGTGGACGGCCGGCTCGTCTATGTGCAGGACAAGATCGTCAAGATGCGGATCGAGACGGGGACCGTCAAGGTGGACAAGTATCGCGATGCCGACGCGGACGGCAAGGCCGATGACCTCAGCGGCAACGGAAAGCTCTGCGACGGCTTCTCCGACTGCGACCAGGACGGCAGCTTTCCACCGGCCGACGCTGACGACGCGACCGATGCCATCGTCGGCGAACAGGGGCTGGTCATCAGCTCCGTCGTCCCCATGTGGGAGGCGGGCAGGAAGCTGGCCGATCGGGACCCGACCACCAGGAGAATTTGGACCTGGGTGGATGCGAACAAAGACGGGCTGGTTGATGAGAGCGGGACGATTGACGATTCCGCCGGAGAGGTAATTGCGTTCAACGCGGCCGCCCCTGATAACTCCGTCACCCTCGCGCCGTATCTGCGCGCCGGGGCCGCGCCTTACACGGCCGCCAATATCATCAACTTCGTCCGGGGGGCGGACGGGACGGGCATGGGCCTGCGCAACCGCCAGACGCAAGTGCCCGCCGGGAGCGGCGTCCTCAAAACCTGGAAGTTCGGCGATCCGATCCATTCGACGCCGACCGTCGTGGCATCGCCCCGGGAGCGCTACGACGTTCTGTATGGAGACGCGAGCTACACGGATTATTTCGTGCGGTGGAGGGATCGCCGCCAGGTGGCCTATGTGGGGGCCAACGACGGGATGCTCCATGCCATCAACGTCGGGTTTTACCACCGGGGCGACGATCCCGTCACCAATGCAGCGGGAGAGGTCGAGCATGGCTGGTTCACCGACACGCTGCTTGGCACGACCGCCACGACGCTGGGCGATGAGTTGTGGGCCTTCATCCCGCAGGAGCTGCTGCCCCAACTCCAATTTCTGGCGGATCCCAACTACAGCCATGTCTATTACGTGGACCTTAAACCCAAGGTCACGGACGTCAGAATTTTCACGGATGACGGGCCGGCGGGGACCCATCCGGGCGGATGGGGCACCATCCTGATCGGCGGCATGCGTATGGGCGGCAGTTGCACAAACTGCATCCTGGGGGGTGGCGCGAAGGCGTTGCAGATTGATAATTTCAACGGGACTGCCGGAGACACTCGTGTCTTCCGCTCGTCCTATTTCGTGCTCGATATCACCGATCCGGACAATCCCCGGCTCCTGTTCACGTTCACGGACCCGGACCTGGGCCTGACCACGAGTTATCCCGCGGTGGTCCGCGTGAATCCGACGCTGGACGGGAAGACCAGCAATACCAACGCCAAGTGGTTCATGGTGATGGGGTCCGGCCCGACGGAGTACAACGCGGGCAGCTACCAAGCGGCAACGGCCTTTGTCGTGAACCTCGCGGTGGGACCGAGCTCGCTCCGGAAGTATGTGCCCGACCAGGCCTGCGGCGCGGCGCCCAACTATACCGGCTGTTCCTTCATCGGCGACGTTTCCGCGGTGGACATAGACCTGGATTACCGGACGGACACCGTGTACATGGGCAGCGTCATCGACAATGACACAGGGCCGGCATGGACAGGCAAACTCCATCGGCTGACGATGGGCGCCGTGGCTCCCTTCGGCGGCGAGGTCAATGAGGCCCTCTGGGGGGCCTCCTTCAGCGGGCAGCGCCGGCCCACCTCCCTGCTGGTGGATTTTAGCTGTCCCACTCCCTCCTGTACCCCGGCTGCCACCAAGGCCGTGGGGCCGGTCACGGCGCCGCCGACCATTTCGCAGGACGACCAGACCAAGATCTGGATCTTCTGGGGAACCGGCCGATACTTCTCGACGCCGGACAAGACCAATGCCGACACCCAGTTCTTCTTCGGGGCCAAGGACCCGGTCCCCCAGGGAAACTGCACGCAGCTCAGCGAGACCGACTGCGAGCAGGATGACCTGGTGGATGTGTCGAACGCGGTGATCTGCCTGACCGGGTGCACCAATCAGGTCACGGGGGTGACCGGGGTCGGCACCGGCCTGAACACCTTCAGCGATCCGACCAACCCGTCGTCTCTGGAGGGTCTCGTGGCCAGCAGGGATGGGTGGTTTACCACCCTGCCTGCGCCGCGGGAGCGGGTCCTGACATCGTCAACCCTGCTCGGCGGGATCGTGTTTTTCCCGAGCTTCGCCCCGCAGAACGACGTCTGCTCTTCGTCCGGTGACGCGCAGATCTATGCGCTCTTCTACAAAACCGGCACCGCGTACAAGGAATCGGTGGTCGGCACGTCGGCCTCGGGGAATGTCAGTCGGTCCGCCGCGATGGGCACCACGGGGGCGCTCTCCCAGATGGCCATGCACATAGGCGGCCAGGGCGGCGGCGGCGGCGGCAACCCGAGCAGCAGCGGCTGCGCGAGCGGCGTCACCGCATTCAGCCAATCCAGCAGCGGCTCGCTGGTCCAAACCTGTACGAAGCCGGCGCTGTCGAGCTGGAGCCGCTACATATCGTGGATGAATGAGCGAATGTGAATCGGGAACCCTTCAAACCGTGAGGCCGCTCGTTCTGATTGGCCTCGCGGCAGTCATCAGCCTGACCGCCTGCACGCCTGAATCGCCTCAGGGCGGCGGGGGAACGGAGCCGTCCGTCCCCGCGCCTGCGGCGACCGCTCCGGCCCCTCCGCCGGGCGTCGCGCAGGCCAATCGCCCGCCGATCATCAAATCCGCCCACATCACGCCGACGCCGGTGCGGCTGGCTCAAGCGGCCACGGTGCTGGTCGAAGCCGAGGATCCCGACGGCGATTCCGTGACATTGCGCTACCAGTGGCTGGCCGACGGCACTCCGATTCCGGAGCAAACGGGCCCGACGCTCGTCCCGAAACTGCTCAAGCGGGGGGATCGGGTGAGTGTGGAGGTGACGCCGCTCGACGGCAAGGAGGCGGGCCAGCCGTTCCAGACCGAGACGGTCGAGATCGGCAATACGCCGCCGGTGGTGACCAGCGTGGCGCTGGAGCCCAATCCCGCGAAGGTCGGCGACCAGTTTCGGGCCGCTGCGGAGGCGTCGGACGCCGACAAGGACGAGGTTCTGTATCAGTACCAGTGGTGGCGCAACGGTCAACCCCTGGCGGTCCAGGGCGCGACCCTGCCCACGGAGGGCTTTGCGCGGGACGACAGCATCGTGGTCGGGGTGACGCCCAGGGACAAACTCGATGCCGGCAAGACCGTCTTCTCGGAACCGGTTCGCATCGGGAATACGGCTCCCGTCATCACCTCATCCCCCTCCACGAAAGTCGAGCGGGGGCGGTATGAATATGCCGTGGTCGCCACCGACGTGGATAAGGACGAACTGCTCTTCAAATTGGAAACCGCCCCGGCCGGCATGGCCATCGACAACAAGACGGGCCGGATCGAATGGCAGGTGCCATCCAAGATCAAGGATACGCAACGGATTCGCGTCATGGTGGAGGACGGACACCAGGGCCATGCGTTCCAGGAATTCACCCTGACTCCCCCGCCGTCCTAGCCCGCATGATTCATGACGGCTTCTACTGCAACCGCCGATACGCCG